>ERZ869925.16-NODE-16-length-120057-cov-30.647781_pt1 | contig 120057 bp, 206 predicted proteins | sample MGYA00579311_ERZ869925 | MGnify/ENA primary metagenome ERZ869925 (study PRJEB32216, sample SAMN09231817) | wastewater metagenome | place: USA: Maryland | collected 2016-07-30 | study: EMG produced TPA metagenomics assembly of the PRJNA472060 data set (Reclaimed...
ATTTCCTAACCATGCCCACATTATAACAGGTTATCCGAGTGTGTCTATGGTACCTTAGTACTACTGCGTAAGTACTTAGCGTAGCTAGTACTACCAACCATCCACAAAATCATCATTTACCATAAAGAAGAATTGAGATAGCGGCCACACTTTATCAGGTTTACCAGCAATATCTAATTCTTCAATTGTCTGATTAAACCGCTCGGCTAACCCTTCGCGGGCATCTTGGGCATTATTTTTACCATATCCAAAAATACCACCTTCACCACCTTGAAAAGACCACCAATAAATCATTATACTAATCCGGGGGCCAGATAAATGCCCATTTTATCAAAACAGAACATAAAGATATGAGGAAATCTACTCATCATCTGCCAACTACGAATAGTGCTAGCCGCAAACATTTTACGCATTTCCTCATAAATACGTTCTCGGCTCACATTCGCTAGCAAATACTCCGGCTGATACATTGGATTTAGAAAATCAAGAATATCTATATGCAGTCTCATATTTTTAGTAATACTAAACCGCATCGCCCGCAGAATTCTTAAAGCATCTTCATTCATACGGTCAGCCGTATTACCGACGCATTTAATAATGCCATATTCAATATCCCCGCGTCCATCATACGGGTCAATAAATTCGCCGGTATCCAAATCTTTAGCGATTGCATTCATAGTAAAATCGCGGCGGGCCAAATCATCTAGAATTGACCCTGGCATAACCGAGTCGGGGTGCCGCCCATCCGAATAAAATCCATCTTTACGGCACATCGTAAAATCGGCGTCACCTAAACCCGGATATTGACCACGAATAGTACCGAATTGGGGGCGTTCCTGATAAATACTCCCACCATGCGATAGAATGTAATAACGCATTTCAGCAAAAGAATCACATTCTACCGCAAAGTCATTATCTTTATTGGGAATACCCATAAACTTATCGCGGACTGTGCCGCCAACTTCATAAAGTTTAATCATAATCCTAATACAGCCTTTTCCTCACGAGTCAATTTATTCAAAGCCCGCTCACGCAAATCTGCATTTCGCCATGCTTTGAAATCATTTAAATTATCAAAAATAGTAATTTCGTTAATTTCATCCCGAATATAATCATTCGGATTAACTAATTGCGAGGCTACCACCGCGCTAGTAAAGCCATATCCTGTTGGATACATCGGCCCACGCCCCTCGGTTTGGTCAGCATTTCGCATTACAATATAAACTTTTTGCATTATCTAATCCCCGCATTCTGTAAAGCGTCAAAAAATAAAGCCGTTACCTCTGCTGTAATATTCTGATTGGTCATTTCCAATAAAACAATATTACGAACTTCCGGTAGGTCAAAAGCATTTAATTCCAAAACAGAATGATAATTTTCAAAAGGTGTTGGGCAAGAACAACCCGAATCACGCGCCCACCAATGACGGCCTGTGCTAATTTCTTCCCAAACCACTAAGGTATCAAAAGAATAAGGTTCATCTTCTAATTCAATAACCGCAACAACCTTTAAACCGAATTTGTCCGGGTCATAATAAATATTTCCATCAATCATTCTTTATTTTCCTTTTTGATACGTTTCTTTTTGGCTATCTCTGCCTTTTTCTGCGTGACCACTTCAATAACGCTAATCAAAGAGCGCCCATGTTTCGGCATTCTATTTTTCTTAGCTTTTTGCTTTTGTTCTCGGCGTTCCCATCTAGCAGACATTTTTATTATCCCCACCACATAGACAAATAAAATAAAGCTTCGGCCTCGGTAATTTCCAAAAGATAGGCCATTTCTGATACTGCATTTGGTAGCCGCTTATAAATACAGGCAAAGCGAATATATTCAAAATTCATTTTAGTTTCCATTAAACGGGCCGGTAGCAAATATAGCCTTATAAGGAACAGATACTAGATAAATATAAATATCTTCCGTTTGAGGATTATATTTATATGCTTTGGCATGTTCCAAAGTCACTCCCAATAAAACATCTTTACGGAGAATTGAGAGAGTATTTTTAGCACAAATCAAAATAACAAAGTCTACCATTTTATTTACTTTCTTCAATTCCGATTGTCAAAGGTACTCGATAATATTCATTAGCAAGTGAATGTAGATAATTTGCTAATTCCTGTAATTCAGTAATTTCGCCTTTTGGCTGAATTTCATCAAGTGAATTAAAATTATCTACTACATATTGTCCGATAAAACCAGAAATAGCATCTAGTGAAGAATCTGATAAAACAACTTTAAACATTTTATTCTCCAACCGTACAATTTACCGCTACTGCTGGCCCACTAATATCAATTTCATTAGGGGCCGGATTTTCAATTACCTGAAAATAAGAATTACACTTATCACAATACGCAATCGCCCGGTCATTATTTTTATTATACTGAAAATCACCCAACGTATGACCACGCAATCTAGCCGAATTTTTAGCAGTCGTAATCAGTCTTTGTAGATTTGCCATTTTATTTTTCATTCAAATGTTTTTCTAACAACATACCAATCCACAAAAGCGCATATAGAATACCATTCAATAAACTGAATTCAACTACACTTCCGGCTTTTTGCATCGCCCAATTTTTATAATCTTCTAAGGTGTACATTTACAATTCCTCGGCATAAGTTTGAGCAATCGGAGGATTCAGGTTCATAATTTTAGTCAAATGCTCATCATAATGCTTATCGCACATATCAACAAAACTACCACGCAAAGGTGGAACAGGATTTTTCAAAGTACCCACAATAATTGTTTGTACGCGCCATGTAGCATTTTTCCTGCATTTATTACATTCGCACTTTGCCATTTTATTTATCCTCTTTTGGCAATTCACGCCCAACAATTTCATAAGCCGACTTAATCAGTGCTTCACCCGCGTCTAGTTTCTTTTGCACCATTTCTGGTGTATTTGACATAATCCAATTCAAACTACCCATGCCATTCAGCCATTTATTTAGGAAAACTGGAAAACCATCATAAAAATTCCACAAATCATCTAACATTTCTTCTGAAAGATTAAGTGTAGCCGCCCCACCTTTTTCATTATACAGCAAATTTCCATACCAATACATAACTTTATCAAATTGCTCGGCCATACTGGTTTCCATTTTATTTCCTTTATAATCGGAGTCTAGGGGTGAGTACTCACCCCTAGACTTTGCCCACGGCTAAACGTGCTGGCTGGCTACAGTTATATTATCACAAATGCTATCAGCGTCTATAGTACCTTAGTACTTCATTCCCCAATTTCCAAAGGCGTCTTTTTCTGTTTGGCTAATAATATAAAGTGTTTCACCAATTAAATAATGGTTAAGATTGTCTTTCATTTTATAAACAGTATTCCAAAGTAAACTATCTTCTGGAATATTGTCATGGCGTAATTGTGCTTCCATTGTAGAAATAAATATTCGTAATTCATCTACTCCATAAGGTATCATGGTTTCACTCCGCATTCCGCACACAAGAATTTTCTAATTGTCTCTGGCCCTGGTTCTTTACCATCCAGCAAACCAAAGATAATACCGGAATATTGTTTCATAAAAGACGTATTCAAAATATAGTCTGCCGCTTCCTTACGCGGAGTGTCCTTCAAGGATTTAGCAATATATTTCAACTGCATTAAAACAGTTTCCCATTTAGTATAGGCGTCAGTTACATTCTCCATAAATGGCCGCGCATATTCAGCAATTTCAAAATCAAATTGCTTTACGATATAGTTATAGAACGTATCGTAATCAGGATAATTCAAGGTCGCAAACAGATTAATAGTTTCCTTATTGCTCACCTTGCTCATAAATGAGTGTTTTGCCAGATAGTCTAAACCCTTGAATTTCTTAATATCCTGGTCGCCGTTATAATAAAGACAAATACCTTCCTTACCTTCAAAAGCCTTAACGCTGGTATACAGTTCTTCTACCGAATTGAACGTATATCTAGTTGGGCGCAATAGATGATGATTTTTAGCCACCTCATCCACTACATTTTGCGAAAAATAAGAATAATCCTGATTATCCACAATCCCCACTAACCGGATATCCGGCTCTGGATAAAAAATCACAATCTGGTTTTTAGGGCTAACCCATTCAAACAGATAAGTAAAAGCCACCGGCCCACCATCATACAGCATATTATCAATCTTGTGGACACGATTATGAAAGAATTTTTTGTATTTATTATTTACAAAATAATCAATTTCGTCGCCGTTCTCCATAATTCTAGCATCAATGGTGCCTCTGGTACGCAAAATCCATTCATCATTATATAGAGAACAAATCAGCAAACTACCGTCTAATTTCTCAAAAGCATTCGCATTTTCCAAAGTAACCGGGTCAGGTGTAACCTGTGGTGCTTCGGTATAATTGAAAAATTTTTTGTAACCCGCGCTGATAAGATAACCACCGCTATTCCAGAGACTAGAACGCAGAATAAGATTATTCTTATTCCACTTAGGCCCAACGGCTTTAGGGTAAATTAAATGGCAAGTTTCACCCTTAATATCCACTGGCCGAATATTGAATTCTTCCGGGTCAATCTCATCAAAGCTAAAAGGCAGTTTCATTTTTTATCCACTTTAATTCTAAGATATAGATATTTTCCAACATAATTTTCTAATTCTTCCAAAAGGTCATGCCCACCGATTTTAGCATATTCGGTAGTCCACAAATAACCTGTAATTTCAGAATATCGAGCATGATACTCAGTTTCTAAATAACCGCTTAAATATTTGATAAGAGTCTTATCAATCTCATCATCTAGAATAGGAATATCTGAAACGAAATAAGATACTCTAATCATTGGGATTGTAGGAAAAAACCCTACTACTTGATATCTGGCATTAGTTAGGATATCAATAAACGCCTCAACTTCAAAACTTTTCTCATTTACCATCGCTAAACGGGAATGATAATTATCATCCTTGAATGTAACCAGCCGTCCGCGAATATCAATTTGCTCCGGCAATTTCGGATTAGTCTTTTTTCCCATTTAGCACCTCTGCCGCTTCATAAAAATTGACTATTGCTCTGATATACTCAATTTCTTCCATTACTTTTGTATCACCCGGATATTGCCAATCCGTTAGATGAGAGGCATGGTCATAATAGAATTGGAGTGCCAATAAAATTGTATCCGCATGTTCCTTAGTTAGAGGAATATCAATTACTTGTACGTTTGCCATAAACTTTATTCCTAATTCCCAAAATACGTAAACGGTCGGCCTCTTCCGCTAATCGTTCCTTTTCCTTATTCAATGCCGCCTGTAGTGACTCGATATCCTTAAACGCTGTCCAGCAACCCGGATTTTGACAACTTTTTTCTGTGTGCCTAACCGGATATTCACACCACGGACAAATATAAGCACCATCCTCAAAATATTTGGTCACTTCTCTAGTATCGCCGTTAGCTAGTGAAATTTGCATGATATTATCCTAATAGATTTATTTCTTTAACCAATTCGTCTAAATCAGCATTGATACTATCAATCGTATCCTGATAATCAGCCGGAAAATTCATCATCGCCAATCTAATATCTACAATATTTTTATAAACCGAATCAATGGCCTTACGGCTAGGATTACTAACGCTCTTTAGCGTCACAATTAAAGCGCCTAAAGCGCCAATCATTTTACCAGTTCTATAAATAAATTGTCCGGTCACAGTGTAAACCCCATTTCATTATCTTCTAGAAATTCATTCAAGGCCCGCATTTCAATCATAATCCTATTTTTTACTTCTTGAATTTCTTCTGTTTCCTCAATCCAACCAACTTCATCCTTAATGCTTTGGACATAATCATTAAATTCTTTATAACGCAGATGTAGCGTATTCAAATCAAACGCATAAAGCGGCTTGCCGTACCCATCGGTTTTCTTAGTATGCACTAAAAGAATTGCCGCATTATGTACCCGCTCAAACATTCTGCCGAAATTGTAAAAAACTAGATTAGTATTCATTTATTTTCTCCCGCCACTAATGTACCACAAACCAACCCACGCTACAATAGTACCAGAGTACCCCGATTGTGAAATTCAACACAATCGAACACCTGTTCTAATTGTGACGGCCAGCACAAGCCGGAAATGAAAAATTTTCAGGCCAAAACCTCACTTAATTAAGGTCTTTTTTCCTGAAAATTTTCTGAAAAATATCATTCACAGCGATAAAGCTTATAAAGAAACATTTTGCTTATCTCGCGGGCGCTTTGTACCCCTAAATGTCTTGATTCATTTATCGGGTCAAAATTGAATTTATAACCAGACTTGTCTAAACGTATCCTAGCTTCAAAATTATATTTATAGGAAGATATACCCACAACCCCAAATAAAATTCCACTAGTCAGATAATAGCTTTCTTCAAACTTCGGTTTATTATTTACAGTGACTAATACATTACTAGTTCCAAATCTGCTAGCAAATTGAAAGATATATTTTGTATCAGGTAAAACACCATCTAACAGAACAACCAAATCTTTACTGCATTCATCGTCAAATGAAAATAATGTTTCTTGACTGGCAATTCCTCGCGCTATCTGCACATCTTTAGAATCATTTTGTTGTGATTTTAGAGGATTTATCCAGATAAGTGATTTTAGAACATCGCGGGCATTCGCGGGCATAACTACCCCCCTATGCTTTCTGTTTCATCCAGATATCGAACACTCTCCCAACCCGTTTCATCAGTCGCAATTCTAAATTCCCGTTTCGGGTCAACATCTATCACCACTAAATGATTACCAGCCCCCGCGCCTAAAACTTCAACCATTTTAATTAGTTTAGGGTCTGTTCTGTTTCTAATGCCATAATATCCATGCGCTTCATGTTCTTTAGTATATCCTGGCGCGGCCCGTTCTAAAGGATAAATAACTTCCTCTTCCCAATCCAAACCGAGATATTGATAAGCTAATTCATTTAGCCAATAACCACCAATATTGTCAGCGATAACTATTTTCATTCTTTCTCTCTCATCATTTGTTTGATATCCAAAAGACACTCCGCGTTTCCAGTAGCATCATTCAAAGGATTATGGTCATGCTTAGTGCGGCGCAAATAACGATAAGACGCGCTCATACTCTTTTTCAATCCATTATATAAATTTCGCATGTTATTACTGCTATGCCCAAATGGATTTCGACCTTCAAAATTAATAAAATAGTAATTGACGAAAGCAAAATCAAACCCATTATTATCTGACCAAAAAATCAAACGGTCATTTTCATTTGATTTTAATGAAACTAACCACAAATAAAATTCCTGAATAGTTTTACGCGGGTCAGGCCACTTCTCAATATCGGCTCTGGTATAACCAGTAACCGCTAAAGCTTCCGGGTTAGAGACTGGCGAGATAGGCGCACATTTACCGTAAAATTTTCTCAATAAATTCGGCTCAACTACCACCGCGCCTATTTCAGTCATAGAAAATAATCCCGGCACTGGCCCATCGGCCTCTACATCTACCATTACATCAATCAACATGGATACCAACCTTATCTAGAAATTCTTCCGCGACTTCAATATAAAATCTGGCGGGTTGCGGTTTAACTGGATTACTGGCGCGACCGTCGAAATTATTAATCCAGGCATACATTTCATTATCCATTTCACCGCCGCGATACATCCAATATTCGCCGGTATAATTGGAACGACGATAAGTACTAACAATAAAACAGGAAAGCCCCATTGTCACATCTAAATCCCACTCACGCCGAATAGCTAATTCAATCGGGCAGTACCCCCCTAAACTTCTAGGTTTGCCATTAGCAATATCCTCAGCCGTGACATTGAAATATAATTTCTTATGCGGCTTCCGAGTAGTATTACCCCACTCCCGATTCCAACCGTCAACTTCCCATTTATTCATTGAAATGTTCCCAATAGACTAATTTAGTTTTCATTGGCGTAACATTACGGCCATTATCAAAATCTTCTTCAAAATCTAACATATCGCCATTAGCTTTTCCTAGACAGCGATGGTTTTTATCATTATAGAATTCAACTACACAACCAACTAAAACCTTACGCATTCCTCTTTCAATTAGGGAATTCGCAATTGGGCAACTTTCTCGACTACCTCTAACCCCTTTCACAATATTCTCAACACTAATATCCAAAGTTATTTCACGACGCTTTTTCATTAGATACCTGCTCCAAAAAGAGAAATATGATTTTCAACAAAAACTCGCTCAATAGTTGTTGCGGCGTCTACATCCAAATTAGAAGAAATCACTTCCTGGCGCAAAATCTCCCAAAAAGCAAAACAGTCCTGTACCACAACGATACGGACTGCACTTTTATTATCAAAATCAATTGTTATGAAAGCGGCAAAGCCTTTATCAACATCTATCTCATAATGCTTTCCGTCGCCTTGCTCATTCTTTCTATTCAAGATATTCGTAATAGCTTTTTGAATTTCGATTTTATCCATTATAAATTCCTTATTTGGCTCCTCAGACTGGATTTGAACCAGTATCATCGAAATTAACAGTTTCGTATAATGCCATTATACCACCGAGGAATATTTGAACCTACATATTTTGTATGTTCGACTTGACAAATCAGTAAATCCATGATATAATACTACTTGAAAGGAAATACTACCATGAATTGCCTATATTGTGAAACACCAACAGAAAACCCAAAATTTTGTAATCAATCTTGTGCGGCCAGCTATAATAATATAGCTCACCCTAAACGTCTGCCGGAGCATAAATGCCCCTGTGGTACGTTTATTTCTGCTCGAAAAACTTATTGCTCTGACACCTGTAAAGAAATATATAAACCTCGAATGTCAGATGATACTAAGAAAACCCAAAAACAAATAATCCGCGATTATCGCCAAAAAGCTAAAGAAAAATATATTGAATATAAGGGTGGTAAATGTGAAATGTGTGGATACAACAAATGTATTGCCGCACTAGACTTTCATCATACTAACCCATCTGAAAAAGAATTCAACATTAGTAGCCGAATTGTAAGTTGGGAAATCGCTAAGAAAGAGTTAGACAAATGTATTCTCGTTTGTGCTAACTGTCACCGCGAGATTGAGTATGAATTAACACACTCTCTTGACAACTAGAGACAATTATAGCATGTTTTCTGGTTTTGTCCATAGTACTAAGGTACCATTCGTACCAGTGCCGAACAGGTAAAACGTAATCTAAAATGATATGGCCCACATCAGCAAGAGCGCACCCGATGTAAAAATACAACCACCAATCCCAATAATCAAATAAGCCCACATGAAAATATCCCAAGATAACCCAAATTGGAAAAAACGTGTAAGCCATTCGTATGAAAGTGCTAATAAAAGGACTGTGGCTAATCCAACTACGATGCCCGATACCCACCGCATACGGTTTCCAGTAGATTGACCAAAATCCATAAAATATTTTACCAAATCTTCTAGCCAGATGTAACCCATAATAGCCTCCGTCTACATCTGCATCCGGGGTGCAAATTCTTTGAAACTGCATTCCTAAATAACACATGCTAATGGCGACTAAAGAACCTTGCCAGCCAACCACCGGGTATAATATCGCTCCCAATGCGAGGGATGACGGTATCAATATGGTGGTAGTTAATGTGTCGTGTGTTTTCCCATTTGACATTAATACCTATTTCATAAGCTAAAGAACGAGCATCTAATTTTCTATCCGTATGGATATAGGCTCGAACAACCCGGCCATCTTCCAAAAAACAAAAACAATGAATATTATGAATCGTTACCCATTCAGTTTTACAATGACAGCAACATTTACACTCACATTTTAATGGAGTATGAAATTCATGTTCTGCAACCATAAATTGCAATATGCGCTGACCTTCATAAAAATATTCATATAAATTGTCATAAGCAGTATAGAAAGTCTGGAATTCATGGAATTTGTTATCGGGCATTTCGTCTACAAATTTAATCTCTTTATATAACATTTAGTCCAGCTTCCTTCTCTCCTGTAAACCTGCCGCAATATGTGGATAGTCAGTACTCGGCCAAAATTTAGGGTGAGCCTGTAAATGCCACATTCGATTAGACAACGTATAATAAAAATACATTCGTGGTACTCGATAAAAACCAAAACTTCTAATTTCTTTCAAAGACACAAATCCGCCCGGTCTAGAACGAGCATACATTTCTAGCTTGACCAGATTAACATTTCGTTCAGTAACTTTATGAGGTGAAGGTACGCCCGCTTTGGTTTCATAATCGAAATCAGGAATAACTAATGGTTTCGGGTTAGAATGACGCCAATCAAAAAGCCAACCTAAACGCTTTTCACGATTATATTCCCAATAAGAATTTACTAATAAAAACGGCATTCCTTTGATATTATTTGATTTACTGATTATAAGAATATTCAAAGCATTACAAATAGCTAACCAATCATCTTTAGCCTTTAATTTAATCGGATAACTTTTCGTTAGAATAATTTTGAAATCTACTCCACCGGCTCGAATAGTCTGTGCTAATGCCTTAGCGTTCATTTTCAATTTAGCCTGAATGCCAATGCGGATATTGCCCCTGGTGAGAACAATATCCCAATCCTGATATTCAGGAAAAACCCTAAATTCAGTCCCTTCCAATAAACTTATGAATTCAGTGCATAAATCGTGTTCACTAAAATTAGGGGTAACTATCTCCGGCGTTATATCGGTCATAATCAGATTCCAAAACTTGTATTACAGCATTACCACAGGTAGTATGGGTGACTTCTAGAAACCATTCATCCGGTTTATGGCCGGTATGCGTAATAGGTACCATAACTTTGCCAACCATGATAAAAGTAGTATAAGTATAATAATGGTCAGGTACAAAACTCTTACCAACCACCACATCCGGCACATCTTTACAAAAGGCTGACGTAATGCCAATTGTCCCAACAATTACTAAAGCTATTACCAATAAAGCGGCTAAAAATTCTCTAACTCTCATTATTCTACCCTATCTTGCGCGTAAATCCAGTACCAGTAAAATGAATTGGATTAGCTTCAATTTTGCGAACTAAGGTCATCCGACGACACTTTGGGCATTTCTTTTTAGCTTCAACTCCCATTCTTTCCTCACGCTCAAACTTATGCTTGCAGTTAGTACATTCATAATTTCTAATCATCTGTGAATTATCCTTTACTTGAGGTAATATAGATTTATCTTCTAAAAGCATTCCAAGAATATTTATTGCTTCGGTTGTATCATGGTTTAGTAAATCAGGATGATATTTAATTGCTCTTTCATATTCCTGTGTACTCATTCTTCGCCAGCTACTAAATTGATATTCTTTCCAAGCCGGGTCGAGAACTCCTAATTCAAATTCATAAAACCCTGTATCACCCGAACTCATATTCTCCCACACATCAGCAATTTCTTTATCCTCGGTAATGGCTATTACAGTCTGATTACTGCATTCATAATCACTATTATCTAACCACAAGGCATATAGGGTCATTTCTTCATCATTTCCTGTAAAAATTTCACAGCTTCAACTAAGTCCATCATATCTACGGGAACATCCCTTTGATTATTCTTAGCTATTTCAGCCAAATTATCTACTAAAAAATCACCATCAGGAATTTCTTTATAAAATACTTCCCCGCCGCTGGCATCAGAAATGGTAACAGCAATTTCTTTATCACTGGTTATACCAATAAACTCATCGCAATTGAAAGTGTAACCATCTGTGATATTTACAAACAGAGCATATCTCATTTCAATTCCTCTAAAGTAGCCATTGTTCGCAATTCATTGATATTTCTAGCTCCAACAAAGCTACAAGCACTTTGGATAGCTTCTTTAATCTCTTTGATTCTATCACAAGCTGAGATTTTGTCAAGGGTCAACTGCACTTCTCGACCTTCCACATAGCTTACCCGTAAATTATCAGCTAAATTGATATTATCGTGCTTTTGACGGCTACTCGCCTCACCCCAATATCTACCCTGATTAGGATTATCCGTGGTGCTGGCTAGTAATCCACCAATCATCACCGCTTCCGCGCCTAGAATTAGTGATAGAACAATATCACCATATTTCTTAATCCCGCCCGCTAGAATAACAGGTATCGGACTATTAATACATTCTAACAGGGTTGCGACTGGTGGAAGTCCTACCGCCGTTCTCGGCGTAGTTTCGCAGACACTACCAACACCATTCCCAACAATTACAGCGGTTGCGCCAGCATCAGCCAACATTCTACAGCCCTCAATACTGCATACCGCTCCGGCCCAAATTCTTAGTTCAGGATAAAACTTATGAATTTCTCTAATCTTATCATGCAGTTTCTTTAGATAACCATTATTTAATTCAATGACCAAAACCGAATTAGTATCTAAAGCTAATTCGTGCGCCGCGCTCAAAGCATTTTCTAAATTTACGTTCCGAATATTCGGCATTCCAAACGACATATAATAACTGCCACTGTTTGTACTCGGATTAGTACCACCGCGAGGATGTACCACTAATCCACCGCCCATTGTGACACCTGAAACCATGCTTGGCCCATAAAGTGAATGCATTCCGGGTAAAATAACTGGAACCTGCATCGGGATTTTATCTATCATTGTGAAGGTGTCTACTTCACTCCGGCTATTCACTTCACTCACATATCTAGGAACAATTCTGATATCATCAAAGGTAAGGTCTTTACGCATGTTTTTCTCGTTTATAGGTTAGATGGTTAATTGGTGACTGCCCATAATGTTTTACATAATCTTTGCTACTCAAACATTCACCATTTACAAAATGCCATTCGGCTATCATATATTCTTTGCCGGGATATGTTTTGCCATTCTCTGTAAAGCTAGGGCGAGTATTACAAACGTTTATTCTAGAAATTGGCACTGGATGTTTCAATTCATCCCCGACCATGAATAATTTACCACGTTTCTCACTAGCTAACCAATTTAGCGGTAACAGGAAACTAATACAACCACGTTTCTTATTGACTGCATTTACACATAAGGCAAAAATATCCATCACAATTGAAAATGGCGGATTACCAATAAACAAATCAGGTATTTCACTATATATAGAAAGTGTACTATATAAATTATAGATATCCGCTTTATAATCTTTCGCGCCGCTATGCCAATAATCAAACACCTTTGGCTTAGGATAATCTCTCAACTCGATACCAATTAATGTATCTGTTACATTATATTTGTTAAAAGTTGTTCCCCATCTTCCATCAGCCGCGCCTACATCTATGGTCAATTTAGGAACATAATTAATAAAACTCTGACTGAAATAAGCATCTAGAAGTGCTTGCTCGGTTGGATAAAAGTCGGCAGGATGCCGTTTCTTCATTTCCTTATCTGTTTCAATCGTGACACCACCAATAAATTTTTTAGTCATCCATACTCGCAGTCAGGTTATTATCAACCGCTAATTTCTGATACCAAATAATCTCATTCTGATAATTAGCCCATAAAATCGGCTTACCAAGTTTAAACGTTCTTTCAACCGTGTCGGCTGTGCCGCCTGTAATTACATCTTTTACTGCCAGAAGAATAGTACAAGTATTGGCGATTTGCTCATTCCGGTCGAAAAAGGCTTGAAAACCATTTTTTCGTTTGGTTTTCGGTGGAAAGATAATTTTATCAAATTGATTATTATCGGCGTACACCTCAGCTAGAGTATCCACCCCCTTACCATCCCGGCGCTTACCACCTGAAACAATATATCTGATATCATACTTTCCTAGCAGGAATTGTAAATAAGACTCTAATTGGGAGTAGTCGGTATAAAATCTACTCCCGACTACTCCCAATTTCACAGGCTTATTGTATTCCGGTAACTTCGATAATTCTTTTATCGTCGCGTAAGAGGTTAACAAAACATTTTCTCCCGTTCAGCTTATGCAAATCACTTTTCAAGTCAAGTAATTCCTTATAAGTTTTCTTTGCCATACGCTTGAATTCTTGAATACCGAATTCGACTAACCCGCCATCCGACTCCGAAAAAGTTACAATAAAGGAAATCTTGTTCTTATCCATTAAGATACCGGAAATTGTACCTAACATTTACGCCTCGTTTTCGTATAGGAATTTGGTTGAAGGCATCAGCACTCTATTATTGCTGGTGCTTTGTACAAATACATCATACTTACGTCTTAACTCTTTCAAATCCGCTAGTGAAATTCTACCGCGCTCACCATAAGGCAACCCAATCAAATCTCTCGCCTTTGAGCCAGAATACATATCTCCGTTGCGCTTATCTACTAGCACGACTTCCTTACGTTCCTGAATATCTTCGGCCTTTGAGAATTCGTAAAATCCGTTACCCTTCTTAAATCTTGCACCATTCTTTTCGACAAACTTCTGAATAGCAATTCTTTCGTCAACATTCAAAACCTGGAAACGGCTCGGAGGCACCGCATGTAATTCTAAGCCAGTACTCTCAAACTTCACCATTTCCTTACCAGACAAAACGCTCATCAATGAGGCTAAGGAACGATTTAGTTTTCCGCTGGCCTGTAATTCGTTCTGGTAATTCTGTAACTGTTCCCCGCCCGTTTGCTTATAGCAAATCGCAATCACGGTTTCAACAATGTTACTCAATTGGTCAAGATTTAATTTATAACCATTTCCACGCTTGGCTAATTCTTCATAAAAAGCTCTCGAATGCCCATAACCTAAAGCTTGAACGCCATAAACCGATACACCTAAATTTACTAAATTCTGTGTTTCGGTGCGCCAATCAATGCTCTTTCTATCTTTTGGCAATAGGCTCGGATAACGGTCAGTAATATACCGCGCATCATGCGGATTTTCATCACCAATTACAACTAGAATTTTGACTGCATCTTTACGCCATGCAAATTTCTGTGCTTCATAAAGTGCGTATTCATAACATTCTGCCGCATCCCCACCACCACCAGCCCGAATTGTACTAAGGTCTTGCTCTAGAATAACTTCATTCGTAGTCAAAGGTGAAACCCGTACAAAGTTTCTATCGCAATAATCTTCATGGATAATCAAACCCATGCGTAAATCAGGAATATCTCTATATAAACGTTTAGTGGTTTCAGCCATGCGGCGGCGTAATTCTGAAATAGCCGGTGACATACTTCCAGTGTTATCCATACTAAAAACAATATCTATTGTCGTCATAATATAATCCTTAATGTAATAAAAACAGTTAATCTTTAATATTCAATAATTGACGTTCACGGATGGTCAAATTAGCAATCAGCTTTTGACGTTCTTTTTCATCCTGCTCTTTTTGTTTTGCTTCTCTCAGCTTATTTAGTCTAGCTTGTTCCTTTTTGGCATCAAGAATTTTATGATTTTCCCACCATTCAACTAATTCCTGGTCAACGGTAATCAAATCATCACCGCCATGCCCCTGTGCTTCAATTCGCTTACATAACCCGCACAAAAGGCGGGTTACTCGGTCTAAGCGTTTTTTAGTTTCAGGATTATCCGCATAATGCGTATAAGAAACTCCACCATCAGTACAAGGCATAATTATTCGTCCTTACGCTTGGCTAATTCCTGAATTAGAGGAAGTAAATTCTCCGGCCCATCATAAATAGCTCTAACTACCTGGGAATTTGTCAATTCCTTTAGGGAAACTAACCATTCCTCATAATGCTTATTAATTGCATTCCGTAAATAAACTGTATTCATCTTAGCAATTTCAACATATTCTCTACGGCTGTTTGAGTAGTAATAACCACTCATATTCAAAAACTTATTCGGGTCATGCCCCAATGCCTTTAGCATTGTTCTAACACGTTCAACCGTTCCCTTAATCGTGGTGCTGTCTGGTAAAGTAACTGTAATTTCTGATTTTCCGGTAGCCATAATAATTTCTCCTTAATAAAGATATAAAGGGGGAGATTTCTCCCCCTTGCTAATTAACTAATTTTATATTTTTCAATAGTTTCCAATAATAGATTCTTGTCGCGCTCCAAAGAGGTCAAGAATGTAATCGCCTTGTCGCTAAAACCAGCTAGTAAGAACACATTTTCACTAGGAAACAATGTCGTACCGTGTCCGCCTAAATCGAATGAGTAAATTCTAGGATTAGCGCCATATTCAGCCTTGTATCTGTTTAGGTAAGTATCCACACTATAACTGTTGGCCCAAGACTGCATATCACTAATAATAATAATTCTATCGTATCTCTTATTAGCAGTCTGGAAAATCGTTCCGGCGTTAGTGCTACCGCTTCTGAATTCCAAACTATTCGCCATTTCAAGAATATTCTTGCCCTTCAAAGTGCAATAACGGGCTGTTCCACCAAACACCATTGTATCAGCGTTAGGGTTACGGCTCTTAATCATCGCCATGAAAACACCACCAGCCTTAGCCGGGGTCGGATTCTGTCCGGTTGTCATAGAACCACTATCATCCAAAACAACCAACGTGTTACCTGGAAATTCTGGAATATTACGCGCTGAAATTTCCAACGCCTTTGAAAGTGTATCCATAACCTTCTGCTTGATAGTCGCAAAAGCCTTATTATTAACAGGAATCTTATCTAATTCTACAAACGCATCCAAATAGGTAAAAGGAAATACTAGGCTCTTTGCAATCTGACTTTCGTTAGTTAGCAAATCGCAAACTTCCTCAACCATTTCTGGTGCGGTTTCAAGAATATTTCTTAGGTTTCTGACCAAAGCCAAATAACCTAGACGCTTCTCACGCAATAAATCAGCAAAAGCGTTACCCTTCAAATCCTTGAATTCGTCGGCGTTTTCAGCTTCATTACCTGCCGCTGATACCTTAGCTTCCCAAGTATCAGTATTCTTCAATGTTCCGGCTACCAACTTCTCAAAAGCTTCGCGGTTTCTATCTACTGGCTTAGGGTGAAGTAAATTAACGGCATCTACCAAAGTTACTAGCTTGCCCTCTCCACGATACTTAGCCAACTGATAAGCGTCAAACTTGTCGAAAGCCTTTGCAAAACCAGCCTTCATAGCTGACGGAATAGCACGATACTTGCCAGCCTTACCAACTGCGTAATTCTGGAAATAGTGCGCCATGACTTCGGTAATATCGTCAACACGGTAAGGGAATACCTCGAAAAACTTACGCTTCCAATCCGCCTGAACTGCACTACCAATTTTTGAGGCTAGAGCATGAGTAATTGAACGCATACCAAATTCACGCCGCGCATATAAAGCCGCCTTTGCCAGATATTCCGCATCACCATTTGCAATCATGCGATTAGCAATTTCAGTCAAACGCTCTAACTGATTATCAGCATTTTCGTGAAACTTGCTCTTAGCAAAAGAAGTTAATAGTAAACTAACTAACTCATATCTATCACTAGTTGAGTAAGCATGACCACCAGCCAAATTCTTAACTGGCTTGCTCTTGATAACATTCTTTGTATCTGTCTTTAGCGGCTGTAACTTGCTATTAAATCTTGACATTGTATAATCCTTTATTTGAGAGAATATTTGAATAGAACGTTTCTATTGTTCGCCGCGTCTACCAATTCCGCCACTCCCCCGCGTGTGGGGGAGGTGAGACTTGAACTCACAAAAAGCAAAGGTTTCGATGAAATTCTATTACTCACTACTCGCTTACATACTATCACAAAATACTACAGCTTGTCTATAGTACTTTGGTACTGAATCAAAAATCCCCCCGCTGACAATCGCTTAGTGTCAATACAGGGGGATTCCCAATCTGATTAGAGGTGCTATCAGATTTTACATTTACATAGTGGGAGAAATAGTCGGTACGAATTTTTTGGATAAAAATTTTTGGCTTTTTTTCGATGGATTCGTAGTCCGTCACTACCCTGTCTATTTTGTTTTGGTGGACGTTTTCTATGCGCCGCTCATGGCCTATGAATTTCGCCCAATTAACAGTCTGTTTTTCTAAAATCAGTAACATTTGAGCATCGTTGAGAGGCTTTACTGATATACTAATTCTATTGGTGGAGTAAATCAGATTTTCACTGATAGCCCCGGCTCAAAATGCCGGTGTTGTTGTTGAATTACACCATTACCCCATATTATATTCGGTGAGGGGAGAGATAGGTATTTGCCTACCGTCTGTAGCCTCTAATGGCTACTGTCCTATACTTAGACGACCTCCCCATGATTATCTCGATTATTGTATATCTTGCCCAAAACGAATTTTGGCTCATATAAACTATCTACGAGATATACTAAGAATGAATTATAATCATTCTAGCTTTCTTTTGGATGAGAGAAAGAAACTCCGTATACCAAACCCCATATTTTCTATGCAGTCCGCCCTATAAAAATATGAAACAGTCTCTAGTTTTCAGTGTTGCTAAACTTATGTGAGAAATTGTGAAATAGGAGATTTTTATATGCTCTACCATTGAGCTACGCTAGCCTTTCGGCCAACGGAGGGACTTGAACACCTCATCTTGAAATTTACAGTTTTCGATGAATTCCTATTCCTCACTACACGACTACATTGTATCATAACTTTTACTACTTGTCAAGAGGCAACTTTGGAAGTTATTACAGTAGTTACCCCTGTCTTTTTGTGCAACTAGCACAGTGAGCCGATTATCGGTTATGCTCCGGTGACTTGAATTTACAAGATTCTTATTTTTCTAATTAAACTAAATCGGCTAATAGCCCATTTTCTAGGCTCGTTCTAATGGTGTTCGATTATCTTCTACAATTTCTTCATATATAATTCTAGGAAACCGAACATTCTCTAATTTCTTTTCAACTTTACAGACTGTACAGCGGTGCCAATTATCAGAAATACTACCCCATTTTCCTGATTTCAAAAGCACGTTACTAATCGTAGTACCCTGGAAGAAAACCATTGTACCGTCACAACCTGTTTCTTCACATTTCAATTCTTCCCGAAAAGTGCGTAATTCTGTTCGTATTACCATTAGACCTCCAACACTTTACCACACTTCTCTAACTCTGTCAATGGTACTAGAATACCTTCACTTCGGTAGGTTGCATTCTGACTAGAGCGTTTAGGATATTTTTCTTGAAAGTTATTGCTTTCTTTTCTAAGAATAACCACATCCAAACTGTATATCTTTTTCAAACCAGGAACATAATAAAAAATAATTTGAGATAATGAGGTATAAAGCCAGCCTAATTTTTCATCATCTACGCTTTTGGTTTCAATAAAAGCATTTCCGGTTTTATCAGCCAAAAAATCAGTTTTATATTCAACCGTCCAGCGCATACCATGCCGATAAAAAACTCGGTCTATACCTAACTTTAATTCATCACTTAGTCTGATATGCTCAATATAAAAATCTTGTTTAGTGAAATATTCGTCTAGAAACCGTTCAGCTTCCTTACCTTTGCGTAATTGTTCTTGAAAGTCATATATCATCATTTTCTCAAATCATCTATTTTATATTTACGGCCACTTCTGTAGCCGCGCAAGCTTTTATAATAGGTTTTTCCGTATATATTATAATAGTCACTCCAAGTTTTTACTTGACTATCAAATACACTCGAACAGTAGACTATGATTTCATCACTGTCTACTTTAAAATCTATATTGACAACTCTGATTTCGCCGTCAATTTCTACAAAAATATTTCTACTTCGCATACTGTGGGCAGGACTGGACTCGAACCAGCTATCCCATAGGGAACTCTTTTACAGAGAGTCGCAACACTCCAACTTTGCCGCCTACCCAAAGGCCACCCGAACCGGACTTGAACCGGCATAATCTTCCTTGACAGGGAAGCGCACTATTCCGATTATGCTATCGGGCGTCATAAATTATTTTTCAGAGATATATAAAACGAGACTGACCCCTAACCAAATAGTAATAACTACATAAACAAAAGCATACCAGCCATTCAAGCTACTTAGCCAAACTAGCAAAACAAAGTAACCGATGACTAGACCAACCATAATACTTAAAATAAGAACTGTTAACGCGCCATATAAAAGTGCTTCTGAAAATTTCATATTTTTTCCTATATTTTATAATACTGTGCCGAAAGCGGCGCTCGAATCCGCGTCCTATGGGCTTCAACCATCTGCTCTACCATCTAAGCTATCTCGGCAAAAAATCTTATTTCATGGTGCCGCTTGCAGGACTCGAACCTGCGACCTCTTTCTTGTAAGGAAAGCACTCTAACCAACTGAGTTAAAGCGGCAAAACCTAATAAATATCCCGTACCCTGACCCGCGAAGTGCTGGCTAAAGGAGTCGAACCTCTATTTCACTACTTTCCCTTACCGGGTTATCATATGTTAGCCCGTTTCTAGATTTCACCAATATCCCTTGACGGACAGAATATTTATTATTGTAGCCCTCGAAAGAATTGAACTTTCATATACGCCTTATCAGAGCGTTGTTCTGCCGTTGAACTAGAAGGCTATTTAGTCACTTCAAAATCTACTATGCGATGCTCTTTACCATCGCTTCGGATAGTGAGACTTTTTACTATAAATCCACAACTTCTACAAAACTCAATAAATAATTTTATCATAGTTTCACTGGTGCGCCTGAGAGGACTTGAACCTCTAATCTTTTTAGGGAACGGGTGTCTAAGGCCCGCGTGTATGCCGAATTCCACCACAAGCGCATAATCTGATATATAATCCTGTGTCGCTAAAAAGAATCGAACTTTTGTGTTTGCTTTATGAGAGCAACGTTCTACCACTAAACTATAGCGACATAAAGAGAAAATACCATTTCGACCTGTTATTACTGACCGACGACCCTATACGGGAACCTTTATGCCGATGTAGGCTTTGAACCTACCTCTGTATTTTCTCAATTACCCGTTTGGGTATTCTGCAAATTGTCTATCACCGCATTTACTGCAAATCAACTTTAAATCTTTATTACGTTTTTTTGCATCTACCAACCATTTTACTTCCTTTATCGGAATATAAATTGGTCGCCCACATTGGGGACATTTAAATTTCATGGTGGCGGAGGTGAGATTCGGACTCACGACTTAAAGCTTATGAGGCTTTCGGCATAGACCACTAGCCTACCCCGCTACGTTTTATTTATCTGAGACACCGGAGAGAATCGGACTCTCTAATGTCGTTTTGCAGACGACTCCCTATCCATTTAGAATCGGTGTCATTGTGCTTTCTTATTCCGGCGCACATTTTTATTCTTTTTAGCTTGTTTGGCTTTTCTAAACGGAGTGCCAACATAGCTACTGCCTTGATTTTCTTTACTATCCCGTTTATTGATAGTACTGGCATTCGGTATCTTATTCACCCATTTATCGGGAATAAGCACTAAAACGCCTCTACGCCATCTATAAGAATGTCCGTCTTTTTCTACAACTTTCATATAATTTTCCTGTGGAGCTATAGGGAATTGAACCCTAATCCCAACGGTGCAAGCGTAGTGTAATCCCGTTATACCATAACCCCATTATGCTAATGCTAATCCATCATCTTCTGTCACAATAATTCCAGAGTCAGTAATTATATACATTCCCGCAATTTGCGGGATTTTGTATTTTACCTTTGCTTGCTGGTAAAATTGCATCTTTTCTCTGAAACAGAGTAAGTATTCTTCGCTGGTGCCTCTATGTAGCGCAAATTGTTCTGCCGCTAAAATCTGAATATAGAAATCCCGCTCTTGCGGTGTCATATAATATTGCATATAGAGATACTAACGTTCCTCTCTGTTTAGAATGGTGCGGATAGCGCGACTCGAACGCGCAACTTCTACTTGGAAGGCAGTTATTTTACCATTGGAAACTATACCCGCAAAATAGTTAGAAACCAACCGATGTACTCTTGGTTTAAGCTAGACCTATGTAATTTTCCGTCGCTAGCAAGGCAACAACCTTGACACAGAGTAACCACCATACAAGGAATTGGCGTTTCAGGCCGATTAGCTTCTAACTGTCAATATAATACCCTACTTATCTCATCCTGTCCATAGTACCATAGTACTAATCTTCATCCGGGTCAGGTAGATTATTTTCAATATCTTGTAAAGCCGACTGTAATTCAACTAGAGCATTTCTAGCCGCTACCCATTTATCTTTGAAAGGCCCCTCTTCAATTTCATCCGGGTCTATATCATCTAAAAGCATATATTCTAACCCTTCAATTTCTAATATTTCAAAAACATCTTCCGGGGTTAATTTAGCCATTTATCCTAATTCCTCATATGATGGAGGATACAGTCTTTCTTGCATAATCCTAATTGCTTCTGGATTTTCATCAACCATCGTAAATTCTAAACCAAGTTTTTGAGCTACAGCACCAGTTGTACCACTACCAGCAAACGGGTCTAAAACTTTATCACCCGGTTTACAATGACACGCTAGAATTCTTCTCAATAACGCTTCTGGTTTTTGGGTTGGATAACCTGTTTTCTCATGCCCATTCGTCGGCACAATGGTTAGAAACCATGTATCCGTAGGCACTTTACCACGTTCGGCTTTTTCCTTAGTAACTAATTTAGGAGCAAGATAAGGTAAAAAGTCAGTTTGCGAAATATCAAACGTATAATTCTCGGTATCCTTAACGTAGTATAATACATTGTTATGCTTTCTCGGCCAATAAGCTTTAGATTTTGCGCCGTAATCCCAATGCCAGATAATTTCATTCAGACAATTATCTCTACCAAATAAGCTGTCTAAAAATACGCGCACATAATGAGTTTCGCGCCAATCCAGATGTATAAACATACTGCCGTCATCAGCTAGGACGCGATATAATTCTTCTAAACGCGGAAATAGAAAACCATAATAGTCACTAAAGTAATCGTTATACTGTTGTGTGGCTAATGCCTGGACTGAATAAGTCTTACCAGAAAAACCCTCCCGCCCTTCAATACTCCGATTCATCTTTACAGTAGTTTTTGTTTGGAGAATGCCGGTATTGAAGGGCGGGTCTAAATAAATTAGATTATAGGTTTTATCAGGCACACCCTTTAGAAATTCTAAGCAATCTGCCTGAATAATGCTCATTATCTCTTTACGTTCCAACCCATCTTATTCTTAATCAGATTGAATACAATCGTACCCAAAGTGAAAATTCCTGTGAAAACGTGTGTGAATGTGTCTCTGTTTAGGTTGACTAAATCTGTCAACGCTAAATTACCAGTCACCAGTAAAACCAATAAAGCTAAAACACCACTGGCTATACCAGTAATCGCTAACGCTTTACCTTCATTGGCTTTAAACTGCACATTCAGCCATTCAGTTACAAACGGCAATAATGCACCAACGGCTAGAGTTACTACAGTAATAAGTACACCTTCTGTCATATTACTCCCTTCCTACAATAATGCGATAGTTTTTGATAGTTTCTTTACGACTACGATTTTCTAAACTATCTCTGTGTCCGAACGGCTCATTTTCCACCGCTTCCTTAATATTCGGCATACTCAACTTGACAAATTTCTTTGCCGTAATGTCGAAAATCTGAACACAGCCACCGCGATTAGTGAGAACCTTACCAACTTTTGCCATTATATATATTCCTCTAATTTAGCATACCACAAAGGCATGTATTCTTTTATCTCTGCTAGAGTGAAATTACTCTTAGCTGTATTAACTCTATTGGTACAAAATACTACATTCCCAACAACATAACCCTTTTCGGGTATAATCTTATCTATAGATAGGGAATTTATATAATCAAATCCCTTACCAACTTCACAGCGCATTTTTTCACCAGTATAAAAACATTTACCTTCCTGCTTGTAATACTGTTGAATAAACTCATCTTTAGTCAAGTCTATAAAAATAGAGTACTTTTTACATCTTGCAATCAAACGTCTATATTTATCGGCTAACCAACGGTCAATATTATTATTTAAACTAGCGTATTGCTGTTTCATTCGGCAACTTCTACAATACGCTAGTCTATATTCGTTTGGTTTACCAACTCTCATTTTCTGAAAGTCGTTTATATCCTTTTCTTCACCACATTTACTACAGATTTTCATGGTATAATCTCCCTATTAGATGACATTATACCATACCTACATCAATCTGTCAAGTGCTAGAAATCACCTTCGGCAACTTGCCAGCAATTCAATCCTAGACTTCTCCAAAGGGAAACGACTTGGTTTCTATCGTCAAGCACCACAAATACATTATACTTACCCTTAATTTCCTGATTGTAAAAATCTAGCTTGACTTCACTATCTTTACGGTTGTCTTTCTCATCCCGCATTAACAGTATATCATAAAAAACGCTATTTGTCAATAACCATTCTTCCGTAACTCTGCGGAATTTTCCATTCCGGCCAGAAGTAATAATAACCTTCATATTATCAGTATACAGGTTATTGACCACCCATTTAACCGGAATATTTACTTTGTCATTCTCAAAATCCCGGTCATAGGGATTACCCTCAAAAAGAGCTAGAGTGCCATCCATATCAACAATTACAGCCCAATCCGCCTCAGGAATATGAGCCGGTGGAGCAACCGGCTTAGGTTTTAGCCATTTCTTATACATATCTCGAATAACCTTATCTGGTACTCGTGCCTGTCCTTCACGTAAGGCATTCCGGCGTAGACATTCATCTAACGGGATATCGAAAAATTTCACTTCAAAATCCCAATGTCCGCGACTAGCTAATTTACGATATTTTTCCTCATGGCGCGGGTCTAAATGAGTATTATCAATAATAACGTCATACCCATTTTCTAGGTAATCCCGTACCATGTTAAACTCAATTTGCTCAACCTTTTGTTCTAAATCTTTATTCCAAGTGCCAGCTTGCATACCAAGTTGAATTCGGGTTTCATTCCGAATTTCATCCTTATTGGTATACAGCACCATCGGATTAGCTTTATTAAATTCTTTACGCCAAGTAGACTTACCGCTTCCTGGCAAACCCTTTAGGAAAATAATCTTATTCATTATAATAAACCATATAAAATTCAGTTTTACATTTTAGACAAGTCAAAGGATAATCTAAGCAAACCAGAACAGCATATCTTACAATTTCAGTATTACTAGGGTCAGGTTTATCCACCGTTCCCAAATACCTAACAGTATGCTTTTCAGGGGCATGAATTGTTCTACATCTATCACATTGAATACTTGATAATGTCAATTCATGTACACTACCCTTTTTTTCATCAAAAAAATTCATATTTGGCAGACCTTAAGCGACTCGAACGCTTTTCCTGAATTTTGGAGACTCTAATTTTACCATATAAACTAAAGGTCTAAATTGGGGTGTCTAGAGGGACTTGCGCCCTCTCTGTCCTATTTCACAGATAGGAGTGTCAACTGTATTCACCTTAGACACCATGTTACTTCACTATATCTTTGTACCAGCCAAATTGAATTGCTGTCTTTCTTTTATGGCAGTTAGCACAACGAATTTCACACTTTTGCATTTCTTCTAAAACTCTATCCATATTATAGTTTCGACCTTCCGAAACCATGAAATCTTTTTCATTCGGGTCTTTATGGTCAAACTCTAATACGGTTGGGTCAATCTCGCCACAATCCACACACGGATGTAACTTTAGATAATCCCAAACAAACTGTCTATATTTATCTCTTTTTGCCTTATTTTTTAGAGATATTGCTTCTTTATTTTCGGCATAATGAGCGTCTTGATAAATCTTAGAACAAGATTTACATTTACTCTGACGCTCATTCTTTGCTTTATTTTCCCAAGAGAATTCTTCTATATCCTTCTCTTGCTTACAGCCACTACATTTCTTTTTCATAATTCCCTCCAATGTAGTTAGTATACCACACTTTCAGGAATTTGTCAAGCGGTGTTTCAAACACCCTTATCTATGGCTTCATTATACCTGCATCTACTACACTGTCTATAGTACTGTTGTACTGGCGGAAAGTACAGGATTTGAACCTGTGGGCCGCAATTTGCGACCTTTGGTTTAGCAAACCAACGCATTAAGCCGCTCTGCCAACCTTCCGTATCATTTACCACCAAACATTGACGGTAAATTCTTTTTGATTTATCTCGCCTTTTTGAAATAGGTCTTTCAAAATCGGCACTAACATAAACTTATCGAAGTCATTCATCAGCTTTTGACCTAGTACTTCCGAATAGGGAGTAGCTAAGAATTCCGCTAACGCTTCTTTTTCATACTTATCTAATTTCTTATCTAGGTCATCTACTTCAATAAAGGAACCATTATTGACGCTTTCGCCAGCGGCGATATTATATTCAATACCATAATAACTTTCAATGAAATTAGATAATTCTATCGAACCAATTTCATATTTAATGATTTGCGGTATTGTTAGCATTTAAATCAATTCCCATTCAATTATAATTACTGCTTTTTCTACTTTTCTAACTTGCTGACAATCAACTAAAGCATTCCAACTTTCACTTTCATGCCAATAATCAGAATAATAACTACCAGAACGGGTATCGCCAATAGTCCAGTAAATACCCGGAAGGGCTTTTTCTTCAAATACCACAGACCGAGATTGATATTTACCCCCACCTTCCCATTCACTTAATTCTAAAACGTTGTATTGTTCTCCACCAGACCAACCATTCATTAATTCTAAAACATCATCTTTGGGAAATTGTTTCTTAGTCATTCTCTTAAACTCCAAAATATGTAGCAAAACCATTCATAACCATAACAATATCAACTATTTGTTTTTGCCAAAGGGTTAGGTCAGCATCAACATCTGGAAAGACTAAAAAACATAATTTATATATTTCCATAGCCGCGTGATTTTCTGACAATGCACCCGATTCGACAACTTCATTAATATTTCGTATATCTTCTAAAAAATCTGTTTCATCGGCTGGAATTAAACTGATAATTTTTTCTAATCTAGTTGGCATCAATGACCTCAGGAAAAATATCTTCGGTAGTCCATAAATTAATAATCTGCTTATGCCAATCTAGAAAATTAGCTTCATCCACTGGAAAGTTATCTTCTAAACAATCGGCCATCTGCCGCCAGCGTAAACCCATTGATTCAGGCGAAGTATAAGCTAAACTACTTCGCACATCGGCTATATCAGCCAAAAAAGCTGTTTCTGTTTCTGGTACTAACCGTAAAATTTGCTGAATAACAACGTCTAAATTTCTATTTGCCATTTTTATAACTTCCGTTTCGATATAAAGACTTAAGACTTTTTCTGTTTGAATAGCATGTCTAATAATCATCCTGTGGATATTTCCAATATTCAGCACCATAAAATATTTGTGGTTTGACTTCAAACGCTCCATAACCTACAGCATAGCGATTAGTATTATATTTTCCGGTTGTCAAATGAAAACCTTTATAAAAGCCATGTGTATCATCTAATTCGTGTTGTGCTAACATCGCTATCTCGCACATTTCACCATGCTTAGGTTTTATATCTGAATATTTATTCCAACCATGCTTTACTAATAAAGCTTCTGATTTTTTAACGATATCGTCAAAAAGTTTTCTACAATGATTAAGATATTTTTGATAGAAAATTCTGGCATTTTTACCTAATAATGCGAATGTTTTTGTCTCTGGACAAAATTCATTAAATATTTCTAGCGTAACAAATGAATGATAATTCTTCCAATCCATATCTTCAATAGTAATTTCTAAATAATCACCATATCTGGTATGTAAATAAAAATCAGGCCACCCTAAAGGTTTTATTTCTAATGTATCATTATCCCAATCATTGTCAACATTCGTAAAACCAATTTTAATTTTCATTATTGGCATCCCAACACTCTTTATGCGCTATGCGGCCATATTTATGATAACCAGCATAGACGCAATTATGTAACTTTTCGTGAGTGTCGAAAATCCCACCACAATATTTACACAATTCGTCTAGATCCATACTCATAGCCAATTGTACAGCTAATTCTCTATTACTATCATCTATTTTCATTATTGCTATAGTATTCATGGCGGGCGGTGAGGGATTTGAACCCCCGGTGAGATTTTACCCCACTTCCGTTTTCAAGACGGATGCAATCAGCCGGACTCTGCCAACTGCCCGTATTGTTAATTTTTTTTGACTTAGGAGGTCTAGAAAAAACTAACAAAAACTTCTGTATGGACAAAATAAACTGTTCTAACCGCGCTAAACAGAAAAGGGGCCACTAAGATTTAGGCTCACCGCCGTAGCTTATTCAGCTAACTACTCATTGAGGGCGAACAAGAACATTTTTCTATAAAATGTGTTCCAAAACTAGCTAGACTGTATCGCAGTCACCTAGCATACTGAATAAATTATGGTATTTATCAAACCGCCTCACTCATGCAGAGACAACGGCAGACGCGGATATTCTAGATTACCGCATGTGTCAGGGCGACAGGATTTGAACCTGCGTATTCCTGGCTCCAAACCAGGACGATAACCGGGCTTTCGTTACACCCTGATATGCCATTTTATCTACGCTATGCGTAAAACCTTCAATGGCGAAAGCACCGTCTTTTACGCGCCGGTCAAGCGATTGCCCGTTACCTAGCCTATTGCAACGGAATACGGGAATAATTATTAAAATCTCTGGACTTACGCGCCTCATTTCAAGGTCTTTAGATACCGGGTTACTACGGTAAACCGTATTTTACGGCCTCGGATACCAGAGTATTTTTTCAAAGTCTGCGATTTATCCATCCCACCGCAGAAAGGTTATTGGTAGCTATTTAACCATCCCAAACAACTACCGAAAGGTTTTAAAATCCTAGAATTGGCTGTACTATTTGTTTCCGGCATAACCGGAATCCCTAACCGTCAACAGGCGCAAACATCGGATTGTGCAACATTGGAGAATCGGACTCCAGTATGTAGATTGAAAGTCTACTGTTCTACCACTAAACTAATGTCGCATATTTCAGAGTAACGGTATATTCCTTATGCCTATACGACCACCTCATACTCTGAATTTCGAGAGTTTTTCTTTCCACATTACGACCGTTGGAATCGGCGTCAGCCTAGTCTTTAGTGTGCTGTTCTTATCACTGTCCGTTTTACCCAAAAACTCTCAATTGTGATACCCACCCGGACTCAGGTTGGAAGGTACAGAGACTCCTCTTGCAAAAGGCCAATCTCCCGTTCCGTGTGCCGCATTAGGGAATTGCACCCTAGTTAATTCTTTGAGAAAGAATTGTCATCGCTACTAGACCAATGCCGCATAATATAATACTAGTTTGTCCACAATTATAGTCGCCCTAGTACTATATTTCCTGCTTACACCTTACAGGCTACCGTTTTGAATAACCACTTCCGGTAGTGCGGTTGAAAGTATGTTTTTATTTACCCGAAAAAGACATAGAAAAAGGGGTATCGCCTGATATCGTGATTGATAAATCGCGTCTTTTATTCAGCTTGCTTTCGTCAAGCTTTTTACCAAAAAGATAAGGTAAAATAGTTATAGTCGGATTTATTGTACCTTTACCGACCTCACTAAATCTCAAAACATTGTACCACTAAACTTCATATCTGTCAAGTAGTACTTAGGTAATCGTTCCGCCTGTACGCTTTCTCGGCATATGGCGATTGCCTTCCTTGCCAGTCCGCATGACTGAACCAAACTTAGACACTTTATTCAAAACTAGAATTGGCCCACCCGATTCACCTTCCGGTGTTTTCGGCGGACGAAATTCACGACTACCGATTTGCTCATAACCCTGACGCAATAACCAAGCTACATAACAACGCTTTGCTTGCTCATGGTCTGTGTGCATTTTCTTACCTGCCCCCATGCCGTTTGTTGAGGCTGAAACCGCTCCACGACATTCGGCAGTAGGAACGCCACACATAATTTTAGTATTTCGAGACATTTTATATTCCTTATATAATAAAGATAAAGTGAGTATGCCTAGAGGAAATCGAATCCCCATCACTTCGTTCGTAGCGAAGTACTCTAGTCCATTGAGCTATAGGCACATACATTATTTAGTGATATTTTTATACCAACCAAATTGTAACGCTGTTCTTCTACGATGACAATTTGCACAACGAATATCACATTTTTCTATTTCTTGTAATAGTTTATCTTCACTGACCAAAGCATTTGAAAGAGAAAAATTCTTCTGTGTTTCATCCTTATGGTCAAAGTCTAAAACTATCGGGTCAGTTTCGCCACAATCTACACAGGGATGTAATTTCAAATAATCCCAAATAAACTGATGACGTTTGTTATCCCATTTCTTAGCTTTATTCATATAATAAGGTTTATTCTTATTATATTGTTCTTTCATTTTTATAGAGTGACAAACTCTACAATAACTACTTCTCTTTCCTTTGGATTTTTCTTTCCAATTGAATTCTGTTTCGTCCTTTTCTTCATCACATTCACTACAAATTTTCTTCATGGTATTTCCTTTCACAAGGATTATATCACGAATTTAGGATTTTGTCAAGTCCCACTTCGTAGCGCATATACACTTCTATTTTCCGAATTCCACGGTATATGTAGTGCGAACGGTTATTCTGTGAGCCTAGATGGTGCCGCCCCATCGTCAGGAGATTAAAAGTCAACTGCTTTACTGTTAAGCTATAGGCTCATATTATTATGTATGCCGAATTGCGTTTGCAATTTCTCGGCCAACGTATAAAAATGCTCTGACAAATGCTGACCCTAAATAAAAATAAACAAAGATATGAGTATAATTTCCGGGCAGGTAATTTTCAGCTTTTTCTAGCTCATCATAAACATCATTCATATTTATCTATCGTCGGTGCCGCCACTTCCATACGGCCCGAAATAATCCATACCATTTCCATAATTATTGCCATTTTTTTCATACCCGGCCAGCAATACCGCTAAAATTCCCAAAAGCAACATTTCAGTAATACTGATTGTGCGAACATTTTTCACTTGCTGAAAAACTTTTTTAGCATATTCTAACATTTTACCGTCTAATTCTATCCCGAATAACCGGAAGATATTTTTCTAATATTTGAGCAATATGTAAAAGAGCATATACAACCGCCCTAGTCACATGCACATTTTCATTACTATTTAATAGATATAACGCTTCATCTTTGTAAGATTTAGTAATCATCATTTTTCCTATAATGCGCCGAATGGGTTTTAACCATCGTTTTCTAGCCGACGCTAGACGTTTTCCCTTAGCACTACGACGCATATTGTGGGCCAACGGAGAATCGAACTCCGGTCTAATGATTAAGAGTCATCAGCTTTACCACTAAGCTATAAGCCCATAATTAGGGTACTTCGCTTTCGCTTTTCCCCCAATTTCACATCACTTCCTTTCGGAAAGAGATAGCTAATTTATAATTGAGGCGCGGCTACGCTTAACGATTTCGCCAACTTCCTTCTGCGACTAGACCTCAATTTTTAGAGTATTTACGCCAATCATCTACCTTGTAGATAACTCGCTAAATACTCTAAAGGTGCGCCAGGAGGGACTCGAACCCCCATCCATCCACTTACGGTATCTAATTTAGAAGATTAGTCCGGTACAAGCGCATAATATGAGCGTGAAAGACTATCGGCGGTTATCGCGTATTTCTCTCCCGCTCATTGGTTGTATTATACCACTTCCTCAGTCTCGGTCAATGGTACTTTAGTACTATCGCCTTCAAGTTGCGGTTGGATAGTATAGGTACCATCAATAACCTTTTGTTCGTATTCGGCTTCATTTTTCTTATAATTTGAGTCATCGAATACCATAACCAAAGTATCATTATGGTCAGTGCCATCCTGATTAACTGGTGCTTTAGCCGCATTATCTAGAGATAACATCTTACGCTGTGCTTCTAGAACACTCCGCATTTCTTTTAGATAAATCGGGTCTTTCACCGTTTCCCATTGACGCTTGGCCTCTTCCCAAATCCATTCATATTTCTTCCATACATCTGCGATGAATTTATTACTAACTTCACGTAATTCTTTTTCATACGCTTCTCGGCCAGCATTGATACGGTTATAAACCGTTTTCAAACTTAGACCGTGTTCTTTAGCCAGTGCCTTAGCGGTGGTTTTTTCACTTGAAACTAAGTCAAAAAACTCCACCGATTGTTCGGCAATATCTGGTCTATTTTCCTGTGGAACCATATCCATTTGCGCCACGCTCCGATTCCGAAAGATTTTCGCTTTCGACAAATTCTATACTCGGATAAGGCATAATCATTATTTGACCAATCTTATCACCTACTCCGTAAATGCCGCCTTTGAAAAGACTCTTATCAATTGGAATAACCGCTTGATTATAAGCCCATTCATAAGTCATTTCTTTTTCGTGAATAGCTTTATACCTAAAAGACAATTCACCTCGATAACCACTGTCTAAAAGACCGACACAATTTCCTAGTATCAAATCTTTAGCGGTGGTGCTACTTCTAGGAAACAGCATACCGACATAACCAAACGGAATTTCAAACGCCAGTCCGGTATTGTATTGAATATAAAAATCATCAAAGAAAAAATCAGTACAATAAACATCCATACCTGCATCCCCAAACTTAGCATATTCAGGGATTTTGGCGGTTGGTTTAAGTTTCTTTATTTTCACTTGCATTAGACGTAAGCACTCCGCTTGAAAGTAATCAAAGGTTCTAATTTCTTATGCAGACTTTCTAAAATCTTCACATCTTCAACATTATGCTTAATTAATTTCTGCATTGTTTCTTCATCACCCATACCTGCTAATTTCCAATAAGCAAAGTCTAAATGGGTTTTACCGCTAATATCTAGTGCCTTAGTCGCCATAGCCAAAGAATTTTTATTCAATGACATTTTACCGCGAACATGGTAATACAAATCAATGTGGGCGATTGTCTTTACTTTTGGAAATTTCAAATCCAGCATCATCGCTCTAGTGCGAATGAATGGAAGGTCAAAACCTGTTCCATAATAAGTTACTAAGACCGTATGTTCGGCCATAACTTCTAATAATTCTGCTGTAATCCGCTTGTCAAAAGCTCGATTAACTTTTCCGGGTCGAATAAAAATATCATTATAAACAATATTATCAAAACCAGCATTGAAACCTCTGGTCTTTACCGCCCATGATAACATCCATGCACTGTTGGCGTTTAAGTCGGTAGCTTCAATATCTAGATATCCAACCTTCTGACCTTCTAACTCATAAAACTGCTTATTGAAACAACCGGGATGACTCTCAATTGTGTGTCTGTGTTCGCATCTTTTATTTAGCATCGCGTAATATTTTCTCTCCACGGAGGTAGACAAATCTACCAACTTCCGCATATAAGGTACCCAAACCCTTGTATTCGAGGGTGTCTTTATCAGGCGGTAAACTTTCAAAACTCGATATTAACCCTTTGAAATCTTCATCACACATCAAACGAGTAAGATAGGATGGACTACAACCGGCTACTCGACAAATCTCACTCCGCTTCAACTTTCGTTCAAAACCACACGCGATTATTAATTGTCTAATCGTAAAGTTATTCAGGGACATTTTTTCCAACCAATTCTAAAAATTTATGAAAATCTATCGCTACATAAGTCGGAGCATTATTTCTAGAAAATACTACTATTGGGGTGCGGCCTTCTCTAGCATTTCTTTCAGCTTGTGCGATAGCTTCCCAAATATTAACCTTTTCTTGATTCTTGCATTCGACACTGTACGGGAATAATTTCTTCGCTCTCTCGGTAAGAATGATATCTTCCCCTGGTACACTTGCTGGTGCGCTAACGGCATCCCTATCCTCAAGTTTGAAAAGTTCTCGAATTGTTTTGGCAACGAATATTTGTAAACGTCTGCCTTTACTCTTTCTACTCCGTACTGTGGTTGCCATCTAAACTCCAAACCTTAGCTTCGCCCTCAGCTTCGCTAGTCAACATACTTTCAATAAAACTAATCATTGACATAAAATCATTAGCATCCAAAACTATTAAACGCTCACCGGCAATATCTACTGCCAAAAGCGGCATTTGCATATGTTGCTGGCTGATTTTCTTTATCTTTTGCCACGTTTCTTTCTTAATTGAATAAGACTTGGCATCCGTACATTTTATTTCAACCCCAATCTTGTTATAATCACCTAACACGGTTTTCATAACGGCGTCACCATCTGAAAAAGTAGCGCCACTATTGATTGTGGGTTTAGCATTTAAAATCTTGATAAACTGATGTTCTCTATCTTCTAAAAGTCTTGGCATTATTTTTCAATCCGGCTTTCATTAAGAATACCCTTGAATTTATTTTCCAATGGTGGTAAACCATAACTAGCCCGTACAGAGTTTATAATGGTTGATTTTTCAGAATCATTTAGAAAATCGGCACCCAATATACCAGCTATTCTAATAGCTAAGTTTGTTTGGTCAGAAGTCGAAAGGCTATCAGAATATTCCATCGGGAGCAAATCTCTGAATTCAAGCGGTTGTTTATCTTTCGGCACTTCAATTGGGTTTGTCGGATAGTCGAATATATTTTCTGGTGTACCCTGTTTTGTAGCAGTAAGACTATCCAATTCGCGCATATCCGCCATAATCAAAAAGTAATTGGCGCTGTCTACACAGGTTTCGGTAAAGTCCTCATCACTAACCCAAAAGACTTCATTCTTGACAAAATTCTTAATACGCGCAATCTTGTCACCTAATCTAACAAAAACAGACTTCCAACCCGGAAAGCCCCATTCTTCTGAACCTCTCAGATTTTTATAAAAATCGGCATTCGCTCCGGCATAGTCATGGTTTTTCGTGACTATTTTCTCCGCGCACTTTTCAAAGAGTGCATATAGGCGGGGGTTTATTTCTTCTAATCGTTCTAAGTATGTTGTATCCATTGTTTGTCATTTTACCATAAATTGTCACTTTTGTCAACTAGTACTCTTGTACCAATATTTTGCCGGTATTGAGTTAAGCGGTCAAGATATTCTAACCATTCTGAAAGCACCAAATCCCGTTTAGCATAATTACAATTCTTACAGCAGGAAACGCAGTTTTTGATATAATAACCTTTAGTATTATCCACTCTATCAATACCATTATACATAAAATTACGATACTGATTTTTAGGAGGACAACCGCAATAAACACAATCTGATGAAAAAAGACTTATACATTCATCTAAGGTTAATTCAAAATCTAAACCACGTATTTTAGCCTGACGTTTATATGTATTCCTCATTATTTCGGCACCACTAAATTTTACCTTGTGCCACTCACAACCACAACTAGTCAAATTACCAATAGCTAGACTACCAGCGTTGGCAATAATAGTATTGCCACAATCACATTGACAATTCCATAAATATATAAATCTTCCGGCTTTGGCTGGCTTTTTTTCGTTAAAGGATATAACGGTGAGTTTACCGAATTTCTCTCCCGTTATATCCTTCATCGTTCTTCTCATGGTTAGTCCTGTTTGGGAGGGAATAGACCATCCCAAACAGGCACGTTCACAAACTTATAAATACGGTCGTGAATTTCACTATTGAAATTAACATCATCTTCCAACCGCTTATATAGTTCTTCCTTACCCTTTACCTTGACTTCTGTTCCCGGCAAAAGATACCATGCGCCACTCCGTTCAATCAAACCTAAATCAATCGCTGTATTGATAATATTTTCTTGATAGTTGAAACCAGTCGCATAATTGAAACTGGCTGAACCTACTTCCTTTGGCGCACTGGAACGGCTTTTCTTCATCGTCCACTTTAATTCCTTGCCGATTACCTTAGTGCCGTCCTTAAGCGTTTCACCATTCCGTAACCATACAATACTTGAGGCGTAATAATTCTGGCCCTCACCACCCGGCATTTTTTGCGGGTCGCCCATCATTTTCATGCTTTCACGCAGTTGGTTAATTGCCAAAACAATCTGATTAGGCCCACACTTAATAGACCACACGCCTAATGCCTGATTAATCATTCTAGCACTTCCACCGAATTGACTAGAAGCATCCTTGTCAAAAAGCGCCTCAGAAATCATTAGCGCAATTGAGTCCACCACAATCAATACACGCCGGTCATTCGGGTTTTCAAACTTATTGAAATTAGCTAATACATCGCGGACAATTCCGAATACCTGTTCTGCCGCATACTCACCCCGAATAACTACAAAATTTTTCTCCGGGTCTACACCGAAAACTCTAGCACGTTCTGCGTCAAATGACTTTTCCAGGTCTAACCAAAATACCGGCATTTCTATTAGCTGTGCCTGATGTGCCGCTAAATAAGCTAAAGTAGTTTTTCCGGTCGCTTCATTTCCAGAAAAGATAGTCGTTCTTCCCCACAGAATACCACCGCCTAAATCTATGTCTAAGCTAGGTAGACCAATCGGCATACACGTTACCGGCTCTAATTCAGACGCCATTCTCAGTGTATTTTCTCCCCAGGTTTTGTTAATTTCATCCATAATTCTATCTATATTAGGCATATGTTCCTTTACATTTCGCTAATTCTTCGTTTAAGTCATCAATTTCATTTTCAGCACTGATTAAGTCCGCTTTGTATTCGTCGGCTTTGTCTCGTGCTTCATCCCGTTCAAGTTCTAAGTCGTTGACCTTAACTTCCAATTCTTCACGCTCAAATTCTAAATCATTGACTTCATCTTGTAATTCACTCACTTGACGCTCATATTCAGACGGCTTATCTAAATCTTCCAATCCATCTAGCATAAGGTCTATATCACTTTCATGTATCAGGCCAAAGTAATCACATAACCTGTTCCAGTCCTGCATATCCACTACTTTGAAATCTGTCATAATTTAACCTTAACCTTCAATTGAGTTTCTATGATTTTATCTAGCCATTCATTCCATTCATCTTCGCCCATATCACGTTTTGCATAGTTACATTTTCTACAACATGCTACACAATTTTCTAAAAAATATCCTTTAGTGTTGTCTACTCTATCAATTCCATTATAAACAAAATCACCAGTATTGATTGTCGGATGCATTCTATTACTCGGTAACTCTCCGCAATAATGACAATTTCTTTGTGTTATTTCTATAAATCTATCAAAATCTAAATCAAAACTTAACCCGCGTTTTGAAGCACCTCTTTTATAACCTGTATAAACTGTACGTTTTGCTGACAATCCAAACTCTAATCCATTTGCTCTGCATGTACCAATACCGCAGGTTTTAGTATGACCGCTTTTTACTTGGTCACTTCTATATAAAACGAATTTCCCACAATCACATTGATATTTCCAAATAGAAGCATGGCCTTTCTCAATATGAGAAAATTCTATTGCTGTTAATCTTCCGAATTTTTGTCCAGTTAAATCTTGGAAATTTGGCCTACATTTAGAATCACCACAAGACTTAATATAACCAGCCTTTAAATGAGAACCAACCACTATTTTTATATTACCACAATCACATTGACATTTCCAGGTAGTATGACCATGCCTTGAAATACCTTCTTCAATAACTGTCAACTTAGAAAATTTTTGTCCAATGAGAATTTTTAAGGACGGTCTACCCATATTTTATATATCCTCGATAAATAGCAATTGTGTCAATCCACTTTTCAAACTCTAAAACGGTCATATCATTCTTAGCTCGATTGCATACTTTACAGCATGGAGCAGAATTTTCAATGGTATATCCAATATCTGAATTTATTCTATCTATTCCATTGAATAGATATTCAGTATCTAAACTTGCTAATGACTGACTAGGTTTGCAACCACAATAAACGCAATTTTGCTGAACGATTAAGAAAAATTCATCTTTCGATAATAAGAAATCATGTTTCTCTCGGATTGCTCTATTTTTCGTCAATAGATATAGAGCATTTTTTACAGCACCATGATTTTCTAAAATTCGGCTTTTAGCGTTTTTAGATGCACTCTCTTTATGTAAACATCCACAACTTTTTACTTTACCACTTCGCAAAATACCCACATTTACTATTTTCTCATTACCACAATCACACTTACATAACCAATAGGTTATTTCTTTTACATTATCATATGAAACAAAGTCAATGGCTATTAATCTTCCATACCTTTGTCCTGATAAATCTAATCTTTTCATAAGAGCCTCCGACACAAAAAATAAAACCCCACTACCCGGATTGTTGGCACAAGAAGGTAATGAGGTATTATTCTCAATGGTTTAATCCCTTTTGTCTTGTGCCAGAGGCTATCTTACCATAATTTTAAGGTTTTGTCAAGTTACATTTCACTTTGAGTTCAAAATATCCAGTTTTCTTAAGGTGCTTTGGAAACCGCATTTCGCGCCATTCCACTTCGGGAAACACCGGCTCTAGAATGCTCTCGATACTCGGCATGAGTACATCATTGAAATAATACACCGCGTCATAAACTGTATCGGCTGTTATTTCGCTATCGTCTACACCCTCAGCCGGTTTAGCATTGTTATCTGTTACCAAATAAGAAATCGTCTGGTAGGCACCGACCAATTGACCTTTTTGGGCCAACCGTCTACCAATTCGCACATGCATAAGCGCATTCTCATTTTGATAACTATCTAAAGCCCGACCAATTCTAGCCGCTTTCAAAAGCATCTGATAAGGGATATCACCATTAGCTAATCTGTCTTTTTCTTTCAACAGAATTCTTTTATAGTGGTCACTATCAGTATAAGCACCAGATAACAAATCCACTAGGATTGTTTTACAAACTTCGGTAGCCCACTTCGGATAATTCCCTTTGAGCATGGAAAGTCCTTTAGTAGCTAATTTACCTTCCGGCAATTCTTTACCATCTTCCATCATTACCCATGCTGAATATAATTTCTTAGCTACAATCAGCACACGGCTCATACGCTTTTCATAACTCATTTTCAAGTATTCCGGCTTATAGACGTTATACTTTTCTCTTAGATGAGCATACAAAAGCTGTAGATATTTATCCACTAACTCATTCGGGTCAGTATCATCCTTGACTGAAATATATAAAGAGTCGGTGTCACCAATAACTACTTTATGTCCTAATGCAGTACAGTATTCATCCCCAAAAGGAAGAAAAGTTCTACCCGATGAGGTAATACTTTCCGCAATCTCTTTTGAATAATAACGGCCTCCGTATTGGGCCGTAACTCCATAGAAACTGTTAGTCAATTCCTTAACCGCTTTCTGCTGAATATCCAAAGCGGTTTTAGCTACATCATTATTCTCTAGCTTCATTTGCGCTCGAATGCGCTTACGTTCGTCAATCAAAAAGCTTACGCTTTCACTCATATTCGATACAAAATCAGTCCGATAAAAAACACCGTTCGGGGCGCTATTCTTTTTCACCTCGGCATTCTCAGGCACTAAAGTATCATGCCCAATATTAAACGCTCGAATAGTATTCGGATATAGACTCTGAAAGTCAAAGGCATGAACGTTCTTATACAAACCGGGCGTTGCTTCCATAACCAAAGCACCCTCAACCGGCTCATATTCAATCCCGAATTCTTCCAAGAGCATTTCAGCCCGGTCTTTACGCTTATCGCTGGCTAAAGCATTTCTAGAGAAAGCGTTATATTTATGACCGTTATGTTCCGGTCTAAAATAACCAGTGCCATAGCGAAAATCAAAATTACCCATTTGGCGTCTGCGTTGGGCCGCTCTTAGTAGAAAGGTATCCACGGTTTTAGCTGGCGACCAATTCATACTATGCAACAGACCAGCAAAACTAGACATAGAAATAATCAGGTTAGTAGACTGTAGTACCTTTTCCATATCATAGATTAGGCGTACATCTTCCATGTTATACATTTCTAATTTTTTACGGTTATTCAACCATAACTCATAAACCGTTTCATCATGCTCAATCTTACCACGCCCAATAACCGCTTTAGCAATCGTGTCTAATTTTTTGTTTCTAACCTCATACTTCATAAAGGTTTGCTGACGCTCTAGCGCGTTATAAAAATCGAGCGTTTCTAGTCTACGCCACTTGTCTATATTAATGCTATGATAATCAAATCTACCACGTAACACCATATCGTCAAAGGCATAATTATTATAGCCAATCAAAATATCATACTGGACTAATTCTTTATAAGCCTCTAGTAAGAATTCTTTTTCAGCCTTATCCGTATCTTCCTGACAATATAAGAAATATTCCTGGCCGGTTTGACCATCCTTCCAAGCGATAGATAACACTCTATCATTTCCTATATCAATTTTATCGCCTCGGTCATCCGTTTCAATATCGAAAAAGGCAGTACGCGGACTATTGTGTTTGCCTACATTTGAAACCCGTAAACCGTTATCAATCATAAAACGTTGTAAACGGCTAACATCCCCCTCTAAAGGATGGACACCCAAATCGTCTAATTGAGTTAGCCAGCCGTTCCAAACATTTTTATAAACAACGGCGCTAGAATAAATATAAGCATAATCTCCGCGAACAACCCCCTTATCAAATAAACCTGCCGCTTTATAGTTATTCCATTGGCTTTGCGAAATCTTAGCTTTGTCCTCAGCGGCCACACAAAAATAACGGCCTACTTCTGGAATTGAAATTATCTTTCTCTGACCATCCACACGATGCCAAAGAAAGATATCGTTTTCATCTTCCCAACCACCTATGAATTCTAATTCTTTGAGATTAGAAATTGTATCGGGTGATATTTTACCAAACAATGCTTTTTCCTTTAGATGAAAAATGCCTCACTCTGGAATTCCAGAGTGAGGCATTTCCTATTCAATTAGAACGGAATTTCGTCTTGCTCACTGGCGACCGGGTGCGAAGGCTTTACTTCGGTAGAGGCCGGGGCGCTATCGCTTTTCTTAGTAGCCTGGAAAATATCATAAACTCTCTGGAATTCCTCAGCGTTCCATTCCTTGCGGTATAGACCGATAATGTATTCCTGAATTTCTGGTACTTCGGCTTCGGCAATTGCCATTTGTTCGGCAGTCAACTTTTGAGACTTCAAAACCGTAGTCTTGTAGGAAGTATCTTGCACTCCCTTACCAGTACGCGACCATGTTACAATATGGCCCTCTACGCTTTCCTCACTCTGTTCCTGCCATTCCTGAATAACATTGTAACTGCCATCCTTACGCATGTAGTTATCACGCAATTCCAAATAACCCACATGCCCCTTTAGCTTTTCATTCGGACTATCCACCACAAACACTAGCATGTAGCGGGCGGTTTTCCAATTTCTAACTTTGGGGTCAGGGTCACTCTCAAACGGTGACTTAACCGGCGTTGCCAAGAAATCCAAGTGAGTATTCTTTGAGGCCGCAGGAATATATCTAAATCCTAGACCATCATAATTCACCGGGGTCTTATGCACGTTAATTTGAAAGCTATCATCCAAAGGATGCAAAGCAATCATTTTGGCGGTCTGACCGTCCTTAAGCTTAATTTCATGCTCGTAACCGGCAAGACCACTTGAGGCTAACTTAGGGGCTTCAATCTTTTCAGGTGCGGGGGTATTAAATCCAAAAGGCATAATATTTTTCCTCTTTCATAAATAGTGGGGTCGCCATCCCGTAAATTTAGAATAATCTGTTGGCTAGACTAATGTGAATACACTATATCACACTTTTTATAATCTGTCAAGTAGTACCTTAGTACTCTACACGAAACTGACCTTGAACCGCAACAATTTTATCAGTTATCCAATCAAACAAAATGTCGCAAGCTTCACAAAATAGAATATCATCACTTATCAACTCATCTTCAAAATTTAGACCTTCATAAAAGGCTGTATAGATTTCTTCATCTGAATCACATTCAGGACAGCAAATATGGTTATGCTGTAGAGCGATATCAAATACTCTTATCATATAAACCCTCATTGATATATTCCATAATCGCAGTCCAGAAAGCTAGAAAATCTTTATCGAGCGGAGATAAATATTTAGGGTCAGTTCTGGCTCTGTGTGTTCTAACCTTATAACCATAAGTGCCGCGCTCTAACACAACTTTATTCAACCACAAACTTTTCTTTTCCAAACCACCAACATTATTATGAATAGCCACTGATAAACAACTTAGACCAGCGACTTTATTACTGGAAAATCTAGAATTGGCTTCACTCTTATTTTGTAGTTCTAGGCTTTCAAACCGAACATAACCAACCGTGTCTCTATCATTAAGCCAATTTCTAATCACGTTTCCCAACATCGCTTTAAGTGACTCTTGTGTTTTACCAATGAGATATCTTGAATCCTGTGTTTTCAACAGAGGTTTCAAATAAGCAATAATTGTGTCTAAGTCATTTCGATAATTCATTATTTATACTTTCCAATTTCTCTAGAAAGCGCACTAACGACAATTCCACAGGCTTTAGCTTTACCTTCCTCAATAATGGTATCATACTTAGCATCTTCATATTCACGATTAGCCGTTAACCAAGTCTCGTCAGTGCCAAGTTGATTTACTCTCGCATTCATCGCGCCAGTTTTATAAGTAATAGCTAATAAGCTTTTTTCATTCAAGTTAAGCGCATTCTTAAATCTAGCTTCCCGCGCTCTGGCATACGCCGCCCGCATTTCCTGATGAGCCGTCATCATCGCAAACCGATTATGTAAATTCCGTAATTCTAATTCGGACATTCCCATAATCCCCTTTGACACGGCACTTCGATAATCTCTCCAACAGGTAGCAAAATCGTCTAAGTCTACTTCATCTTTAGCAAAATCGTCTATTTGATTAGTCATTGATTATCAATTCTTTCATATAAATATCCATTAGTAATCTATCTACCAAAGCTGGCTTAGGCTTAATTTCCAAAACCGATTTAGGGTCAACCACTGTTTTAATATGAGTTATCTTAGCGGTCATCCAATCAATCAGTTTATCATAGCTCCAAGCACCTTTCCGAATTTCCAGCAATAATTTAGCTTCCGGTCTAGGGAAAGTGATTACACCAGTTTCATGTAATTCCTCTACCTGTTCTAGTAATCTAACAATATGGCTGGCATGTTTGGTATCATACCCGTAATCTACTTCTAATTGATGACGCTTTTTATTTCGATTAGTTTTCCAAGTTTCATAAGACTGATAATCCTTTAAAAGATTATCGTATTCATTCTTCAAATAAGGATTAGCCCAATGGGGTGCGCCGCCATCATCGTCAATTTCTAATCCATAATTCTCCGGCATCGGCTTTACGGGCGGCTTACCAGTCATCCAATCATGGTGCGTATCCATGCGTTTACGCTGACTGATAACATAACCAATAAAAGTTTCCGTAACCTTTCGAGAAATAAAAGCCAAACGATTATCTCTAATCAAATCCCAAATTCTTCGGTCTTGCGGATTGATACAGTCATTCTTAGCGAAAAACATTTCCACAATATTCGGGTTACTGCCAAGCGCCAATTTCGCAAACTGTTTTAAACCATAGATGGTAGTGTCATGCTTGTCATCTTCATACGGCTTATCCATCGGATTAAGCCCATAAATTTCTAGAGCATTTTCCAGACAGACACCCCGAATATCAACATCCGATTCAGGGGTTGCCATTCCATATAATTGCGAACCTACCACCGCTTGAAAAATAATTCTTTTATTTAGCATTTAACCACGGCTCCGCTATAACCCACTTATTCATATAGAATTCTAAAAGATTATCTAGATTGAAAATCGGCGTAATGAAATACTTTTGTTCCGCGACTTGCTCATTCATCCATTTAGCTGTATCTAAATTGGGTATCAGTTCTTCCAACAATTCGCCTGTATCATCATAATAACATTTCGTAATCGGCCACTCAGCCTCATGTAACTTAAGTTGCTCTAGGAAAAAGTACGTTCTTTCCAAAACTCTAAACAGGTATTGTTTATCGTTCAATTCAAATAATTCAACTTCCGAGCCAATGGTACCACCATAACCACGAAACATCTTCATGGCATTGTCTACAATAGCTAAAGCGTCGGTAGAGTCTTTTGGTAAAGCATCTTCCTTCAATTTCAATCCAAAAGCCGGATGCTTTTCTCTATATAGTGTTCGGATAGTTCCCATAAACGGCCAAAAATCCCGACGCTTAATTTTATACGCATACATTGTAATTGACATATATTTTTCCTTATCTAAAGTATATCACAACAGCACTAGAAGTCCATAGTACTTTAGTCCTTGTACCAAACCACTTCATTATATAAATAACGCTGTCCGAAAGCGGGTGCCAAATGGGTAAAAGGCAACCAATCGGCCCCCTGACGTTCACAAACTATCACCTGTCCTACTCGATTTATACACCAGTCGGCTAAGGCGCTATAATCAATGTCATGCTTCGGGTAATATTTTCCTCCCACTTGATAAGGAGGGTCAACAAACCATGTAGCAGGGACATTTCTTATTTCATCATAATTGCCTAGTCGAATCTGCCAGTGCCGAATTTTATGGAGGTCATCAGCAATTCTCCCCATATCTCGATGCCAACTATTAAAATTCATTCGGCCAGCAACATGCTTAGGATAAGCACTAGCATTATTACAACAATATCCTAGAAGATATTGTTCTTCCTCTGCCAAATAAGTAGGAATTTTTTCACCATTCGCTACCAATGGGAGAGCTAGAATATCTTTTGGTTGAACCTGTTGCAGATATTTCCACAACTTAATGAGCGGCTCATAACTGTCAATTAGAATAACATCATTACGCCAATGGCGTAGTGCATAAGCCGCCGCACCTGCAAATGGCTCAATAATTAGTTTATGTTTAGGGTCTGGATATTTAGTAATCAATCTACGTTTTGTTCCAAAATAAGAAAACAATTTTTTTCAACTCCGGGTTAAATTAATGATTCATTAAAAGTTTAATATCTCTTTAAAGTTCTTAAGAGATATATATAGAGGTTTATCCCCCTCCCTACCGCCTCTCCCTCCATTCTGGCTAAAAAGATAGTACCTTTTTTCACGAAAGGAGTCAATGTACAAAGTATACAAAAGAAATGGCCTAGTCCTAGCTGAATTATACAGAGAGATAGTGTGCCGCCGACTGTGCAACATGCACAAAGCAAACTACATTTCTATGGATACTTTACCTAGATATTATGTAAAGTTAATTTAAAGGACAAAAAGTTTACATCTATAATCAAGATGTAAACTTTTGTTTCATTTGGCTGGCCTTGACGGTATCGCGCCGCCTCCTTCACGTTCAGAGCGTGTCATACTACTTTTATACGAAAAGCCAATATAAAAACTGTGCAGATTGTACAATTACTTTTGGTAATCAAATTGTATTGCGGTCTTACGTCTGTGGCAGTTGGCACAACGGATTTCACATTTAGCCATTTCTCTGAGAAGAACATTCTTTGTGTTCTTTTTTAGAGAAGCTACAGAAGCAATTTTATCGGTCGGATTTACATGGTCAAAATCTAAAACTATTGGGTCAGCCTCGCCACAATCAATACATGGGTGAGTAGACAGATAATCTAAGATGATTTTCTTATTTTTGATAAAGATAATATTATTTCTATCAAAATAATCTTGTTTATGATTATTATAGTGTCTCTTACAATTATCTCTAGTACATAACTTACATTGTTTGTGACGGATTCCTTTTGCTTTTATTTTCCAATTGAATTCGTCATCTTCTTTTTCTTCTTCGCAACGTGAACAAATTTTCATGGTATTTACTCCTATGAGTACATTATACCACGGTTTTGAATATCTGTCAAGTCCGTATTCAAAGACAGGCTGAGGAGGTTGGACTCGAACCAACAGGAGGCTTTATGCCAACCTATTTCAAAGACAGGCGACTCTACCAAATTCGTCTACTCCCCAATATATCTCTCGACTGTGCGAGAGGGTTTTATTTATTAAATTTAACCCCTGTTTTTACCGGGGTTTTTGAGGGCGATTTTCAAAAAGTTGACAAAAATCGCCCTAGAATATTCGCCATTTTATTAAGGCTTAGTTAGCTCCATAATATCATTTGGCGCTGTCCAGACAAATGTTTCTGGACTTTCTACACTAAAGCTAGGAATATTATCATTCTCAATACTATTCATTACAAAGTCGGCCACTTCCTGATATCTGGCCTTTGCACCTAATCGGACAAAATAAACCTTTGTGCCGATTTCATTCATGTTTTTCTTACCCCAACCCTCAAATAACATTTCGTTGGCGTAATTAATTACTCTTACCTTTTCAACCGCAGTAACATGAGTACCGCGTTTTTCTAAACTTTCATCACTCATCCATAAGATAATTAGGGTTTGGTGATAGAGTTGTTCTTGCTCAACAAAAAGATTGAGCCAATTATTCTTATCGCCGGTTTCAATGGCCTTTTGGAATTCATGTTCGGATTGCACCAAACCACCAAACTTATTTATTAGATTTTTAGCTAATTCATTATTAGCCGCCTTATCTAAGCCCGCTATAACTATTCTATTATTTTTCATATAGTTTAAACCTTGCTACGTTCCTTATGTTCTCAAATACCTGTACTAGCTGTGTATTAGTCAATTCATCCGGGTCACAGTTATACCCGCCCGCTACAAATAAATCACTCTTATTCTTCAAACGATAGACAATCTGTTTTCTAGCGCGTCTGCCCGCTCTGTCACCGTCGAAAAATATTACGACATTACTCATTTGACTTAGCCGATTCATTTGATAGTTAGAAAGTTGCGTTCCAAAACCGCATAAAGCTTTTTGTCCGGTCGCTTTTCTAACCGCCATCGCATCAAATGGCCCCTCACATAAGACGGTAAAATCAGTCTGTAAAAGATGCTCACCGAAAAATACACCGCTTTTCTTAGCGTTTATCGGGTCTAACAAAAGATATTGACCATGTTCTCTTACCCATAAGGAAGTATATTCTCCCTTATAATTACGGGTTGTGAATATTGGATTTTCAGACTCGTCGGCATAAACGCCATATTCATCTAAGATTTCTTGATTGCCGACACGCTGTAAAGCATATGGACTAATTCTTGATAAGAACGGCGCTACCAAATATTTATCTAATGCCTTCGCTGGTAGAATAATCTCTACCCGCCTATCCTGTTGTACAAATTGCCATAAGCGGAGGCCGGTTGTATAACTGGCCCCACGCTTATAGAGTAAGTTTATCACGTTGCCCTTAAAGCCACATGAGAAACAGTTATATAAACCATTAGAAAGATTGATATAGAAGTTATCTAAATTATGGTCATCATGGTCAGGATTTAGACAAAGACAGCCTAATTCGTCACCCTTGATTACATAATTTTTGATACCCAATATATTTATAATTTCGTCCAATGCTTCCATTAGAAAGTACTATCTCCATCATCAGCCCATGCTTTGAATAGAATTTTACCTCTATCCCAATCAGATTGATAATAAGCGCGAAAATCGCCCTGCGTATCTCTACCCTTGACACCGCCAATACGGACTAGTCTTTTATCTTGCTGGCTAACAGTCATTCCGAATACACCGTCATAATCCCGTAATGGCCCAAAGTTACTAGCGTCATTTGCTTGCAAGAATTCAGCCATTGTGCTAGCACGATTACCCTGCATGGTTGCCACAATTGGAATATTCAGCGATACCGCAATTCTTTTTAAGCCTCTGGAAATAGCCATATGTTCGGCCCATTCGTCGGCTCCGGTACCTTCCTTAGTACCCATCAAACCTGGATAATCTACAATAGCGATATCTGGTAAATATTTGATAAGGTTTTGTCTTAGCAAGGTAGGCGTATAAACTGTTCTATTACCATGCAAAGCTAGATAATAATGTCCGTTGAATTTTTCGGCTAGCTGTCTCAAACGCTTAATTGAATCATCGAAATCCATATCCGGGGCCGTTGCCGTATGCAAACGGCTATTACTCAATTCGGTAACGGTTGTAAGCGTTCGATAACCTTCCTTTTCTAAGGTACCTTCCAAAGCTAGAATAAAGGGACTGAAACCATTTCTCAAAGCACTAGCGGCCATAATTTGAGCAATCCATGTTTTACCTGTTCCTAAAGGTGCTAGAACACCATAGAGATTGCCTTTTTGTAAACCGCCATTTAGCCATGTATCCATTTCGGTACCCATGCCGGTCGGAATACCCACATGACCTGTTTCAATTAATTGTTTCTTGCGTTCTTCGTATTCAGCTTTTAATTTAGCCGCATCTTCTTCACTGGTTAAGTCGAAAACATCCTGTTCGACAATACCGTTATATTTCTGTAATTTTGTTTCCAAAAATGCAATCACGGTATCAGGATTGACATTTGGTTTTTGTAGAAGCGTTACCGCTTCATTGATATCTTGATAAATTCTATCACCCTTAGAGCCTTCTCTAAGAGCGTCCAAAATTTCGGCAGGATTATCCTTGACGGTATCTACCTGAAAAGCTGGATATCTAGTTTGTAAAAGTTCTTTACTGGGCAGTTTATTATTGGTTTGGTAATAGTTCAATAACCAATCCCAAATATCGCCGTGGTGAGTTAACCAAGTACTTTCAAAATTAGCTCGTAAAATTGTCTTAATGGGAAGCTGTTCTTCAACGACTGCCGTAACAAATTGATTTTCTGTTTTTAAATTCGCCATTAATCCTCATCATCTGGAAAAGGTACCATACTATCAATAATCGCTTGCTCTTTAGAATAGCTAAAGACCTTCGGCCCATAATTATTGACAGCCCACGGTGAAGTAGCCACATAAAAAGTCATCGGCTTTGGGCCATCTTTAGTTTTGAATTCAGGTATTTCCCAAAGCACATATTTCAAATATTCTTTTGTCTTAATCCGCCCAAACGTATCCTTAGCAACCGGGTCAATTGTTTTGACCATATCACCGTAATATTGGATTATCGGTTTTACCCGTTGGGCGCGTTTGGCGACTTCCGCTACACTATTCAAAATTTCTTTACGGTTGGTGGTGGCTAGTAAATAACTAGCCCAATAAACTAACTCCCAATCCGTAAACGGGTCAGTCCGGTCTTGTGGCACAGATAGCCAGAATTGACGTTTAGCTTTATCTAGGTCAAACTTTATTTTTTCACCCTTGACAAACGCCTCTTTTTCTGCTATGATGTTTTTTAATTGCCGTTCCTTAACCCGAAACTCGGCTCGTAACTTTTTCAGTTCTGCCTTTAATTTGTCTAACTCATCATTCATCTAATTCTCCCGATGTGATATTTTCTAATAATATCACATCGGGAGAATTTTGTCTACAGTACTTAAGTACTAGCCGACTGGCGACTCCTCAGTTTTAGCCGTATTTTCAATAACTAAAATATTTTCTAATTCACCAATTGCGGACTGATACATTGGAATACGTTTTTCCGCTTCTTTAACGATTGCTACATATCTAGCTAATTCTTCCTTCAATGTTGCAATTCTAATTTCAATTTTCTCTTTATAATCCATTTTATGCTACCTCATAAGTAATATCAAAAGCTAATATATCAGATGTTCCCCATATCATCGGATAATTGCTTGCGGCGGCAGATGAACGGCTACCAGTTTGTAAGAATACTCTTACTTTAGCTGTTGTGATATCTAAACGACAAGCACCTTCAAAATCACCTACACCGTTATCTAGAGCAAAACCAGCACCAACCGGGAATCTTGCGGTACCTGTAAATGGGGTAATTGGCAAAGAAAATTCCCAAACACCAGCACCTTTATTTGTGCTAGACCCTATATTTAATTGCACAAAAGTATGACATAAGTTTCCAAAACGCTGATAACGTCCAACTATCGTTCCATTTCCTAAAGAAGTACCACTAGTAGCGGCTGTCCAAGTAGGGGTATAAGAACCATTAAAATATTTTGAACCTGAAATAATACCATCACTACCAAAGCTGAAAACATCGCCAGGGGTATTGAAATCTTTATATAATCTGGCTCTATTTCCATCGGCGTAGAGTGTCCACGTTCCCGTAATATTTGTTCGGTCAGCAAAACGAAAACCGCTTGCTCCACCTTTAGTAGCAATTAAATCGTCTGAGGCAATAACATTTGCACTATCACGGAATAAATTAGTATCTCCACCAATTAGCAACCCACCGATTGTACCAGTCATCGGTAAAGCTAATTGTCCATAACGAGTCATACTGGCTTTAAGTACATTACTGGTATCCACAATTTGAAAGCCTATGGCTGAATCAACAGATGTAGGCATTTTCATAGTTAGGGTATCAGTACCAGTTAAAATGCTCAAAACTGCAATTTCGGCATTTGAGGTAAGACGGCGCATATAAATCGCCTTACCTAATGTGTCAAGCTTTATATCTCCTGATAAGGTAATAGTGCTATTTGGTAAGTCAAAAGTAAAACCTGCACTTCCGGTTAGCAAACTATTTCCCGCAAAAAATGCTACTGTGCCTGTTGCTAAATTAGGAAATACTAATGGGCCATAAGATTTTGTTAGTGTTGACGTAAAGGCAAAACCGAGTGTACCGGGGTTTGAACCAATTGCATCTTCTGTCAAACTACCAATAGTAATATCTAGATTATCTATAGTGATACTACCACCTAGAAAACCAAAATCAGTATTAAATGTGTTAAAGTTACCTGATACTAGGTCAGTATCAACATTTGTAAGCCCCAATGTTCCGCTAAAGAAATCAATATCAGTACTGGTTGTGCCAAAGCTTCCGACATTCATCGTCAAAACAGTTCCATCTAACGAAAGTGTTCCAGCGGTCATAGAAATATCGCCGCCATCGAGGGTTAGATTAGCATGTAAAGCTGTATCTCCGAAAACTTCCAAAGTACTACCAATTATAGCACTTCCTGAAAGAATTGTCAAGACCGTTCCGGTAAAAGATAATAGTGGAGTATCAACTAGGGTACTTCCGGTTGAAACTATTGGAATTCTACCAGCCATCAAACCATAAATCGAAGTTCCCCCGCCACTTCCACCACTAGTACCTGTAAAGAAACTTCCGGTTACAGAAATGCTCAGATAATCCCCACCCTCGGTAAATCCAATACCGGGGCCGGGAAGTATTCTTTTTGGTGCTATATTTGTTGCATCAAAAATAAAAAGCGTCATATTTTATCCTCTGATAATGTAATTAGCATTACCACTAATCCAACCTGTACTTGTTACCCGTAACCAACCCAATTTTTCTTCCAGAATTGGAAGTCGAGTATTTGGGGCCAACGTAGTCAATATCTTACCTGTTAGGTTAGGGGCATCCCGTAAATTCAAATTTATTCCAGCACGAATTGTTACCATTTTTACCTCAGTAATATTTTGTCTATTTTTGACATTATCCATATAATTCAAAATCTCTGGATATGCATAACTGTAATTTTCTTGCGCCCATCCTCCTATCGGGTCAATCGTAAAGGGGGTTACGGCCAGCACATAATAATCTAGAGCAATCTGACTATCATACCATGCCATTCGTTCTGCGATGTTTTGAGCCGTTGCTAAAATCGAAGCCCCTGGATAATATTCACTAATAACCAATGGTACGATTTGGTCTTTCTGTGCTAACAGATGATATAGATATCTGTATCTGAAATTCTGACTTCCAGCGCCTTCTACTTTCGGTGCGCCGGGAATACTATCGCCATAAGTTGCTCCAATGGGCATATTGAAAGTGCCTTCATGCACAGTCAAAATATGCCCACCTTTTTTGATATAACCAAAGACGCCCGTATTTACTAAAGCTACCATTTCATCATATTCTGGTGTTCCCCGATTGAAACCGGGTAAAGCCATTTTCAAACCAAATTTTTCAGCTTCCTTAATGACTTCAATCAAAAATAAACCGAAGTTTGCCCATCCAATAATACCGGGCGGGTCAGCTTCATTTAGAATTTCAAAAAAGTCAGCGGCGGCTTTTTCTTCCGGGTTGGTACGCTTTAGAATTAATTCGATGCATTCTTTAGCCGCCAACTTCATTTTGTTCGTATCCCATTTTTCAATATCTTGGGCGCTGTCCCATTTTGTGTTGACAAACCGGGTAATGGTAATTGTTTCGGGTGAAACTTTCTTTACATCCATAGCTAAACCAGCATTGTCTACTCCCTTTACTAAAGGAATAGCAAAGCCTCTTGATTTAGCATTTTTCACATAATCCATAGCCTTCTGAGGATAGATTGAGTGAATTCCTATTTTTGAGCCTTTAGTTATATACATACATTCTTCCTTACATGGTGAAGTTAATTGTTAGGATACCATTGGTATTTAGCGGATTAATGAATGCTAAATAAGTACTTCCTGAAACTAGATTATATCCGTCCGGGTCAGCGATGAAACCGTTGTAACTTACAAATTCTACAAAGGTTGCTGTGCCAGATAGATAAAAAACTTGACTGCCGCTAATAACACTTAAACGATGTTTGAAATGTGAATGGGTTGCGCCAACAGGTGTATATGGTATCCACTGTGTTCCATCATATTTGAGTAAATCTCCGGCCACAGCCCCAGTCGGCATAACCGACATATCCCCGGCTAACTTAAAGCGTTTACCGACAATATCAATACTATCCCAATTAACTCTAAGTCCTTCAACCGAAGTAAGCGAACCTGTTGGGGTTACTCGAATACTTAGAACAGCGGGAGTAGCATTGGCATTCCAATCAGAATTAGCAAAAGCTTCAATTCTAATTGGTGGTGCGGGTGCTACCGAACCACTGATACTACCAGTCCAATTCATACGGCCTAGATTAGAACCTGAAACTAGAGGCATAAATGAATCTGGTGTGCCTCTGAAAGCGCCGAACGTTTGGAAAGGCGGTGAAACGGTACCAGTATAAATACCGGCAACCGTCATACCAGCAAAATCATTAACTACGTTAACCTGCATTTTTGCAGTTAGATTAGCTGAAAGAGTTTTGAAATAACCGGCAATTAGACGGCTACCGTCATAATGCAAACCATCATTATCCTCAGTAATAGAACCATCTGAATTTGCAAATAAAACACTTCCGGTAATAAATCCGCCCACAGCATCACCGGCTGACAAAAACATTCTAAGGTCTTTGATATCCGTCCATTCAATCCGGCTAGTACCTGTAACTAATAAAACCGCCGCTAAAGGTAATCCAGCTAGGGTTGGTATTTCAGGAATAAAATAAAAAGTTCCTGTAGCCGCATATGGAAAGATACTAAATTCAGTTCCAGTCATTACCTGAATTGTGTTCGTATCACCTTCCAAAAAGATAGTTACATATCTGGCGCTATTACCATCTAACGGTTTCAAACTGGTTAGGTCAGGTGAATTTCCACCACCCCAATATTGAAACTGCATATTCCAATAAAAGAAATCTGGCTCAATAAAAACTGTCATTGTTCTAGGATTTGTGGGACGCGGCAATAACGGCTGTACCATCTGACGACGATAAATAAATACCGGGTCAGAACCATCCCCAAAACTGTGACTAAGCCCATGCTTAGGCACAAATGCGCCGGGGTCAGAATATGTTGGGTATTGGCCTAAATCTCGACCAACAATTACATAGGTGCCAGGATTATAGGAGTCCATTGTTACTAAAACTTTGGCATCATAATCATTGGGAACAGCCCCGTTGACGGCTTCAATAATTTCCGACATATTTCCGCCAACCCGTACATAAACATAGCCGGGTCTATTAGGTACCTTTACGACTCTTCTTCCAGCCTGAAAGATACCTAATAGACCAGCTAGATATTCGGGTACATCTTGTTTGATTGCCATTGTTTTTTCAATGGCGCTTTTCAATCTTAAAACTTGTTTTCCCATTTATGGCTCTATCCAAAGTGGTACGATATTTACTCCACCGCCCCATGCGGCAATTTCACTACCCCAATCGCCGGTTTTATCATCCAATGTATTTCCTCCATCACTTGAATAATAAATATGTGAATTCGTTGTAAAATATACTCTTTCAGGATTATACGGCCAACGTCCTAACGAATGAGCCGAACGGAATTCGGTATCTGAATGCCAAATTTCTGAATCCCATGTTGCGCCGTAATCGTGACTACGTTCAATAAAAGCACCCGAATCGCTTCTAATCAGTAACATAATATCAGCCGCGTTCCAAGTAGCTACGTTGATAAATGTGGTTACTAGCGGATTAGTAACCAGTGTTGGTTTAACTTTGTCAAAATCATATAATAATGAGAAAGTAGTTACATTATCATTACTGCTGTATAACTGTCCACCATTGGTAGTATTTGAGGCTTGCTTATAAACATAACCATATTTTTCGCCGGTTACATTATTACCACCCGCATAGGCAAATTCTCCACTCCATGCCAAAGTTACGTTTCCGCCGCCTGTGGCAATTGCAGTTAATTGTGAAAAGTTACTTCCGCCATCAGTAGATTTATAAACACGACCTTTACTATCATCATTAATTGGAATCCAGAATACAATACTAGATAACCAGTTTGAAGCTTGTACATATGAAGTATTTTCGTCAAGATTCGTAGCAATAGTTTTATATAAATTGATAGTGTCGAAACCATCAATGGTTTTGATAATTCCACCATTTCTAGTTGAACCATCGTGGCCTCCCCAAGAGATATATAAAAGTCCCTGCTGAGTAATTGAGGCATTGACAAAATTCATTGTCCAAGATGAAACAATACCACATCCGGCTTGCAAAGTTGCACTAGATTGTTTTAATGTCCAAGTCGGACTACTGCTATCTAAATTACTACAATGATAAATTCCAGAAGTAGTTAGAGTATAAGCAGAATTAGCCGGGTCATAAGGGTCTAGAATTCCCCAAATAATTGTTCCTGCTAAACCATTACTTACATCTACCCAATGCGGACTCGTATCTAGGAAATTTCTTGTGCGGCCAACTTTAGAAGTATTCCAAACATAGGTAATATTACCGTCGCCTTCACAATTAATGCAAGGCTCATCACAATCACCCGTACATGGCGGGTCACAGTCATCCGGGTTTTCTTCACACGGATTTCCGCCCGGTACATCCACTGGAATAATAATTGTGTCGCCCGGAGGCCCGCTTGTTTCTGTTTCAAAATTGACTGTAGCTTTGAGTACAAAGTTCTGTAATTTGTAACTAATCTTACGCGGCATCATTCTGAAAGTTTGAGCAGTACTACCGAAACGATAAGTGCTATTAGCGTCCACCGTGAAATTATATAATTCACTTTTAGCCACATCAATATTTCTCATATTATTAGCTAATTCTAGATTTATTTCGGGAGTACGATTATTCATTTTAGCATAATATAAACCAGCAATTGTATTTACATGGTCTTGGTCTACTAGAGACAAGCCAGAAACATTTTGTGATTTACCATTATATGTTTGTACTTCACCGGGGGCGCGAGATAAGAACGCTGTACCAGTATAGGTTGGCGGGTCATATGCCTGTCCACCTACTAAAACGTTAGCAATTGGTTGTTCGATTCTTTCTAGAATAACCGGCTTACCTACCCAATCAGTATTTTGAAAACTCATCACCGAAGCGGGTCTAGAACCAGTCACAATTACTTGCCAATCCACTTCCGCGAAACAGCGGCCTTGTCTATCACTAGAAAAGGCACCCATAACTCTATTCTTTAGAAAGTCGCCAACGATGGTTGAAATTTCACCTTTAGAAGTTTGTACCCAATTATCCCGATAATCTCCTGGCGCTGTCAAGATATGAATAAAATCATTCATACTTAGTAAAGTGGTATGCCATCTAAAGAAATGGTTTAACATTTTATTGATGGTCATATTCTGAATTTGTGTCCAGTCCAACGGTGTATCCGGGGTATCGTACATTTCCAAAGTGAACATTTCTTTATTCACCATGTAAGTAGCCATACCCTTAATTGTTAGAGTGCTTTCAGAATTCATGGCGTTATATTGAGTAGTTACGTTGCTAACATAACCAGTGAAAACTACATGCTCTCTGCCTGGATATCCACCAAAGGATTGTTTTGCAAAGTCATAATAGTCCTCGGCAAATAGAATAACCAAGTCACCATCTTTAAATTCATCGGCTCTATTTCTAACTTTGATTTTTAGAATATAGCCACTTCCCCATTCACCATCCAAATCCTCAAAACTTGAATCTGAAATTGGCAGGTTATCACCAGTGTTTCTATCTAGCAAAACAATGTGACGATAACCTGTAGCGGTCTTACCATTTGAGGCGGTTACGGTACAAGCAACTGTATAATGGCCTGGGCCAACAGGAACAAAACTAATTAATCCGGGTGTACCGACATTAGCCGTTCCGGTAACACCATTTGGAAATTGCCAAGAATAACCCGTAATTGTACTTCCGTCTACGGTATAAGAACCTGTAGCCGTAAAATAGATGCTCGGAAAAGTATCATAGAAACCGGCAAAAGCTGGCCCCATGATAACTACCGGGTCGAAATTTGTATTTTCGTCAGTGAGACTAATATCATAATCTTTATAGAATTCTAATGTCAATGTACCTGTGTTTGCAAAGTTTCTAGGAAACACCGGCCAAAATTCATGGAAATCTTTAATCGTGATATACTGGTTATCAGCATATTGAATATCACTATCTGGTGCGACTGTTATTTGGGAAACGCCTGTCTCGATACTACGATAACGGACTCTTCCGATATCGTCCCCTCCGGGGGTTGTACCCAAATATAAAGTCATACCTCTTTGGATATTATTATAATCACCAACCGCAGAATCATAATTAAGGACTCTGGCACCTTTCGTAATGTCAGGGTCATTAATCCGCGCCGTCCAAATAACTTCCGGCTCGTATTTAGCGATATATAATTCCGTGTGTTGATTTAAGTCTCTTACGGTTACTAATTGTGGAGCAGTTAATATAGTCATTATGGGGTTACTATTCTTCTAGTTATGGTAATCTTTCTAATATTCATTTTGACATTAGCATGATTACCCTCAAAATATGGATTATCCGGGCGAGGCATATCTACAATTACTCCGGTAAAATCTATATAGTCGTAAAGGTTTCCATAGACATTGGGAAGTTTGACAGTGGCTGTCCCCGAAATCAAATCCCATGTGTCTCGTAAAGTTGTATAATCAGCAAAGGACATATAGTTCCAGGTTAATAGACAAGAGCCAAATGGTTCTAATCTTTCAAAGCCACTACCATCTATTTCCCATGCTTTTGGTAAAGTCCATTGTACATTACTCGGTGCGGTAATTTCCGTCGAGTTTATTCTAAAATTAGGCGAAATTGGCCCTTGCATATCGGCTGTCATTATTCCGCATTTCCTTTCCGAGTAACAATATTCTCAAAGATTCCGGCTAATTCAGCCGCTACTCTTTCAACGCTTTCATCACTAACACTTCCATCACTGGTTAGAATAATAGTATGAACGTTCGGGTTTGAATTATTTCCAACATTATTACTATCTGTAAAAGATGCTTGTGGGTCAGGATTATTATGGTCATTGACACATTTTTGTGTAGTTGGGTCATAATGCTGTCCTACCGGGCAAACTCTCGGTAACGGGCTAGGGTCGGTTCCGCCGTCATCGGGATTATTCATTTTCTCCCGTTCATCTTTATAATCTTGCTCTAACTTTAATAGGTCATCAAAATAACTATCCCATTGGGCGATTAGGTCATCAGCATGTTTCTTATTCGCTGTTAATTCGGCCTGGAAATCGGCTACCATATCATTGTAACGTCTAGCCGTGTCTAGGTCAATCTGTGCCTTTTCTTGGTTATATCTTTCCTTTAGTTGAGCTTTTAGGTCATCATAGTGCTTCTTAGTATCAGCTTTTTCTCTAGCACGTTCAATATCTAATTGCTTCTTTTTACGTTCATCTTCTAGTTTAATATCTTCTAATTCTTGCTGATAACGTAATTGCAGTTCGGCTTTACGTGCCGCCGTTTCTTTCTTTAAGGCTTCAACACTATCTTTAGCGCCCTTATTAGTCTTTTCCGTATCATCGTCTAACTTGTCCTTTAGTTTAGCCTTTTCTAAGTTATATTTTCTTTCAGCATTCTTTAGGGCAACCGCATCGTTGTTAGCTGAGGCATCGAACAAGTCAAAGTAATATTCACGGTCTAATTCTTTTAGCGCGTCATAATAATCATTCTTAATTTCAACTAATTTATCATTCTTTTCTTTTTCAATTTGCTGTAATTTATTAGATTCTTCGATATCAACATCAGCCATCGAACGCTTTAACTTAGTTCCTGCATCAGCAATATCCTGAGCAGTTTTCGTATTGATATCTTCTAAATCTCTTAGGAATTCTCTACCGATAGTTGCATAAGCGTCAATTTCGTCATCGAATAAATCTTTATAGTCTTGCTTATATTTTGTAAAGGCATCCTCTAACTTACGATTTCTATCTAGAAGTAAGTCATCAATTCCTTGTGTAAAATCATCTTGTGCCTGTTGCTCTTTTTCAGAAAGTCCAGCCGGTGTAGCCGGGGCGGTTGGCCCCTGTGGAACACCCATAAAACCGGGTATGTTGCTACTAGTTTGATTAAACTGGTCGGCGTGTTCTTTCATATATAACCATTTGTTATATTCAGCTAACCAAGCTTGAAAAGCCGTTGTATAAGCCTTTAGTTCTTCAACATCGGACTGCTGTAGAGCGGGCATATTCGGGTCGAAAGCACCCTCAATAAAGTCGCCATTTCTATCATAAACTCCACCTGTGTTTGACCGCATACCTGCCCGCTGAAAATATGCAGAGGCAGTTACGTTTTTATCAGGGCTAGTGATAAAGTCATCAATATTCGGCGGCTTTGGGGCGCTCGAATTGCTTTGCTGGTCTAAGTTGAATTGCTTAATAAAAGCCATCAGTGGTGCTAAAGCGGCGGCTTTTTGGGCAATATAATCAACGAAATCAGCATATAGATTTTTGAAGAATAAGTCTAACTCACCTAATTCAAGCGCAATATTATCCTTTGAATTAACAATATCGCTCTCGACTGATTTTACTTGTCCAGCTAGATTATTTTCATAATCCCCAATACTCGAAATCAATGGGCCGGTTTGACGTAAAATTTCATGCAAAGTAACCAAAGCTAATTGCTGAGAGGTCAAAGCGGCAGTATTGCTACCTAAACCATCCGTCATAGATTGAGTTCTAAGGTCGGCATCACGAATGAATAGACCGTACTTATCCAAAACAACACGCGAACCACCTAGAGCGTGTACCACATCTGATACAGCTTGATTTAGGTCTACTCCGGTAGTTTCAGCTAAAGCGGCTGAAACTTTGATAATATCCTCAATATCACTCTTTGAAAGATTCAAAACTTTAGTTAGGTTGATAACCTGTGTGGTAGCATCCCGAATATCTCTTTCCGAGAATACTTTCAATTCCTTACCTAGCCGCTTAATTGTATCTTCCCAATCTTTAACTGAACCAGCGGCATACCCTAAAACTTTCTGAGAAGCTTTAACGGCTGTCTCAAAGTTAAACATAGATTGTGAAACGGCAGTTGACTCTTTCAATAGGTCTTGAAGGAATTGAATAAATTTATAAGTAATTCCAGCCACAATCAAAGACGTAACAACGGCCTTAATACGATTAGCCAAGAATGAGAAAATACCCGCGTTTTGCTCGGCTACTTTACCCTGCTTATTGAAGGTATCATTAGTTTTATTGGCGCTGAATTCTAAAAGTTCTTCACCATTCTGTACCCGTTCAATATTCTTTTGCAGGTTTTCTAGAACAGTGATAAGTTCTTGCTTAGATAGAATGATTCTACCATTAGCGGCTAATGCGCCTTGCACAGCTTCAATATCCATTTTTCCGGTTTCAATCGCAATTTTACCGGCACGTTGCAGACTAACACCATATTCGGCGGCTAAGTTCTGTAGTTGTGAAAAATCGGCTTTCTGTTGCTGACTATTATTAATTAATTGATTAGCTAAGTCTAGATAACCCTTACCAGCTTTAGTTAGTGCGTCATATTGAATTTGATTCTGGACTAATTTAATACCTAATAAAGTAGCTTGGATATTAAATTGTTTAGCGCCACTAATCGCGTTTTGAAAAGCATTACCTAACGCCGCGCTCATCTGCTGACCGGCTTGTTTCGCTGTGTTAACGGCAGTATTTAAAGCTGTCTTAACATCTGCAAGAAACTTTTTTGGGTCAGTTATGATATTAATGATGATGTTATTTCCACCACCGGGAGCAGGGTTGCTAGCCATTAATCAAATACTCCTAAAGCTAATAATATCTGGAAAGTCTCGGAGAATTTGTTTACTCTAAGAATTGCCGGAAGGGTTTTACTAAATTCAGCATAAGTAACCTTTTTACAAAATTCCTCGCTTTCGTGATACACGATAGTTAGAATCTTTGTTAAATGAGTACGGTTAGCTTGCTCAAAAATATTGCTGATAATATCGAAATAAATATCTACGGGAGTTTCATCGGCTAATTTACGCCGCGCCTGTAGAAAGCCTTTCATATAAGGTAGTACCAGAAAAACCACTTCCAATACCTCATCAAAAGTTAGAGGTACAATGGTAATGGTTTTTTCGTTTACAGTGAAACTAGTTGGTTTCGGTTTGGGTTTCTTCGGAAACAATCTTTGGAGGAAGTTCATTATTATCTGCCATTACTCCCATACCGGAAAGGTCAATAACATTTCCTTGAGGAAGCATTTCTTTTCTAATCTTAGTTGTTTTGATAACGCCGTCAATTGTATCCTGCATCCAGTATGGACGGACAAGCGGCACATAGCGCGACTTACCATTACCATCAGTAGAATAAGCCATTTCAGTCAATGAGTAATTCCATTCTTTCTCAAATTGCTCTCTAACTAAAATCTCTTGATAAAGGTAAGCGGCGGTGATTATATCCAAGTTTAGAATTTCTTCTAAACTCCATCCATAATTAATAGCAAAATGGTCAATCCATTGGGCGAGATTACGCCCCTCAAAATCCCATCTAACTTTTTTAGTATCTGATTTCGTTGCAGTTTTATCCACCGGAGGCGGACGTAAAAAGACAGTTTCAGAATCAATGTGATTATTATTGACAATCTCCACAAAACTTTTAATTAGTTTTAGGAAATTTGGATTGGATATTTTTTCACCCGCCTGTAGTTCAACAATCGCTAATAGACTTTCTCTAAAGTCTGATTTGTTTTTGTTTAGGATAGCCATGCGGAATTTCTTCTTTAGTGCGTCTAATCGAAAATAATTTCCGAGGCGTAAAGGCTCATATTCTTTATTGTTGGCGGATAGGGTGAATTTAGGTCTGCGAAGTGAGTCGAGGAATTTCATGGTGATAGCATTATAGGAGGTGGATATTTCTATCCACCTCCTATATCATTTCTTAGATAGCTGACAAATCAGCACGAATTACGGTAGCAAATAGCTGTGCCGCTGGCTTTGTTTCGTCTGCCATCAGTCTAATTACGACTGGTACGCTCCATACGTTTCCGTATGTCATCGAAATTTCACCGGCAATCATCAACTTAGCTCTGTGGCCTGTTACGGCTACATAATCGCCCGCTGTTTCATCATATACTTTAGGGAAATAAACTTTGTAATACTTACTGTTGTCGAACGCTCCAATACCAAACTTTTCAGTGTGTTCCGTTAAGTTTGTTGTTACCGCGCTGACTGCTGTACCGAAGAAAGGTGCGACGGTCTTTAGTGGGAAGAAACTCTTTAGAGTAAATCTTAATTCTAGATAGTTTCTACGCATAATTACGTCTTTGTTTCCTACTGTATCGCAACGAACATCGTTAATTTCTAGGTTGTCGGCTAGTGTTACGCCTTCATAACATCCTAGCTGATAAACGGGATAGCTGGTTGTTCCTGACAATTGCCAATAAAAACCATCACTATCTGGGCCGTAGCGATATGGGGTACTTGTGTCTGCGAAGTATAGTTGAGGTGCGCCTTCAATATAATTCTCTGTTTGCGCTGTTGTAGTACCAAACGCAGTACCTGTTTGAAGTGACATTCTTACTTTACTCCTATATATCGAATAAAGGTCTACCCGCAAGGTCTAGACAGAATACGCCCGCAAGACGTATTTGCTTTATTCAACTAATTCAAAAATTTGGGTTTCTGTTCTTGGTCTACCGCAACACCCGCCGTCAACATTAGTTTTGGCAAGGATATCGGGTAAATCGCGGATATCTACGGGGAGTGTAGATTGTTCGGGGGTAAATGTGTACATGTTTCTTGAAAAAATTCCATGTACCACCCACGTTCCGTTCAATAAACATTTTACTAATTGAGTTTCCATTATATCATACTTTCGCGTTTTTGTCAATCCGCATTATTTTTAGGCTGGAATTAATACATTTCCTTCGCTTTCATAAGTAACTGTCCCCATCCAAAGTCTATCACCAATTCTAAAAGCAGTATCCGCACTGATAATGTTTAGTCTTAATAGACGAAAATGAGGATTACCATTTTCGTCAGTACCATCAATTTGAGTATTGAAAAGTGCGGCATTTACTAGAGTGATTAAATGATTAGCCTGATAGGATGATTTTTCGTCTGAATAGGCGCGTATCATCCACATAGAATTAGAAAGTCTTGTTCGGTCGGTGCCTGTTCCCATTGGATTTTCAGTTTGAATCTCAACACGCAAGGCCGGATAAGTAAAATCCTGACCTTGCCATTGATTTTCTTTAATTTGATTACTTCCGCCTAAAGCGGTGGTCAAAGCAGTATTGGCCTTTAATTTGGCAATAATAGCTTTTTGAATTAATTCAATTGGTATCATTTATTTCCTTCTAATATTCTTAAAGTAATTGGCAACTCTTTGACCAAATGTACTTTTGACTATAACCCTCAAACGGGCAATTGCCCGCCCAATAAAATCATTTCCTTCGATGGGCGGGTGATTGACTCTTTTGAAATAAAAGAAACCATCCGAAGCTCTAAATTCATCTGGCCCTTTATCCCAATTACTAAAGCGCATCGCCTTACCCTGTGCGGTATGAGTACGGTCATTAGGATTACCTTTCCATAATTCCCAAATATACTCATTGGCTCCACTATTGGCACCGATGGTAATAACGGCAGTTGTCTTACCTTTAGTTTCAACATTGTATTCTACTTGCACATCATCCTTAATACGTTCCCACGGAATTTCTTCTTTGAGGATACTAATGAATTGTTCGGCAGTAGCGGCGACGGCTTGTTCGACGGCTATATTTGTTTGAAATTCAATGGCTTTCAAATTACCTGACATTTCAGCATATACGGGCATTAGAAGTTAGTCCCTCTCGATTCTTCAATTCTAATCAAGGTACATTCGATAATATATTGCGGGTCTTGGAAATGCAAACTTTCTCTCTGGACACCCCGCACTCTATATTTCTTTCCCAATTCAGGATGTACGGGCGGAAAAGTTAAAATAACAATATCTTCCTCTCGAATATCAATTGGATGCTGGCGGGTTGAACGGAAGAATATCGAATAAGTCTTTACGGTTTCTTGACCTTGCATTGAGGTAACATTACTCTTAGGCATGTAAAAGTCAAAACGACACGGCTCATTTTCAGCGATAGTTACGGTACCCGTAGATACGGCTCCACCGTAACTATCATCGTTGATTACATCCCGAATAATTTTACATTTTGAATTATATAGAATAGTCATTATATTCTACCCGCTCTAATTATCTGATATGGTTTCAGAAGATTTAGAATATATTGTCCACGCGATGAGGGGCCGAAAATGGTATTTCCATAGAAACCTTTGGTTTCAAAGGATTGAATAACTCTACCCACCTGTTGCGTTCTAATCATATTCTCATAAATAACGGCGATACCTTCATCATACATTTGTTTCATAACAATATCTGCCGCCATGCACAAAGCCAATTGTAAACTTGGACTAGATAAAGCTACTCCGCTCGGATAACCGGCCTTGAAAACCATATCATAACTGCCTAGTAAACCTTGACTTCCACCACAACCGGCACAGGTCGAATTATCACCCAAACTTTCAGAAATTGTGTAGAAACCATTATCACCATCCACAATAATTGAGGTTCCACTAATCAAACGGGATACGCCATTGGCGTAGTCCTCATGTAGTGTTACTGAATAAATTTCGGATAGTTTGCCAACCGGCAATTGATAAAGTGTTCCATAACCTAGAAAAGCTACATTACCAGTCACGATAGTTGGCGCTAAGAACGTACCAATAGCAAGCGCACACTGATTCTCAGCAATTGAGAAAGCGGCGTCTATCTGAAACTGTGTAGCACTTCCAGTAAAGAATCCGTAATTCTGAAACATCGCTGTTGTCAGAATTTGGGGAGTTGCTAATGGTAGGATAAAATTATTCATGGTTTGAATTTACCTTTGGGGTTGAGGTTGGTATTGCGTTTCTTTTCAGGGGGAATTTTCTTGCGGGCGATACGAATCTTTTTACTCATTAATTGGCCCCCAATGTAACCAATTATCGTAAGGAATTTCAGAGCCAAATTTAGCTAAGAAAATAGACTCGTTGCGGCTTGGATAACCTTCCTTTTCAGTTAGGAAAGACAACCCCGCATAGTGATAAGCGACAGCTTGCGGCAAGAAACGAATAACCGCGCCTGTCATACGGACTCTTATAGATAAATCTACATCTTCCCAACCGCCTTTACCGTAATCTAGACTAAAACCTTTTAGTCCCTGGAACAGATTTCTTCTAATTAGAAAAACGGCTCCGGTAATCGCAGTTACATCGCGGACTTGGTTAGGATAAGGGTGGTCGGCGGGCCAGCCGCTAAATAGATGTTCTGGCTTTCTATTTACATCAAAGGCCATTCCTGCATGTTGAATTCTTCCAGCCGGTCTATCGGGGTCATTACTGTTCGGCATGAAAAGTAATTTTGGAGCAATAATTCCAATTTGGGGATTAGCTTCGATATGGTCTACCATAATCTTAACCGCTCCGGGTAGTAAAACAACATCCGTCGAACAAACTAGAATATATTTACTGCTTCCTAAATTGGCAGAGTCGTTGACACTCTTTCCAAAACCCATATTAGTTTTATGCTGTAATAGGCCAGCCAATTTAGTGTGGGTTTGGCGTAAGTTTTTATAATAAGCATTTCCAACACTTTCTAAATCTTTAGAGGCGTCATCAGTAATATAAACCTTATAGGTAATATTATCAAAAGCACCTTCCAGTGAAGCTAAACAAGCGTCTAATGCATCATATCTGCCGTAGACTGGAATAGCTACATCTACAAGATTTTCGACTCGTTTTGCTTTTTCTTCTCTCTTTTTATTTCTACTCATTGAAAATCTTTCTTAGCATTTGAATTGAATTCTGGTTATTACGCCAATTGATATAATCACTGGCTTTAGTGGTTAGAATATCCATAGCATTTGGAGCTTGTTTCAGCAAATTTATTTGTTCTTCAATTACTCGTGCTAATGTCTGTGGAAATACGAAATAACGATTAGTATTTCCGAACGGGTCAATATTGATATAATCTGCCGGAATAGCGATTGCCTGTCCGTTAGCAGAATGGTCTAACATCGCACTGGCGGCAGTACAGATAACGGGTGTTCCTACAGACATAGATTCTAGGATAGGGAAACTCATCCCTTCCGCTTTAGTTACGTTCAAAAAGAAATCAGCCGCAACATATAATTTACGGACTTCCTCGGAAGAAATGCCCCGGTCTAAAACAGTCGCATTTCTATTCAACTTGAAGCGCATAATCAATTCATCTAAATCCCAACCCGTAAAGCTTTTTCTGTCCGAGAGGATAATCAAATAGATATCTTTCATACCTTTTTGATTTACTAGGATATTCATAGCTTCAATAACCATAGCGGTATTTTTACGCTCGTTGCCGCTGGCATTTACAAAAAATACTGTTTTGCCGGTTACGCCTAAACCTTCCTTAATGACGGCTTGCTCATCTTTAGTTTTCGGTTTCCAAATATTTCTATCGGTTGGAATAACAAGATGCTCCATTTCTACTCCGGCTTTTAGACCTTCTTGTTTTCCAAATTCTGAGATAGAAAAACGATAATCCATCGCGGCTAAATCCATCGCCCACGGTGCATATAACGGGTCAGCCTCGACCGCAAAAATTCCGGTATATTTAATCCCCAATTTAGCTTTTTGCATTTCTTTAGCTAACTGGCGTTGCATTGGAATATCTAAACATACTACTACATGGTCTAGCTTCATATGATGATGCAGACTTAAAATAGTTGTAGGAGTATGTGGAAAAGGCACATTACTTAGAGAAAATGGGAGTAAATGTGGAGTCTTACGATAACTAGGCCCAACTGCAATCAGTGTATGCTCTAAAGCTAATTGTTGACAATATTCGATTGAGATATTAGTATAACCTGTTCGACCGTCACCATTATTTGTTAAATCCCAATCGCTTACCCATAATATTTTCTTTTTACTCATTAAATACTTTTTCCCATTCTGCGGCAATCACGTTCCAATCAAAACGTTCTAATGCCTGTTTCTTAATCTCTTGACTCTTAGCTAATCGAACAATAGATGGATTAGCATAGAAATTTTGTAAGTCATACAGCATGTTATCAAAATCAAAGCCGGGATAAGTTTCACCCGTAAAATTAGTTGTTGCCAATGCGCCTTGATTTGTGGTTAGACAATAAACTCCGGCTACCTGACATTCAGCAATTGCAATACAGAAATTTTCATCATAAATGCAAGGATACAGATTTACTTCGGCCTTTAGTTGTTCGTCCATTAGATTATATGGTTCACCCGCTGTAGCTATTCTTGGGATATTACCTAAAAATCTAACTCCTGGCATTCCAGCAAATTTCATCCGGTATTCCATATTTAGCGGACTGGCCGCACCCCAAAGCGTATAATCACTGGTAATAGTTAAACTAGCTTCTGGAAAAGTTTCTTTAATCTTAGGCCATACACTTGCTAATAGATTTAGTCCTCTATCTGGCACACTACAAAAAATGAAACTATATGGAATTTTTTGCGGAGGTGTTTTTTCATCTTCACAATAATATTCCCAGGTTCTTACACCTAAATCAATAACCTGTCCTTTGCGATTAACGACTTCGCCATAACGTTTAACGTGGTCTTGTTTGTGGAAGTCAGAAATTAAAATCATTTTTTCCACACTGTTATACCACATATCATAACTACCAATTGAATATTGGTCACAACTCCAACCAATTTGTTTTCCATTGGCCCCAATAGCTTCCATCGCTGGCCCACGGAAAGTAATCAAAACATCACGTTCCTCATTCGGAATAAATTGAATATCCGGCATATAACCAACATTATTAATATTATAAGTATTATGTTGGGTTTGATTAAAAATTCTAATCTGGTGTCCGCGTTTTGCCATAACCTCGGCCCATGAAATCAGGGCTAATTCGGCTCCACCCACGCCTCTACCAAATATATCAATCGCAGTAATATCTTTAGGACTACCTTTTACGGTAAGTATATCAATTTTCATTAACGACCAATTGCCTTTTCTTCTTCTTCGGTTCTTAAGTTTTTCAACATTTCCGCATCAGTTAACATGACGGTATCTGCTGTTCTTCTGTCTAAAATTAGTTCACCATCCCGCATTTTGAATGAAGTTTGGTGTTTACCGTACATCGCCACACTTTTACATAGGGCTAATCCAGAATAGGGGCCATCTAGCATAACCACGCCTTGCGCTCCGCAAGTACACATTAATACCGGCCCGCGTAGGTGTTCGGGTAAAATGCCTAACCATTTTGTTCTAACTTCATTTTCAGTTTGAGGCATGTGACGCTGATAAATAAAATGGTCGGGGTCATAAGCTGGCTTGACCATTTCGATTTTATCATCTTTTAATATAAATAGAAACTCGGCACGTTCATAAGTTTTACCATTATATTTGTCATAAGCCTTATTTAACTGGCCGACTCCCATTTTATTAATATGAAAAAGCTCAGGTTTTTTACTTCTTTGTCTGCTCATTATATCACGAAATCCTTATTCTGTCAATTTGCAAGTTTGCAAGATTGTTGCTACTCGGTCATCCCAGGTATGTTTACCCGTAATGATGAATTCTTGGGCTGTTTTTGCCACTTTCTTAGCGGCTTCGGGTCTAGCCATCATTTCAACTACTTTATTAATAGCTTCATCTTCGCTACTGAAACCGATAAAATGTACATTTTCTTCAAATAATTCACCTAATCTAGATACCCGATTGACTAATGGGACACATCCTAGAGACATAAGTTCAAACACTCTAGCGGTTAGGTCATCTAAACTACTCCAATTAATGCCGATAAAACTTTGGCTGTAAATTCTACGAGCATCCTCTTGGGCTGGCCCCAACTGGAAAAACGTTCTAAAATTGCCAGCTAATTTATTCATTAGTGAAATACGGTGTGAATAAATATTACCAATCAAAGCCACATCGTATAGAATTTCTAAATCAGGAATACGTGAATGCCACTCTGAATCGGCGGCATAAGGGAGATAAATTTCTCCCGCCTGTGAATAATTTTGTTGTGGGTTGAATGTATAATCATAGTAATGGGCATTATTATTATATAATCCGCGTAAACCTGTGTGCGGGTCTGTTAGAAATCTAGCTCGAATGCCATTCTTAGGTCTGCCATCTAAACTAAATCCGGCATTTACATCTAACCATAAATCCGGCACAAACCCATCTGGTAGTCTACTTTCAATATAACTAATTGGGGCGGTTTGAATGCCGCCATCATAAGGCAAAAGAATATCGGGTTGCTGGTCATAACTATCCGGCATTTTCATTCCAGTGACGCCCTCTTTAGTAGTCCACGGCATCCATAACCCCGGATACGGCCCAACCGTAATAACATTACAATCGGCTCTGCGTTTGAAAGCGCGACTAATATACATAAGCGCCGCTGTAACGGAATAGTGTGTTCCTGCGATTACTATATTCATTATTCTCTTACCTTTTGACTCTTTTCTAATAAAAAGCGCATTTCAAAATCATTTTCCTCGAATTTGACCACACGCCATCCGGCTCTTTCTCCTAGCCATGTGAAATGCTCTTTAGTCATTACACTGTAATGATTGCGTCCCTTATATGCGCCCACATGACTTTCTGAAATCAAGCCATCTGGATTAGGTAGAATGACGCATAAAAATCCATTACAAATACGATTCCATTCCATCAGAGTTAAAATCGGGAAAGGACTATGCTCTAAAACATGCCTAGCAAAAACCAAGTTATAATGTGGATAATTTATCCAATTAATAAAGGTGAAATCACCTTGATAAGTTTTCAAGCCATTACTGATACAAATGTCATAATCACTACCTAATGTGATTCCATTCCATTCGATATTTAAATTTTGAAAGGCTTTTGCGAATTGACCTTGCCCGCATCCTACATCCAAAACATTCTCAACCCCCAAATCACTTAACCAATTATTAATAACTTCTTCACCATATTGCTGTTGTAATTCATCAGGTGGTTGTGGATATACATCTTCATATAAATCTTTTAAATGCTCATCGAAATGAGTATAATCTTGCATTAAGCTCTAAACCCCTTCGCTTTCATTTCATTCTCTAAATTTTTCCAGAAAGTATCTATCTGTTCTCTGGTCAAGTTAGCAGTACTTACAAAACTCTGCATATCCATATCATCACGCCCACGGTAAAAATATTCATCATCTACCTGCCGCTCATACTTTAGGTCAAAATCTTCTGGACGGTCGCCCAAAGGTGTGCCGGGAAATGGAATAAGTCTATCAACTTGGATTCTAATTCCTTCGGGATTTTGATTAAGTATCCATGCTCTTGTGCGTTCCATGCTTTCCATAGTTTCTCCGGGTAAACCGAGAATAAAGCTCCCCTTGACAGTAATTCCCAATTCTCGACCCCATTGAAATACATTTGTATCTTGCTCAATTGTTGTTCCTTTATGAATGCCGTCCTTAATGCGATTGTCAGCACTTTCTACTCCTACGAAAATCTCAATCAAGCCGCCATCCACCATTCGAGCTAGATATTCCTTTCCGCCTTGATTATTAATAATATCTGTTCTTAGAAAGCAACGAAATTTCATATTATATTTCTTATGCAATTCTAATATTTGATAAGTCCGTCTTTTGTTTAGTGGTAAGATATCATCATAGTAAGCCAATCCGGTAAACCCCTGGTCGGCAATTTCTCTAATCTGTGTTTCAACAATATCCAAACTTTCATAACGGGTCAGTCTATCCCAAATAATACCGTGTCTGCCGCTTTCACAAAAAGCACATTCCATCGGGCAACCACGACTAGTAAATAAACTACTCATGCGATATTTATTTCCCGCGCTGTCATGCATATAACTATGATAGTTCAATGACCATCTTCGATTCGGAGGGCGTACCCAATCCAATGTTTTTGAAATGGGCAATAGTAAATAATTATCCTTTGGCTGTTGCTCGGTAAGTTCTACAATTCTAGCTACGCTGTCAGGATGGTCACTTTCTCCGCTGACAATTAAATCGAACGGTAAGACTTTATGGGTAGCCGGATTAGCCCATGCTCCGGCTCCACCTAAAACACTTTTGGTTTTTGTCCAATGGCTTACGGTTTCCGCTACGCGACGAGTTTCTTTCATTTGAGGACTGGTACTCGATAACCACAATTGGTCAAAATCACCATCTGCCGGAAGTTCTTGAAAATTTAAATCAATAAACTCAGTGTGGTGGCCTTGCGCCTCCAACTGTGCAGATAAATATAATAATCCCAACGGAGGCCATACCATCGGATTATCTAGGAAAGTACTTTTAGGCCATACTAGAGCGATTGATTTTTTCGACATTATTTTATTTTTCCATATGTATCTGAAATATAAGTTACAAAAACTATATTTTCAGTTTCTTGTCTAAATGATTTGTAAGAAAAAATTTGATTGTTAATTAATATTTGTTCTGGTATCTCATCAAATGGAGTATTCTTATTTTGGTTTGGATGATATCTTATTATAAATTTACCATCCTTTTTCACAAAAGCAATTTCAATTCTATATAAATATTGTTCTGTGAGTTCCCCTGTATTTTCATCTGGTATAAAATTACTCATATTCTTCGGCCCAATCTGGTAACGGTTGCGGTGTTCCCGCAAAATTTAACGGATGACGCATTTCTATTCCAACAGCATTATATCTATCCATTTTTCTCTGGATAGTATCAGGGTGCCAGCTTTTATGCAAAAGGCAATATGGTGTTTTAAGTTTTCTAGCATTTCCATCTATACCCACAATGGTTCCATGATGTTGAGTATTATCCGCATGAATATCTGTCAGCTTCGGTTGCCATGCCCAAAGACTTTGCCAATCATCAGCTAAGAAATTATTCATAAGCGGGAAATATTGGTCATTTCCCCATAAATACAATCTAAACGCATGGATTTGAGATTCTTGTGTTTCTTCTAAAATTCTTCTGGCGTTTTCACGCAAGAGAAAATTAGGTACATCATCCATATCATCTAAAATAATCCAATCGGGGGTTTCAGCTTTACCAGCATTTATCACATAATTAAGATGGGGATTATCATCATTCCATAATTGCCCATTGACTGTTTTCTGATTTTCAAAATGAATTAATTTTACTTGACCAGCCCATTCGGTTTCATACCATTTCAAAATCTCTAAACTTCGGTCAGTGCTACCGCCATCTGAAATAATGATTTTATCTGCGAAAGAATAGGCTTTCATAAATCTATCTATATTATTTTCTTCATTGAAACATCTAGCCACAGTAACTATTTTCATGCTGTCCACATTTCTACTTCTTGACCTTCAAGAAATGCTCTCGAATTACTAAAGCCAATAATCCCTCCGGCTGGCCGTAGAGCCATTATTGTCTCATATCCAAAATCCACATGATTGACATTGAAAGCTAGATACTTCAATGTAATCAATTTATCACTTACATAACCAATTTCGGCAACTGCTCGAAAACCATCTTCACTAAACTCTAACTTATTATATTTAAACATTATATCACCGGGTCAAAATCATTTGGAAAACCAGCCGCTTTTCTGGTATTATAAAGTCGGGTATCGGTTTCTGAATATTGTACCCGGTCTAATTCACCTTCGGATAATTCGCGTTTCCCATTACTACTATGCAAATGTTCTAGAATAGCCGTACTGCACCAGTAATATTTTCCTACCGCTCTAGCTCTATCGTTGAATTCTAAATCTACACAATAGCCTTTATAGTGTGGCACAACCATTACTCCCCCTAGTACGTCTTTACAAAACTGACGGTCAAAAAGCACATGCGTACCAACCTGCGTATCACCATTTAGATTAAGGTCATTGAAGGCAACCATTCCATAACCAGCTAATTTATCTGTGTGAGCATTATAGACTTGCTCTAGCGCGTTGCCATGAAAACGGCCATCGTCGCCCATATGTACAAAAAGATTGCCAGTCGCCAAACTCAATCCTAAATTCCATGCGGCATGATGCCCCAATTTATCCAAAGTAGCGACTGCCATACCTGTATACTTTTTAGTATGAAACAAATAGTCGGTAGCTAGATTATTTCCAACGGTATCATTATCATTGACTACAATTACTTCAATATCATAACTGGAAGAAACCTGACTTTCGATATTTTGAAGAACGCCTAATAATAAAGCGTGTCTTTTATAAGATGGTAGAATAATACTAATTTTTTCCATTGGGACTCTCATCTTTAATCATAATCGAAGTATACAGTTCAAAAGCCTTTGTATCATCAATCAATTCATCTTTGTCTAAAGCTACTAATAGAATAAAAACAGTAACGTTCTGAAAACCCTCATATTTACCGGGATACATCCAATATTCATTTATTTTCGCATTGATAGCAAACCACATTTCTTCAAGCCCGCGCTGAATAGCTTTGTTTAGAACAACCGGCTCTTTAAAGGTTGGTTCCCACGGTACTGTTTCTTCATAAATCCTAGACTGATAAAGCAAGTAATCACTAAGATACTCTCTCAAATGCAATCTATCCATACGGAAACCTTCACCGATTTTGGGAAGGCGAAATGTTTTGAAATCCACTACTTTTGAATATCTCATTATTTACTATATAATCTACTTTCTAAGGTATCCGCAATATCGCTATCAATATGAGTATTAAGATACCAAGCAATTGTATTCTTTAGACCATTCTCAAAACTTACTTTTGGTTCCCAACCTAATTCTGCAACCGCCTTAGCTGGATTAGCAATTCGATTGACCGGGCCGGTTGGCTTGTATAATGAGTGATTTACTTTATCCGGCATCCAATGAAATTCTCTCCAAATAGCTTCGGCGGCTTCATTCGGAGTTTTCACTTCCTTGACTCCAATATTATAAGCTTCACCATTTCTTCCAAATTCGGCTGTTCTCAAAATACCGTCTACAGTATCAGTTACATATGTCCAATTACGTTTTTGCTTACCATCACCCCAAATTTCAAATGGATTTTGTTTGATAAGCGTTTTGGCAATCAAAGCACAGATTGCATGATTTTCTTTCATGCGGGGGCCATAAACAGTAAAACCGCGTACAATGCTACCATTCAATTCACCAGCTTTGACATAGCTTTTCAAACTGTGTTCGCCCATTAGCTTTGCCATTCCATAAGGGCCATCGGCTTGTTTGATATTATTATAATCTACCATATCTTCTGATAAGAAAATATCGCTGTTGATATCGGTTTGTAAATCGGTTGGATAGGCACAAGCACTAGACATAAAAACTACTTTTTCTACATCTTTAGTGGCACAGGCTCTAAAGATTTTACCATCCAGAGTTAGGTTATCCCACAATTCAATTTCATGCCCACCACCGACAAAACCTCTGCCGCCATGCTGACACGCCAAATGAAAAACGAAATCGCCTTCATGTAGATATGGTAATAAATCGCCTAGCTCTCTAGCATCTGAATGTACGAATTGTGCCTGACCCGGTACATAACGTAGATTACCTGTATATAGATTATCTATAATGGTCAGTGCTTTCACATTTTCGGCAATCAAACGTTCCGCTAAATGACTGCCAATTAATGCCGCTCCACCAATAATAACTGCCCGCTTATTTTTCCAAAAATTACTCATTATATCCTAACTTCCTAGCGTAAGCTAACATCGTGTCCTTATTTCTTTTTTTGATAAATTTAGCTGGACTTCCGGCCCACACTTCCCATGCTGGAATACTATGATTTACAAAACTATTGGCTCCCACTACCGCGCCTTCTTCAATTGAAACGCCTGGACACAAAACCGCATTAGTACAAACATTGGCGAAGTTTCTAACACTCACACTTGTCCCGACTAAGGTATTTCTATATTTATCGGGAATAAGCGGGCCAACTAAACCAGTACCATCAAAAGTATCTCCGAGACAAATAACTCTAACTCCGGTTGAAATGGTTACAAAATCCTCAATCCGACAATGGGCAGTCTTACCGCCAATAATAGTTACATATGGACTGATATGAACGTAATTACCAATGCTCAATCTGGTAGTACAATAAAAACCTTTATCAATTGCCACATGATTACCAATTGATAAAAAATCTGGTAACTTTATAATAGTGTCTTTGTCGGCACGAACATCATAACCTATTTTCATAAATCGAATCCTAACAAATATGTTTCAACCTTATGCTTGGTATCATATGATAACTTAATCTCGTTTTTATGTAGTTGATACCATGTTTGTACTTTGCGACCGTTAACCCCTTGCGCTAAGGCCGCTCCCTTCCAGTCAGCTAGCATTTCTAGAATATAAACATCTGGCATATCTATATACTGTTTACCTAGTTTCCAATACTGCCAATGATGTTTATTTGTAATAATGTGCCGTTCTCTCAAACGGTCAAATTCTTCATTTCCGGTTTCATTAGGATTATAATATCCATTGATTTTATCCCAAACCCGCTTATCTTTACCGTTCTTATCATAAAAGAAATTAGCGTAACATTTCACCATATCCCAACGAAACTTATCCCAATCGTGAAAAAAAGCTATCCAGATAGGAACACCTAATTCTAAACACGCCCAAAAGACATACCACTTATGTAATAAAAGATATTTAAAATAAGTTATATACTGCATTCTACCATCCCTGTTTGATTGCTAAAACTATTAGCTGGAATTCATTATAAGTCAAATTTCCTCTAATCGGGATATGCAACAAAGTTTTATCTAATTGTCTTTGACCAATCAGACTTTCATCTTTTCCACCAAAGATATCATTTCTATCAATTCCCTGGTGAACCACCGATGATTCTACCCCAAATAAATCCAGCTTTTCTCTTAAAGCTTTTCTATTCTCGACTAGAATAGGAAATAACCAATAAGATGATTTGCGGTCACTTGAATAATTAGGCAAGGTCAGGCCGGGAATACAGCATAATTCACTTTGATAGGCTAGGGCCAAATTTTGTCTATTTTTAACTTCCTGGCTAAGATTATCTAATTGTCCTAAACCTATTGCCGCACTGACATTATTCATGTGGTATTTATAGCCGACTTCCCGCAGATTATAGTTTCGTTCTCCCGTTTCATCTGGCCGGTCATGTTCTCGACTAATACCAAACCATCTTAATTTTTTACCTCTTGCATAATCACTATCTCGAAAACAGGCAATTGCTCCACCGTCACCAGTGGTTAATGTTTTGATAGCTTGAAAAGAATAACAAGAAAAATCAACCATATTATCGCGGCCATCATCAGCACTCGATAAAAGCGAATGCGCCGCGTCCCTAATAATCGGAATACCTAGTTTATATAAAGCAGTATAATTGCAAGGATAACCAGCCCAATCCACCGCAATAATCGCTTTTGTCTTATGCGTAATTTTGCGTTTCGTGTCATCTAAATCTATCTCTCCCGTTAGCGGGTCTACATCGGCTAAGACTGGCGTAGCTCCACAGAAAAGTACTGCTAATCCGGTTGCCACAAAGGTTTGTGACGGTACAATAACTTCATCCCCTGATTTTACACCGGCTAAAACTAGGGCCAAATGCAACGCACTTGTTCCCGAATTTACGGCCAATGTCTTGTAATTTTTGATTAGCCGTCCCAATCTATTTTCAAAATCTGCTACTAAATTCCCCTCACTTAGTAAACCATCCCTAAGTGTTTTAGCTACTAAAGCTATTGATTCTTCGGGAATTTTAGTTTCAAACAATTTAACCACGCTTAGTAAATCCCCATTTCTTGAGAAAATAAGCTTGACTTTGTAATGTATAATCTAAACGAGGCGAGGGCAAACTAGAAAAACTACCACCCAATTCATGCATAACTGGCAAAGCTACGCTTCTCAAACCAATACCAGCTAAGTGCAGTCTGAAACATAAATCTAAATCTTCCATATCAATAAAGATATTTTCATCAAATCCACCGACCATATTGAAAACTTCTTTACGCATGGCGAAACAGAAACCCTCTAGATAGGGAATAACCCCAACTTCATTAAAGGTATTCCAGCCTGTGTTTATATCAATTAAGCGAGGGCCAATAGCATCACGTGGATTAGCATCTAGAGCCAAGATAACGGTTGATAGAATATCTCCAACTACTTTTACATCATTTGAAATGAATAAAAGTTTGTTATTCTTAGCTAGACTTGCGCCTAAATTATTAGCCGTCCCAAAACCTAAATTCTTACTATTGCTTAATATTTGAATATTGATAGGAAAAGACTTCTTCGCAATACCCAAAACAGCTAGAGTATTATCGGGACTGTTATTATCAACAATAATCAATTCATCATCATCTTTCATATAGGGGGCAATTCCCTGAATAAATTCTGATGTGATTTGGCTTTTACCAAAAACGGGTGTAATTATACTAATCATATTAATACTTCTTTAAGAAATTTTCTAAAGTGACTGCGTAATGTTCTAGTTGTTCCTCACCCATTGGGCAAGCGGGCAAAAAGAAACCTCTTCTAGCCACAACATCAGCGTTACGAGTACTACCGGCGACATAATGCTCTGTATTTGAGAAAACAGCATTATCTAATAAATTAGACATAATCGGGCGAATTTCAACCTTGTTATCTAATAAATACTTCACAAAGAATTCACGGCTGAAAGGAGTATTGACGGTTAGAGTTAGAGGATAACAAAACCATGAAGTATCGACTCTATCGCTGACACGAGTAGGTAATACAAAATAATCTAAATGACGACTAAAAATATTTGAAAGACGGTTGAAAACAACATTCCGCTGTCCTAGATATTCTGGCAGTCTTTCTAATTGAGCTAATCCGAAAGCGGCTTGAATAGCAGACATTTGAGCATCTAGTCCAATACTGCTGTATGAATATCTTCTCAAAAAGTTTTCTACCGGGCTTAAACCATCGGTTGAAAAGTCTCTACCCCAAAATACAAGACTCTTAGCATATTCGGCATACTCTGGATTACTTGTTCCGATTCCACCACCGACTCCGGCTGTGGAGATATGATGACTGCCATAAAAACTATAAGCGGCAAAATCACCATAACTACCAACTTCTCGACCATCCCACTTTGTACCCATTACATCGCATGAATCTAGAATGAGAGGCTTGTCCCCTAACTTTTCTCTTAGTAGTTCGACGTTTGGGGTATTTCCTAATAAGGCCGGAATAATAGCACCCTTAATATCAGGATGAGCAATAAAGGCTCTCTCGATTGCTTCATCCGAAAGCACATAAGTTCCCTCGCCTACATCGGCATAAACTGGGATTAGACCCGCCATGATAGCGGCAGAAATACTAGTTGGGAATGATAAGGCTGGATGTAAAACCTTATCCCCGCGCTTTAGAACACCCTTTTGTATTAGTGTCTGAATAGCAACTTCTAACGCGGCACTTCCTGAATTAGTTGTCTGGAAGAAACGCATTCCTGAAAAAGTGGATAAACGTTCTTCAAATTCACGATTGAATTTAGAATTACCTCCAAACCAATCACCTTCTAAAACTTCTACAATTTTTGCAACTTCGGGCTTACCCCAATACAATTTGTTGATATAAGTGACATTACCCGGCACCCACGGTTTGTTTGTTAAATTATCCATTATATTCTAAATTCCAACCGAGTGCTTGACTCGTAATCGGTAACTCCTGTATAAATATTGCTTGTGCCGCTAATGCGACTTCTCTGTGTTCTAGTTGTGCATCCCATGCTGTCCGCGCCTGAAAATAATGTATCCAACTTCGGACTGTTCCATTGATATACATTCTGGTGGTGGTTTGCAAGGGTAAAAGTAATCTGGCTTGTTCTTTGGAAATTCCCATTAGTAGGGCGCTTTTATAAAGATTAATTGCTCTTTCATATTGTTCGGCTTGCGCTTGGTCAAACCATTTGATTGTTTCGTCATCTAGATTATCTAAGCTACTTTGACGATTTTTTGTATCCTGGCGTCTTGCTCTGGTATGCTCATAAGTAGCGCCTAATTTAGTTACATCTTGATAACGCTGGCTAAATTCTTGAAAGCTGAAACTTCTATGTCTTAGAATTTGGGCGGCGATTGCGCGACTGGTTTCCACTTCCAAAACCATATTAACCATTTCAAACGGACTCCAATGTTTTGAATTAATTAGATATTTGATTAATCCGGGGTTGTTACTATTTTGGTTTTCCGGGTTTGAAACTCTTGCCATATATAAAAGATGTTCTTCGGCATTTGGGGTAATTGATACTAAACTAACTTTCAACAGGTTTCTCCATTTCTTGTTTGAGGTGGTCTAAGCCTTCCCACAGAGTATAAGTAGGAATTTGTAAACTTTTGGCTTTGTCCAAGAAAAAACCCGCCTTAAGAGGACGCTTCGCATCCCCCCAAACGGGGCCACCCACGACTTTATTTCTATCAAAACCAAACATATATGCCACTTCTCTAGCACATTGGAAACGTGACATTCTAGTACGACCAGCTAAATTTAGAATGCCAGTAAAATGATTATTAATGGCAAACACGATTCCATGTGCTAAATGTGGAATATAAGTTGGATTACCTAATAATTCCTTTGGAGCAATCACAGTTTTATTTTCACGCAATTGTCTAATAATAGACGTTACGAAATTCGCTTGTGGGCCATTATCATATAAAATGGTTGTTCTAACTACAAGCGTTCTCTCCATATATGGACGTAATCCAATTTCACCAGCGAATTTGCTATGACCATATACAGAAATTGGATTAGGCTCATCGTCCTCTTTATAAGGGCCATTAGTGCCGTCAAAAACATAATCACTGGATAAATGCACAATATAACCCGGATAAACTCTTGCTAGATTTTCCGGGCCAAAGGCATTGATTGCATGTGCCAAAAGTGGTTCTGTCTCAGCTTTATCTACATTAGTATAAGCGGAACAATTTATAATACAATCATAATGTTTACCGCTTATACCTGTTAGAATACTGTCAGCATTCGTAATATCTACATCTATTGGCTCAAATCCTAAATGGGAAAGTTTACCTACTAATTCTGAGCCTAGTCTACCTCTAAATCCAATAACACCAATTCTCACAATATTAATCTCCGGGTGAATTCCATAAATCTATTTCGGCTTGGCTGGCAAGTGTAAAACAGCTAAATTCACTTCCGCAACAGCCACAACGTTTCAAGAGTAATTCGGCTACATGATTATCCTCAACTTGGCATAAACTAATATCATGTTTTGAAAGAAAGACATACGGTTTATCATCACCAACAAAAGCTGTAATACTACCTAAAGCGCGATATTTCAAATACTTCATACTTAACTAACCTCGCTATCAAAACTGTCAAAGGCTACACTTCGATTATTACCTGAGCCTTTTGGTCTACCCGGTCTACCGGCTGATAAACTAGCATCGAATTTCTTTGCTTCGGATTTATCATTTTCAACACCCAAAGCGCCTAAACTTCTCAAAAGTTTAATAAATCCATTTGTTCCACCGCCAGCAATACCGGAAAGAATTTCACCTAACTGGTGGAAGAAACTAGGCAAAAGTTGTAATAACATTCCGGCAGAAAGCGTAAACATAATTTCGCTACCAAATGTATAAACAACTGTTGTTTCAATAATAGCTATTCCGAAAATCGTCCATCCTAAATCGTGTGACTTATAATAAACGTCCAAAGCACTATCTAATAACCATGCTCCCACCCCGCCTAGCATCGCCCATTTCTTTTGTGTATTATCTACGAAAATATAAACAAGCGCGACCTGAGTTAATTGCGGGATAGCGGCCACAAAATAATCAATCCATTCAATAGCCTTTCTAGTTGGCAGGGCTTGATATCCTGCCAGAGAAGTGCTATAATCCTCGGCCATCAAAACAATAGAAATAACAAACAAGGCAACGAAAACGAGTGTAATTGGAATTACCCACGGTGAATTCTTTATAGCAACTGCCGCTTTCTTGAATAACTGCATTCTCACTTCCTTTCAAACTATACCAATAATATTATATCAATTTCGTACATTATAACATACTTGTCAAGAGGTGTCAAGTTAAAACAAAAAACCCCTTATTTCTAAGGGGTTTTTATTTATTATGCTATTCTAGAAGTTATCCAACTAGAGTAGTTGTAGTCAAAATTCTACCTGTGAAGGTGTAATTTGCTACGCTGTGGGCGCACAGATGCTTAACCACTAGGGCTGACTTCTCCCATAGCTGGAAGGCAATTGCTGTACATCCTAGGGCCAAATCCTTGTAGCTCAAAGGAATTTGTACTCTACGGTAAACTAGTGGTACACCGTTATGAGACATTCTTAGAGCGAATAGACTTGTGCTGAAAGTTCCGTTTCCACGGTCAGTACGGCTAAAGTTCAAATCCGCTACTAGGGCTAGTGTTCCCATCGCTGTATTAACGTTAGATGAGAAGTTATATCCGGGTGTGATTCTATTTCCGTTCTGCGTAAATAGAGACTGGCTACCCTGGAATCCTAGCTGGAAGTATGCGGCCTGGACTTCCTGCAAAGCTGTTGGGTGAGCGAAAATAGTTGTTGGTCTAACTGTGCTTTCGCTTAGGAATCTATCCCAACCAATACCTGAGAAAGTTCCTGTCTGTCCCGCTGGCTGGTGACAAGCTGTACCAGTTCTTAGAATTCTTTCAAAACCGTCATATTCTAGTGAGTTTGAGTTAGAGTTACCCTGTACCAATAGTCTATCCTGTCCGTTTACAACTAAGATAGCGGCTAGGGCAATTTCCTGTGCCTTCATATCACGAATACGTCCTACTGTTGTGGCGTCTAGTCCCTGAATTCCTGGCAGACCTTCCATTTCGTAGGTCTTTGTCATTTCGTTGATACCACCCATAGGTAGAGCGGCTACGCCCATGCTATGCATAATATCTGAAATTCCTAGAGTTTTCTTAGCACCCTGATTCTTTAGGGTAACTGTGGTGTTGCTTCCGCCATGCTGGAATTCCTCAGGGCAGTAACCATCTTGGAAAGAAATATATGAGCTACCGCTTGTAAAAGCTAATGAGTTCAATTCTCTCCATGTTTCTTCCTTTAGGTTTGTTCTAAGTACAGGAAGATACTTATATAGTGTAGCTTCCTCGGCTAAAGCGATAATTTCTACCGGATTTAGCGGAGTTGCCCACTGTGCGGCAAAGTCGGAAGGTGTGGTATACTGAGGGTCACGCACCGCGTCAGAAGCACGAGAAACAAATAGTTGCTGTGTTTCTAGTACGGCACCCTGTCCGCCGTTACCTAAATCTTGCATTGTATCCATTAATTATATTCTCCTTAGCGTCCACTACCAAATGTAGTACGAGTCGCTATGTCTAGAATTGAAAGTCCTTCCGCTGGTTTCTGCGGTAGCATTCCGTTAGGAAGAACGATTGATTTTGTTTGAGGTACTTCGGTTAGCTTAGGGGCGGGCTGATTATTTGTAGAACGACTAATCTGCTGTCCCTGCAAAGCCTTTAGAATATCATTTAATTGATTTCCTAATTGGGCTTGCATTTGCTGTACGGGCGCTAACTTTTCGTCAATTGCCCGACTTACAGCGGCGTCAAAATTCGCTGGTGCTGAGTTATCATTTGATGCCGGATTACCAGCATTTTCCTGTTCGCTCAAACTACGATTGACGGCTAATAGGGTTTCCCCGGCTTTATTCATTACCTCTTGAAGTGCGATATTTCTTTCCTCGCCCTTCTTAGTTAAGGCCGCAGATAAGTTCGTAGTAAACTCATCTACAACTGATTGAACAACTGGATTAGCAGTTTCAATTACTGGCTTTTCAACTTCGACACTTGCGGGATGTTGAGTTGTCAAGGAAAGTAATTTAGCTTCTAATTCGGCTACTCTATCTTGTAACGGTTTAATGTCAGTAGTTGAAGCGACTTCGGCTACAGGTGTTACCTCTGTAGTGTCTGCCTTAATTTCAGGTTCTACCGGCGCACTCGTGTTTGTTGTATTTTCCACTGGTTTATCTTCCGCCTCACTTAATTCCATAAGTTTCTTAGGGTCTAAGTAACTTTTGAATTCACTTAAAAGAGTCTGCATCGCAGACAATTTATCTGTAATTGTGCTTTCATCTTGTGTCAGAATATTGCTGGCAAAAGCACCAAACATAGAATAAGCGCGATAAGCGTTATTTTCTAATTGGGCCGCTTGCATATATTCTTTACCTTCTGCGAATGAAGTTGCACCTCCAAAAGGCTTGTAATCTTCATTCATATCTTTATTGACAGTTTCAGAACGGCTAGTTACATCATTCAGAATATCATTGACTAGTTTTGAAACTGCATCTTCTGTAATTTCGCTACCGTCATCTGACATTTTCTTGAATAATTGTAATACCTGTTGGTCATTTAGTTGTCCGATTACAGAAATTAGGCCGGGATTATCTGAACGCTCAATAAGTCCATTAGCGTCACTCTTGCCCTTCATTTCGTCCTGATGGGCCTTTTCAATCTCGTCTACAATTTCTGTATCTCCAACAATGCTTAAAGCATCTTCATATCTTGTAGTCATATCTTCACTTTCGCTTTTTGCGGTAATATCAGTGCGTTTATTTACGGGTACTCTTGTTAAAGCTAAATGCTCCAAAACACCCTTTAGATAGACCTTACCACCAATACCTAACGCACATTGAGTACAAGGTTGATTTGATGCATAATCCCAAACAATTCCGTTGGAGTGTGAATGCATTCTATCGTAAAATCCGATAGAAATTCTTATTTTATTATGGTCGCTTCTCTGTTCGCGTCTATCTTCTCTAATAGCATTATAACTTCTAATGCCAAGCGGGGTATCATTGAAATAACCTTTAGCTTTTAGTTGCTTGCCCTGAATATATACTTCCGTAGCTTCACCAGCTACGCCTTTACCCTTTAGTTTAGGATAATGAGCAAGACTTAGATAAGGGGGATTAGCCGAGTCAATTCCATTAATGAATGACTGGTAAAGTTCCAGACTCATCTTTTCAGAATAGGAATCCGGGTCAGTATCGCTGGCGGTAGCCGCCCATACCATTTTTCCGGTTTTTTCATCCAAAGTTGCCTTTGTAATGAAAAACTCGGTTTCAATAATTTTTTCTTTTTCGTTTGTCATGTTGGGATTTACTACGAATAGCGGGGGTGCTATTTCGTATATATTATACCATGCTTTCTATATTCTGTCAAGTCCTATTATTTAGTTATCTGAAACAGGACGAAAATGAATAAAACCATTATTTAGACCTGTGCTTTAATTGCATTCCACCATGCAGTTTCAGGAAAGGCACTTGTCCACTCATAGTATCCCATACCCGGATAACCATTTTGTAATGCGGCTGTATAGAAATTATTCAATTGTGCTACAGTCGGTTTCCATACTACTGTGCCAATCGGCATTGGCGCGGCTACACCAATCGGTACAAAAGGAATATTCTTTAAGGCAATTAACTGGTCGCGGGATTTCTGCATCTGGCTTGCGGGCGCTGTATCGGTTGTGGCACCAGCCCAATAAACCTGCGGCGCATGATAATCACAAACTGCTAGAAATTCTTTCCACGGTAACGGGTGTAAATTCGGATAACGATAACTACATAATCCAATTCCTGCAAAAGCGTTTAGATTGCTCTTTAGTGTTTGAGCATATTGTGTAGCCTGAATTGTCAGATTACCAACTTTCCATTCCTGCTCAATATCCATTTCATAACCGTCTAATCCGAGGTCATTGACAATTTTCGCTGTTTTTTGAGCCTGGGAAATAACGTTTTCTGGATAAATATAGCCCCACCCTCTAACGGAAATACCCAATGCGCGTAATTCAGTGATAGCGGCATTTATACGAGTTGGGTTATAAAGATTACCACGTTCAACCACCTTTATACTTACCCATTTGAAACCAGCATCTTTAGCCTGTTCCGCGAATAATTTCATATCTCCATTGGCAACCCGGTCTAATTGCCATACTAATATGCCTTTACCTTTAGGGACTTTATTATCTTGGGGCGGAAAACCATCAATTCCTTCAATGGCGAGAACGTGTTGAGGGAATTGCTCAACTAATTCTCTGACAAAACGTTCGATATCATCTGTTCGATTTACAGTTATTTTTACATTCATTAAACGTGGGTTACTCCATACCTAGCTTGCCAACCACTAAAAATTAGGAATATCACGAAACTACTAATCATTGAAGTGACAACCCAATCTACCAACCCTATATATACATTTAGGTGAGGGAGTAGTCCTACTCCGAATGCCGGGAATAGGACTACACATACCCAAAAACCTAAACAGATTTTACAATGTCTCAGTTCTTTTAGAAATTCATTAAAGAATAATTTGTCGAAAATCTTTTGAGACTGAATAAACCAAATTGTAAAACCAGAGAGTGCTAAATATAAAAATGTATTAGTCACCGTCAGGATATCTCACAAAAATGTACATAACTGTCAACAGACGATTTTGAGCGTCAAAATTGACTAGCTTTGCTTCCAAAATCTTCCAGCTATCATTAATATAACTGGCTACCAATGCATTCATTTCCTCAGGAACACCATTGATAAGTAAATGCTTAACTTCCGCTAACTTTGATTTTAATGCCATAATAATCCTTATCCTGCAAAATAGTTGGGTTTAATATTTTTCAATTCACTACGCTCTATCTTAGTGTTTGAAAACCCAACTTCGCTTAATTGGCGCTGTGCGCCTTTTTGATACACGTTTTCATATTCTTCCGTTGCAAAGCTGATAGCTTTCTGTTCTAGAATTTCAGAAAGATTCTTTTGGAATATCTCTGCCGCTCTATCAATAAAAGTTTCATCAGCTAATACATGGTCTAAATCATTGACAAAAATTGTTTCGTTGTCAACTGCCGCCTCAGCAATTGCCGCAATAGAAAGGCGCTTAATAATAAACCCATTGTGTGAGTCGATTAGTTGGATTGTTCTGCCAGCCCAATTATATAATTCATCCATTGTTGCATCGCTTAGTTTTACTTCTAGTTCTAATTCGGGATTAGGTACTAGACCTTCCTCATACAAATTACTCTGGACTTGTTCGGCCATATCATATAGTCCATTTGCGTATGGTTGTGCCAGAGCATCACCTAAAGCGGTTTCATCAGTATCCGCTCTCCACCAGCTATCATTATCTAGATTATCTGAAAGACTATCAATCTGACTTTTGATAATAGCGTTTACTTCGGCAGGAAAAGCAGTTTCTTGTGAAAAGACCGCTTTGATATATTCTGATTTCCAAGTAGTGTAAGCGCCGGTATTGGTTGCTAATTGCAACGTTGGGAAAATTTCTTTTAGGGCGCTCTTAACCATCTTACGCGCACGAGGCTTAGTTGCTTTCTTACAAGCACTCTTGAAAGCATCCTGCATGAATAATTCGACACTGTTAGATTCTGTTACTTCGGACTTAATTTCACCCTGTCCACCGCTTGACGCTGGCTTAGGCTCTTTACCCTGTACAGTTTCTAGTTTTCCACCTCTAACCTGACGTTGCTTATTTAGACCTTTTCCACCCTGCGAACCTCCGGCTAGTGGTTTATTCTTAGCGGCAATCTTAGATACTTCCAATTGTTGCTTCTGTAAATCTAACTGGTCAGCAGTTCCGTCAATTTCCTTGATAATATCAAATTCACTCGGATTAGGAGTTTCAGTTAGAGGAATAGTTACCAAGCCGTCAGCTACTAATTGCTTACGCCATTCAGTCGGTGTCAAAGCACCACTTTCAATTAGGTTTCTACCAGCTACCGCATTCGCGCTTCTGGCTCTACCTTTAGCAACCAATAATTCATCGTCCGTATCAATAAAGGCAAATTCTAGATTTTCAGGTAAAATGCTATTAAACATTTCCACTAATTTAGCTTTTACACTGGCATAGCCGGTTGCCCGACTGCTCCGTTCATCCCGAATTTGTCCTGAAAGACCGCTTCCTCCTGGCCCCTTAATTCCAATATCGCCAGCAGTCAAACCAAATGCACTACAAACAATTTGAGTGTATTTGAATGAAATTGCATCAAACATCATATCCGTAGGTGGTCTACCAAACGGAATCCATTGGGCCGCGCTAGTATGCTGATAAAGCACTGGAATTTTGAAAGCATCTACACCGCTCATCATATTACGGAAAGACGCTAACCATTTTTCGGCACTATCCTGAGACATATCACCCAAATCCAATAAACCAGCTTCGGGAGTGTCTAGAAGTAATTGAGCATAATATCTATCACCTCTAGCAAGTGATTCTACTGCTAGATAGACTCTTTCGGTTGGAGAAACCCCCCAACCATTCCGGTCAATTTCTGGACGCGGGAATTGATAAATTCTAACTAATTCATCTGGCTTGAAATAAACCGGGTCGAAAGCACCCACCTTTTGTACAACTGGAAAAGATGGATTTTGGGTTGGAGAAAGAGTCGCCGCATCTATGTTGACGATTTTGAATAGTTTATTATCAGAATACTTAACTGGCTCAATTGCGCCTCCGAAAGGCACCATAAAGTAATCTTGTAATAATTTATCAATTCCGTTCAAAAACCCAATACCACCAAACTCACGGAAAATCTTTCTGTGAGCATTGATGGTTTCTTTCAAATCGTCATTTTCATTCGGGTCTTTAGCGCGAATATCCCACGGTAAAGCCTGGATACGCATGATATGATTACCAATGCAAATCATTACAATAGGTTGACGGCGGGCAATATAACGCCAATCGGCGGCGCTTTGGGAAGTAGCATTCTCATAACCGATGATAGCATTATAAAGAACACCCATGCCACCGCTATATTCCTTCATTGGGTTTGCAATTGTCTTTTGTTTTGGGTTATTTGGCATACTTGTTACTTACTCAGTATCTTAGAAATTTCAGAGAATTTATCTCTTACACTTCTAGCTAATTCTGGATTAGAGGTTTCAATTTCTGAAAGCATCAGAGTGATAACCGCTTCTGTACCATTTACATATTCGTCAAAACGCTTTTCTAAGTTTACAATCTGTTGGCTTAGTTTCGTGTTTTGTTCTTTAACTTCTGTATTCTGTGTAATCAAAACATTGTTTTGTTCAATCAATTTTTGATTAGTCTCTATCAATTGGGAATTCTGTTGTTTACTTTCTTCATTTTCCTTCTTGATTTCGGCATATAAGCCTTGCCAGGAGGTAACTAGTTTACCGCTACTAGTTACGAGAATTTCAGTTCCCTCCGCATCTGTTTTTTTAGCCGTCGCGTTTTGAGTACGACGATTAAAGAACCATGCAAGGAACGGTGTTAATACGAGAGCAAGAAGCGCCACCGCATTTTGTGATAACCATTTCCATAGTTCTTCCATAATAATTATTTGTCACTTTTTGCCTTTGGGAATATCTTACCAGCATAAATGGCGCTGTAAATTCCGGTAAGTGTGGTGATAATAGTGCGCCTGAATTTGTGATTATTCTTCGAGATTTACAGATTTTATTCTTCCGAACAATTGGGCCGAATAGACCGTACTAAAAATACCTTTACTGGTAATAACTGCGAAAGTTCCCCACAAAGCGGGACTTTCTAAAACTCTCTGTGAAAACAATAATCCTAAAAACGTCAAGGGTAAACATACCAATAAAACATATCTCCACATATTATCATGTGGAAAGATAATATTAATCAAACCACCAATAATTAGAAATACACCAACTGTCCATATTTCAAAAGGAAAGTTCTTGGCGATAGCTAGAATGGATGGTAAATTATTGTAATACCCACTAATTACCCATAACCCCCAAAGTATTTCCATATGGGCAAAATAGTATAAAACCATATTTTCTTGCTTTGTCATTTTATACTTTCATAAATGGAACATCTGACCACATATAATTTCCATCTAACGCCATAATAAAATATCTAATACCGTCAAGGGCGTGGTTGAAATCATCTTCGGGTTCTTCTTTGTTTTTCTTCCAAGAATAAACCGTAAACTCCTCTGCCGCTCTAGTAGGGTTATTATTTGTGCTTCCATTTTCTAAATTTAGACGTAATTTGGGGTCATGTTCCGCTAAGGTATTTTCAAAGATAAAGAAACGAGGTGGCATTTCTAAACCACGAGTTAGGTCAGTATTACCTAAACGTTCTCTCACTTTTTGAATACCAACTGTGATATCCTTATTTGCCATGATGGTATAAATGCCAACTGACTCAAAATCGGCTCTATCACCAGAGTCCCAATCTGAAACTGTCCATTCAATTTTTTCTGGCTTACCATCTGGATAAACCGAAAATTCCTTTACTCTTTGGGCATTGACTGAGGCAGTACGTTGAGTATAATATAATTCTCGGTACAGAACAACATCACCGGGTTTCAAATTTTTATTATATTCTTTGGCGTCTTTACCAGCAATCGCAAACCAACCACAAAAGAAAGGCGCACGATATCCGAAGTCTAGTGAACGATAACGTTTCCATTCCTTCGGTATCTGAAAATTAGGAATTAGATGCTTTTTGAAATCAAAGTTATCATAAACTACATCATCATTACCAACCCATTTACCTAAAACATACCGCTCATAATAAAAACCAAATAGAGTTCTACGCAGGTTTTCAATATAGGCTTGAGGAAGGTAGATATTATCTAATGTACTACTTTGAATAAACTCTACGGTTGGATGACCGTTTTTATCACGCGGCGGGTTAGTAACAGCACGATTATAAACCCAATGTTGCGGGCTGGCCGGGTTAGTCGCGGCAATTAATTGTGTTGTGGGAATACCCGATAAACGCAAACGTCCTGACAGAGCGTTCCATTCTTCCTCGGTCAGTTCGGTAAGTTCATCTACAGCACAGAAACCGAAGTTCATAGACTTAATGAATTCGATATCCATATTACCGTAGTAGAGTTCACTACCATTCTTCAATTTTATTAGCCGGTCTGTCTTATTGTGGAATTCTATAAATTCCGGTGGTAGGGCCGGAGGTAAATCACCGTCGCCGGTTAGAAGGGTTTTAAGCGTGGAACCTTTGAGACTTTGGAGAGTTTTACGGCAGAGAAAACCGCGATTACCCGGATAACGGGTCAAGAGGAAAGTAATTTTATTACATAAAGCGTAGGATTTACCAGAACCATAGGCACCAGAAAGTATAACTTCATGTTTTGCCGACTCTAAAGCTTTCTGTTGGTGCTTTAGAAATTTACGTTGTTTTAGTTTTTGATTTAACATATTCTAGGGTTACATTATACCATGTAACCCTAGAAAAGTCAAGCCGTAACCGGGGATTTTTTAGAAGTGCAGTTCAATATGATATTCGATACAGGTTTTGCTCACTTTTACAGGGATATTCTTACCTTTATATTGAACACCCTTCGCATTCCCTAAAAATCCAATACCCTTTTTATTTACGTGAATTTCACTAGGAATGCTATATTCCCATTTTTGAGAATTTTCACAGGCCATAATCAGGCCAGTAATAAAAGCAAACATATTAACCTTATCAGGACAAAGCACCTGAGCAAAAGGTTTCGCTAATTTTCGGTCTAAATTAGTCATCATCATTCTCCAAATCGGCAATCTTGCGCTCGAAAAGTTCCTCTAAATCATCCGGGTCAATTTCAACGGTGCTGACCATTACGTATTCACCATCATAAGTATAAATATAAACCGGGCTTTTATCCTCCACTTCTTCCAAAAATTCGGCCAAATCCAATTCCTCAATTTCAAACATTTTCGCAGACATATTCATTTCCTTTCGTTGTGGTCATTGTAGCATCATATCACAACCTGTCTATAGTACCATAGTACCGTTGTGTTTATCAAAGTCTATGGTATAATGACTGCATGTTAACTCTAAAAGATATCCTCATCGACTCAAATAAACAAGAAAGTTATCCTGATATTAGTTTGGCTAAAATGCTAAATACTGCTGTAGTAGATATAAGTCTCGGTTTTACGCAGGAATATGGTTATACGCTATTGACTGTACGCAACATCATTTTAGCCGATGGTACATATGTAGGCGTGAATGGCGAACATGATATGGTTTATATTGAAGATTATAAAGGTCGCCCTGAATTTGAAGAAGAAAATCTAGACCGACTAAATGCTGAATGGGAAGCAGAAACCGAGGCTTATTATGCCTCTAGGAGATTGAATGTTGACGCTTAGTGATTATGACAAACAAAAAGTTTTAGCGGCCCGCGACATGGCTAAGAAATTCCATTACAGACAGATGTATGGAGAACACCCGTATGTCTATCATCTAGACCAAGTAGCTTATAACGCTCAAATTCTTTATAATCGAGATTGCGAATTATCGCCAGTCCAATTCTTGCAGGTATCATATTTACATGATAGTATTGAAGATTGTAAGGTTTTAGAACCAGCGCGGACAGTCTTTGATATCGAATTCGCATTTGGTAAACAAGTGCTTAAGGAAGTCCAAATACTAACCCATTATCCACAGGTCAGTTATGATGATTATATCAAAGAAGTAATGTTTTCAGATGATGCTCGAACCATTAAAATTGCAGATATGATAGCAAACCTGATGGAATCTTTCTCTCAGAAGAATTACGGATTAATAAGAAAATATAAGAAATATCTGCCTAATTTGCTACTTCAATAGAGTCAAATTGACAAAAATATTATTCCGTGGTACACTGTTGCACCGTATGAAGGAATGTCTCTCGCGGGACATTTCTTTTTTTAGTTAATAGGAGTTTGCTATGTTGTCTGACAAATTTATTGAACGTTATAAAACAATTAAACCGCCGTTCGGTGGTAATGGCTTAGGTGAATTCGTTTATCTGCGTACCTATGCCCGCTGGATTGAAACAGAAAAACGCAGGGAAGAATGGTATGAAACCGTTCGCCGGGTTGTGGATTATTCTATTGGATTATATAAGGACGACTTAGACCATAATAAGGAAGCTGAGGAGCTTTTTGACCAAATTTTCAATTTAAAGCTTTTCCCGGCTGGCCGCACTCTTTGGGTAGGTGGTACCAAAGCCGCTGAAAAATTTCCAATGGCAAATTACAATTGCTCTTTTAGAGTAATTGATGATTTAGACGCTTTTGGTGAAATCTTTTATTTACTGATGTTGGGTTGCGGCACTGGTTTTAGAATTCTGCCAGAAGATGTAGCCAAACTCCCTATATTTTATCCGGGGATTGAATTAGAATTAGTGAGTGAGCCGGATTATGCGGCATCCTCATATGGCATTACAAAGCTGGAAACTACCAGTATTCAATATGATATTGAAAATAACAATTGGGCCAGAATTACAGTAGGCGACTCTAAAGAGGGTTGGGTTGACGCGCTAAGAATTTATCTAAAGCTAATGGCATTAGGTGAATATGAGCGTATTATTATCAACACCTTTTATATTAGACCTAAAGGCGCTATTCTAAAAACTTTTGGCGGTAGAGCCTCGGGGCCAGAAGGTCTAATGCAGATGTTTCTAGATATTCATAATGTCATTACCGCCGATGCTTTTATCAATGAGTATGAAGCTAAATTAGAGCCTATCAATGCTTTAGATATTGCTAATATTATTGCCTGGAATGTAGTTGTTGGGGGTGTCCGCCGCTCTAGCCAGATTGCTTTATTCGGTCAAAATGACAAAGCCGTATTAAATGCTAAAGTCGGATTATATACCAAAGGCTCACCTAATTATGGTAAGAATTGGAGAGCCATGAGTAATAATTCCATCTACTTTACCGAAAAGCCGGATAGAGAACAAATGGTAGATATCTTTGAACGCATTCAGCATAATGGAGAGCCAGGATTTGTAAATGCTCAATCGGCTTCATTACGCCGTCCAAATTTCAATGGTATCAATCCATGTGCCGAAATTCTACTAGATAATCGCGGTTTGTGTAATTTATGCGAAATCAATGTAACTGCTTTTGTAATTGAAAGCACTAACGGCTTCAAATTAGATTTTGAAGCATTAGAAAAGACTATCAATCTAGCTACCCTGATGGGATTGAGAATTGCTAATCTAGATTTAGAATTGCCAGAATGGGATAAAATTCAAAAGCGCGATAGACTAATTGGTATCAGTCTATCCGGTATTGTAGATGCTGAGGATAAAATGGGGCATCGCATTGACCTAGAAAGTTTGCGGAGTTGGGCAAATTATTATGCGCGAATAAACGCTAAAAAAATGAGAATTCCCGAACCGCTTTTAGTAACAACTGTAAAGCCTTCTGGTACGGTTAGCCAGCTTCCCACAATTTCTAGCGGTGTACATAGAAGCTATGGGCCGAATTTTGTTCGGAGAGTTAGAGTAACGGCAACTGACCCGATTGCTAAAGTAATGCGTGATTTGGGATATCCGACTTTCCCTGATACCGCCATGACACCATATAACGCTGAGGATTTTGCAAAGTTAAATTGGTATGAACAGGGTGAAGTTTTGAAAGACGCTAGCACTTGGGTAATCGAATTCCCGGTAAAAACCAGTGCTATTAAGAAAGCAACGGATGAAAGCGCCATCGAACAATTCAATCGTTATCTTAGACTGCAACGGGAATATACCGACCATAATACTTCTATTACGATTTATTTCAAGGAAAATGAAGTTGATGTTTTGATAGATATGATTTTAGATAATTGGGATGATTATATCGCTATTTCTCTATTGCCGACTGATGGACAGGTATATGAATTAGCGCCATATGAAAGCATTGACGAAAATGAATATCTTAGCCGCAGTAAATATCTAGAGCCGGAAAGAATTAAGGAAGCTTTGAATTTAATCGAAACAAGTGAATTATTAGATGCTGATTTAGACCCTAGCTGTGCCACTGGCATTTGCCCACCACGTTAGGACTAAGGTACTATTGCATCGTTCCTCCACCTGTAGTATTCTATGGGTGGAGGAATTTTATTATGACACTCAAACTTAAACCAAAAGTGTTAGAATACCGGAGTGACGCCAGACGAGTTTATACAGTTTTTTTCAATGAGGGTAAAATCGCGCTTATCAAAGTTTTGGATGAAGCTGACCAAAGCGGCCCCACAGTTTTTAGATTTTCAGATGAAAAGGATATGGATAGCTTTGTAGAAGAAATCGGTGTTTTGAAACAAATGATAAGGGAAAACAATGGCTAATAAAACAATAAAAACTAGAATTGAATGGGTGACAGATACTTTCAAAATTATCGGTGAAGTTAGAGATAATGTACTCATTGAAGTTGATATTATCAGTTTGAAAAATGTAGGTGGGCGTGGAAATAATAGTTTAAGCATAAAAACACCTGACACAGTTTTAGCTAGAAGTACTTTGTCAACTGAAAAAGAAACGTTTATCAGTGTTCTCCCACAATTGAGAGAATTAGCCGAGCAACTACATATTATCATCGAGGACTTAAAAAATGACGCCATCGTTTAGTAGCTTAATGGGTATGCGAATCAATATTCCGAATGTATATAAAGACGAAGAAGATGTTTTCGTGCCGCTGGTGCTAGATGCTATTCAGAGACACGCTATTGGTTTTTGGGATAAACGTTTGTTTAAAACTATTTATTTGAATGAAATTTTTACCCGCGATTGGGATTTTACCACAACCGCCGATGAAATGATAAATAATGAGGCCCACTTTGGTTATAAGCCGCCAGAAGAAAGAGGTCAATAAATAATATGAAACAGATTAGATTTAATAATCCCCCACATACGCTATGGGGCAACACTTTATACGGTTTTACAATTGAGGATGAAGGTTTTGATAGTATTGCATTATCTAAGAGAATAAGACAGCAACACGGTCAATTCAGTCTAGATACTATCAATGGAATGATTCAAGATTTAGAAACCGGCAATTATTCGATTATTGACAATCTTGATATTATTTGGATATACTAAATGGGCATGTACTTAATCAGAATTAGAACACGTTTAGACGCGGATAAAGAAATATTTATCGTGTACAAACTTCTATCGGCAGAAACCTATACAGCCTGGAAAAAGAATATGATGAATGTAAATTATCCGTATACTTGGAATTTTGGAATAAAACAGAGTGTCACTTTTGAAACTTTTCAAGATTTTAAAGATACCCTCTATATCCAAAATCTGACAGAAGAAGAAGCTAAATTAGTCGGTAAATTATTAGTAAAATCTTTCCGAGAATGGCCCTGGCCGGAAGGTCTAGAAGATGAGTAAACTTCCAATTCCAGAACCAGAAGATAAGAAACCCTTAATGATTAAGGATGGGATTGAATATATTGAATGGCTAAAAACCATGCAATTTTTCGACCCGATGGGTAATCCGATTACACCTGATTATGAAGAAATGGTACCACCAAAACATGAATTTCCACTTTTGATTTTGTGGGTACAGGGTAATCCGATTATGCGGTCAATAGGACTTAACTAATGATAACTGAAAATAAATATATCTTAATTACCATGAAAGACGGTAGGAAAAAGCTATTGATTGTGGAAGCTATTCTAGAGCATGGTCAACTGTATTTCCCACTGATGGATAGATATTTCGCTGATGTAGATGATATGAAATCCGTCGAAATTATTGATACGGTTTTAGATATGACGGTACCACTAGGATTACAGGGATGAAATGTAATCAATTTATAAAAACAGTTACTAAGCCGGGGAAAAGGGCAATCGTTCTCCCACACAGAGAAAATATTGCTCTTGAACGTGGTTGGAAGTTAGGTAAATCTAGAATCTGTGGTGGGGATATTAAAGCTGAAATTGATATTAGTATGGAAGATGAAGATACGTCAGCTTTGAAATATCCGCTGGTGAAAATAGAATATGTCTGTCAGACTTGCCGTAGACGGTATAACTTAGGCGATAGAGGCTTTCCGATTGATTTAGAAGAATTGCAAAATTTTATCAGTAACGAGGTAGAAAATTTAGAATGATAAAAACACACGACGAATTGTTAGATTGGATGTTTGAAATGGAAATAGACAATGAAGAAATCTATAGTTTAGCTTATCGGCCAAATCCTGAGGATTATCCTATTCTAGCTTATATTTCTGCTAACCAAGTAAAATTTATTTCAATAGCCGATAAAACACAGATTCTACAGTTAGTGGAGAGTACCGCTTTTATGGAGGCATAAAATCAAGTGGGCGACCGAGTTATAAGCAGAGAAGAACAGGAAGCACATGATTTTGAGGCATTATTTGCATTATGGCAGGACTATGCTGAAAAGCTGATGGGAAAATGCCCCTGTGGAAGATTACCAGAATGGATGACGTATCCTGATATGGAGAATATTACTAGAGTAGGGCATGGTGGTTATATGGATGGAAAATATATTACTAAATACCACTGGTGGGGTAAAATACTGGAAGCACCCCTAAAGGAATGCAATAAATATTCTAAAGCGGAAGATTTTAGTATTGTGAAATAGGTTGATTTTCTTGAATGGCGCGAAAACAGAGTTCTAAGGTCTGTGAAAATTTTCACAAATAAAATTCGACCGAGTGTTCTAATTGTGAAAAAAGGCACAAGTACGCCCGGAAGGTTAGAAAACTCTAACTTGACAATACCCGGCGCTTGTGTTATGCTATAGGATTACAAACGCGAGTCTGTGATTATCGCACAATCACAGACTCGCGTTTTTGTCAAGAGGGGATTTTTGCCCCTCTGTTGATTAGTACCCTAACCATATCTGACTCGTACCTCTGAAAAAACTTTTTAGCCGTTTCACGATTTAGATAGCGGCTAACCTCATATCCTTGACGGCATAGGCGAATTATGGCATATGCTCGGATTCGGTTTTTGCCTTGACCTTGACCGGCTAGCCAATGACCCCAAATTTGCCCAATGATGATAAAAAACTCTATTTCATGGTAACGGCGCGGTGATTCGTCAATCGTGTGCTTTAGCATTGGCTAGCCTTTCCAGTAAGGGCCGTTATTGAATTCGTCAATTTCGGCTTGTGTGTGAGAGGGCTTACGCCCTCTCACAATCAAGCGCCACATAGCCTTAAGCCAGTTTACCATTATTCGCTCATTTCGTCAAGCCAAGATTTAGCGCGTGGCGTAACCGCCTTAAAACCAGCTTGGCGGTTTTCGTCAAGTTTGGCACGTTCGGCGTTTTGGATATCTGACAATGATTCCGGCGTTTTAGCGGTTAGCAAGGCGGACACACACGAGTCACAGAGTACCGGCATTCCATGCCATTTGGTGCCACACGTGATAGTGATAGGCGCATCAAACACGAAAGAGTATTCAACTTCGATTCGGTTTTGGCAAGTGTGAGCGGCCATTGGGCGTTATCCTTTCGGCTAAACTTTCGCGGCTATGCCGCTAGTATACAGCGGATTGTACCGCTTGTCAAGTGTTTTTGCATGACAAGCGGTACAATCCAGTTAGGCAATTTGCCTAACCTTTGCGAGTGTAAGCTTTGCGCTTGCGAGGTTGGCGCGGGCCGTCTGTGTAGCGTATCACCATCGGCGTATACTTGCCATTGGGCGAGTGTCGAGAGGTGTACATAAACCCATTGTCAAAAACGACACAAGCGCCGGGATTTTTAGTCAATTCCATGATAGCGTAGTCTGAAAAACCGCACTGAACGGCATGTTGACCGATTCGCATTTCTTCCTCGCCGGTTTTGAGGTTTTTCCGGGTATATTCCACAAAACCATAAAGCGCCACAATTTCGGGAGAAAACCGTTCACTGTTGACGCTAGACAAGATAACGTGTGAGGTGCAAAGGCCGCCAGTAATTTCGGCGTTAACCTGATTCCGCAAACTGGCATTGTAGCGAGTCAAGCCTTCTGGAGTGTCGTTTTCAGGCGCATAGGCATTCTTGCCATTGTCGAAAACGCGAACGGCAGTATCGTACAGGTAGGGGTTGTTGGGGTCGTTGGTCAAGGCGGGCATTTGAATTTCCTTTCGGCTAATTTCGCGGCTATGCCGCTAGTATAACCCATTTTTTTGTCCGAGTCAAGCATTTGTACGATTGTGAAAGAAAGTACTAGCCGAATTGTTAGAATTTCCAGATTCGTGCTTTTTGCCCTTGACAAATTCCAGATTTAAGGATTCAAGGTTTTAGGCGAGGCTAACACTCACAGTTTAGCGTTTTTGTCAAGGGCCAATTTTTGCCTCTTGACAAACTGTGGAAAGTGTGATTTTAGGCGAGGCTAAAACGCCGAATCCTTACAATGGCGTTTTGTCAAGTTAGAAAACTCTAACCAAATTGGGTATTGACATTCCTGTTTTCTATGATATCATGTAGTCATGGACTCCGACTCCTAAAAAAATAGGAGCCGCGCCGAGCGCCGCGATTGTGAAATTCTGCACAAACGTACATTTGTTCTAGGTGTAGCACGTTTGTTCGTTTGTGGGTTTTTTCACAAACGCCGGGTGCTGGCTTGTGAAATTTGTCACAATCGTACATTTGTTCTATCGTTAGGCACCTAATAGTTAAGTGCGCTTAATAGTTAAGCCAGCTTAATAGTTAAGCGCACTTAATAGTTAAGCTGGCTTAACTATCAGGGGGCTAACGATTTGCCGGTGTTATCAGAGGCTTATACATTAATAGTTTTTTATAACAAAAATTTTAATGTGAAATGACCTAGACATTCCAAGTCTAGGTCATTTCACTGTTTGAGAATTCTATACTATTTGGGTATTGCTACAGGCTACTTTCTAGTAGCAATTGGCCTCAACCCAGTCTTTCGCTTCCTTGAGGCCACAAGCCGTCCACTGGCGCACAATCTTAATGGCTTCAATCTTTTGATTGCGCGAGGCGTACCATTTGGCGGCGGCGGTGATAACGTCCACCTTATCAGCCGTTGCGCCAAGCTCCTGCAAGGTGTTCGCTTCCACCACGCGGGCGGTAACGGTATTACCAGTCCACAGGTGGGACATTTCACGCGGGAGCGGAATGTCGAGGCTTTCGGTTTGGCCCATATTCTGATACGTCAAGCGCAATTTCAGCATTTCGTTTTTCCTTTCGGCTATTCCGTTCGCGGTATGGCTTTATTATAATCGGTTTTGTTTATAAGTCAAGTTAGAATTTGGTTAGAGATACCTATCCCCCCCCATCCCCTCCCCCCCGCCAGTATTCTCATTCGCTCGACCTTGTGAAATAATACACAAACGTATTTTTGTTCTATTGTGGGTTTTTTCACAAATTGGAAAAACAGAGATTGTGCATTTCTGCACAATCTCTGTTTTGTTATTTGTTTTTGGTTAGGGCGAAACGACGATTAATATTCGCTCGCCATTTCCGCGCCTCTTTAGCCGTCAAGACTTGCGGGTATTGGTCAAACTCATATGTACCATGATACTCTACAATCCAACTAAAGACTTGCGCTTGCTGGCGAATATCCTCATTATTACAGAGGATTTTAATCATTCCGTCAAAACCCGCCTCAAAGTCAGAAAAAACCTTTTTAGCGGTATCAGCGTACCATGCTGGAATTTCAGGATGGAACGGATTGTCGGAAAGAATACCGTTAATGTACGTATGCGGCTCGACAACGATACGCGAAAGATTGAAAGTACCGTCAACCATTTCCTCCAAATAGGACAATTGCGGACGATAAACGCCGGTAATATCACGTTCCAGCACAATCATGTTATTACCACTATCACCCGAAAACTCTACGACAACACGCCAATTTGGTTGTTTGGTTTTCATTTCAATCTCCCATAATCTTGCGCGGTATGTTTTTATTATACTGACATTTCCTAGAAAGTCAAGTTAGAATATGGTTAGAAAACAGTTTGTGCAAATTCTCACAATAGAACAAGTTTTCGTTTGTGAAATATTGTACTATCAATTAAACAAAACTAGGGCCATTTCTGGCCCTAGTCTGTTACCGCACAAGACCGAACTTTTCTAAAATCACATCGTCAAACTTGCCCACAATCGTCATAATCTGGACATTGATGGCCTTATAAACCGCGATGCTGGCGGTTGCCTCGGCCCGCTTGCGTTGCTGATTCAGATAGCTCGTTTCATTGGTTCGCTTTTGGGCGACCATCGTTAGAATTTCGGCGTTCGCCTTTTCAAACTCTTTTTCCCATTTGCTGATTGCTTCGCAATTGCTATTGTGCAGATTGACGATATCAGAAATCACGATGTTTTCCCTTTCGGCTAGTGTTGCGCGATGTATTTATTATACTGATTTGGCTTGCAGAGTCAAGTTAGAATTTGGTTAGAAATTCCATTTGAGCATTATTTCACAAACGTACTTTTGTTCTATTGTGGAATTTTTCACAAAACAAGAAAAAAGTCACCTCCGGCATTTCTGCCGGAGGTTGGATTTGGCTAGTTGTTTTCGATAAAGTCAATCTCATTATAGGTCAAACACTTGCGAACGTCCGTAAATGACCAATCAGAGGGTGACATATAGTACAACCAACTAACCCGTTCGGAGGACGGCAAGCGCAACAGAATTTGGCGAATCTGATTTGGCGAGAATTTCTCACCGCCCATTTCGCCCTCTGGAATTTCAACACAATTCCTAAATTCCACCTTGACACATGTCGCGTCACATGATAGCGCCGTTGATTCAACAACGCCCTCAAACAAAACCTTATCATGGAACGTGACCTTAATTTCAACCTGTCCTGGCTTCATTTCGTTTTCCCTTTCGGCTCGTCTTGCGCGGTATGGCTCTATTGTAGCAGACTTGCCTAGAATGTCAAGTTAGAAAACGGTTAGAATTTGGTTAGAAAAAAACAGGTTGTACATTATTTCACAATCGTACAGGTGTTCTATTGTGCTAGAATTCACAGACTGAAATTGTGCAAAAAAACACAATAGAAAATATGGCCTAAAACCGTGTGACAATAATCACAAATCGCTCTAGGAAGGGCTACAAGGTGCCATTCTTTTTTACCCATACTCTGATATGGAAATTTCTGTAGCGTTCGTTGTAGGGCTTCCTGACGCGATTTTTTTGCTTTACATAATGTGTCTTTTGGAGCATACCTGTTAAACCTGTTTTTTTGTCAAGGCTAGAAGGTTAGATTATGGTTAGAGTTTGGTTAGATTGTACATTTTCGCACAATAGAAAATCCGTGCTAATTTTTTTTCCTAACCAATTTCTAACCAAAAACGCTTGACTCTTTTTTTGATTTGCCGTATACTGTTTGTGTAGTTAGGAATTGGATGTACCTTTACAACGAATTGCCCAAAAGCCAGCCTCGCAAATTGTGGGGGGTTGGCCTGAACGCGCAAAGGTTGGAAAAATGGGTTAGTTTTCCCAATGTGGCCTAGCCTGGGGCGAATTGCGCGGTTTATGGGCGAAAACACACACGGCAAGGGTTTTGTCCATTCTAGAAACGTGTGGAACGATACGTTAGTATCGTTTCTAGAATACTGGTGGAGCGGGGCGTTTGGCCGTTTTGGATACCGCGCCAGTAACAACCTTGTCAAATGACCACAGCATATTTTACAACGGCCCCTAGACTCTGCACCCAATTGCGGAGTTTAGAGAATAGAAAACCAGCCGAAAGGTTGGTTTTTTATTTAACCCATTTGTGAATATTTACACAATCGAACATTTGTACGTTTGTGCAATTTTGTACAAATAGAAAAATAGAATCGTCTGCTAGTTAGTATCTCACCCGCCGAAAGGGGACTATGGCCTTAGTGAGTGTATAACTAACTAGCAGACGATTAAGGTGAGAGAGAGACTATGACTAACTCTCGCTTTTTCGTGCTTGCCTAACTTACCCCGCTTTTACGAGTCTGGTTAGGTTTATCACTACTTGGAGCCGTTAGGTTATTTCGTTTCCGAATAATCGGCTATCTCTCTCACCTATGTCAACAGTATAGCACAATCTGAAACAGAGTCAAGCACTTTTGGTTAGAGTTTGGTTAGAATTCTGGATTGTGCATTTTTACACAATCGTACTTTTGTTCGTTTGTGGTGTTTTTCACAAAACAGAAACAAAAAATACTACCCTCACTTCGGAGGGTAGTATTTGTAATGCCATTTGTCGTAAACCTGGCTAGCACGCCACCAGAAGCGATGTGGGGCGAAAAATTGCGCCATAAACAGATTATCCATGATTTTTTGTTTATCGCCACCAGCCTTAATCATCCGAATTGCCTTATTCAAGTACCGAGTCATAATCAGCTTACTCTTTTTCACTGGCTTAGTCGGATATTTGGTTGGCACGTGGAAGTTCATTTTTCGCTCCTCGTTGCGGATATGCTCTTATTATAACGCATTCTGGTAATTTGTCAAGTTAGAAATTGGTTAGAAATTGGCTTGTGAAATCTAGCACAAACGTAAATTTGTTCTATTGTGTTATTTTTCACAAATAACCAAAAAGCAAAAGGCGGCATTTCTGCCGCCTCTCGCCTAATTCGGATGAATTGTCATACTTTCGTCCTCTTTGATTGCCACAAGCCCTACCACGCCTTTACCAGCCATATGCGCCCAAAAATGGATTGTGGCGGTGAAATAATTCCGCGCCGAAAAATGATATTCGCGGATAACGGCCTCGCCTTTTTCGTCTTTGGTTAGATATGTGGCAATCCACAGTTTAATCATTCTTAATCATCCTTTGACGCTATAACTTGCCGGATAATGGTTACTTCCATCGCTTTAGCCCAATAGTCAATTTGCGCCTGATAGTCCTCGCCTTCCACTAATTCAAAACTGCTAATCATGCGCTTGCCGTCAAGTTCGTATTCCAGAATTGCGACCATGTTTTTTGCTCCTATGCGCCTATTATAGCAGAATTGGAATGCTTGTCAAGTACCAATTTCGCCAATTTCAAAACTCTAACAAAGTACTATTTGTGAAATTTGACACAATAGAACAAAAGTACGATTGTCCTAAATTTCACAAAACAGGAAAAAAAGACGCCTCCGGCATTTCTGCCGGAGGCTGTGGGGTCTTGCGGTTTAGTAGTAGTAATAGCTATGGTCGGAAAGCCATTTCTCGCAATCCGAACGTTCCCACGGCGAGGGCGTGTTACCGTACATCCAATTGACCCGTTGCGCGGCATCAATGCTGGCGATGATGGCCTTTACCTGTTGGGGCGTAAAGCGGATACCGCCAATTTCGAGGCCGTAATTGTCAATTACGCTCTGGTCAACCAATTCCACCACGCCCGAAATGTGCAATTCGTGGCGGGCAGGCCGCTCCTCGGCCTCGACATTCACCTTGCCCAAAACGTTACCGTTTTCGTCGCTGACTTCAATCTCAAACTTTCGCATTGTCGTTTTCCTTTCGGCTATGTCTTGCGCGGTATGGCCTTATTATACGCGATTCGTTTCACTTGTCAATAGGCAATTTCCGAAATTCCAAAACTCTAACCATTCTCAAATTTGGTTAGAATGCGGCCTGTTTGTGCAATTTTACACAAACGTACATTTGTTCGATTGTGGCGGTTTTCACAAATAGGTTGTGAAATTTAGCACAATCGAACACCTGTTCTATCGTTAGCTTCCTAATAGTTAAGGGCGCTTAACTATTAAGCCAGCTTAACTACTAAGGGCGCTTAACTATTAGAAAATCAAACCATATAGCTGATGCTATTAATAGGTTTTTATAAGAAAAATTTTAATGCAAAAATGTCCTAGCGTTTCGAGTGCTAGGACATTTTTGCATTTCAGTTTTTGAGGATTATCCCAAAACCTGAATTTCGACGTTTACCACAATAACGCCGATATCGGCTAACGCCTCATCTAACAGAATAGCAATAAGCCGATTTGACCAGTAACGGTATGTTTCTTGCATTGACTCCGATTCCGCTTTGTTGTAGAACTGGCGAGTCCGGCTAGCGGCATAGCGAATATAATTCTGTTGGCTTTCGCCAGTATGCCGCATTAGCGTATCTACCAGCGTCAGGCAATTTTGACTATCACCCTCTAGGTAATACTCAAAAGCTTTCCAAACCAGCATCTTTAGCGCGATGCTCGGCGCGTCCACTAGCATTCTTGCGTTTTCCATTTTAGGTTTCCTTGTCAATCTTGCCGGGTATGGCTCTATTATAAACGAATAACACAGTTTGTCAATAGGCAATTTCTAAATTGACCTATCCCCCCCTATCCCCTATCCCCCACGTTCCCCCACGTTCGAGCGAGTGAGCTTGTGCATTTTATCACAATCATACATTTGTTCTACATTCAGCCTATTTGTGCAATTCAGCACAATCGTACAAATGTTCTATATGTGATATTAAACACAAATAGCCTACCATTTCTGGTAGGCTATCGTTTTATTTAGTTGTCAATACCGCTTTGGTACTACTCGGCGGTAACGGGCGAGGCGGGCTTAATGGCCTTACCATTAAGGCCAATGCGCCGAATTTCGGTGACTTCCGGCGTAAACTTCGGGCCGGTGGCGGTCACGCGAGTCACCACGGCGACATTCCCGCTTTCGGCCACGGCGAAAAATTCGCGGCTTTCGTACTTGCCGGGAACGATAAAGTGATTTTCGCCCACAGTGGAGGGCGTGTAGGTCATGCCCTCGGGCATTGGGCCAGTACCCTTCTGGTGCGCCTTGATAGCGGCGGTCAAACCGCTAACGGTAGGGATATCTGACTTCGGGCGACCGGGGCCGTTCTTCACAACATCCACGTTCTCAGCGGCGGGCGTAGTGGTTTCGGTTTCCATTGTTGCATTGTCCTTTCAAGACAGTGTAAGCGCGTTTGCGCTTGCGGGTATGTTTACTACTTTACTACGTTTCAAGCTACGTGTCAACTAGTACCTAGTACCTATTTTTTGTTTCCTTGCATAATCGCTCCGGCTAGGTGTTGCGCTCCGTTCGGCTAACTTGAATACATCATAAACCGAATTCAATTCAGAGTCAAGCATTCTTTGGTTAGATTTTGGTTAGAGAATTTCGTAGCACAGATTTTCCATTGTGAAAAAATGTACTTGTCTGTTGTCTGTTGTCTGACAACCTGCCCACACCTAATGATTGTGAGAAATTGTACTAGGACGTTGACTGTGCATTTAGTCACAAACGAACAGATGTTCTATATGTGAAATTTCTCACAATAGAACAAATTTTCGATTGTGCCGATTTTCACAAGCGGTTTGTGCATTCTGTCACAATCGAACAAATGAGCTAGTTAATAGCTTAATTAATTAAGGGTTTTTTACAGGAAATTTTTTTAATGAAAGCCGCCACAAATTCTAGTTGGATTTAGAATCGTGGCGTGTTCGCTTCGCTGACGCTGGCGCGTCAATATTTTTTTGTTTCTCTGCGGCTTTTATTTTATTTCTAAAAAACTAACAATCCAACTTATTTATAAATACCAATAAATAAACTACTAATATTCTGTGCGCTTGGTACGGTTTCATTGTACCACGAAAAAGCGTTCCTGTCAATATCCCGGCTGTCATAGTACTATGACAGTCATAGTACTGTGTGTCATACAGTATATCCGTCACAGATATAATTGAAATAAAATATCTAGGCCAGTACAATACCTCATCAGCCGACTAGACTACAAAACAATTCTAAGGCTATAGCTAGACACCTGTAGCACCCGCTCAAAACCTAATCTGTCTGCATAGTGCTTCTGATATGTCAGCGGTTTCATTGTGGTTCGCTCTAGCTATTTTATGATTTTAGTTTATTAGGTACCCCCTCCCCCATCCCCTACCCCCTATATAACCTAGTCTACCGAGTTACCGAGAATTAAAATGAAAATTCCCTAACACTCATATCCACATGATTTATGGAAAATTGAGTTAGGGAATTTTCTAGCGCCGAGTCATTGTTTTGACTCTCTAGGTGCTAAAGAAACAATAACGTTCCCGTACCAGAGAACGCCCGCCTTTCCCGTTGTGGGCCGCTGTGACGTTCTGAGTCTCCGTGTCTCTGTCTCTCGCACCTATGCCAGTATTATACCAGTATCCTAGCACAGTACCAATAGTACCTTAGTACTGACTTTGCTTGTACATTCCTTCACAAACGAACAGATGTTCTAGTCTGCCGCCCACTTGTACATTCTATCACAAACGTACAAATGTTCTATGCGACTTAAAATAAAATCCAGTATCCTATTTCTAGGATACTGGATTTTATTTGTTTCCTAATTACCAGCGGGGGAAGGTATGGCCGATTTTCTCGGCAATATATTCCTTTGCTTTTTGCGGCTTTTCGTTCGCCAGCACATACTCGAATTGCTCAACATCATCGCGGTTTTGCTTTTTCCAAGTAACCTGCCGCGTGATACCTTGATACAATTCGTGGTACGTAATTTCGCTGGTATTGCGTTCCTTGCGAGAAGTTTCAATTGCCAAAATCAATTCCTCCCGCTGATTCGCAATAGCCGAATTCTTGCGCTTTTCGTCGGCTTTAGCCGTGTCAGGAAACATGAAATTCACGAATTCGGTGACTTCCTCGCTGGCCGATTTCACCATCGCCGCCGCATTCAGAAAATCCATGAATTCCTTTTGGGCGTCACTTTGCGCGGTAATCGCCAAATTAATTTCGGCCAATTTGTTATTCACGTTTTTCGTGTGTTTGGCCGTATGGCGCAATACCTTGCTACCGCGCGATTTCGCTACGGTGTTGAGACAAACCATAGTTACATCGCTACCATTAATCATAATACCCCACAAACCGTCATGTCCAGCATACAGATTTAGAAACATCCGGTGTTCTAAATCCGCCGCATAGAATGACTCCGGCGCTAAGAATTGAATAGCCGCCCGCGCCCCCTCATTAATTTTCAGAACACGGCAAGGAATTTGGCCCAATTCCGTCAAATCACCGAATGCGCGTTCCAGAATTTCAACATACGACATAGGTACATAATCCGGCCCAAAACCCTTACCCAATTGCCGGAATTCCGAGTCGTTAGTGAAAACCCCATAGCACCCGGTTTGCTTCAATTCGCCAGTGAAGGGATTAGCGATAACCATTTCCTCGGAACGGACACCAAAACCGAGTCCGTTATCATCCAAAAGAACCTGAATTGACTTACCCTCATAATTCGGGTTAAGCTTCAAACCGTCAATTTGGTCTTTGGTCATTTGGTGCCAATAACGCTTGCCGTCGAAATTGTCCGAAATGCTGTTAATGCGAGTCGTGCCGTTGCTCAACATGGTATTACGCTCCCTTTTGGGTAATGGTACGGGCCAGATTGCCCGCCCGGTATGCTTTTTATTATACAGCAAAACGCTACAGCGCCTATAGTACCGTAGTACCGATTCTTTGTTCTAGAAAAAATTAGCACAGATTTTCCATTGTACCAAATTTCACAGACTGCCGCGCTTGTGAAATATAGGACAATCGAACAAATGTTTTGGCTTTGTGCAATCTATCACAATCGTACATCTGTTCTATTGTCTAAAATTTCACATATAGGAGTCTAGTACTATGGTTATAGGGCGGCGGTCATGCTATGGTTAGCTATTGCATTATGTCAACTCTTTTTCTGTTTAGGGAAAAAGGGTCGGCCAAATGTTCTATAGTGCTTAATTGCACAACTAGCACAGATTTTCGTTTGTGCCGGATTGCACAAGCCGCCCGCCTGTGACGGATTTCACAATCAACCCCGCTCCACCACCCTATTAATTAAGATAGTTTTAATCCACCGAAATAATTTTCAATCTAGAAAACCACAAAGAGACTAGGCAGGTAGTGGGATACCTGTTTTTCAGTAGCATCGCGCTACGGGCTTCCTGTGGTCATAGCGGGCCTAGTGCTAGTGGGCCATAGACGCCGCGCCGACTGCATGTTATCAAGTTCGACAAATAAAACAACCCTATATTATTCATATAGGGTTTATTCATAGCAAGTTCAGCTAAATTATAATATGTTTCACGTGAAACATACAAAGTTCAATCCAGCATATTCAATAAAGCCAGCGTTTCCGCTTCTAATGTATCCCGCTTCTTATTGATTTCCTGTACTCCGCGATTATGATTATTTATCTTAGGATACACAGCTTTCTTATTTTTCTTATTTTTATTCTTGTTCTGGCGCGTCTTGCGACTGCTACCGAACCAATCTTGTTTAGTAAATGCGGTATTATCATTCAATTTATTTTCAGATTTGTGCTTTTTAGCCATTATATTACCTATCCCCTATCCTTTTTAGGGGTATTACATAAATACTGTTCGATTCAGTATACTAAAAAAACTTTGGGCCAGCCAGCGGCGCGAGGCAACAGGTTATTTACCAATTTTCAACACTTATTCCAATCACGCCCAAACATACCCCAATTATAAACCCTAACACCAACCCTAATAAGAATATAAGCACCATTACCGATTTCCGCCTACCAGCCAATTAGCAATTCCCAATGCCAAAAATATACCACTAATGACCCCTAATAAATATGCTCCCACTAAAGCTAGGAATTCCACTTTATTTACCACTCCGCTTCTGAAAATACGCCATCAATAAAACCGATAACCAGATGACCAATCCGACTGCTACTAATTCATTCATATCCTAAAGCCTTATAAATTCGCCTAAGTACCAATAACCGTCTAATCCTGCTTCTCTGGCGCTTTCCTGTGCTAAAGGCTTTAGGGTGCTGGCCCATGCTCCAAATGTCCTAGCTAGAACCAATATAGGTGCATTTGTGCTTTTCTCTTTACTATGCGCCCTCAAATCCCACAATTGCCCTGCTACAATTTCTATTTTTACAAAATCAGCCGGTACAATTGGCGTTGACTCCGGGTCTACCCAAAATCCCATCATATTATTTACGCTCTTTCTATGACTATACCCGAAATAAAACTATCTTCTAGTCGAATAGTTTCATCTTGTTTATAAATACTGTGGCCGTTGCTGATAATAATTCTTACACCCCACAGTGTTATAATTATATTTTGAGTTGGGCAGATTAACCGGGTATGTTTAATCTCATCCCCGGTTTGTTTTGAAAAAGTGCTTTTGCATTTTAGTGTCGCACAAATCCGCCCGCATTTCTCACAGTATACCAAATAATTCTTTAGATTACCCATGTAATTGTCCCAAAATGAAAAATAATGCGCCGCCACAAATTCCAATTGCCAATACTGCAATAACTACCAGTGCCAGTGCTTCCATAGACTTCTGGATATCTTCGGCAAATAGAATAATCAGAAACACAGCTAGGATTAGCAATATCAGCCACATTTTAACCCCAATTGATATTCGGGTCAAACAGAACCAATGTCAAACATCCTGCCGCGACCACTAACAATATAATTCCAATCCAAATCATTTTGTTTATCCTTGTCCGCTCAAAATTAGCCAAATCCGCACTAGATGAATAACTGCAAACCACAAATTCAGAAACCCCATAAACAGGTTAAATCCGCTCGGTGTTCGCTTACGATTGACCGCCACATAAATATAACCTGCAAAACTAAATAAAGCCGCTCCGAAATTCAAAACGAATAACCAGACTAGTAAACCTATAGTCATTATAAATTCCTTATAGCCTCAAAAATACAGCCAATAATTATCCCTGCCGCTCCGCAAAAGCCCACTAAACATACCACAATCGCTACAAAATGTCTACTGGCCGATTCTCTGATAGACTCTAGAATAACACTGGCGAAAATATACAGAAACGGTATCCAGACCAGTGCTACACCGAAATACATTTTAGCTGACATAAAGCCGATAGATATTGAAACAAAAGAAAAAGAGATTATAAGCCATTATTGCCACAATAAACCATAGAAATACCCTAAAAATCCTATATTTCAACAAGGCTTTATTGATTGTTAGATTGACTGCCAGCAAACAGGTATTGAATAAAAATAGAAACCCAAACAGCAAAATATTATAAACGATTGTCATAGTGAGTTAGCCCCTTGCCACACACAGACCAGAATTAGAGCCAAATGAATAAGAATAAAGATATGCGCGACTGTATCTCTAGTGTTATCAATAATAACATTACTAGAAATATCAATCCATCGCTTCATCATAACCCCATTCCACAATAACAGAATTGCCCATAAAATAATCATTATAAGTCCTCATCCTTCAATTCTAGTTCTAGCCTAAATGTCCGTGGGCGCACTTTTTTACCAGCATCAAAATCAGTAATAAACGTCTTTAGGTCATAATTCGGCTTGAATACAGCCAATTGCCGACCATTATTCTTATAAAGGTAAACTTTTTCTGCCAGGGTTTCAATTTCTTTGTATCTATCTCCGAAATACTCCCACAGTGCCAATGTCACCGGACATTGTTTACTATCATTCGGAATACCCTTATTTATATGGGTTTGGGTGACTACCAGACTGTGAATTTTCATTATTTAATAAATCGGGATACAATATCATAAACAAATAAAGCTAGGAAATATACCTGCAAACACAGCATAATTACCCCATACAATAATACCTGAAAAGCTTTCGCGGTTTCCATGCTCTTAGTATCTTGATTAAGCCAGAGCATATTTACCGTAGTAAGCAAAACAAAAAATACAAAATGGTCGAGCATTATTCTTTCCCTCTAATTTCGTAATAGTCTACATCAGGATAATTTGAATTCTTCATGGGCATCACCACAAAACCGCGATGCTCATTTTCCACTAATTTACCTCTACCATTGACGGTAATCTCGGTTACGCTGTCTATTTCTTCAATTTCTTTATCGAGTGTTAGGACTGTCGGCTTTTTGTTTGTTGCCATTATAACCTGTAATGTTTAAAATAAGTAATCCAATTCTTTGTGCTAATTGAATTATATATAGTGGTTGCTTACCTAGAATTTCTTTTCCCTGACGTTCTAAATTCCAAACGTCTAAATCTTCATCTGAAAATGACACTCCATTTATAATCATTTTTGTAAAAAAATCCTTATAAGGCAGTAGTTAACGATAGTTAACTACTGCCTTATTTTATGGGAAATACCGTTTCACTATTGTTACAAGGTATTCCCGATAATCAAATTACAAAAATCAGTTTCCAAACCGCAAGAACGGAGATAGCCGACCATGACGGCCTTAACCTGTGAACGTGACTTATACCCATTCTTGACCGCATTCAAAAGAGCATAATAGCGGGCCGCAGTCTTATTGTTATTCTCGCTAGGACGGCGAACGGCTACACCCTGTGAACCAATCCAAACCGGACTGTTAGCATTATAAGGATGATTAGTAATAAGCGCCTCAGTAATATCGCGGGTTACAACCTTGCGGCTATTATCATTCAGGCGCAAATTATAATCCGGCGTATAACTGAATTGCACATTCATTTCACCCAAAGCCGTATCAAAAATATAGGGCGCACTCACAACGGTATTCCGATTAGACACTGACATTTCTTTTTCCTTATTTTCCTTTTCTTCATAAGGTGCCGGATATTCCGACAACCAATCAATAACCACTGTTCCAGTCAAATAATTAAATACTGCTGGATAATATGTATCTGTCCGATAGTCCACTAGGCAATTTCCTCTCGAATTTTCAATTCCTTACCAACCTTGACACCGCTCAAATAAGCATCAGCACGAGTCACCGGCTTAGGCGCACTAGGCTTAACCTTCGGATACTGATTATTATAAAAATCATCCACATTGGCTTTTCGGGTAGTCATCAATTCCTTACCCTGAACCATTAGCGCCATACTGCCGCCAGTGCCACCAGTAATTGCCAACCGTTCGGTATTCTGCTTTTCGGCATATTCCGTTTCGGTCACAACTTCGCCGGTATCCAACTTCAAAAACCGACTATTCAGAAAAGCATCATAATTGCGCTTCATTTGGGTATAAATACCAGCCACCGCACCCAAAATGAATTGAGACTTCCATTCCTTACCATGCGCTTTATCGTAGAATTTGCTTTTCTTATATTCAGCAAATTTTGCGTCAGCGATGGTATTCAGGGTCAGGCGCAATTTCTCGAAAAGCGCCATAACCATATCTACATCATTTTCCTTACCGACGAAAACCAGCCCATTTACGGTAAAGTCAAAATTCTCGTCGCGGTATTTGTCCCAAATGCACTTACAGAACATAAATTCCGCCAGTGCCGCACCTAAACCGCCCATATTGATATCGCGGTTACTGCCAGAAAAGAAAATCACCTTTTTGACCATCCCATAAAACGGGTCAATTGGGGTATTATTCTTAACCGCTTCGGCCTTTGTCACTTCTTCTAAGGAAATGGCATACTTAAGCATCATTTCCTGAACCTTACCAGCCCATGCCGCCGCTTCATTGGCATTTTTAGCTTTATTCGCCATTGACAAAGCGCCGATAAACTTGCTTTTCACATTTTCAGGTAAAGCCGCGAAGTTAGACATTATGATTATCTCTCTGTGCTATGTCTTGCTCGGTTATGTATGTATTATACACGACTACCGTACAGAGTCTATAGTACCTTAGTCCTAGAAACGCGCTGGCCCCCACAGCAAAATTCCTAGTACCAGAAAAAGAATACCCCACGACTTCCATTTATAATCCCGCGCCATAAAAACACGGTGTACCGACCAGCCAAACATATACCATGATGCAAAATATAGAACCTTGAAAATACCGTCTAGATATCCCATTTTAGAAAACCGGCCAAGACAAAATGCCCGTACTAACCAAAATCCAAAGAATAATCGCCACTGGGGTAGACAATTCGGCTGTAAACAGACTCAATACCATCGCCCAAAAAAGCGGAATAGTCTTATGCACGAAAAAGGCCAACAGATAATTCACACAGACCCCGCCAAAATAAAAAACCAAACCAACCAAAACCAATTGCACCACACAACCAATCAGCGCAAATACCCCGCTATCATCACTAGAACGACTTCGGTACATTTTCTAATAATTCCTTTCAGTTGAAATAGCCAAAATGCCGATAAACAGAAATGCCAACGCCAAACCACCTGCTACAATATTTCCAGTTCTAATTGTTTCTGAAATAAACCAGCCGCAAGCAAGACCAGAACCATACCGAACGAATTTATGCATTTCCTATTCTCCGTAAACTTTGGTTTCCACTGACTCAACCTTACCGCGACTATCCAGAGTTGTAATTGTGGCGGTAATATTCTTATAACGCTCGGCTACCCTGGCATTTCGCTTAAGCATCGCTTCCAAACGGCTAGCGTAGGGGTCAATACTCACATAATCACCAGCCCAATCCTTGAATGCCTGAATTTCTGAATCCCATGCGCTAAGGCTCAAATTGTGAGGATGAATATGCCCATCATCATCTTTGTAAACTAGGATAATTGCCTCATACGTTCCTGCCTTTGGCTTATTCCAATTATTTGTTTTAGGATTAAGCGTTTGCGTCATATACCGAAAACCAAATCCCTGCCGATATTCCACCCAAACCCGCATTTGAGTCCGCAGACGAAAACCATAAGGATAATCTTCTACAATATACGGATTTTCCGGCGTAGGCTGAACGGTCAAGATTTCCATTTTTTCCTCAATATGTCTTGCTCGGTTATGTATTGATTATAACACCAGACCGCCTAGAGTCGATAGTACGCTAGTACTAAGTCTCTGGCCGAAGAAAATAAATAAATAGGATTACAACACTATTATGCTTGACTCCGGGTACAGTTTTTTCAATTATTTCGCGGACTGCATCAATATCACTAATTGAAAACCTAGTTTTAGTATTTTCGATATTGATATTACCATTTATAGTACCCTTATCATTATTGGCACTATAACTAATCAGAAAAGTATTTTTCATTTTACCACCTCTGCTTAAGCATTCGATTCATATGCTTCTGATTTTCATTCTGCGACAAACGCGCAATAATCAAATTCTTCAATTCAGAAATACCACTATTCAATTCGCCCTTACGCAGAAACAATTCATTGAAAATCTTTTCGACCACCGGCCCCATTACATCCTCTAACATATCCAGATTTTCCGGCAAGCCCGGATAAGCCAATTTATTCTCTCGAATTTCCTTACAAATTCCATATACCACCAAATCCGGGTCAATAATATATAGAATGATGAAATAGATTTTATTGGGGATTGCTTTCTCAACATTGATAGCCAAATCAATCTCGAAAAAACTCAGTTTAGTAACATCCCAAAAAGACAGTTTACTAGGTTTCTTCTGTTTGAATGTCATTTTATCCGATTAGAATTACAGAGGCCGTAAACCAAAACACCACCACTAAAACAAAATAAGCAACACCAGCCGCATAACTTCGGCGCTCTATTTCTTTAAGTGTTTCAGCCAATAACAAAGCCCCAAGCATAATTGACACCAATGCCACAATAAGTAACATTTATTCCAGACTCCGTAGATAATTTAGAACATCGCTCATTTTCTTAGATGAGTATGGATAGATGGTTAATCTAACATTTACCAAATATTCTTGAACCGTGAATGTTTCGGATTGTATCAGCAGTCCGAAAACAGCATTAGAATTCTTTTCGTTAATAATCTTCAATTTGGCCTGGACTAGATTAATCATTTCCATGATTTTATTTCTTTTAGATATAGGGGCATTTTGGTAAATCCCGCCCCGCATAAAAGCCGCCTTTCGCTAAACGGATAAAAAAAGATGTTCCTTACATCAGCCCATAGTATACCACGCTAGCTAGACTTGTCTATGAGACAAGAGTACTAGTCATAAAAGCGTTCAAATTGTAAATCAGAAAATACACCTGGATAATAGTCCAAGTCAAACGAAAAGCCGTTCCGCCCGTTAATTGCTTTTTATTATAAGCATCAACAATATTACTGAAATTCAGAAAAACCAACAGAAACCACATAACCGCCAGAGATAAATTAAGCCACATTTTATATAATCCTTAAGGAATAAACAGAGACATATATTTCATTTGGCAATACCAAATGCCGCCCGAAGTAATAATAAAGGTAATCACGCCATAAGCTAGATTGAAATGACCACCCTTTTCACGAATATTCTTAATTACTGAATACAGGTTGTAAGTGCCGAGTACAATATACAATAATACCAGCCAAAAATAATGATTAAAAATCTGTGTGAAGTCCATTTAGTTTTCCTTATAAATTTATGATAAAAAGTATTTTACCAGCGAATAGACAAGGCCAGTGATAGTATAAATCACCCAAACCGTATCATAGGCCAGCAAAAAATATTGACGCTTACGAATTTCTTTTTCCAGACTACGGAAAACGCTCCAAAAGACAAATAGCGAAACCAATACCCACACTAAAACCATAATCAATTCATTACTCATAATTGTCCTTTTCTAAAATGCGAATAATCGAGCGGCGATATGCCATAAAATATTAGCATCTACACAAGCCAAAATAAACATAATCAAACCTTCTATCTGTATCTTGCCAATGCGACAAGCCAAAGTATATAAAATCATTAGCATATATATTTTCCTTATGGTGGGCCAGAAAGGAATCGAACCTTTGTTGCAACCGTAACCGCTTCTGATAAGCCTACCTTATAAGAGTAGACGGTATACTAGCCCAATTATAAATTACTGTTGAGCAAGTTCCAGCAATTTTTCGACACCAGTATAAAAATTAGTAAAATCGCTAATATCTAAATCGCGTATCTGATTAGTTGGGCCATGCAGAAAAATTATCCCGCCTGAACAATCAGGATAAATCTCTAAAGACGGCACAGCAAATTCATCCATTCCGTATTCTAGACAAATAGAGCGATATTTTTCAATATGCTTTGTGAATGTCCGATACAGCAACGCTAATTGACGGTCAGAATTCGGGTCGCCGTCAATTTCCATAAACTCATTATCCATTAGCGATTCCTTTCAACATTTTTCCACAATTGGATAATCTCTAAATCAGTTTGACCGTCAATCATCCAATTATACTTTTCACAGTCATCCATAAAACGCTTATGCGCCGCCAGATAATCAGGCGAGGCCATTTCATAATTATAAACGTGCTTAATGGCCTTAGCCGCCAGTACATTTTGATAAAATTCGGTTTTATAGATAAAATCCATCACCGCACACATGCGCTCAATAGCCTGTGACAGATTATGGAAATTCACAAAATAGAAATCCGGTTTACTATTTGGCAACGTCACAAACCCGGCCCCGTTTTCGTGAATTTCAAAAATGCAATCCCGGCCCACATAATCATTATATGCCGCCAGTGTATTAATTGCCTGAGTATACAAATACTGGTCGCTGGTCATTTAGTTTTGCTCCATTTTCTTATTCAAGACAGCCTTGACATTCTCAAAATCGTAATTCGGCCAACTATCAAAAACCCATGTTTCTGACATAACCCCACAACTTCGGTCACAGAAAAAAGCAAACCAAATTTCTTCCTTATCACCTAAGCGAAAGGTACGCCGCAGAAAATCACGATATTCCTTAATGAGGGCCAGCAAATTTTCATCCATTTATTTCACCAAAAGCTTCAATTCAAAAATAGCCTCATCAATTGAAAACCATTCATAAAGTGCGGTATCTGGCTCATTATAATTCAATTGCATAACCCGAATAACTTCGTTAGGAAATACAATCAAATACCTAACTTCCTCAGTCTCACCATTTCCGTCAGCCTTAATATCATATTTCTTGAAAAGTTCAAATACAGTATCCATTATAGCTCCGGCTCATAAGAATAGAGGTCTTTTTCAAAATCAGCCAAAATCATATCCTCTTCCGCTTCGGTAAGGATATTATCATCATTTGACCACGGATAATCAAAGGTATATTCATCAATCCAATGATAATTCATCCCCACGGCGGCATCTGGCCCACAAATAAAGGCAATACCAGTTAAATTATCTTCACCGCGCTTAAGCGTAAATTTAAATTCCATTAGTCACCATCATTCTCAAATTCTAATTCTTCATCTTCCAAATTATCATCCGGGTCTTTTTCCCAATCCGCCAAATAAAATTCCTCAAGGCGCATGGTCGGCTCATTCATTTCCAAATAATAAACATAGTCTAGGTAATCCATGATTTTTTCTCCCTGTATATGTCCTGCCGATGTAAAAGAATTATAACAGACTGTGCTAGAGCGTCTATAGTACCTTAGTCCTATGACAGCACCCGCTTAAAATCTTCATACACAAATAAGTGTTTTGGAATTTGAATTTCCTTATTTTTCCAGGCAGTCCGAACCTCATGGGTTACAATCATAACTGTAATAATTGTGGCGGTTAGTTGGGTATCATCCAATGCCACAATTACCTTAACGTTCATTGGTTTACCAAAAACAATCCCCCGCATGGAATACATTGGAAATTTTCGGGTATCTGTCTGTTTACTGATATTCACGGCAATATCGGTATTAAAGACTTTCGGCAATTCGATATGCCGATAATCCATTTGCGATTGAGCATGGCGGGTAATAATGATTTTGTATTCCATTTTATCACTTCCGCTTAGATTGTTTTGTTTCGATATCCACATAAATGCTAATAGCAAACATAAACGATACCCACACAAAAGCGATAATACCAGCCAACACCCACAAATGATTAACTAATAAATAAACCTCCAATAAGATACCGCCGAAAAAAATAAAAAATAATCCTGCTAAGACAACACCAGCAAGTATTGAAAAGGTGACATTATCCCAATTTACGTTCATTAGCCCTCGCTTCAAGAATAGACGCAGTAATACATTCGCTCAATTTCTGGATAACATCCTTTTCCAACAGACCGAATTCTTTAGCGTTCTCGAAATCCCAAATCTCGAATTTCAGAAGATTCTCACTGGCTAATTTAGCCTGTTCTAGATTTTCAAAAGACCACACGCGCCATTTGGTCTTAATATGATAAACAGAAAAGCGGCCATCATATTTGTCTTTACAAATCACAAAGGCTTTATTTTGATAAAGTACCTTATAAGTTTTATCTAGGCCCACTGGCTGAATTTCAGTAATACAATCCTGCCAGCGTTCGCCCTCAATATTCCAATCAGCATAGAATTTAGCCCGCTCATAACTAAAGACACAGACTTGCCCTAATTGCACACCGGGCAACTTAGTTTTGGAATATTTATTGACAATCTTAAAATCCAAACCGCCATACTTTTCAGCGTCAGCCTTAAGATGATAGAAGAAATATCGCCTATAACCAGCAATAATTCGTTCTCGATTGAATTCCAAATTCTTGACGTATTGTGCGTTAGTCATTAGCTATAATCCTTAGTCCGATGTAAAATAATTATAGCATAGAGTCCATGCTAGGCAATAGTACCCTGGTCATGCTTTATTTCTAGATATAACAAAATTGGGCGACATTTCTGCCGCCCAAAATCTTAATCTAAGACTACAAAACCTTCGGGCGAAATTACCAAATCCGTCACAGGTGGAGTATTAACCACCACTACTGGCGCTTCATCATTTGGAAAACTATTCACCGGCTCGGTTACGGGCGTTTCTACCGCTGGCCGAACATCCGGTAGAAACTTACCAACCTCATCATAAGGCAACTTGCTAGGGCGACCACGACCAGTATTACCAGCCGCATCTAATTTCTTAGCAAATACCCACTTCGGATAATCCACACTCACAAAGCGATACTTTTGACCCTTATACTCGAATTCAATATTGTCTGACATTATTTTTCCTTTAGCAAATAATCGTTATTCAAAACCTTGAAAGACAGTGTACCATTAAGTATCTTAGAGTACAATGGTACTTTTGGCCTAATGACAATTCCCTCCCGATGTTGACCACTGGCATATTTACCCTTAGCTAATTCCAGTAATTCAGCTAAAGTATATTGGAAATTATCAGTTTCCCACAAAACGTCCACAAATTGCAAACCGTTAGCGGCAATTTGCGATGCTCTCCGATAATCCAAGAAACTCAAATTAGGATTATCTCTAGCAGTAACGGTAAAGATATGCAATTCGTGTTCCTTCAAACCTAACTTATTACCCTGAATTCCTGGCCCGACAATTTCACCCTGTAAGGCAGAAACATTCCCCAAAAATTCTAGGTGTTTGGCTAAATTATACTTTTCAGCCATGCGCCAATAAATATTATTCGTCGGCTTCAAGGACAAATTACGACTAGCCACAATTAATTTACCGTCTACATCGCGGCCATAGGTTGCACTGGTACCGTCATCCTTTTGTGTAGCGTAAGCGGCTAAACCAGTAATTTCATTCAGCAATTTAGGGCTAGACTGAATTCGGGTTTCATCTGTTTTAGAAATCCAACCCGGAAAGGCACCTTCAATTTGTCCTTCCATTTCAGCCGCAATTGGAATTTCATATTTCTTAACACCGAGTAATTCTGTAACGTCTAATCCCTCGGTAAAGAAATCTTTTGAATGAGTAAAACCTTCCGGCTTAATATCATCCAATGGCAAAATCAAACCCTGTGAAACTTGACCACGCAAGCGAATTGTTTTAATACGATAATTTCTATCGGCCAAAAATTCAAATTGTGGTGTTTGTGGCAGAACCGAGTCCACTTCAAAATACACCACTAAATCACCCACTTGCAGATTATTACTCTTTTGGGTAACACACTCCCAACCTAATACCTGCACAACTTCAATATTATCCGCCCCTTCAATTGGGCGTTTTGCTACAATGCGTTGAATACTAGCTAATTTTCTATCCATAGTTTTTCTCAATAAATTCTTTATCCATTACTTATTCTTTTTTTCATAAACTTCTAATGCCCAATTTTCTAAGTTTGTATAAACAGCGTCTAAGTCTCTAATATTACCTAAAATTCCACATGATGCTGGATAGAGAACTTCCCTTTTGTTAGCGATATCATGCCAGCCTAAAGTTATATCACCATTCGGTTTAATGATTAAACGAGGTCTATAAGCAGTAGGAAAAATATTTTCATCAATGTCATTCATTCGTGCTAGAAATTCGATAATCTTTTCCATTAATCATCTTCCCCATATAAAGCCTGTAAACCACTTTTTTGGCTTTTAGAAGCAATCGTGACAGCACGAATATATTTTTCAATTGTCCGCGCTGGCTCATTATCCTTTGAACGGAGATTACCAATATATTTATGATAGGTAATTTCTAAATTATAATCACTTAATTTGATTAAGGCTACATCCCCATTAGCGGCAATCAATAGTCTATGCCCGCTGGAAACATAATTATAATCATCGAGTAGGCGTAAAAGTTCTTCCATTAGTTTTGTGTCCGTTTTACAAATAGAAAAACAACACCACTAATAATAAAAGCTGGAATTATAATAATCCAAACCAAACCGGCCAGAAACGGTAAACAGAAACAGCCGATAAAAACATCCATGAAAATATCAATACCAATATAATTAATTTCTACCGCCGCTTTGTAACCGACATATACACAACCTGCAATAAATGCTATACTCGCAAAAGCAATACCAATGGCAATATAATAATCACCGAAATTCATTATCTCTCCAATTCTTTATTTCTTTAATTTCCTTCCAATAATAGTTCCCAAAAGAACAAAAAATAAAACTGTTAGAGTAAGGGGCCAAAATAAAATTCCAAAACAACCTAAAACCATAATAGCAATACCATCAACATCACTAGACATATCAATAACTCTGGCACTATGGGCCGTCGCAACAAATAAAACATAAAGACAGAAACAAACCACTACCCCGATAATATAAATTTGAGCCATTTTTTTATCCTTTATGATTGTATTATTTTGGTGCCGCCGAAAGGAGTCGAACCTTCACGCTATTTCTAGCAGGAGATTTTAAGTCTCCGGTGTCTGCCATTCCACCACGGCGGCAAATAAATTAGGCGCGTGTCACTAGTTTCACTTATGCTGGATTCGCACCGCTACACCTTGATTTATTCTATTCTCGAAATAGAATAATTCCTTATTTAGTGTACGCTTTGCTCTTTCGCCTAATTAGTGGGCCTGATAGGACTTGAACCTATACGGATTTCTCCACCCGCTTTTGAGGCGGGCGCGTCTGCCAATTCCGCCACAAGCCCATTATTACTAAAATACCTGAATACGTTTAATATTGGCGGCTTTACTTGCTTTTCGGATACTCTTATCCTTGCGATTATTCAGCTTAGAACGCTTAGGCTTTTTATTCCAAAATTTATAATAACCGATACGCATTTTATTTATCCTCTGCCGTTTTCAATAAACTCGCTCCACCCTACGGCCAAGTCAAATCATAGAATTATTTATGAAGTATTGGCGAGTTTGAATATAAAATTATTTATTTAGGAATTGCTAGGACTTATGTTTTTACCTAGATTTACTAGTTTGAAAGCTAGTGTTCTCATTGAACTACAATTCCTAATTGGCAGGAAATTTACTAATTCGTCATTGGGTATTTCACCGTTGCAACGAGTGTTTCTATTTCCTAACCATGCCCACATTATAACAGGTTATCCGAGTGTGTCTATGGTACCT
>ERZ869925.17-NODE-17-length-119469-cov-7.612047_pt1 | contig 119469 bp, 142 predicted proteins | sample MGYA00579311_ERZ869925 | MGnify/ENA primary metagenome ERZ869925 (study PRJEB32216, sample SAMN09231817) | wastewater metagenome | place: USA: Maryland | collected 2016-07-30 | study: EMG produced TPA metagenomics assembly of the PRJNA472060 data set (Reclaimed...
AGCTGTGCTGGTACTCCAGGTTGTACAAACCCATCCTATTGTAACTACAACCCTAGTGCTGCTTGCGATGATGGTAGCTGTGCTGGTATTGTAGGCGTAGACTGCTAAGATAATAAACTAATAAATATATGACACTAGATACCCCACTAACAGTAAGTAAAGTTAATACAATGCTGGACATTAATGTGTACTACATGGATGATCCATACAGTCGTGTAGTTAAGGCATTTGTACGAGGATACACCAATACACCAATAGTAATGTGGGCTGGTGATACGTATGACGCCATTGGCGACTGGACCTCAGAACAGGCCGAAGCCAGATTAAATGAACTACATGCAGCTGGTGTAATAGCTGCTACACTGTCAGCCTAATATAATTATGAAAACTATGAAACTATTTGCGTGGCGCTTATATGATAAGTCCTTATTCACGCCTATCATATGTGGCGTGATACAGGGGTTGATTATAGGGTATATTGTACTGCAAATGATATTTGCATAAGGCTGTTACTAGTATAAGTTGACAGTACAGTTTCGACATACCACCTACACATATTTAATATGGCAACTATACATTCCAGCAATCAGACATATACGTTATTCAGCGGACATACAGGCACTACAGCAGGCACTACAGACAGCGACGCGCTATATAGGGGAGATTATAACTATCACAGTGTTATATCTTACACTTCTGGATTAACCGGGGTGGGTATCGTTATTCGCGCAAGTCATGATGCAAGTCACTGGTCTAAGATTGCACAAGGTGGTACAGCTGATGCTACGTCAGGTAGTTCTGGCAGTGAGTATTTTGCTTTCACTGGATGTTACCCATATATAAAGGTAACCCGAGATGCTACGGCTAATCCAGTTACAGTTACTATCTCAAGTAGCGAATTGTCTAATCGTTAATTACTATATATGAAGGCGATCCAGCTGCTTGTGAATAGTCAGCTGCCTCCTGACCTGCGTGACTATTCACGTAGTATGGATGCTAAGTCCATTAGCAACCTAATGGCAGATGTAGCACGTAAATATCCAGAGCAGTACGAAAGGATTTCAAAATCCGTATCTGATATAGGACGTAATGCTGCGTATATCCAAGGTGAGACACTTACATTAAATGATAATAAGCCTGTAATTGACCTGCATGCTATCCTGAAAGAAATGGATGCTGAGGTAGATGCTGCACGTAAGAGTACTCCAGATAAGGATGAGTTTGAGGCTAAGCGTAATAGCATATGGGAGAAGTTTAATGAACGTATAGATAAAGATACGTCATCAGCCGCACTAGCTAAAGGTAACAACCTGGCATACTCCGTTGTATCTGGTGCCAGAGGTAAGTCACAACAGCTAAAAATGATGATCTCTACCCCGGGTCTATACACAGATGCGCAGGATGACCTTGTACCTATATTTGTTCGTAATTCATTTGGTGAGGGATTAAGACCAGCTGAATATCTAGCCAGCACATATGGTGCCCGTAAATCTGTTCTATGCTTACATGAAGACACATTGGTACGTAAACCAGATGGATCATCTGTAGCTATTAAGGATATACAAGTAGATGACATGGTTATGGGGGCAGATATACAGAGCAATAAAATGCCTGTATCTGTAGTTGCAATATATAAGCAGGGTAGACAGCCTGTGAATAAATATATATTTAGGAAGGCAGGTAGTAACGCAGTACGTAGTGTTACCTGCACTGAAAACCATAAGTTCCTGGCTACTACTGTAAATGGCGTAGAGGTATTACCCATTAAGGATATTATATATTCTAATGTATTGTTGCTTGATGGTGCAGTATGGAGACTTACGGATGTAGAGGAGATAGGATTGAAATACTGTTATGATATTGAGGTAGATAATGAGGATCATTTATTCGTACTTGAATCCGGGATTATTGTGTCTAACTCGACTAAGAGGGCTACGGCTAAGGGTGGTGACCTCGCAAAACAGATGTCCCAGGTTGCCGCCCATATTATAGTAACGGAAAATGACTGCGGCGCTGGTAATGGTGTAGCGTTAGATATGGATGACCGTAGCCTGCGCGGACGTGTGCTGTCTCGCTCTTATGGTGGGTTGCCTGCTGGTACTGCATTAGATAGGGATGCAATGGCCTCACTCCGTCGTAAGGGGGTAGTTAAGGTAATTGCGCGCTCCGCCCTTACCTGCCAAGCAAAGGACGGTGTGTGTAGCAAATGCCTGGGGCTGAATGCGCTAGGTAAGTTTCCAGATCGCGGAGAGTCAGTCGGCATAACAGCCTCTAATAGTTTAAGCGAGCCGATCACACAGGGGGCATTGAACTGCTTGGTCGAAAATACCAAGGTATTAATGGCTGATTACACTGAAAAGAATATACAGTATATCCAGGTAGGTGATATGGTAATGGGGGCAGATATCAAAGGTAATATATCCCCTACCAAGGTTACACATGTATGGGATCAGGGTATGCAACCTGCCCAGCGCCGTGTGTATAAAACTGCGGCTAATAGCATAGAAAGTGTAATTCTAGAGAGTACAGAAATACACAAGGTGCTATCTGCTGTAGGTAATAGTGATATACCCGAACTATTACCGGCCGGGTATGCAGTGGCAGAGGTATCTGTTATATTTCCAAAGGAAAATTTAACACCTGGTATAGATGATCCATGGGCTGTATTTATGGGTGCTTACCTGGGTGATGGTATTAGGTGGAATAGCAAACCATCACTAAATCACCATGTTACGTTCTCGTGTGCTGATGAATCCGAAATTACAGATTTAAATAATAGTCTGGCGCAATTTAATGTACAAATGATTAAATGTGGTAGGTCATTCGACTGGCGGGTTGTACTTAAGTCAGATGATCAGTCTGCGTATAAGGATGCGCGTGGTAGAGTACTACCTGGTTACCGTAACCCTGTTAAACGTAAATTAGTTGAATGGGGGCTTGCCGATAAGTACGCGCATGAGAAGCGTGTGCCTAGCTGTGTATGGGGCTGGTCTAAGGAATCTGTCGCTGCATTCATGGCGGGGTTTATTGCTACAGATGGTTCTGTGTATAGGAGTACGGGGCCTAGTGTTACTACTGGTATATCCTTTGCTTCATGCTCTAAAGAGATGCTCGAGGATATACGCAGATTGCTAAACTTGAAACTATGTGTGTATACGACATCTTTAACTAAAACCGGCAAAGCCGGAGAGAAAAATCATATACACGATATGTGGCAGTTTACCATTACACGTGTAGATCAGGTACGTAGATTATATGACTTAGTACAACAATATATACCAGGTGTGAAACGTGAGCGCCTTAAATCCTACATGGAAGATCCTGCGTATATGCAACGCAGTTGTAAGCTACAGTATAAGTCACAACGTATATCGGCATCAGAAATTGACCTAGGTATGCAACACTGTTATGACATTACCGTGGATAATGATGACTCATTATTTGTACTAGGCAACCTAGTAATTATTTCTAATTCAAAGCACACCGGAGGCGCTGCAGGTGCAAACCGAAGATTCGCAGGATTCCCAGTCATCAACCAATTCGTACAATCACCTGAAGTATTCCCCGACAAAGCTGTAGTCTCTACCATAGACGGTACAGTTAGTAGCATCATGGATGCCCCACAAGGTGGGTTCTATGTAACAGTAAATAACGAACCCCACTACGTACCACCCGGTTACCCAGCTATAGTCAAGGTAGGCGACAAAGTAGAGGCCGGAGATATTATGACACAAGGATTACCCGACCCTGGCGATGTAGTAGATTACAAAGGATTAGGCGCAGGTAGAAAATACTACGCTGACAAACTTAAAGAATTACTAGATGATTCTGGTATGGAGGCTGACCGGCGTAATACTGAATTAATGGCACGAGCAGCCCTCGATCATGTCCAAATTACTGGCGTACCAGATGATGAATCCGGATATATACCTGATGACGTAATCAGCTATTCATCCCTATCCAATACCTACGTACCTCCGACTAATACAACCAAAGGACCTACTAAGAAATTCATTGGTTCATATTTGCAGGCGCCTGCCTTACACTACACAATTGGTACAAAGATTACTCCTAAACTATCTAAGGAGTTAGATGACCTAGGCTATGGGGATGTATATGCATCACCTACAGAACCTGTATTTAAAGCAGTGATGCCTCGGTTACGTAGTGCGGCACATAACAATACAGATTGGCTTGCATCTATGCATACATCGTATTTAAAGAAACAGATTAGTGAATCTGCCATACGAGGAGAAGATACCAACATAGAAAGTAATACACACTTCGCCCCTAGGCTTGCAATAGGTGCTAACTTCGGCGACAATATTACACAAACTGGTAAGTTCTAATTATATGACTAATTCTGATATGCTCAAGGTGGCTATGTTAGCCGCAGGCGGACAATTCCTTAAAGGTATGGTTGCACCTGCTATGAAGGCATTTCATGGAGCAAAGGGATTATTTGGTAGAGGACAACAGGCTGCCGGGATAGCTAGGTCTGTGGTTACTGGAGCTAAAGGAGTAGATCCCTTATTTACTGCTGGGTCTAAGACTGTGGCTAATGCTACTGCTGCTCGCGCTCCTTATGGGTTTATGGATGGTATAAAAGCTGTTAACCCCACCACAGGAGCAGCTAACAGTTGGGCTAGCCGTGTCGGGCGTGGAGTCGGAGGTGTTGGTATCGGTGCTACAATTGTGGGCGCCCCATATGCCGGTGCTTCGTACCTAGGTGCCGCTAGTGCTGATCCTGAGTCCGTACAATCTAACGCAATGGCAATGGCCAAGCAGCGATTAGATGCTCGTACTAATGAATTCAGTAATCTGGGTATGATGGATAGATTTAGATTGGCATATAACCCTTCTATGTATTCAGATGCTATTCGTAATAATAGTCCTGAATTAATGCAGTTAGCACAGAACGCTAATGCCAAGAAACCCGGATTAATGTCATATGCTGTAGGTCTTAATCCATTTGCTAGTATATTTGGAGGCGTAGATCCTATTGGTCAGGCTACACATCATGCATTTATGTCTGGTGTTGGTGGTAGCACATTACCAGAAGTAGGATATAAGGAGGTACAACAGCAACGACCAGAAGGGTTGTATGGTCCAACTACTACTCCATATCTTAAATCGTCTGCCTATATGAATAAATCAGCGGTTGGTTGGTTACAAGCAGCCCGTAGTGGTTTTAGTGCTGCTAAACCTGCATTAGCTGGAGCAGCACAGGGTATAGGTAGTAAGGTTGTAGGTGGTATTAATAATTTACTTGGTAAATATGCTCCTAAATCATTAACCAATACTGCAGGTAATTTAGCTGCCAAATCCAAGGGTAATGCATTTGAAGCAGGCAATAAGGCGTTTAATGGTATGGGTTCTCTTACTCATCCACAGCAATTACTTACCAATGGTATTCATAGTATGGCGTCTAACCCACTTAAAACATTAGGTGGTGCTGCGATGGCTGCGTCTACACCCTACTTCCTAGGTAGTTCGTATGATGCCGGTAGGCAGCAGGTATATGATACAGCAGCTCAAGATGCAATGGGTATGGCAGATAATCAATTTGCCAATACATTTGAAACACCGGGATTAGGTGGTTCATTAGCTAGGTACGGCGCAGCATTAATGCCTGGACAAATGCAGAATATAATTGATAGAGAATGGGCGCGTATACAACAAGCACGTACCCCATTTAAACCAGGACAGGTTGCTTCTGCTCAGTAAGGATTTGATAAATTTTACTATTACAATACATTACCTTATACGCATATGACAAATACAGATAAACTAGCAGCCGCAGATTATATAATTAAGCAAGCCTGGATGCAGGCTGCACGCGCAGGCTTCGCCGCAGCTAAACCTATACTGGGTAATTTGGCTAGTTATGGTGCCGGAGCTGTGCGTCGCGGTTTAGGTAATACTCAGTTGGCAGCAGGAAAGATGCTAGGTAAAATGAACGCATCTTTACCATATCCAGGTAGTATTAACTCTCCAATTGGTAGTAGTGCCATCTTGAATCTGCGTAAAGGATTGGTCAGTACCAGTAATAATTTACTAGGACGTAGTGTACCAAATAGAAATATTGGGATGCAACAAATGCTTTCGCACCCACCCTCCCTACGTCCTCCGACACCTTCCACGATGATGCCTCCTTTACCTCCGCCGCGTCCAAGCTACGTACCTTATAGTTCTTCACGATACTCGTACTCTCCAGGTCCAGCTACCTACGCTCCAGATTTTGGACGTATAGGTTAATATTACAAAACATCACCTTCCTTATACACGACATATGAGTCTCCTCGCCAATTACTACTGGAAAAAAGCCGCCGCACAGGTCACAGATGATGGTGCCGTAGAACGCGCATTCATGGATCAGGCCTACGGGTTCCTGGCTAATAAGGCAGGTAAGCTTATGCAGGATCAGCATCGGCTGGGTTTTGAGGTTGTATATAAGAATGACTCTAATACCCGCATGGTGGGTATCTTCGCCTTCCGTATTAACGACCAACTCCTATACGCCCCGGTGTTCTTCCTTAATGGAGAAATTAAGGGTACGGATTTACTGTATCGTCAGGAGACTAAAACCTTCGTACCTCTCAATGAGGAATGGGTGTCTTTCCTTACCGAGAAAAGTAATTACGAAGCAGGTACAGCTATTGATAAGGAGCATTACTCCCGCACCAATAACCATGTACGCTTTGAAGATATTGCCTACCCGCCTGCATCTGCTGGTAAGAAACGTGCCTCTGAATTAACAACTACAGAGGCAGTACTTAAGGATGTAATTGAAAATGAAATGGTTACAGAATTGTCTACCCTGAATAAACAGGCTGGTGAACTTATCCATAAATTCATTGTAGAGGATGGCGGTAACAATGCTGTAGCTAAGATTGCCAGCTTGATGGAAAGTAATTTCAAGTTCGCAGAGGCACTGGTATCTAATATTCAAGAATCCGATTATCTCCCCACGGATATCCCTGTTGTTAAATCCGCCTCCGCTCCAGAACCTAAACTGGTATTATTTACAGGCGCATTAGGTACTACCCCTCATTCGTATTTACTCAAGGGTGCTACAGATGCATATGCCAAAGGATTCTTCAGTAAAGGGTATTACCTATGGGATGACCGGGCTGAGTCGGAGATTGTTCCTGTATATAAAGATGGTACAGAACAATTAGAAATGGTTGGCTCTGCTGGTATGTATGATGTGCTTATGCGCGATGGGTCATTCCGCAAAGCTATCGTTGCTCCATTGTCCAAAGAGAGTGTAAAAGGTAATGGTCCGGTATCTTGCGACAGCTACTACGGTGACGGTCCATATGATCATGCCCGCTCGTATCGTGATACATACACCCCTCATGTTGTATGTATGTTGGACGGTAAGAAGGAATCCGATACTGAAAATAAAGTATATGGTAAATTCCTGAAAGACCAAGCTGCGATGATTCGAGATGATGACCTTAGTAACAAGGTAAAGGCCGACCAGGCATACCGGATATACGATGCGGAAGCAGGTACAATATCTGAACCTATGTATATCCTGTCTACCAAGACTACAGATGGTGTACACCAGTATTCATTTATACCTATGTATGGTGGGTCTAATCCACAGACTATTACCCATAACCCAGATGTACCAGAAAATGACCTACCTGGTAATTTCGTAGGTGCTGCTGCGTATTTCATTCCTATCGCTACAGAGCGTATGAAGAAGGATACGAACTCCTCTTTTGACGGTAATACATATTATTCATTCTACCACGAGCATATTGCTACCCCTGGTATCGGTTGCTCTGATACTATGAAACAATGGGCACTGGAGCATGTTAAGCAGGCTAGTATCCTGTTTGATGATGCGAGTAATACATTCAGCTGGAAGACCGGATATAAAGATCAGTCTCCGTATATGTCTCGTATGGAATTTGCTACTAAGCTAGCTTCGGCTGGCGTACACGCAGATACCGTGGAAGATATGCTTGATGAGACAGTAAAGTCGGGTTCTACCTCTTGGTATTATGGCGACCCTGAAATGCACAAGGAGGCATTCCCTATGCGCCTTACGCATCAACCTGTATTCCGTACAGAGAATAATACTGAGTTCAGTGTTAATCAAGAATCTCCACAATCCTTCATGATTGGTATCCAGGATAACAGCATCCAGAAACCCGGTCAGAAAATTGGTGATGCATATGATCCTGGTATGGGGCGTAAGCCTGAAGATGGTATGCATAAAGATATGCTGCTTAAGATGCAGCCTGAGCAGATTGCCCAGTATGCATCAGCTAACGAATTACCTAATGTATTTGAACATGGGTTGGTAGGTTCTCTTGTACAAGTATATGACTCCGTATCTATGATTGATAAGTATCTCCCTGACATGGAGGAAGCACTTGACAGACTGGGTCGTATCCTGTTCTTGTTCTACTGGAAGCCCCGCGACTTTGAGGATGCGTATGGTACAGATGATATGACTAATTTGGAAAATCAGATTTTATCTAATTTCAAATCATTCGGTTCATTAGTATTAGATCTCACCAAGCGTTCTAAAAAGCGTCAGACAGGTAGTGTATCTTTAGGAACTAATTAAATAAATAATGAATTACGCCACCATTAATACGTTACTGGAATATATACCAGATAACGAGGAATTGGTTACATTTAATTTCTTTGGTGGTGCGAACCCATTAGGAGCGCACGGTGTGCTGGACACATCTAGTACTAAATTCATACTGGCATATAAGGACCTATCCTTAGGTTGGAAATGTGCGCGCCTATTAGCTAAATCTAAAACTGTCAAATTTCCATGTTTCTTTAGTGGGGATGATTTATGGGTATTTGCTGCCTACCTATACTGCATAGACAATAAACGATTCTTTAATCGTCATATATCCGAAGCACGTGGGTTAGCTAGTAATCATATGCTACGCAACAGTGAGGTAATCAATGCTCTGTTAATTGCTGATGAGGTAGACTACCGCTATATAGCTATGCGTACTAGCTTGCATGAGCAAACTATCCGGGCATATGAGAAGCTGTTCTATAATGTGGTAGATAGAAAACAGGATTACATGTTTATTAAGGATGTTGTGTATCCAGACGGGCGCATGGTAGAGATGTTCGATGATTACCTAAAGAATGAAGAACTAGGCAAGATACTCCTACGTACTGGGTATAATAATGGTGCAGAACATGTGCTACATTTTGCCGGGTTTAAGAGTGGGCTATTAAATTCACTGGCCGCTGGCAATACTATGCCTGCACAACTTGAAGCACTGTTTATGGCAAATGGTTACCTCCTCGCCCGGAATGGGTGGTTGAACCAGCGTAATGATGCTGTTGGTTTATATAATGCGCGTAGTCTACTCCAAGCTGCTAAGCAGGGTGGCGTGGAAGAAGTTAAACCTTCGCCATTCTCTGGCGTAGCCGATATCTTAGGCAACGAGTTATTGAATAACCTGAAGAGTGATGCTAGAATAAGGATAAGTAAAACGCAGGAAGCATATGTAAATAATGCAGGACCTGTGGTTGATGTTTAATACACGCACCTAGCATACTCCTTGCAATAACTAAGATGGCAGTTTACATTTAAAAAATATGACGCACTCAGCTATCATTGACCAACTTAGCCAACTTGCCCCACAGCTTAAGGCTGCTACATCTCCAGAAGATGTATTAGTAAAGTATGCACGAGATAAGAACTTAGCACCTGCACAACTTGAGCGTATGGGACAGGTGTATAATATTGCTAAGACATTAAATTTCATGGATAAGTCTGCATCGCGCGGTGCTACATTCCGTGTACTGGATACAGCAGAAATGCTGCGTACATTTACGGCATATAAAGCCAAGGAAGCTAAGACTGTGGATGACAGCTGGAGTGGTTGGTTTGCAGACGATACAGTCAAATCTGCATCTGCTGATTTTGACAAGTCTGCTAAGATTGTCGAAGAAGATGGTGCGTATGTTGTATATAGTGAAGATGGAAGCAAGAAACTGTCTAAGCCATTATCAGAGGCGGATGCTAAGAAACGTCTACGCCAGATTGAATATTTTAAACATGTAAAGTCCTCACACGTTGTGCCTAATATCATGGCTATGACACAGGATGAAGTGTATAGCCCACATGTGGATGTGCAGGAGGATACTAAGGTTATTACACCTATGTCTCTTGTCCGTGACGAGCTGCGTAAGGAGGCTGCTGATAAGTTTGAACTGGAAAGTACTATGCGGGTTATAGAGGATGCTAGTGATGAGTTCCGCAAGGTTGCTGATGAATTACTGAGTATGCATCGTATTGAGAATATCCCATTTGCTACAATGGAGAGGGATGCGCTGCATATTGCAGGTCCTGGTATCAAGTCTGCCTGTGATGCTATTGCTAATTACTTCTCTCAGAAGGGTTGGACACTGCCGCGTCATGACACTACTGCAGCTGCACCTAAGCTGGTAAGGGATACACATAATATTGTGCCTATTCTTAAATCTGCATACGCTGCACTAGAAACTCGTGCTGCTGGGTTGTCCTATATGGAGCATTTAAAGGAGGCAGCTAAAGCCGCCCCTACGCGTCTGGAGGATCTGGACCCTGCAGATTTCCACAATAAAGGCAAGAATGTCCCGCAGGAAGAAGAAGATGAAGAGTCCCAAGGTAATACCAATACACCCCCACAGCGTGGCGATGGAGGTAGCAAACCTAAGCTGCAGTTTCCTAAAGAACCAGGCAGTGCAGCAGGTACTTCCAATGCAACCCCCAATCACCCGGTAGAACCTGCACAATCTGCAGGTATTGGTCGTTCCGCACCTAACACAGATATTTCTATGTATCTAGCTAGTAATGGGCTAGGCAGTAAAGAAACTGCAGATGGTAATGGTAAAAAGCCAGAAGGAAAACCCGTAGACGATGTTAAAGTTATCGTGGATAGTATTAAACAACTGTATAATCCAGATACCTATGTAACAGGTCAGACTAAATCATTCCTGGATAATATCCTCAAAGCGCCAGCGCTACCCTCCCGTAATACCAAACAGAAGAATGTAGATATGGCTGTGTCTGATGTAGGCCGGGTAACTACGTTGCAGCGTATGATGCTTAACGATCCCATCATCGGCGAGGCAGATCCGGAGACAGTTGTTAGCTTATATAATACCTTAGCTAAGGCTAATCCAGAGGTAGCCGCTGATCCTAATCTATTACGTTTTGCATTACGCGAAGCATTGCAGTATGATGCTGTACCGCTCCACACCTATAAAGACTTGGTCAGTATGGGTAAAGATCGCGCAGACTCAGATCTTAAAACAGACCAGCTAACCGATAAGCGCTATACTATCTAATATGGAACTTAAGACTATAATCAGACTGGTTAATAATGTATATCATGTAGAGGTTGCTCTAAATGATAGTGGACTTACACCTGTAGAGACAGAGGCTATTAATGCCTTTGGTGCTCCTACTGTATCATGTGGTGGTAATTTTGGGGTAACAGGTACTACCGGGTCTACTGGTACGAATACGTATTTTACACTGGCAGATAATGATAAAGCTTTCCCTACTAATTTCCCAGTTAAGCAGGTATTCAGCTTAGTGGATTATCCGGTAGGTACTACTGCTCCCCCTAATGCTGCTGTACGTGCAGACACATGGCGTGATACGATTGTTACGCGTACAACTACAGCTGTACAAGGTAAGCGAGCCGAGGCCGCTACGTATGTAGGAACAACAGTCACTGTGGTAGATACAACTCCATAATATGCAAAAGATAACAGATACTATTACACAGGGTGCTGGTATGGTTAAGGACAAAGGCCAGGAGGCTATTAACTACTTACAAAGCAACCCACGTATTGCTGCAATGCTATTGGCAGGTGGTGGCGCTGGCTTAGCTGGTGGTATGCTTACAGCCTCGTCACCTAATAGAGCTACAGAAAGTAAAGGCTCTCGTAGACTACGTATTCTGCGTAATGCACTTATGGCTGGTGGTGCAGGTGCTGGTGTTGTAGGTTTAGCATCAGCAGGTGGTAAGCGTATGTTAGAAGCCGTACCAGCGCAGACTGAAGACCCAGTTGCAGAAATGCTTACCGGTGGTGTACCTCGCGGTATTGCCGGTACAGCGGGCGTACTTGCAGGTGCGGGATTGGGCGGACGCAGGGATATGAGTCTGTCAGATAACAGCGCTCGTGCTCACTTATTTGGTAAGCGTAAATTTAACGAAGATGAACTAAAGGCTATGGCAGCAGAAATGAAGGGCGGTAAGGGTCCAGCTGCTAATATGAAGAAATATGATGCTGTGGCTATGAAAGGTTTTGCAAATGAAATGCTGCATGACCCAGCCGCAATAAACGCCCTTAAACCTGGTCACGCCACTGCCTTTGCACAACAAGCTCACGGCTTCACACCCCCACAAGATGGTGGATTTTTAGGTAAGTTATTTAATAAGGTACCAAATACCACCCATCGTCCAGGTATGATGGGTAAGAGTATACCCATCAATGCTCGTACTATGTTGAAAAAGGTATTAGGTACTACACGCGCCGGGCAAGCAGCTAGGTTGGGTCTTGTGGGTGGTCTTGCATTCCCTGAAATTACGGGTGGTGCCTTATCTGCTGGTGGTGCACTTGCGAATGGTATGTTATCTGAATAATTAATAATATGGATAAAATTCACTACCAGACTGACCAGGAAGACTTATACAGACTCTGCGATGGTCAGATGTTTACCATGTACGATGGTAATATTAAATCAGCTGCATCAGATGCGTTTACAGCTAATGCATTACGCGAACATGCCCCAGATGATAAACACTTCATGCTACATGTAATTGCCATGGGGGCAGGTGAGACTTATTCATGTAACCGTAATGGTGATTATTTCTCCAAGGAAGCATTAGAGAAATACCATGATACATTTGTTAAGCATGGTTGTTTCTTTAGGGAGCATCGTAATCGTTGTCAGAAGACCCAAGGTATAGGTACTATTAAAGCATCTGCATATAATGATCGTATGCAGCGTGTAGAACTTATTGTGTGGGGTGATAAGGAAAAGGCTGAGAAAGAATACGAAATGGCTAAAGCTGGTAAGGCTTTATCTTTTTCAATGAGCTGCTTTCCTGCTGGCACGTTGGTGACTATGTCGGATGGTACGCACAAGCCTATTGAGCAAGTGACTACCGGGGATTGTGTGTTGCACCATACTGGTAAACCAGCAAAGGTTGCACATACTATGCAGCGTGCCTATAACGGTAAAGGTATAGAGCTGAAAGCATACGGTACCTCGCAGAAATTGGTAGCTACCGAGGAACACCCTATCTGGGTACGTCCGTCTGCCAATAACATCCACGAATGCCCGGTATGTGGTCAGCATTTCAAGAGCCTTAAAGCCCACTTACGCCAGAAGAAGGATACTAAACATGTAGCTGCATGTAAGGATATATCTAGATACTGCGAAGGGTTTAGGCCTGCTAGTCAGCTGGTTAAAGGTGATACAATTCGTATACCTATTAATCGCGATGTGGTCGGTAGTGTGCCTGAGGATAAAGCCTGGCTGCTTGGTCTATACCTAGCAGAAGGTCATATTCATAAATTTAAACAGACATTCCAGAATAAGTATACATATGACTATACTCGTTTAGACCTGACATTAGGCACGCACGAGGTAGACTTGATACAGAAAGCTGCGGAAGTATTACAGAAGTATACAACTATCAAGGTACGGGTCTTTACTCCAAAGACCAAGTCATCTACTACTAAGGTACGCTTGACTGTTACTAACGGTAAATCCAGCGGTGATATTATCAGCTGGTTAGAAACTCATGGTGGTCATTTAGGACATAGTAAAAGACTTAGCGCCACCGCATTATTGTGGGACCCTAAATGCCAGCGTAAGATTGTTGAAGGTTGGTTGGATGGCGATGGTACCTGGGCTAAGGCTCAGGAGACTATTGTTGGTACCACTACCTCCTTTGAACTAGCGCAGCATATGCAGATTATTCTTGCACGTTGCAAGATCCCTTCTGCATTAAATTCACCTACTAAGAAGGCCGGTAAAAAGCAGGTAAACAATATACAGATAAATAATTCGTATGTATCTGGTATAGACTTTTGTCGTAAGCCTGAGGGGTATGTTAAAGAACCTGTGTATGTACCTGTCGGTCATTTAAAACATCAACCAGCTACAGCAACACGTCTTCGGACGCAGAATGTTGTATACATGTATGTAGATACGGATGGTCATTTATATTCTAAACTGAATAAGGTACAGACTGTACATATCTCAGAAACCGTATACGACCTCACAGTACCCGGTGATGACAGCTTCATTGCTAATGGGATTGGCGTACATAACTGCAAGATCAAGGAAGATGTATGCTCATGCTGCAAACAAGCTTCTACTTCCCCAGCTAATTATTGCACCCATCTTAAGCATAGTATGCTTCAGTATTTGCCTGAATTTAAGAAGTACGCATATGCACTTAATCCCGTACCTAAATTCTTCGATATATCCGCTGTAGAGAAACCGGCTGACCGTATAGCCCATTATCTAGACTACGCATTCCCTGGTGATACCGAAAAGAAAGCATCAGCTAATACGGATGTTATCCTGGGTACCCAGTGGGCTGCATATGAAGGCGCGGAATTACCTGAGGATATTCACGTATGGACTCCAGAAGAACGAAATGCAGCTACAAAACTAGCATCCGCCATTAAGTTCATACAGGATGTCATTGGTACTAAATCTGCATCTACGGATGGTAAGGTAGCCTTCTCTAGAGACGTAATCCCGGTAGCATTTACTGAAGGATTAACAGATGAGGATATTACCAAATTACGTACATTACAGGTAGGTACAGTATTCGGTGAATTAGCTAAACGGGCTAGTATATTACCCTTCCATGAGTTCGTTAGCTATGTAACAGGCGGTACGCTACAGGATACAGCTGCGGACCCTATTACAAAACGTGCATGTTGTATGCTGCCCAGTATATTCAATTCGTTACTTGAATCCGGGTGTTCCTGCGGGCAGGACATGGGCAGTCTATTTAATGCAGGGTCAGACTATACCTGCAAGAATGATCCAGGTAATGATGATGAGGTACAGCGTATGATGGATATGGTAGAGAAGAAATTCTCTATTAAATCAGAACCTGTTAAACATCGTGTCATGACTGTGACTATCGTGAAAAAAGCCAATAGCAATGTATTAACACCATGTGATATGTTACTTACGCCAACATCAGAAAAAAAAGCATTAGCCCTTGCACAAACATATGGAGTGTATAAGATTAGTGCTATGTTAGATATAGCTCGTATACATACTGACAATATTGATGAGCCACAATATTTACTCGCAGGCGCACAACATGTGCATTTATAATTGACTTACATTAAAAACAGAAGATACTTACACTTAGTTACTTACATCTCAAATGGACACAAAACCACTCCAGTATTCCGCCGTTCTCGAACGCGTTAAAGCCTTCCAGGCCAAGCAGGCCGCTGAAGATACAAATGCAGTCGCAGATCCCACTAACAAAGGTACCGCCAGTATCCCTAAGGATTCTGACGTTACTCCAGCCAAACTGAATCTGCCTGCTAATAAGGCCAATGACGTTTCCAACGAAGGTAAGAAACTGGAGGACAAGCAGCTTAACCCAGCAGGTACTGGTACTGATGTCCCTTCTACTACCGATGGTAATGCAAAGGAAAAATCTTTAGACAAGATTGCTACTCGCGTTAGTAACATCGTTAAGAAGATTCATGACGGTAATAAGGCCGCAGCTACTGTGGTCATCACCCCTCCTGCTGCGACTACCGATAAAACAGAAGACGTTGTTGCTGCCGCTGATAAGCTGGCCTCCGATATCTCTCCTGACGTCCTCATGAAGCTCGCTGCTACTATCATGGCTACTGAAGGCGGTCTTGAAGCCGTGGAGCCAGTCCTTATGAAGGCTGCTGGTATTGAAGCCGCTCGTCAGATCATGGAACAGGCTACTGTTTCGTACGAACACTTTGTCCGCTCCCAGCAGGAGTATGAGCAGAACGTTAAGGCTGCGTCCCTGGCTGAGCAAAAAGAGAAGGATGCCTTTGCTGAATTCTACAAATCCGCTTCTGCAGAAGAACGCAAAGAGATTGAGAAGTTTGCCAGTGTACACTCCACCGCTTTGGATGCGCTAGATAACGACATGCTCAAACAGGCCTATATGCAGGGCGCTGGTGACGCTGCCGCTATGGAAGACGCGGGCGGTCAGGAGTTGCCTGGTGCAGAAGGTGAAGCTTCGTTGGAGCAGATTGCTCAGTTGCTTGAAGCCATGGTTGCTTCTGGTGAAATTGACGAAGCTACTGCAATGCAGGTACTGCAAGAACTTGCAGGTGGCGCAGGTGGCGCAGGCGGTGCTGAAGGTGGTGGAGCGCCTCCAGCTGAAGGTGGCGACCCTGCTGCCGCAGCTGCAGCCCCTATACCACCAGAAGAAGAATTTAAACAGGCTACTGAGCTTGTAAATAAACTGCTTAAGTAATTGTTGCTACTACGTATATATGGCCACTGACACGGATGTTTCACAAGCGCAGCTCCTCCCGGAGATTATAGGCATGTGCCTTGAGTCTCTGGAAGAGATTAAAAGAGCGTATACAGAAGCACACGAACTGCGTACCCGAGTTGTTGAACTTGAAAAAGTTGCAGCAGAACGCCAGCCAGCCGCCCCTAAGGTAGATACGGCTTTGATTAATCAGACTGTTCGTAATTTGGTAGCCAGTTCTTTTTTAGATGCTGAACATAGCACTAAGCTTGCTTCTGAACTTACTACAAACCCCTCTGCTGCTCTTAAATTAGTGCAGAGATTCATTGAAATTTCTACACCAGCCTTCTCGGAAGGTACAGGTGTTGCAAAATCTGCATCCGAATCTGTTATAGATGCTGACCCTGACGGGTGGGCTACTGTAATAAATCAAGGTGCTTAACTAAACCCAGATAAACAAGGAGACACATAAAGTATATGGCTAGAACATCTAGATCAGGTACCATTAAGCGCGCCAATGCGCGTGTCACAGTCCTGCGCGGATTCGACCCGAATCAGCCTACGACACTGACACAGTCGCTCCCTGTCACTTCATCCGTGACCGTTTTGTCTGGCCAGGTAGTTTCCCCATCTTGGTCCAGCGCTGCTGGTTCCCAGGCTTGGGTACTTGGCCTTACAGGCGGCACACCATTCATCGCTCTGCAGGATTCTGCGGACGAAGATGTGGATGAAGCAGGCAAACTCACCGGGCTCTCATGCGCCGGTCAGTTCGAAATCCAGACGGCTTTCTACTCAGGTACGGAATCAACGTTCACATACGGTGCTCTGCTTTCCGCTCATGCTACTTCCGGCTCCCTTACGGTTGCTGCTGCCACAGGTGCGACTATCGTCGGTCTTGTGTCTCGCATCCCTAGTGCTGCTGTTGGTACGGCTGCGGCTACTTACGGTGGTATTACTGTTACCCAATCCTACGCTACCGCCACTGGTGCTAGCTATACAGGTGCCGGTGCTACATACTTCGCAGGCTCTGACTCCAGCGTCACCGCCCCGGAGAAAGTCCTGACATTCACGACAGCGTATAGTGGTGCTAAGACCAGCGCGTAACCCTTAATCTAAATATAGGAAACTAATACTATGTCAGACAATGTAAATGTAGAGTCCACAGAAGTGTTGAGCAAAAGACTCCTTGATGCCGTTACACGCGCCGAGGACGGGATGCTCAAAAATGCTTCTGATGCCGGAACACAGATGATTCGCCGTAGGCTGCGTGAAAATGGGTTCTCCCGTTTGATCCTTCCTTATAAGCAAGTCTCTGATGCGGATCTCAACTATCTCCCCGATACCGAATTGCCGGTTATCGTGGAAGAGATGGAACCAGATTCTCCTGGTGCTAAGTCTATTCCGTTTAACGACACAGCCGATACTGCGTTCTATCGCGGTGATAAGTTTGTGGTGTACTTCTGTAAGATCACCACTCCTGAATTCACCAAGAACGTTGATGAGCTGCGCACGTATAAGAATGACCTGCGTCAGATCATCACTGATAACGCCCTTAAGGATCTTCACGTCGAAGAAGATGGTCGTTTCATCAAGGAAGTAGACCGCATCACATCCGGCCAGGAAGCCGGTATGCTGCAGCAGTTCACCACTGCAGGGTTTATCACGCGCAGTTCCTTCGCGGAAATGTGTAACTACCTTGAAGACCGCAACCTCAACAATGGCGTGTTCCTCATGAACCGTCATACTGCTAAAGACTATCTCAAACTGGATCGTGCTGCCATCGGTGGTGATCTTGCTGAGACGCTGTTCAAGCAGGGCCTTTCCGGGCTGAACGCGGCTGAAGTGATGGGCGTTCGTCATATCTTCACCATCAAGCGCGATCTCGTGCCAGACGGTGTTGTGTATCAGTTCGCTGAGCCTGATTATCTTGGTCGTGCTTACATCCTTCAAGATGTAACCATGTACGTGGAAAAGAAGAAGGACATCCTTCGCTTCTCCGCCCAGGAAAAGATCGGTCTTGCCATCGCCAATGTGGCTGGCCTGAACAAGGTCACCTTCACCCGTGCGTAATAGCGGTATAATGGTATAATAACGGGGTATGCGTAATACCCTTCAAGAGCCGCAGGACTAAAAACCTGCGGCTCTTCTCTTTACTAGTTTGTTAATTTGTCGTAGTATACATAGTATCCTTATGCAAAAAGTTCCTTACACCCACCCGGCCTTCATAACAGCATTCGCTAATACCTGCTATACAAAGGGGTATACAGATAAGCAGGCAGGCTCATTACTTGATACGTATATCAAAGCTGACCTAATACAGAATAACCAGGTATTCAGGGATAGTATGGTTAAGGAGTTGGAGAAGAGCGCTATGAGTACTCCTAAGATGCTTGGCGCGTCATTAGGCAGTGCTGCTTTAGCGGGGCTAGGTGTTGGCGCTGGTACAGAATTAGGTAAATTACCAAATACAACTACTGGTGGGGCGACTATAGGCGCTGGTGCGGGCGCCTCGCTCGGTGCTGTTGGTGGATTACTTAAAGCGCTAGCAACCAAGGGTCGGTCTGGTATACCTGGCGCGTTGAATGCCCCTGCTAAACAATTATTCGGTTCTGCATTTCGCGGAGTAGGAATACCCATGGTAGGTGGTGCTCTAAAAGGCGGACTGTTGGGTGGTATATTTGGCGGGGCTGTTGGTACTGCGCAAGCAGCCAAAGGCGAAAGCGCATACCCAGATTTACTTAAATCCACCGGGCGTCCGCCGTGGGCTGCTAATGGAGCATCTGCGCCTACCCCAGGTACAGGCAATGCTGTAGCAGCCAACCCATTTGGATTGCCTTCTGATATCCTAAATGAAGTAAATGGATATGGCAAAGGTAATAACACGATCTCTGTAGGCGCACCTGGTACACCGCAAGCCGCTGTACAAAATTACAAAGAACAACTCACCCAGCTAGATCAGCAAATTAACCAACTGGAATCTAGTATACCTACTGCAAGTAATCCGTCTACATATGCTCAGCGTATGCAGGCGCAGCCGCAGATTGATATGCTGAAACGTCAGCGTAGTTCTATAGCCAACAATATATCTATGCTGGAAAACCAGGTAGGTGCAGATAAAGGACGCATGGCGGAGTTCTCCACACAGCAGGGCGCTCTGGCTAACCACGGCTTAAACACAGCACAGGGAGAGTATCGCAACCTGCAAGACAGGCTGGGTAGTAACAGCTGGCTTATGAAGCTATATAATCAACTGTCCGGTGCAGAGAGCCAAATGCAGAAGCTTCAGCCCCGGTATGACTACTACAACAATGCAGTACAAGATGCACAGGCAGTAGGTAACCTAGCCAAGTAATATACATGTCACATTGCCTTACACCGGAAGATGTACGCTTCTACATTATGGACAGGAATATTGCAGATAATGATCTGTTATTAGACCTTAATTTCTCTGAAGAGGAAATACGTAATGCTATGGTCCGTGCTGCTAGGGAGTATGCAAGTATTCCACCATTGGTGGATACCGTATGCCCAGATTGTCTACCTATGGATACCAACCTATTTTTGGATGGTACCGCAGCCCAGTTATATGTAAGTGAATTAAGTAAATTGATGCGTAATGATATTGAGTATACATCTGGTGGTGTAACTACCAATTTAGTGTCTAATCGTATTAAGCATCTAAAGGAGCTTATAAAGCTGCATCAGGAGCGATTTGTCACTACAGCAACCACGCTTAAGATGACTACTAATATACATAGTGCTTTCTGGCATTATTAATATATAATGAACCCATTCGTCAATGTACACGTACAACCCTCATATGGGCGTAATCAGGCTATAATTACATGGAATGTAATAGCCGGGTATGCGGCCGGAGATTTCTATGTGTATAAGTCCTCTAATAGTGGGTTACCACCATGGGAATTATTGAACGATACCCCGGCTACAGGGGGTATGTATGTAGATACCAATCATACTGGTGATGAGTTTACCTATTACAGGGTACTGCTTATTAAGGATAGTGTAGAATACGATAGTGATATAGTTAAGGCGGCGGATAAGTTATCGCGTGCGCAGTATGGAGGTATTAGCAAAATCATGCGTATGGAGTATTTACGTATGAGTACCGGTAACGGTATTCAGGTACTACACTACATACCACTAACCAGCGGCACATTAGCACCTAACGTAGATCCACTAACTAAACAGCGTACCGGTATAGAATGTCCAGAGGACGATACTAGCTATGGACTACCATATATAGGCGGGTACGGTCCTCCTATATATACCTGGCTGGAAATATCTACATACGGAGAATCTGTTGTAAAAGAGGGGGATAATAAACTGGATGTAGATGATGATATTACCCATAAAGCGCGTATGCTGGCATTCCCTACCCCAGCTCCAGGTCACTTAATCGTACATCCTGCTACAGATAATAGATATGGGATAAAGAGTCCTGTACAGGGGCATTACTTCAGGGGTGCATTTCCTATATCGTATGATGTGAGTATGACACTTCTACGCTTGAGTGATCCTAGATACAGAGTACCTGTACCATCTCCTCTACCCGTCCCCCTTTGGGCACAAGTATAATGAGTGCATCTATATCATTAAAAGCGTTACATACCTGCTTCAATACACCGCTGGATGGTGCTAATTTGCGCAGCGTATTCCTCCTACTTACCCGGTTACATTATTCAGAACCTAAGAATTACGGAGATCTGGAAGCTAAGCTAGGTTGCTTTAAGTATTCAGATAATGAAGCAGATAGCACTATTGCTGTGGACTTGTCACAGGTATATGACCTTACAAAAGGTAGTGTACGCCCAGCTGTATTTGTAGGTATGGATAGTGGGCTTACATTTAAGAAAACAGATGTGGCACATAAATCCGGACAGGCAGAGGATAATAGCTTTTCTGATACCAGTCATATTGCGGTTATGGGACTAAATATAATCCATGTAGCATCTACTATGGACGAGGCCCTGTTGTTGGCTGAATCATCCGCGTCATTTTATATAGGCATCCGTGAAGCTATCATGGATAGGTTGGGGTTACTTTCGTTTGTTCCTATAGCTATTACTGCGCCACATATGATGGAAGCTTCTCCAGAACGTTACTTTCGTGTAGATACTACATTCTCATTATCGTATAATTACGTAGTACGAGTTAACATAGAAAGTCACCGTCTTAAGAAATTTGCAATGGAGCTTAATTTCGATGAGAGCTAAGAACGTTTGTAGTTTACATTTAATTGTATCAGCACTACACTACCTAGTCCGAGAATCAAAATACAAAGAAAGTTGACCTTGCGTAGCAGGTTTTTCACAGCGACATTTCACAAATATGATCCCTAACTATATCCGTCCACAGCTGACCATCGAGCAACTCCTGGAGCAAACAGCTGATGCGTCTCTAGATCGTCTTACAGCTGTCGTCATCGGCAGACAATACGCCCTTAACCGCTATGGTGAGGAAGATAATGTCTACGGTGTTACTTTTACATCTGCTGGTTTTACAGGCGGTACCACAGCAGGTATTCCACTGAATATTTACAATGGTACAACTGAAGCTTTTGAAGCTTTGGATACAACCGCATATTCTGTAACCGCTGGTGATGTATCTGTGTACGCCGTTAATACAGAAGCTGAGGTATTTAGCAGCACTGCTAGTGCCGTACTTGGTCGCGGTTATTGGTCTGTTAAGAGCGCATCTCAACCCAACGTGCTGGTTATGAGTGCATCTGCCGGTAAGTTTACGTCATCTACTACAGGGGATGTGTACAGCGGCTTTGGCGGTAGGTCACTGCAGGCTGGTGATATCTTTTATGTAAAGGGTACCAGTGCTGAAACTGAGCGCCGTCGCGTTGTTACCGCAGTGACTGCACAGGAAGCTACACTTAGTGGTCCTATTGTCAGTTCTGCATTTACGACTAATGTGTCTCTGACTATGTCAACCACGGCAGCCGGTGCTACTGCATTCCAGCTTTCGTCTACCGCCGGTCTTACTGGTAACATGGCTGTGGTTAGTATCTCCAGTACTGGATCTGTAATCACTACAGGCAGCTACCTGACTACCATCTCCGGGTCTACTGTTGGTGTGTCTTCTGGTGTGACTGGCTCTGTAGGTGCTACAATTGTATTCCAGAATATTCTCGATTCCTTGGTAATGGCTGCTCCGTACACTGGGTTGCTTCCGGCTTCTCAGTGGGATTTTGATTCCACAAATGATCAGGTAACCGTGGTAGCCTCCGCTGAAGTGGTTGTCCCTGAAAACAGCATTGAAACTCCTCTGCGTACGGGTAAGGGTAAATTGTATCCTTCGTACAAAGCACTTAAAGAAGTGGCTACCACAGAAGGGCTTGTACTTATTGATTCTGTGTCTGATATCGAAACGTATCTAGGTACTATTGATATGGATAACGAACTGGCCTTCGGTGCTAGTGAGTGTCTGTCTGGTGCCAACGGCAAAAAGATTTATGCCTTGCGTACAGAAGGTGACAACACTACTGAATACGCCAAATCCCTCCGTAAGATTGAAGCCACTGATGGTGTGTATGCTATCTGCCCTCTAACCACATCTACTACGGTGCAGGAAGCTGTTGCCTCCCATTGTGCTAGTATGTCTGCCAAGGATGTTAAGAACTTCCGCCGCTGCTATGTAGGTACAGACTCTCCTGGCGAATATGCAGTTCTTACTCGTGCTGCCGATGACTCCAAGTTCCTTGCGGATATCACAGTAGCTGGTTCGTTTATCTCGCTGGATATCACTACTAATACTACTGAATCTGATCTCACTACCCGTGGATTAGAAGAAGGTGACCTAGTTAAAATAATTAACAGCAACGGCGACTACACTGGTGCTGAATATGTGATTGACCAGGTGACAGACGATAATACGGTGTTGCTTAGTACTGGTCCTGTCTCCACTACCGCTAACCTGTATGTGGAATTCTGGAGAGCGGACTCCCCGGACAGCCAGGCAGATTATGTTGCCTCTATCAGCACAGCCTTAGCTAACCGGCGCGCCGTTAACGTGTGGGTAGAAAATGGTACACGTATCATTGATGGTGTTGTTACTACAATTCCTAATAAATATGTTGCTGCTGAAATTGCAGGTCTTCGTACTGCAGTTCTTCCTCAGCAAGGTCTGACAATGACAGAGATACAGTCCGTCACGGATGCTCCTGCCATGTATACCAGGTATACCAATACCGAACTGGACCGGGTTGCTGCTGCTGGTACCTTTGTAATTACACAGGAAGCTGAATCTGGTGCTGTGTTTATTCGCCATCAGATCACAACCAAGACGGATGCAGGTAGTCTGTACTATGAAGACAGCGTGGGTGTATCCCTGGATGACATCAGCTTCAAGATCAAGGATGCCATCGGCGGTTTTGTAGGTAAAAAGAATGTCACAGAACAGACGCTTAGAGAAATCTACAGCACCTGCTGGGCTATCTTTAATACTGCCACTACTGCAGATGTAAGTTCAGCATATGGACCACAGCTTAATGGATTCAAAAACAAGGCCGGTGAAGAAGGTAAGCTGGATGTGACAGTACATCCTACCCTTAAGGACCGAGTGAATGTGTACGCTAAGCTCAGCATGCCACTCCCTCTCAATAACCTAGATGTGATTCTGGATGCTACGGTTGACTTGTCTCTGTAATAACGTAACGTTTAATATTAGATAAACATACAAATATGGCTACTGACTTCTTCGGATATAATAGAGTTACCAAGGCTACAAACCAGCTATCCAGCTCCGAGTTTGCTATCCTTACTGTGGGTTCACGTGTTAATTTATGCCAGCAGACTACAGCTACATACAGCCAGGAGATTCGCCCAATTTATGAAGTTGGCGCTCCTTCTGTTGTATGGGTGACTGGGCATGCTAGCGGCACTGTAGGATTTGGTCGTCTTGCTGGTTCTGATGGTTTCTTCGCAAACCTTCGTAACACAGCATGTGGTCAGATTTCTCCAGTATCTATCAATTCTGGTGCCGGTAGTTGCTTTACAGGCAGCGGTACTCTTAATTTCAGTGGGGCGGTGATTGAAAGCGTGACTTTGACTATTAGCGCTGGTGCCATAGAAATTACAGAAGCAGCTACTTTACGCGTAGCATCTATGTCTTAAAGAGATTGACGCATAGTTACTAGTAGTGTGTAATATGGCGGGTACTCACCAGGTACCCGCCATTTATTTTATATCATTATATGTCTAAAAAGATTTCCAATACTAACACTAATACTAGTACGGGTGATAGTATGTCTGCAGGCTCTGGGCAGCCCGCCTCAAGCCGGTTAGATGCCGGACGTACCTATACTGGTACAATCGTAAGCACAGCATACAATGATGGGCTATATGACGTACAGATAGACAGACCCAGTATCCGACTACAATGCACGTGGGCTGTAGGTATATTTATGCCTTTAACTGGATTCAAAACCCACTACCTACCCCCGGTAAACACCAAGGTAGTTGTTTTAGCTGGACCATCCTTACCTATCATCATTGGTATGCTGCCTGAGGCAACAATGGATTTACAGGCAGGTGGTAGTAAGATAAGTACGAGTACATCATTAGGTAAGTTAAATTCAGTTACTGGTACTGCCGGGGTATGTAGATCGGATTCTGTACCAGCTGATTTTGTAGAGGGTGAATTTGAAATATCCAATAACCTAGGTGTAGCTATACAGTTTCTTACTACATTAATTAAAATGCAGGCCAGCGAGCGTGCTAAGGTAGAGGCATTTATGCTAGATGATATGGTACGTATCGTAAGCGATACATTTAAACACATTAGTTCATTTGGTGATTATCAGATATATAATGACGGTAGATTAAACGTACGATGGGATGGTACTAGCTATGAGCATGAAGCTTGGGGATTATTAGGTGCTGCTGATGAAAAGGCAGATGTAAGTAATAGAAATGTAAATTTTGATACCCTTTCATCTGAAGAACTTACAAAAACTGGCAGATGGAGATTTAGTCAGTTTATAGGTTTCCTAGGTGACTTCGTACATTGCTTTGTAACTGACCCTACTACCTCCTTAAGCAGCATTGCTGAGAATGCGCAGCGTAGTGGTAAGGCACGCGTACATATTAACTCTGATGGTACTATACTCATGCAGAGCGTATCCCAGATATCTTTAGAGCGTGTATGTCGTATAGCTGTACCTACAGAAAAGAAAAGACATGATGATCCAGCAGGTAGTATCAACGATGATTTCAATAACCTAGAAAAGGATTATCTAAAAATATGGGATTATGGAACTGACATGAGCAAGATACATCACGCATCATATCAACTTAGAGAATATGCTAGGTGGTTGGCGTGCTTCCATTCATTTGCCAGGTTCCATGAGCTAGATAAGAACTGGAGCATACCTAAAGAGACTGATATTGAAGCACCAGCAATGACCTGTAAAGAGCCGGATAAAGAAGCAGCTAATCCAGGTATTACAGAATATTATGATACATATGCTACCATACGTATTATGCTAGATGGTAGTATTGTACTGTGGGATGGTAAAGGCTCCGCTATTAGCATGGTGGGAGGTAATTTGCAATTATCAGCGCCTAGACATATAGATATAGATGCCGCCGGAGATATTCGTATGTCGGCTGGTCAGAATATATACATTAAGGCACGTAGGAATATCGAATTGACGGCCGTAACAGGTGGATTAACGCTTAAGGCCAGAGCTTGGTGGAAGGCGCTCTGCGAATGGGGTACGGTATGGATTAAATCCGATGCTGTAGATCCATTGGTAGGTCCTATACCTACGCCAGATAATGCTGTGCAGGACCCAACACCTGAAATACTCGCTGCTGCTATCGTACTAGAGTCATCGCAAGGTCAGACACTGGTACAGAGCGCAAGACGTGTTACGGTGTCAACAATAGGGCAACCAGATGATACTGATGATGCTACAGATACAACTGCGTCTGTATTGCTGCAGAGTAGGTATCAGGATGTCCGATTACTAGCGAATAGAACCATTAACATTAAGAGCAAGGCAGCTAATAACGGTAGCATCGTATTGGACAGCGGTAAGGCTATCCTAGTTAAATGTTTAAAGTTTATAGCCACTGTACGTACAGTATTTGATATTAACGAAACATTTACATTTAAGAATAATAGATTGAATCTACAGGAATTACGTACTCGTAGATTGCACGTAAAACAGGTAGCATCAGGGCCTTCTAATTTCGGCTCTGATATTGCAGATAATAATATACCGTATAAATCTCACGGGCATCACCTGACTAAGTATGATGAATCAGTATCCCCTGTTCAATTTGCAGAGGCTAGCGATGTAGAGGAATTGACTAATTATGACTCCAGTAGCGTGGAGGAAGTAAAACCACATGAACTTAATGATGCTCCCCCTGATGGTCCAGATTGGGCATTCTATAAAGAAGACGAGAGGTTTAAAGTGGATGGGCAGGATGAAGAGATATTCCAACCTCTAGCGCAGCAGCGTGTTCTGGATGACCCTACATATACTGGATATGAAACATGGGATTGGGCTACAGATGATATGCTTAAAGCTGGCGTAAGAACTAGCACAACTAGCTTGCCGTTTCCAGGAGCCGGGGCTAAGGAAAAGGTACATACGGGCGGCGAGCCTTTAAATACACCATTAGATCAGTTGTATAAAGATCAAAACCCAAGTATTGCTACGCCGCTAACCAATATACCACCAGTTAGAAAATACTTACCCAAGGAATAATTAATATGAAAGACCAAGTAGACCCACAAAATGTTAAGAACTTTCTAGACGCACCACCAGCAATACCAACACCAGGCCAACCTGCGGAAGATGCTGGGACAGTAACACTGGACGAGCTTAAGCAACAAATGGAAGAAAGGGCCGCTGAAGATAAGTTTACCCAGGAGCAGGTTGAAGCGCAGCGGAATAAGACATTTGAACCAGACAAGAACAACCTGGTTAATATGTCCGCATGGGTATTTAATCGTGATGATCTGAAGGTAGAAGTCAACGATATGGATAAGCGCATGTACCTTAAAGCATTGCTTAACGATACTCCTATTGTGTTGAATATTGCTATGGAATGCGGGTTGACCATCTCATTCAAACCCATGACTAATTACGAAATGGAAGCTGTGTTCCTAGCATTGCAGGAGGACAGTAATTCAGGCAAAATCATAGGCCCATCCCACTACGCTGCCCGGGTACAGCAGTATGCTGCCGTATTGCAATTACTTACGTATAATGACATCGCCGCTGGGCACCCTGTATTTAGCGCGCCGTATCCGCCTATTGCAGATACAGTACTAAAGATTCGTGAATGCTTAGAAACTAAGGTAGCTATGATGGGATGGCCTAAATGGCAAGCCGTAGTAACAGGTCTTAGGATATTCGAGACTAAGTTGGCAATCTGTAATGAGAATATGCGTAATGGAAATTTTTGGAATCCCGCAGAATAAGGCTAATGTTGGTTGCCTATCTGCGGGGGTTGCTAAAACCAGACTACCCCAATGGTCTACGTTCTGTTATACGAGAGAATGTGGTAGTGGAAGCGCTTAGTCGTGAATTAGGCGCAGACCAGCTTATTGACAGTATAAGCATACAGGCCAGCTTCGCACCTCTGCTGCAACCAAAGAATGCTAACGCTCTATTGAAACAACAGTTTGAGCTGTTATCTTTAGCACACAGCAGATATGAACATAACACCAAGAAAACTATAACGGCTAAAGCCGACGTATCAGGTATAGAAAGAATGGTGGAAGTGTACAAGCAATTGGAGAAACAAGGTATTGTAGGTATTAAAAAATAATATGGATTTACTCAACTCAGGATCTTTCAGTGGTATAGGACCACAACCTACTGGGTTACTATCTCCAACGCCTGCCGAGCTTGGATTTGCCGCTAGCCGCCAAGCTGCGTCTATGTCGTTACATACGGCTAAGATGCTTAATGATCCTGTGTTCAGAAGTACTACAGGATTATTAGCTACAGGTCTTGCAGGTGACCCCGCTACAGCCCAGAAGCTGTTACATAACACAGCTACTGGACAGATGATGAAGGATGCTACAGCGTTCGCTATGCACGCAGGCCTGTTACCCGGAGGTAGTCCGGTTAATATGTCATATGCTACACAGCAAATGATGGCAACACAAGGATTCCGTGTAGGTAGCAATGTAGCTAATCTTAGAGGATCTATATTTGGTGCTGGAGCTATAACGGACCAGATGAGCAGCCGTATGTACGATACTATTAGAGATAACTTCTATGATCGTGTGACCGGGTTAGGTAAGTCTAATGCCTATGGTATGGATAAAACTCAGATGGGCGAGGCTATTACAGCTTTGTCTAATCGTGGAGCATTTAGAGGTATGCAGGGTATGTCAGTTAATCATTTTGCTGACGCTGCATCTGTACAGCGCGAGCGTGCTAAAGCGGTACTAGAAGGTGGACAGGAGGCCTACATACGAGATCTAGATGGTATTAAAGATGGCGGCTTAGCTGTGAAGATGGATAAATTGCAGGGTAAAAAGATTACAGATATATTTGGTGATTACATAGCTACCCTTAAAGACGCAAAAGAGATATTTGGTAATTTACCTATAGGGGAACTTACGCAGAATGCTGAACGTCTTATAGGCGCTGGTGTACACGAGATGGGATCTACATCCATGATGCGTACGCGCATGGCCAGTCTCAGAGCAACATCTAAGGCCTTTGGTGGGGCTGTAAGTGCACAGGCATTAGCAGAGGCATCTATAAATCTATCTGATGCTGCCTCACAAAGTATGGCTGGTAAGTATGGTGGTAATGCATCAGATTATACAAAGCTTACAGCAGCTGGAGCTAATAGTGCTGTCATTAACAGCGTACATGGTAGAGCGGCTTCTGAAGAGAATGCGAATATTGCCAAGGGGCGTGGCGCATATGTAAGAACTGCAACTGAGGCACAGATACAGGCTGACAATATAGCCGATGTAGCGTCCTTGGCCGGGGAGCGTGATACAGGTATGAATGTCACAACAGCCGCTATGGCGTTGATAAGTACAGGTGATCTTACTGGTAGTGCCAAGATGGAAGCACTCAGGCTAATGGGGTCACTAGGTACAGCAGGTACTGCTCCGCAGATACAAAATATTACATCACAACTACAAGGTGTCATAGGTAGGTCTGGTATTAATCTAGGTGAGTATCAGAGGAATAATACGATAGGTGAAATGATTGCTAAAATGTCACCGGCTTACGCTAAGCAGCACGCAGATATGCTGCAGGCTAACGCACAGGCACGTGGGGTTAACACATTAACCAAGATGTCCAGGGAAGGTACCGCTGCTGGATTGATGGGTACAGAGGCTGCTAGGAATGGTATGATGACAGTAATGGGAGCATTAAATCCAGTTACCCGCGAAGCTGCCTTTTCTGCTGTTAATCCAGATGGTACTATAGACAATGCTAAGTTGGCTGCACTATACGCAACCAACCCAGGTATAAGTGATGTAATATCACAGTCTAATTTAGCTGCTGCATTGCACTCAGCCAGCGCGGCTAATAAACCAGGAGTTAATGCTGGTAATTCCCTGCGCCACGTGGCAGATGCATTTGCTAATAATTCCAATAATATCGGCGCAGTAGATAGGATGACTAAGATGGAGGCCATGAAGGTGTCCGCCGCAGCGTGGATTTCTGATAATTCATTAGGTGGTCCTATGAGCACTGAGGGTATAGCAACAGAAGCTATGCGTGGATTCTTTGGTAGTAATGTCATTAGTGACAATATTGCTATGCAGTATCTTGAGAATAATGGCGGAGCTGGTATTAATAGATTTAAGTTAAATGCAGATAATAATGCACTGGCGATTGATACAGCAGGTGCAGGTAAGTTATTCAAGGCTTTAGGTCCTAAAGGCTCTGAGCTAATGCAGGCACTGGGATTAAAAGACGGCGATCACGCCGGACTAGCTAAAGCTTTATCTAAGTCTTCTGGTTTCAATATGCTTAGCCAGTACATGGGAGACAGTATGGTTTCCTTTGGTAATGGTAACTTTAATATGGTAGATGCAGCTACAGCTGAAAACGCCAAAAAGCACTTAAGCGGTGTAGCCGAAATAGAACACGCCAAAAAGCTGCTCGGTGTCTCTGACATGAGTAAGGTAAACCAACTCAACCTAACTACCCCAGAAGGTCAGGCTGAGTATGGTAAACTGATGCGTGAAGGGCTTAGAGGTGACGAGGGTAATAAACGTCTTATGACGTTAGTTGATGACGCTACTAAAAATAGCTTCCAAGGTGCTGACTTTGATGCACTGGCTAATGAATACAAACGCGCTCCATTTATCAAAAAAATACTTACACAGCAAGCCGAGGAAGCCCGCGAAGAATTTAAGAAGGGCGGGTACAAGAAAGGTAGTGAAGCTGAAGCCCGCGCTATAAAACTAGAAAATATTAAAAATAGACTAGAAGGCGCAGCAGCCCCCGGTAAGTTTTTAGGTGTTATGCAGCTTACCGGTGATATATTGACAGCTAACATTTTCCAATCACAATAATCATATAATGGCAATCTTAGCTCCATCTCGCGGATGTGTATACAGAGTCAGTGCAGAAGGAACAGCACAAGGTTCTGGATTTTTTCGTGTAGACGGCCTGACTACCGCATCTAGTTCTCCTAGCCCTATACTTATAAACGGTGTTACGCTAAGAGATGAAGATGTTGTATTGCCGGTAATTACATTAGAGAATACTAGAGTGTTGTATTCATTCGGAGCGGACTTTGGGGAGATTGTTGTATCTGGTATGATCTTACTCGGAAAGGCTGGGGAGGTACCTACCTCATTATCTGCGGTAGTAGACTTTTTTCAGAAGAATCGTGTATCTAAAAGTGGCACTACTGTTGACGTAACAGGACCAAAAACATCATGGAAAATGTTTTTAACCGGTTTAAACATACAGGAAGCGGACCCTGTATTCCACATCATGCCATTTGCACTAATGGGTAAAATAGCACAACCTGAATAAATATGCGTAATGCTGTATTACATTTAATCACTAACAAATCTGATTCATTTGGATCTGAATTACTGCCTATGCAAAGTAGGTATGTACCGCACAGCACTACAGCAGAAGAAGATAGAATACGTACAGCATTATTACTTAATACGTCCACATATCACCTGCACCACAGCCTAGTAGCTGTATATGCATTTCCAGATATACTGCAGGCATTTAAGGAAACCGAATCCACATTCCTACTTAACACATTTTTACCTGCTCCGTTGGTCATTACAAACGCAAGTTACTACAACACCCAGACGGAGCCTTTTAACATTGTATATAATCCTTCTGTATTCTTACCAGCGACTACAACAGGTATGTATAGCTGGACAATTAAATACGTGAGCAATGATACACTGGAATTAGACTTGGGGTACAAGACTATAATTGTACCGTGTATTGTAACATCAGACATTATCACAGCTACATGGCCAGCAGAGTCCGGTATTAAAGGCGCATTCCAGATGGACTCTGAGTATACCTGGACTACAGGCTATACTATATATTTGTCTGTACCTCCAGTATCATTTAACTACACAACAGCTGTACAACACATATCTAGCTACACAGAACTACATAAACTCATAAGTGGTGCCGGGCTAGCTAGGAATTTCTTTAGTGCCCAGTCTGATATAGAGAAGTATGCCATAGTTATGTTGGCATTGGGGCGTCCTGATTTGTACAATATAATCAATACATCTTGTGATGTTACGTAATAACATATGGCTAATAGCGCTACTGTCAGGAAAGTTAGTGTAAGCATAGACGGTGTTGCTACCGATCTTGCTGATATTGCGTGGTCTGTTCCTGTTAGTGGTGGTTTAGTAGGCAGCCCAGCCGTTTCGTATGCAGTTCATGCAGATGGAGGACAGCAGGTAGTATCTCCTACCGCCGCCGACATTATATCTAACATTGCATCCGACCAGACTGCGATGTTTGCAACCCCGGAGGCGACTACTATTACATTTAATGACGGTGCCCCAGAATCTAAAGACATAAAATTTACAGGATTTAAGGTCGTACCTAATTACTCGGTATCAGTTGGCGGAGTTAACGTAGGTGCGGGCATTGTGCATATGTGTGCAATGCTAGAGAACCTAAATACATCCATATATTCTCCCGGCCCTAGTGACTCTACCAAATTGGATTTTCCTACGTCTGGAGGAGTTCCATCCTATTACATGCGTATAGTTTTGGAGGAGTTAATTAAGAAATTTGAGAGTATAACGGATGATGGTAGCTCGCAGTATGCAATATCGCAGAGGATTCATGGAGATAACACAGAGCTGCTAAAAATATGGTATAAAGTATTAGATGATACTTGGGCATCTGGCCCTGATGGATTTGTAGATTACTCTACTAATGAAGCTAACGTACTGCTTATAACTCAAGAGGTTAAAAAGGTATACATAAACAGTGCTGGCGATTTCTTCCAAAAGATATCGCAATTTGAGAGTATGTTTCAAATGCAGTTTATACCAGACCCTACAACACTATCTGCCGGTAAGTTTATAGACTTTGACGATATAGTTGGTGGTACGCCTGAAGATAAAACTGTATCTGTACGTAGTATATCCATTACAGCAGGAGCAAAGGGATTCATACCAGTTACCGCTGTAATCATGACCGGGATACCTAGTGATAACACGACTAAATTACTACATATTAGTGGTGATGGTATTGCATCTTGGCCTATGCCTGTACCTACTGGTATTGGCGGTATATATAACATATCTGCGCCGCCTTGGTTAAATACTATGGTAATGCCTGCACGTAGTGGTACTGAAGTTCTCATAGATCCAGGCCTGCCTTCATTGTTAGACCTGTCTGCATATGAAGATAAATTAAAAGCAGAACAACTGGGCGCTAAAACTGTTATAGAATTAGCACAAAAGGTAGCTACATCTGTATGCAAATCTGTGTATGTTAATAAATCGTTGGAGAATAGTAGAGCCACAATCTACACACTTCTAGATATGTCTTGGGATGTGGGTAAGCGATACAAGGTAACCCAAGATGGCGGAACGGAACTTTTTACTGGCTTTCTACAAAGTATGACGCATAGGATAGGCTCCAGCCCAGGTCGCACTGACGCGGCAACGCAACTGTCATTTACTCATGTGGAAGCCAGTGGCTTTACGCTACCAAATAAATAATAATAATGGATCGCTCTGAACAACGCCGCATAGCACGAGGTACCACATCTGCTGGATGTACTGCAACGTATGTAGCTCCAGTATTCTCTGTGTTACCTACAGGTAGAGTTGTTAATAAATGCGATATTGCAAATGCATCGCCCATCGCGGAGCCGTTCGTAGGTTTATCAGCTTGTGTCGCCCCAGCCCCGGCCGTAATTACTATACCAGATGCATTAGTATTAAATAGTGATTACAGCCTAGCATATTGCCCTACCGGTCCTAGCTACTCACTTACTGGTACCACAGCCTCAGCTGCAGTAACTGGAGCACAAATCCAAAGCATATATTTCCAGGATATAGCCGGGATAACGGATAACCAGTTGGACTATATATCTGGTATCGTTGCATCTTCCAGTGGTACTATTATATCCTACGCGCTCGCCGGAAATACAGGCGCACTTAAAACACTGACTAAACTTAATGGTGTGCAATCTACTGAGTTAAGCACTACAGTTATAGCAGCCAAAGCCGTAATAGATCAGCTAGCCGTAGAGCAAGCCAGGGCTGGATTAGCGTGTATAGCACAGAATACAACGCAAGGCGCGACATGTAACGGTACAGGCGCATACGTAGGTAGTACTGCTTCGCTACCTACTGGTGTATATGTATTTTCTGCTACAGCCGCTGCTGGGTCTGTCTTAGTACCATTTTCATTAACTGGCGCTGGTAGTACTGCATCGCAATCGGCCTTTACAGCAATGAATATTGCTGGGCTGACTGCCGCGTCTGCGGAGGCTAACAGTATTGCATACACAAACGCAATAAACTCCCTACGCTGTATATATGGTAACGCTGGTGTTACAGCTACATGTTGTACAGGTTCTGCACCTGATTGTCTGTACTCTACTACCAGCAATCTAGGATATGCCTATACTGTACCTACTATATATGATGCCATAGGTACATACTACCAGGCACAGAATACTATATTTTCTTCTGTGAGTGTAGCGGAAGCCGATGCAGTGGCCAGCAGCATAGCATTGAGTACACTTAATTGTATATATTACAGCGCTACAGCATCCGCAGATTGTAACATATTAAACAGCACTACTGGTGGTGCATTTGTAACATACACTAATGTAGTGGTAGATGCCGGTTCGTTTATTGTACTACCAAATACAGATATAGACGATACACCGGTTAATTCCAGTATACGTGTAGCCTCATCTAATGCACCTGGACTTACAGCAGGTCAGGTATTTTACGTATACTCAACTAGTGCAAGTGGAGCATATACTAATATAACGGTGTCTGGTACATCTGGTGGTACACAATTACCTATAGCAGCAGGCACCGGCACTATCTATATAGCCGCACCTGTAACTGGCCCTGCCTCTGACGTTGACTCAGGCTTACCTGGTAGTAGTGTAATACTATCTTCTGGGTATGTCGTGCTGTCAGGCATTACTGATAGTACAACAGGAGCTACTGAACAGGCACAAAGCCTAGCACTTGGATTATTAGACTGCTACTGGGAAAACAAAGATAGAACTGCTACCTGTCCTACTGCTGCGGCCTTTACGGATATTAGCGGAACTAGCCAAGTAGGTTTTCCAGCCAGCATTACCGCATCGCCTAATTATACGGCTACTGTATCTGCGGCCTCTATTATATCTTACGCAAGTCAGCAAGACGCAAATAACCTAGCAGAAGAGCAGGCTGACTCTCAGCTGCAGTGTTATTACTGTAATGCACGCATCGAGCCGTTATGCGCAGTTGGTGTTACTGCTGGTACATCATTACCGTTACCTAAATCGTATTATGTACCGTATTCCAGTTCTATAAATATGACAGCTGGTTTGCCAGGCGATTATATTTGCGACCCTAATGCTGCGGCTGCGCAGAATACAGCCCTATCAATATCTGGTATACCACTGAAGGACTTACAAACCGCAGATGCCACATGCTGCTACTCTAGTAAGCCTGTAACTACGCAGTTTAATTGCGGCGATGGGTTTGACCCAGTAATGAGTATTTCATATTTTACGTTACCAGCAGGTATTGTAACGGTGTGTATTACAGATGGGTTATTTACCATCAACTCTGAAGTTAGTATACCGACACCTATATTAGGAGAGTCCAATACGCTTGATGAGTTACTGGCCGAGAATTATCACCTAATGAGTGATCCTCAAGTACTTGCAGATACTGCAGCACAAGCCTTGGTAGATTCGCTGTTACAGTGTTTCTATGTTAATGACCAGCAGGTAGGGGAAGCCTGTGCCAGTGGTTTAGAGACTATATCATTAGGCGCTGTGGAAGCAGGTATGATTATTAGTAATGTATCAAAAGAAAACGCTAACGACTTAGCTAAGTCACTTGCAGATTCTCTTACAGTTTGTATAGATCCAGAGCTATTCCAACAAGAGGTAAACTTTACCGCCTCTACTTCATTTACATTTAAAAAGATAACAGTATGCGCTCCTGATGGTTCGGTTTCAGAAATATATGCACCACAAGCCAATGCGTTGTTATATGGTGAGTCAGTAAATTTACACATGTCAGCATCAGCAGATTCGTTTGATTTCGCAGTACAACCACCATAATCATGACTATAGACACACTAATTCTTTACTGTATGGGCGCTATGTCAGTAAGTAGTATGATGATGTGGTGGTTTAATACAAACTTACAGATACATATTGTACAGATTCTACATGCCATTGGGTATAAGAAACATAATATGATATATTGGGTATCTGACACACCAATGCATGTTTGGACTAAGCAGGATTTATTACAATGGAAAAGTAATAGCTTACCTGCGTGGTTGGAAGAACTCACAGAATGCCCCGGCTGTATAAGCATGCATTTCAGTTTTTGGTTTGCATTAGTAGTGACTGCATGTACATGGACAGGATATCAATCATTGATATTCTTTTTATTAGCATGGACTGGTTGGCCGTACATAGCTAATCTAGCACTACACAAATTAAGACATAAATAATATGGAATTCACTTTAGTTACTGGCACTGCCACTGCAGAACCTCCTACAATGCAACCCACACTGCGCTCTATATTCATGTATAGACGTATTAATGGAACATTAGTACGTTGGAAGTTTGAGGTAGATAACCAGATGCTTATTTACCGCGAAGGTCCTGCTGATCCTACAGCCATGGTAGGTACCTCAGCCGCAGCTGATACACCCCAACGCAGACACGATCACGCGTTAGAAGGGCATAAACGTAATCTAGATGCCAGGGGTATTAAGTATGTTATAAACGATGCAGGTCAGATAGTAGTTACACACGTACCAGCTAAAGAAAAGTTCATAACAGAATTCTTGGATATTAAGCGCGAGGCTGTGGATAATATTACTGCTCCACTACTTGAGCTACGTACAAAATACATAGCTGAAGTTAATGCCAGCGGTGGCGCAGCGTGCCCGGGATGTATGCTATCTGGTATTCAGCGTAAATACAGAGAGTCAATGAATACGTCCGGTTTACTGTCCGCATTTGAAGAGAAGACATAATATGGTAGCAGGAATAGATAAGTACCCAGACCTATCCAGGCGTATGAAGTCAGAACTTCGCAGTCTGGGTACTTCGTGCACACGATGTCGGACTAGTGGAGTAGTTAAGAAATACCAAGCCCTTGTCGCAGTCCGTGCTAAACGGGATCGGGCTACCAAGTAACTCCTTGCTTCTTAGCCATACGTAAAGTATAAATATGCACACATATGGCTATTACCTCAGCCCCTATTTCTGCGCCTGTAAATACGGCTCCACCTACTAAAAAGAGTCAGTTGGACTCGCTGTATGAGTCGTATAAACTAGACCCGTCACAGGATAATCTTCGTGCTGTTGTAGACATGCTACAGCCTACAATTAATTACAGTGTAAACTCTATTAATTCTGGCACAGATGCGCTGATTAAAAATAAAGCTAAAATACTGGCCGCAGAAGCCGTGCGTAAATATGATCCACAGTATGGTGCAGCCCTACCTACGTGGGTCAGTGGTCAGTTAATGCAGTTACGCAGGTTTAAACGCAGTGTAGGGCAACCTGTACAGGTACCAGAACGTATTCAGTTAGATGCATATGCCTTACATAGAGCTGAGCAGTCATTTATTGATAAACATGATAGAGAACCAGACCTGCACGAATTAGCTGATGCAGCCCACATGCCTGTACGTCGTATACAAAAAGTACGTAATTCCTTCAGGGCCACACCCAGCGAAGCAGGGCTTGGAGATACGACAGCAGGTATTGCCACTGACTTTAGCGATGAAGCTGTAGACTACGTGTACCGGGATGCTGATCGTATAGATAGGAAGATTATAGAGATGAAGACTGGATATGGCGGTAAGTATCCGCATATGGAACCTAAGCATATTGCTATACGGTTAGGCCTATCACCGTCCCAGCTGACACGACGTTCAACTAAACTAACATTACGTATTCAAGACATTGAGCGTGATTTACAAGACGTACAGTAATCCACAATATGCCCGTTGTCGCCTCTCTCAGTATCAACGCCAGCGTGCAGCGAATGCAGGCCATAGACGCATGGGTGCGCGGCGGAGACAGACCAGAGTTAACAGATGTATATAGCACCTTTGCTGCCTTAATAAATGGTGTAAAAGATACAGCTAACACAGCTGATGCTTTACTTACAGATACTACTATAAATAATCCAAAGCTACGCGGAGACGCGGCATACGCTGCTGCCATATATAGGGATACATTATACGCATTGTCTGGGCGTTGTAGACTATTAAAGCTAGGATTGCATAATGCGTATAGAGAAACGTACGGTGTAGGTAAAGCAGCTGTTAATGCTAAATTAACAAATACAGCATAAACATATGACAGGATTAAAAATAAATATGTCTAATGGTATAGTCGGTATATCCACTACAGAGTCAGTGGATGGATTTACTGCATCTATACAAAATGCAATGGTTAATATAGCAACACGTAAAGGCACGGCGCGTATATACCCAGACCAGGGTACGTCACTATTGTCCGAGGCTGTATCAGGTAAAATAGTAGGTATTAATGATGCTAATCATGCGTCTCAGTTGGCAGCACTGGATACATTATTCTTTGTTCGGTCCGGAGATACGTATGATACAGAGGAAAACAAAGTGGGTGAAATTGTCATGCAGCCTATAACATATGATGGTAACTTACTTCGTATATCCGCCACATTTATCAATACTCCAAAAACTAGAAGTGTGGGAGTAACTACAAATTTATAATATATGGCTATTGATTTTATTAACACGTATTTCCCAGATGTCTCTACTGTAGATGCTGCAAAATTGCAGAACGTACGAGCGCGCCTGGATACATATCTCAAAGCCAAGTACCCGGACCTAGATACTAGACCCAACTCCGTATTTGGTGATTTAGGATTGTCTCCTTTTGCATACCTGGTAGCAGGCATGGAGCAAGCTGTAGATGGGCTTATAAGTGATCTGGACTTAGAGAAGGTGGCTGCAGGTATAATTACTAACTGCGACATGGTCCGTGCCTACTTGGGTAATTTTGCTGGAGTTGCTCAGACTACGCTAAAATCATCCGGCGTTATTAGATTGGTATTTTGTGTAGATGCTGCATACACAGTAGAGCGTCGTGCTAGATATTTATTTGGTACTGGTAATGAATTTACCCTACGTTTACCTCATCCTGGTAATTTGTATATACTGCCAGTAGGGCAGGTACCAGACCCATTTACAAATGAGTATGCACTTAAGCAGATATCAGAAGAGGAATATGCTATAGATATAGGTGTAGTAGGAACTATGACTACGCAGGTGTCCACCGGGGACTCTGGTACCACAGACTACGTAGTAGACCTGGATGACCTCACGCGTATTGCCGCTGTAACTAACTTTGACTTTGGGCTACCATCAGAAAGTCTGGCTACGTTAGCACAGAAGACACGCGAGTCGTTCTACACAGCTACAATGACTACACGTAGCGGCACTAAGAATTATATGTCACGTGAGTTTGCAGATCTCACAGCTGTATCCCCAATCGTACCTGGCGATACAGAAGCAGTACGTGCCTCTGTTAATCCTCTGGGGGTTGCAAATGGCAAGATGGATGTGTGTGTACATTCAAAGAATTTTGGTACATCAATTTCACAGACATTTAAGTTGGATTACGATACTGATGCGTTTTATGGTGTATTAGACCTTGTTGAAGTTCCATATATATTTGAATCTGTAGTGTACGCAGGAGATACCACTATAGACCTGGGTACGAAAGGGCCTACAGGAGATATAACTGTATTGTCACAATCATCTGATTTTTCCAAAGCGCCGTTGCTTACTTCTGCATATTCTACATACGAGAATTTATGGATAAAGATTAATATGCCTACTGACGGAGCTACTGATTTAATTACACCAGTATCTTCTACAGGTAATCCAGACTGCGCATTATTTACAGTCACGTATAAGGCTGACCCTATGGTAAAAGTAGTGTCTGATGTATTAAGCGCAGCAGATGTTACACCAGTAGGTGTGGATATATTGGTAAAAGGATTTACGCCAGTAGTAATTAATAACCTAATTATTTCCTACACAAAGAAGCCAGGGGTAACCATGGCTCTAGATACAGCCCGTACAGAAATATACGAGTATTTTAAGTCCCTAGGTTATAATAAGATATATGCCGCCAGTAAGATCTACGACGCTATGTACTACGCTGGCGCCGAAGACGTAGTATCCATTACTGTGGACTCAGATGTCCAATGGAGTATAGCTGATAGGGTACTACCAGCCAGTATTACTGCCGCACCTATTACCAGCGCAACCTACACAGCGGCATACGCAGCTGGATTAACTATGCCTGCTAACGTTGCAGACACCCTTGGCGCGACTGCCGCTTTTCATACTACTACATATGGCATACTAGATAAACGTAACAGAGGTTATTATCTAGCTGCGGATAATATTAAATTCTCGGAGGTTGTATTATAAAGTGAACACCAAGCTGACGAATAAACATAATGTATTCGGCGATCTAGGTGATTTCTGGTATAGGCAGGTAAACACCACTTATACAACCGGTGGGGTAGGATTTGCACGCTCGTTTAGTCATATGTGTGATGCTACTACGGCCGTAGAGGGTGTTGATGTTATAGCTAAACGCGTAACAGGTAATAATATTAATTACGAGGCTAACGTAACCATACCGTTTAATCCCGCTTCCGTATATACCATTAATTTAAATTTGTCTACGCGTAGTGTTACTGGTACGTCACCTAGCATTACAATAACCAGACCAGGTAAATATACACTTACTGACGTATCCGCATTACAAATAGACGACCTCACAGCAGCACCCCCAGATGCTAGCGAGTATAGCATAGACGGAGTATTAGGAGATACAGAAATCCCTTATCTATTTTTTCCTGTGCAGGATAGCAACGTAGCCGTTAATAGTCAGGAAGCCAGACCGCTTTATTATATACCTATCCCCATACACATATCTCCGGTTGCTGTACTATCAAAAACTAGGGAATTATCTGTAGGTTCTAGTTTCACAACTCACCCGGGGTATATGTTGTTTTATGAATCTCCACATACGCTGTTCCCAGATAATGTGATTGTATGTAGGTCTGCGTATGTAACCAGTAAAAATATAAATAAGTATACGTTACAAACAGATGGTATTACTAGTACTGGTAAATATATAGCTAGGTATATGCGTGCTACTCACTCTGCGGTAGCTTTACGGTTAGCATTAGCTGAGTCCGCTATGCTGCCTATACTGGAAGAAGATAGCACATTAGAATACGTATATAATACACAACTGGAAACAGTATACGAATTCGATACCTGTGTATTAAGGGTACCATATTATGTGGAGCATCCCGCATTAATTGTAGGTGAAACATATGACGCAGGTACTATCATAGGCGAGGATTACATAAAGGTATTTTCCGCATCTAGTACACCCGCATCCCCAAGCTGGTACAGACATGCCGACTTACAGACTACTTGGACATCCAGTGGTTTCGATATATCTACGCTCACACCTTTTACTGTCACCGTACCTGATGCTACGTGTACGTTCCAAACAAATGTATCTGCCCCACATCTTAAGATGTCAGGGTTTACTGGCGGCGGTACCTCTGCCTATTGGACCTTTGTAAATCAATCTGAGACATACACAGGTAAATATATATCATCTGTCACTGGGGCTACTGCTGGTGCTACAGCTAATGCACTAGATTTCTATTTTGATAACATGCTATCTAATAATACTATTATTATTAAGTTACGTACACAAGAGTTAGGACATGTCGCACATAGCAATGTACTGTCATTTATTAGAAGAGATTTGCCGATCAACGTAACTCCCATTATACTGCAGTAATATGTCGCGCATTTCTGAATATACACCGGTAACATCTGGAAGCTCTGCTGCATCAGGTGATATCATGGTGCTTGTAGATGTATCTGATACCAGTGGCGGTACGGCTGGTACAACAAAGAATGCCACAATATCACATCTAGCCTCTACATTTTTTACGTTGGGGTTGGGCGCGGGTATATCTGCATTACCTACAATGGGAGCTACTGGTATTGCATACGCAGTAGGTATATCTGGTTCTACACCATACAAGGTACCTAGGGCTGATTTGGTATTTGATAAGGAGGAGTTGTTTATATCTGCTGCAGCAGAGGGTACACTTACAGATACGGATGCCGGAGATTACTTTATTGTATACGACGACAGCGGTACAGCTGGTCACAAAGTTAAAAAAATAGCATCCTCATTTCTAGATAAAACCATAGAAGACTTCTTTGACGAAGCGGCGCTAGCTGGGTCATTAACTGCCAGCATGACTACTACAGCAGGTTCTGTATCTGAGTCAGATTGGTATATTATATATGATGCATCTACATCCACAGTTAAAAAGATATTAAAGAGTGACACTGTAAATCTTAGCCTGGCTATAGCTGCACTGTCTACTTCACCGCCGACTCCGATTATATCTACGGATTATATACCGGTATATAGCACTACTGGTTTGGCGTACCAAACAGCAGTTGCAGATGTATTTAATACTGGATACAGTACAATATATAAAGGCCTGACTACATCCGCCCATCCTATAATGGTAAACCCCATTGCCGGTACTACGGCGGTTGCCAGATCATGGATAACAGCAGGTGGAACAAATGGGTCGGCCACTAAAAATGAACGTGTAACTATTACATCTCTGACCGGATCTATTGAATTAGTACCTACAGGTACTGGAGCCGTATTTGCTGAGGCATCTTCTAGTTTAACAGCAGGCACCAAGCGTGGCGCCTATGCTGTAGACTTGCAGTTATATAAGGCTTCAGGTACCCATATAGCGCAAGGAGATTTCAGTGCATTATTAGGTGGCATAAATAATTCAGCATCTGGTACTTACTCAGCTGTGGTAGGTGGGTCTGGTGGACTAGCTGGAAATACTGGTGCTATTGCATTAGGTGGATTTAATAACTCAGCCTCTGGAGCATATTCCGCTGTTGTAGGCGGTGGCACCTCGCATGCTACTGCTGATTACTCTGTAATTGTAGGCGCGGGCGGTAGTACTATTCGTGGTATTAATTCTGCTATAGCCGGTGGTTTCGACAATGTAGTATTGGCACCTTTCTCCGCCATTATAGGAGGCGTGGCCCACCTGATTAATGCTTCTGCTGATTATAGCGTTATATTAGGCGGTGATACTAACCAAACTGACGGAGATAATACTGCTGTAATAGGAGGTGCAAATAATTTAGCCAGTGGATTAGATTCTGTAGTAGTTGGTGGTTCTGGTAATTTAGCTGGAAATACTGGTGCAATAGTACTGGGCGGTATTAATAATTCTGTCTACGGGGCGGGCTCCGTGATTATAGGCGGAGAAGTAAATACTATTGATGCTGCTGCTATAAACTCTGTAGTCATAGGCGGCACCGGGCAAACTGTAACTAGAGAAAATACAGCCCACGCAGTAAACCTACACGCCAACGCTACGTTTAGCATGGGTACTACGGCAGAGGTTACAGGTACCGCAACTAGGAACGATATGGTGTGTTCTAGCCCTGTGGTTACGAGACAGGCGACAGTTGGAGCTATGACAGTATCTGGCATTACTGGTGGCTGGGATGGACGGCAAATAACCTTTTTACAACATACTGGTGCAGGCGGTACTTTAGTACTGCTACACAATTCCGCGCTATCTGCTACAGGTAATAGGTTATGGAACTCGGCGGGTGCCGATGCAAACGTTACTATCACCGGTACCGGGTCTACGCAGTACGTATACAGTTCGGCCGCCGGTGTGTGGATGCAAACATTCCAGAATCTATAACTATGAGTAATATTACACTTACCAGAACTGGATTAGAGGGTAACGAATTTAATGGACAGCATGTCTGGCCATTAAATATTACTGCGACTTTACCCGCAGGCTCCGTATTACCGTCAGCCAAGTTATTTGTATACCATGCCTCTATGTCTGATGATATATACGAAGGTGATTTATTTGAATGCGTGGCCAGCGTACAACAGATGAATGACATACCTGATGATACTCCAGCTGTAGAGGATGGAGAATATACAGTCCCATATTACAGATCCAATATGCTAAACTTCCACTGCAGATCCCCGGAGGAAGTAGATATATTATGGGAGGATATTCAAGAAGATGTAACTGATCTTGTGAATAACTATACATCCGCCGCCACATTAAGTAATATAGAAGTAGTAACTATATAATAAATAACATGTCTTCTATTTTACAGTATAATCCTACCACTAATGCTACCGGGTATAATCCTATGGCTTCTACGAAGTCAGATAATAGGCTTGTATCTAATCCAGATGGTACATTTATACTTAATATATGGAAGGGCGCTGCAATAGACGTACCTAGAACTGTAGCAGTGGCATTTACTGATTACGGAGGTAAGGCCCTTTGGGCGGATAGCCTACAAGACTGTATATTCCTAGGTACATTAAATGACCAATCTACATTAGACCTGGTGTGGGATAATAGTAAAGGCACCCTTAAGGTAGGTACTATATTTGTATCTGTTTTATTAGATGGTGTGTCTAAACGCTTTGAATTAGTAATACTAGATGACCCCTTAGCACCTAAATGTAATTCAGTTTATAGTGGTGTTGTATACCTACCACAGGCTGATACAGAACCACCTGCGGACACCGCAATTAGGTTCGATCAAGAACAGGAGTTAACAGATACTGAATCTGCGCAAGCATTGGCTAATATGCAGATTACGTTCTTATCTAATGGCTATTTGCAATTGGTTGACGGTAATGGTGATACATGGCATACTCCGCTCTATTATGGTACCGCCCCTGTATAATATGAAAAAATATATTTCCTTATTAGTAATATTGTTTACCGCTTCTTGCCTGTCTGCACCACCTACTAGTGGACAGTGGTCATTCTCTAAGGCAAGGTCTGACGGCAAAGGTTTCGACCTTGTTGGTGTTACAGGTGTTAATAGCTATAACTTTGGATTAGATTCCAGTGGCAATTTAGTGATGAATGCACCAGGTAGTAGTGCTGCCGCCGCCGCCGCTGGTACATTAACAGGTACTACATTGGCTAGTAATGTGGTAACATCCAGTTTGACTGCGTTAGGTACTATTAATACCGGGATATGGAATGGTACTGCTGTTGCAGATTCATATATAGCCAGCGCTGCTACATGGAATGCTAAGGAAGCTGCCCTTACATTTTCTACTGGGCTCACGCGCAGCACTAACACAATTACAGTCAATACTAGTCAGAATATTGCTACGTTAAATAATTTGACTACAAATGGATTTGTGAAGACCAGTGGTGGCGATGGAACATTATCAATTGATACGAGTACGTATTTAACTACCGCAAGCACTATTAACGCCACCACGGTCACGACCAACGCCAACCTGACTGGTCCGGTGACAAGTGTGGGCAATGCCACCGCCATTGCGAATGGGGCGATCAGCAACGCCATGCTGGCCAATGGCGCGGTGGCGAACTTGAGCGGCACGAATACGGGAGATCAGAGCCTGGCGGCGTATCTGTTGAGCGCCACCGCCGCCAGCACCTACGCCCCCATTGACGGTGCAGCGCTAACCCAAGCCAGCATCAACGGCATCGGTCTCAGCGAAAGTAATGGCAGTTTCCTCAACATCACACCCGGAACCACGGTGAGTATCACCGGCCCGCTCGGCACCGCCGCCTTTGCCGACTACGGCACGGACGAATTGCAGCTCCTGCGCTGGGCCACCGCCGCCAACACCGACCCGCCAGCCGCCATCCTCACCGCCACGGCTCTGGGGGCAGTGAAGCGCAGCGTGACACAGCTCCCCGTCAATCTCGGCGGCACCAACGCAACGACCGCCACCGCCGCTCGTAACAACCTGCTACCGTCGCAGACAGATCATTCCAATCACTTCCTGCGCAGCGATGGCAACAACGTTAGCTGGGATTTAATTTCACTCGGAGACAGCGTCCAAGGCTTCCTTCCCGAGGCCTCCATGCCCGCCCTAACCGGAGACGTGACCACCACAGCCGGAGCCGTCGCCACCACCATCGCTACCGGGGCAGTGACCAACTCCATGCTCGCTGGCAGCATTGATCTGACGACGAAAGTCACCGGCACACTGTCCGTGGCAAACGGTGGCACAGGGGCCGCAACTACGGCCAATGCGCGCATCGCCCTGCTGCCTTCGATGGTGGGCAATGGTGGCAAATTTCTTCGCGTCAATGCCGGTGCCACCGACTACGATCTCGCGACGATTGGCGGCGGTGGTGATGCCTTGGTTTCTGGCACGCTCGATCAATTCGCCGACGTGACTCAGACAGCGACCAAGACGCTCGCCATCACTGAATCCACGACGCTGGCAGGCGGTAGCCACAGCGGCACGAATACAGGGGATCAGACCACGATCACCGGCAATGCAGGCACGGCGACGGCTCTGCAAACCGCACGCACGATCAACGGCACGAGCTTTGACGGCACGGCAAACATCACCATCACCGCTGCCGCTGGCACCTTGACCGGCAGCACGCTGGCCAGTGGTGTCACCGCCTCCAGTCTGACCTCTGCCGCTGGCGGCAGCTTCGGCACCGCTGCCTTCACCGCAGCCGCCGCCTACGAGGTGCCTCTTACCTTCGGCACCGGCCTGACACGCACCACAAACACCATCACCGTCAATACCAGTCAATCGCTGACAACCCTGTCCAACCTCACCAGCAACGGCTTTGTCAAAACCAGCGGAGGCACCGGAGCCCTCAGCATCGACACCGCCACCTACCAAGTGAGTGATGCTGATCTTGATGACCTCGCAGACGGCAGCCTTACCGGCACACTGGTAGCCGCTGGCAGCACCTCGGCGCGCGGCAGTGTCGAGCTTGCCACCGATGGCGAGACAGCAAGCAGCGTAGCCGTCCAGGGCAACGACACCAGGCTCGTCAATGCGGGCAAGGTGGAGATCGGCGCAGCCATTTCCGACGAGACAACAGCCATCACGACAGGCACTGCCAAACTCACGTTTAGGATGCCTCACGCCATGACAGTGACGGCTGTGCGGCTCAGCCTGACCACTGTGAGCAGTTCGGGCTTGCCGACCGTGGACATCAACGAAGCCGGGACCACGATCTTGAGCACCAAGCTGACTTGTGACGCCTCCGAAAAAACCAGCACCACCGCCGCGACGCCTGCCGTCATCTCTGACTCAGCCTTGGCAGACGACGCTGAAATAACCATCGACATCGACACCGCTGGCACTGGTGCCACTGGCGCGAAAGTCTGGCTCATAGGCACCCGCTAAACATGAAGACGCTCATAGTATCCATCGCCTGCCTTTACCTCGCCACAGCGTGGGCATGGGGCGGTCTGATCATCAACCCGCATCGTTTCGCCACTACAGGCTCCTCCACCAGCTACGCCAACACAGGCGGCAGCGGTGATCGCACCAGCGGCATCACCATGAGTAAGTCGGACAGTCTCGTCATGGTGAGCGAGACGCAGCTCATCGATGGAGTGACCGGCAGTGGAGTGGCTTATTTCGGCAGCTATCCCGCCTATATCAATGACGGCTCATGGTTTGCCTTCGACTTCGGCGCACCAAAGGTGGTGGATGAGGCTAAATTCTACCAGCAAAACACGACAGCTCACGGCACATGGAAAATTCAGGGTAGCGCAGATGCGTCCACATGGTCTGACATCGGCAGCAGCTTCACCCTGGGTGGCGCTGCCTCACAGACGATCACTGAAATTTCAGGCAATACGACAGCTTACCGGCACCTCCGCTTTTATCTCATCACAGGCCCGTCATCAAACGGCCCCTACCTCTACGAGATCGAGTTTAAAATCAGTTCATGAGGCGGAACTGGATAAGCTGGATAAGTAAGCGTTTATACTGGTTTACGACCAAGTAGCTCAACCGCATCAAATACCTCAGGTATGCTAGGTTCGGTATGGTAGTAGGTGCTTAATGCCTCTACCATACTCTCTGAGTCTACGTCAATATACGTATCTGTAGGAGTTACATGCTTAGATATATAGGATAGTTCCTTATGCAGCCCATCCATGTCTAAGGCACTATTTACAGGTCTAGTAATACGCACAATATGCCTATTTACATCCCGGGTAAAGTACTGGCGTACATCATCAAATTGTATACTTGCTAACATAGCATCTATATTTTGATATGGTGTTTCGTTATGCGGCCAGTCTATGACACCACACGCATCCGTAATAATTGCAGCCCCCTCAGCTGCATATGCTGTAGCTCTAGATACACTGTACTCCTGCTTAAAATTAGCACAGCTTGTTTGTATAGCCCACTCTACAACCTTCTGTATTACATAATTCAATGTGCATGCAGCCTGGTCCATATGCTCATTACTGAATTCCTCATTAATGGCAATACCTTTGTCACATAATATAAAGGCAGGTATTCTACTCTTTGTAGTCTGTGCATATGAGTATCCAACTGCATAATACGGATACCCACGATTACCTACATATTCTTCACCACGTATATTCTGATTAAGCTGCACTACGGAATTCTGGTTAAGTCCCTTGAATATCTCACATACCATCCTGCGTGCTTGTGTATTATTAAATACAGCAATAGGCCGCACAGGCATACCAAGGTAACTACGAGCTACAAACGCAGCACATTGATTTATAATAGATACCAACTGCATAGGCAGTCCATAATACATACGGGATACACACAGCGTATCCAATATATACTGATTCAATACCTGTACATTTGGATGGAAGTATTTACGCCCTACCCGTGTACCCTTTATATCCGATATGAAGTGTGGAGCGTAGAAGCTGGTGCGTCTAGCACTCCATCCCAGCATAGGTACCCCTTCTGTTCTGGGTAATGCCGCTACACACTCCCGCATATACGCCACAATATACTTAGCGCCTGTACGATCCTTAATTGTAGGTAGTGTATTAATATCATCAAACTCCATACCTAGTGTAGCTCGTCTAGCTGCCTTTTCTATGTCATTAGGTTTTTCAGTTTCTTCCTGTTTTATGATGATAGGGTATTCATTACCATTGAATACTATATTACCAGCATGGTATATATCTGTTGTCTCAGAAAATACAACATTCTGCTCCAACGTTATAGTGAAGTTAGTTACAAAGGTAGGTGATGGGTCGTTATTCTTCTTACGCAATACGTATCCAGTAGGCGTACACGACAACGTACCTTTATCATCCTGGTATATAGGAAGGGTTTTAAAGTAGTCACGTATGACTGACGCAGGTTCGAATAATCTGTGATTATGCAACTTCTCCAGTAGCGCCTGCCTGCCTGATGCAGATAGATCTATAATATCTAGTATGTCTTTAGATGGTAACCCAGCTTTAACGTTATCTACTACTACATCTACAAGGTAATCCTCTGCTGTACATATACGTTTATTATATGCACTGCCTACCTTATTCTCATCCACATTAAGAGTAGGTATATTACGTGATAATATAGATATGGCGCGTATATTATCATTTCTACCATTGGTTACCACATAGTCCGCAATTTTAGGCGTGAATGATATACCTTCTGATTTAGCGTCAAATAATACATGTAGGCATACATTTTCCGGAGCCATACGTGCGTATTGGGTATTTAGCTTAGCAGCCTCTGCATAGCTAAATGCTAGTTTGGTATAACCCAGTACCGGGTGTCTTTGGAGTAAGCCGAAGTAGGAGATACGGTGTGGTATTACAGGTAGTTTCTCAGGTACACCACTTGGGCTATCTAATACAATAATATGAGATACTGTATGGTAGTCAGAAAAATACGGTAGGATGATATTCGTACCATTTATATCGTAGTTGTATGATGGGTTGATATTTTTAATAAGATCTACCAGGGTGGTAGTCTCTTCTTTGCTTGTAATATACACAGACCATCTAAGAGCATCAGCATCAATACCCTGTGCTCTAATAGCACTTCTGTACTGTGTAGTCTGCATCTTGTTAATTGTACCTCCTAATCCGGCGCGTAAGAAGTAGTCAAATAACTGCCGCTTAGCCTTCAATTGGTAATGCAGGCTGTTCCCTCCGCATAACCCGGAGGTATTTAATTTACCACCTAATATTTTATCAATAAGAGGTATTACTTCATCCCACTTACACTTCTCCTTAGCCACTACAAAGTCAAATATAGACCCTGCTCTAAAGGTACATTCGCCATTTTCACATACTACCTCGTTATCTAGTATATATAGTTTCTTTTCGCACTTAGGGCATGTTGTGTTATACTGTCCATTGTCCGCCTTATGTAAGTGACAACCTAGAAGGTTTATAACCTCCAGAGGGCGTACTAGGTGGTACAGTAATTTTATGTTTAGTTCCATGTTGATTCACTATACTCTATTTATCCAACAACTGTAATACGAAATTAGTAGCTCAAGCTTGACCTCACAAACATTACCTACGATAATTAATACATACAAATATGGACTTCATTACAGACCAAAACCCCACAGCCATCTATGCCGTAGGTATTCAGGCGGGTGATAACTTGCCAGACTATGTCAAAGAATCCACTGTCCTTCAAGTAGAAGATGTAGCTGATCTAGCTAACACTGCATTTGCTGATTCGCGTCGTAGGTTGCATCCTATCCATACTAAGGCGGCTACATATATGAGTGCAGTATATTTAGCTGGTGAAGGTAAAACAGATACCAAGGAATTTGCCAATGTTAAACGCGCCGCCGCATTCTATGGTATTACAGATGATGTAGATGCTGCACTGGTTACACTGAGTGATATTAATACTCAGACTAAAGCTGCCTCAGCTGCTCAGGACATGGAGAAGTATGCGCTTACCTTTAATATTGAAGAAGGCGAAGATGAGGCATGGACAGCGTACCCAGTGGATACATACCTATCTGTAGTTAAGTCCGCTACAGATGTAATGGAAGACTGGAATAGGCAGCGTATCCCTACGGATTGGTTGCATACTGCCGCGAAGGTTATTGTGAAACGTGCTAATAACCTAGGTATCACACATAATGAATTACCGGCGCGGGTGTGGGACATTGGTACAGAACGTGTACCAGATTTCGACATTGCTCTGGATGTAGCAGAAACCCGTAAACATGCCTTTGCTGGTACTAATGGTGAAGCATATGTTGAAGCTGTTAAATCAGCAGCAAATGGCACTATGGATGTAGAGACAGCGGTTAATACCTGGATGGAGCTAGATGCAACTAATGGTGTAGATCATCGTAAATGTATCTCGCCGCAGGCAGCATTTTACTCAGGTCCGACTATTGCAGAGGTAGAGAAGGTTGCTGCAGACCATGTCGTGATTAAAGATGTAATGGTGCCTTATGATGTTGTAGGTAAGCTTGCGGCGAATAAGCCCACTATTCACCGCATGTTCAATAAGGAAGCTGCGGAGAAAGTGTTCGATGCTATTACAGTACTCACGCATGGCGTTGGTACTACCAGCAAAACTGCCTGCGCTAAAACCTCGGCTGCTATCGCTACCCTACCAGATACAACACAAAAGACATTGCTTGAGTTACTAATTGCAGTAGACAAGTAAGATGCTCGAAAATTTTCCATTTTCTAAACGTGTAGCCGGGGACTTGTTGGCTGATCCTGAAACATCCGCTACGGTGCTGCACCTTATATTGCTGACTGCATATAAGGATGAGCTATACGGAAACCCATCCGAAGGTATCCCACCAATGGACCCGGTAGAATGCTGGCTACGTGTTAAGGAAGATTTCGATACACAACCACCTGAGACTAATGAGAACAAGATAAATGCTCTTATGTTCGCTATCTCCACAGATGCGTTCTACGACGACCCATTAGCGTTTACCAGTATATGTTCATCCCTGTATTCCGGTGACCTAGGCGACCTCGTAGAGGGGGTTATGGAGGATCTTACGGTAAGTGAGATGCTGTGGAGTATATACGAGGTAGAACTCAACAGAGGACAGTCAGAAGACTTCCTACCGGTTGTCGATAGTCTTATAGCTGAGGTAATTGCGCAGGAGGCTGAAGACAAGGAAGATTTGGAAGTAGAGGATGTTGTGCCATTCTACGAAAAATTCGTGGTACAAATGCGCAATGATATGCTTACGCAAATGCGTACACTAGGTGTTGATGATAATATAATTGCAGCCCTGCTAAAGCAGGATGTAACTCCGTTAACACCTTAACCTGATATGTGACCACCCATGTCAAACCCACCTGACCCATATGGGTTAAGGAACTGGGACTGCGCAGGATTAAATGTATCATTAAATACCCTGCGTAATGTAGGGTCTTCCACAATAGGTTCATTTAGGATAATACGTGCTAATGCAAAGCCAAAGTTAATAGCATGTAGTGTGTCATCTGCCTTTGACCCATGCCGCTGGTATTTAAATGTAGCACCACCACCAGGTCCTTCTGTAGGTACACGGAATAGGTTCAGTAATTCCAGTAGTCTATCCTGTGCTAATCCCCACGCATAGCAGCGTATACGCCCAGCCTTAATTGCACTGTATAGGCTGGTAATAGCCTCAGTACGATTTAATGAATACTGATTAAACCATCCTGCACCTGCTGGCGCCTTAACAATTGCAGATTGTGGACCTACATAGTTAAATATAATATGACGCTCAGGTTGAATAGCTGGGTTCTCACGTAGGAGCATATTGTATGCAGCACCTACACCAAAGTCAGAGGCTATGCCAATTGCGTTATATGCCTTGTGGTCCTCGCATATAGACTGCGCCACACCCCGGTAGTCCATACCTGAGTACTGCCGCATATGTACAATATCAATGCTGCCATCCCATAGGATACCTAATATGACATGTACCGTATATGATACCTTGGTACGAGCCGCAGGGTTATAATCAGACCCACCCCAGTCACACCCAGATACTACATATTTATATCTACCATTAGGTTGGTTGCATATATCCTTAAGCGTAGCTGGAGACTCAGGAATTACACACATATTCTTAATATCCTGTAGTGTGATTTCTCGCATACCCTCTTCTGTAGGAATACCGAGTACTTCCTGCATAAATTTCTTTGGGTCATACCCTTCAAAGTCTTCCCAGATTTCAATCCATTTTTCAGGTACGTTAGCGTAGTCAGGAATAATTACCTGTGGGATATGGAACCCTATGTATCCTCTATCTAGTAGGTCAGGAAATTGGTGTACGAATCTACCATCCGCTACGTCTAATAACATACCGGTAGCCGGGTTAGTGGGTCCTTGTGGTTGTATGATCTTCATCACATCATTAGGATCTCCGCAGTTTAGCCACCCCTTTCCGGCACTGCCAGAGGTATAACCGGGTGCGCGTAAAAACCACATACCTTGACTACTAGCCTGGAATTTGGTTTCCAGTAATGACTCCATGGTTGTACTGGTACCGGCGAATACAGCGCCTGGCATCTTGGAGGATTTTTGGCATTGCTCAATATCAGGTAGAAAGTCAGGGTCTAAGAATTGCGACTCATCATAGTAATTATAATCACTTGTGCGAGAACGGGCCTCTTGAGTATCAGTAAGACATTTTACTAGCATAGTTACAGCACCATTAGGATATTCCTTATATTTTAGATTTTGCCTAAAGTCCTTATGTGATTGATAGAATCTAAATGCTCTTTCCATTTCCCTCATACGGTTAGCATACGAGTCTAGATACGATTGGTGCGGTACCACATACATACTCCTATGCTTAGGTATGATATGTGAGTATATAAGCTGCCTAGCAGCAAGACTAGTAGAGTTATGGGACAACAAGCCATCTGTGTAGTATAGATGGTCTTCTGAATCTACCTCAAAGTCATATAACTGTTCTAGTTCATCATCTTCTTCTGGAGGTATAATATTAGTTACCACACTAACACCACCTTCAGTTGTTATAAAGTCACCTACTTTTAAATCCTGTAACCATACAAGTACACCATCAGCTCTTTGTATGAGGTGCTCCGCAGCCCCACGAAACGTAATATCTGCTGTATGTAATTCCCATATATGCATACGTATAGTCCTATATACACGCAGTACAGATTTAAAGCCTGTCGGTGTATTAACCAATATCTGCCCGTCAGGTACGTCGATTACCTTGTCAATTTGCCAGTCGTGCATATTTATTTATCGTTAAGTTCTTCAGCTAATTCAAATATTTCTTGGGCTGTTCGTTCTGTAATTGTGTTGTTATACAGCGTAATTACCCTAGTAAATTTACCTATGCACTTGCCAATTTGCCTCCCAGCGCGGAACGTAATCGACCCACCTATCTGCATATGAAACATAGCAAATGAATATGGACGATTAGAGCAACTCAGCGGTTTATCATATGGATACTTAGGAAAGAAGTAAGGTACCAACAACCCTGCGTTATATTTGCATAGCCGGTATATATCAAGTATTATACTACCTGCCTTATCGCTAGCAGCCGGATCGCTGCCTGTCTTAGATTCAATGATCTGTAATTCCTTACCTAACGTACGAAGCTTATGCTGAAATTCAGCATTAGTCCGGACCTCCCAGTTTAAATCAATATACATAAATTTTATATGGCTGTATCTACTTCACCCAATTCTCTGCTGGCTATAAAACCCAATAGGTTCTATTCTTCTAGGTTTAGAAATACAAGGTGGTCGCCGGATATGTCCACTAATACGGTTGACACTGGACCTGTCAAGGCTAATGATCTGATCTCAGCGCAGGACGTTACCTTAGCCCCACCTGCTATAAATACAGATAATGAAACCATCACCAGAATCAAAGACAGATACAATACTGTCTAATCTTGTACTAGCTGCGCAGACCAGCATTGACAACCTATCTGCTAAAATTGCCGAAGACAACCCATCCGCCGTATTACCTGACCCATTATCTAAGTACCTAAAGAAGGATGATGTACTTATTGAATATAAGATAGTAGCCCGTACCAGTGATGGGGAATTATTTAATGTAGAAGGTATAAGCCATTTATCTAAATTGCTATCAGAGTCTATGTTACCTGAGGCACCAATGAATTTCGAGAATACGTTTAATTCTGCCATTGTACGTCCATCCTTAAATTCATTTATGCAGCATATTCGTACCAGGGTAGACGAGGTACGACGTAGTACCACATTAAGTATTACCAGTGAATCCACAGGCTTCTCCAGCCCGTCATCGGAATTCCTTACTGACTAATATATGGAAAATACAACAGGTGTTGATCCCAAGGGTATTGCCGGTAAGCTAAAACCCCAACTCCAATTAATTCCCCCGGTGTTTAATACGGAGGTAGCTAATGCATTGTATCTGGGCTCAGTGAAGTATGGTATTTATAATTGGAGACATACCAACGTAGAGATAATGACATATCTTGGTGCTATGCGCAGACACATAGACAAGGTAATTAATGGTGAGGATATAGACCCAGAGAGTAATGCCCATCATTTAGGTCATGTAGCAGCAGGCTGTGCTATTGTGTTGGATGCATTACAGCACGGTACGTTGGTAGATAATAGACCTCCACGTAAGCAATAGGTTCCTACCTAGTGTTATATATATTTGTAACCGTACATCGTATGTACTGTGCAAATTTGTATGAAACGAATCACCCTAACAGAAGCCCAGTGTAATGCACTTGATCCTAAGCATATTGTTATAGTTACTGCGGATAATGAGGGTGATACACTTGCTATGTCTGGTGTGGATATGATAGCTGCTGCTCGTGTGCCAGGTTCGTCATGTGCTAATACTACCTCTTTGCATGAGGTTATTGGGTGGTACCTAGATACTGAAAATGCTCGTGGTAATGGCACAGAGAAAATAGCCCTAATTGATGGTGAGTTGTGTCATATCGTATTGGAGTTTTAAACAAACTAACAAATCAAACAATGAAATCCCTATACCAATTCCTCCAAGACCACTGCATTCGCGGTGCCTGCCAATGTGGCAAGTGCATGGATGCACCTGAAAACCCACAGGACAAACAACCAACTGGACCTCACACTGCAGACCTCATCTTCTTCAAGGTGTGTACAACTGGAAATCCTAATGCAGAGGAACTGCGCACTGCAATCAAAGCCCACGTTGGAGAATACGGAGAGGTTGATCTCTTTGACGGCAAGGAACATAACTACCTAGAAATCGGTGGTTGGATCGGTGACCAAGGAGCAGCAATGATGTTGATGGGGCTTGGGGCAATCCTTGGCCTATGGCAACTGCTGACACCACGCACTGTACTCGGTCCATCTATACCTGACGACCTTGTGATGCAGATGGCGCAAGCTGGTATGGTGACAATTCAAGCCTCTGCTACTGCGTAACGCACCCCATGAAGTTCTTCAAAGACAAACAGTTCACTACCGTGGAGTTGTTTATAGTATTTTTTATAATATTGCTGTGTATTAGCTCTGTTGCAGCATTAGCTGTTCTACTGTTTATGATATTTGGTAAGGATATAGTGGTGTTACTGATGTGTATTCTCGTGGTAGCGGTAATAGCAAAAATCATTTACAAATAACACCCCACCACCTTCATTACACATGCCAAAACTTGAAATGGATGACAACACATCCACTGCAGTATGTATATGTACGATAGCCGTCTGCATTGCTGCTGTATTATTATTTTTAATTTATCAGTCGTATTCTGTAGAACGTGAAGCCATCCAAGCTGGTTTAGTGCAGAAACAAGTTCCTGGCTCCGCGAATAAATTTTGGAGCAAACCCGATCAATGAACTCATCTGACAAAACATTTTGCATTATATGCAGTATAGTGATACTAGCCATTCTTGCGTATAATATGCAGGCTAACTATTTGGATAATGAACTAGCCAAAGAGGCAGTAAAAGCTGGTTTAATACAACAGAAAGATATGAGCTCGTATGAGCCGATCTGGGTGAAACCTGACACTGTTACGAAGTAATTCATGACACTTAAAGACCTAACCAATGGGCAAACTGTAAAATACAGAACTGGTATTGCTGGTAGGAATAATATAGAATGGAATGCATGGGATACTGGTACGTTGTATGTAGCACGTAGGATTGCCAGCCTGCCTAAGACATCACTACCAACCCGTGCTCCATTAGCTGGTCAGATACTGACGCTGACTATAAATAATAGCAATGCTGCAGAGTTTAGTGAGGCTGAATATGACGCAGCAACCAACACATGGATGTGTGAAGAACATCTACTCGAGATAGAGGGATTAACTGTGTGAGGCCACCCAAGATACCCAATCAACGTCATAAGTATTTGCAGCAGACTGCAGACGGTACAAAGTTTCATGCAGTAAAAACAGCACCTACAAAATGGCTGTATTCAAACGCAGTCAGCCAGGTTGCCTGTCCACACTGCAATCAGGAAGCTGGGTATTATTGTGTAGGGTATCAATTTCGTAAAGTATGGCCTCCACATACTCAGCGTATAATGGCATTACCTACTGATATTGCGCAGCTAAGTCACCTATAACCCTATGAATCCATTCACCATTGCTCTGTTACCAGCTGGTTTAGTAATGTTATGCTTTTGTGTTCTTCATATTATTCAATACCCAACTGCGCTACGTAAGGCATTAGCACTGCAGTATACTAATACACTGCTTGGTATATTCATGACTGTGTTAGTATGGTTTGAAGTGTCGTGTGCTCTGGTTACTGTTATGTATATTGTGTATAGTTTGTTCACAATTTAACAAACCACCTATGACAATCCAAACAAAACTCAACATAGGTCAAGAAGCCTGGTTCATACACGAGAACAAAGCCACAACACGTCCAGTTGGTAATATTGATACACAGCAGACGGACATTGCTGATTTGAGTCGCACAACGCAAAGTGTAGTATCTGCGTCCGTAACATATGGATTCAGAATGTATAAGGATCATCCTAAAACACATGGAGAAATGACCTGGCTTAAGCTGTACGAACACCAGGTGTTCGTCACCAAGGAAGAACTGCTGGCTAGTCTGTAAAATACAAAATCCAACAACCCCAAAAACCACCGTGCACACAGTAACAATCCTACCGGATAATTCGGTACAATACACAGCAGATCCGTCGGTAGCCATTCCCCTGCTGCACTTCTTACCTGAAGACACACTGGTGGACTTCAAAGGTAGAACTATTACATGGGGCGAATACAAATGCAGCCTGCGTATGACTGATACTCCGTTTATTACAGCACATATCAGAGATAACGTCCTGACGGCCAGGGAAGTACCTACAGCATGGGCCAGATATTAGTTTTATGGTATGGCTCATACTTTCTAACACGTGTAGTGCAATGTCTATTATGTTTAGTATCATATTTAGCAGATCTCAAACACAATATATTCATAAGCAGGCAAGATGCATGTCTTTGTTATTATGGATACTGGCTGCTGTATTTTTTATAATATATTTAATAAGCAAATGTATTCTACCTACAAACTAACACACACACACTCACATGAACCTTAGTCCCCTCACAATTTACCTCTGGCAGCTAGCAGACAAGCTGGACACTCCCATGAGTGTTCTTAGTAGCATATCCGGCGTATCTGCATTAATTATGTTTATTATCCTTATGTTCCAAATCCACAGTGTCGGTTACTATAAGGCCAAAAACACCGCCCATGGCAATTATGCAGATGATCTCGGCGGGGCGGAGTCTTTAGTAGCGTTGCTGCGCCCGTGGTTCCACCGCACACTAGGTATCTTCTTCGTATCCTTCAGTCTTGTGATGTTCGTGCCATCCTCCAACACCATCGCTATGATGCTCATCATTCCGAAGATTGCGGACTCCAAGGTAATCCAACAGGATCTACCGGATGTGTATAATGCTGCTATCTCTGCACTGAAGGCAGCGATTACGTCAACACTACCGGAGGTGAAGAAATAGTTTATTATGTTGTTGGGTACTGCTCGTGCAATGCGCCCGTTTGCGTTCGTCACGCACGCGCTGGTTCCAAGGCCAGAAGTCTGCGGGGTTACCTTGCAGTGGATTCGCAGAGGACAAGAGCAGGTTGTGCATAATGGTTGATGAGGCATGCAAGTGCCGCTGTCATCTACTCACAATGGAACAAAAAACTCAAATACGTAAGGCGAGCTCAAAGTAGCCACGCCTACGGTAAGAGTACTATTTTGTATACCTAGTAACGCGCAAGCGTGACCGGTATTTTTTACCTATCAATTAGTCATTTTTAATATATGAACATTTTTGCTATCGACAGAGATCCTAACATAGCCGCAATACATTTAGTAGATTTACATACAGTTAAGATGGTACTGGAATCAGCACAGATGCTCGCCAATTGCTTTACCCCAACGCAGCTAGCTGACCCGGGGTGCCCTAGGACTTCTACAGGTACGGTAAGAAAGTATTGTCACTTTAATCACCCATGCTCTAAATGGGTACGTAAATCAAAAGATAATATGAGGTGGTTAATTGCACATGCTCTACAAATGGATAAGGAGCGTATGGTGAGATTTAATTCACCTAATCCTCATTTCGCTGTATCTTTTATTTATTGGGTACGAGATAATATGGATAACTCAACTACCCCATCTGGGGCTATAACAGAATTTGCACAAGCCATGCCGGATGAGTATAAATGCGAAGACTCTATTGAAGCGTATAGAAATCTATACAAATACGGCAAAGTACATTTACATAGTTGGAAACGAAATAAACCTGAATGGATATAATATCCATATGCAACAACCCCACCCCCTGTGCTATATATAATTGTACGGTAATAATATATATTTACCGTTACGGTTGCATACACACACATGTACCCACACATACACACACCACGCACACGTGACAGCTCCGTAGACGGGGGCTATGAGTAATAAAAAATACGAGGTAATACGCTTTATGAATATGAGCAATGGTGCGAAAATTAAGGAAGCTAGGATTGATGGGCTTACTACAACGCCCTGTACAGCTAGTGCCGCATCTATGTTTAATGAGATGCCGCGCGTAATGTACAAGATGGAAGGAGCTTCCGACACCTCGCCTTTTGAGGAGCTTTTTTCATACTACCCAGACGAAATTCAGTTCAGTGCTGATGAATTCGTAGGACTGACATTGGGCGAAGCCAAGCAGCTGTTCCGGGATAGGGACATTGCTTACCTACAATCCTAACAAAGAAAAATCTCACCCACAAAAGTTTGCGCGCAGAAATGCCGCTACTTTTGTTTACCTATTATACGAACATGGACGTTACCACCAGGGTAGAATTTATGTGTGTATTACCAGACGGTAGGTTACACAGCATAGTACGCTCTTCATACCGCGCACTACTAAATGCCGCTGTAAATAATCCTGACAGCTTATCAGAGGATAACTATATAGAGGACTTACGTACTATGACAGAGTATGCAAGGCAGTTGATTAATGGAAGTCACCCAGCTGTGAATACTAAATGTATATTTGTCAGAGTCGTTAACACATACACCTACCCAAAATCATGACTACAGCACAGGCATTTGAAAGTATAATGGAACCACTACCAGACTGGATGTGGGGTAATTCTGTGGAAGCGCGTAATGCACTACAGAACTCAGGTAGAGTACATCCGTACACCTGTGGAAATGATAGACACAGTGCTATACATAAAGAATACCAGAAAACACATGGTGGAGATTTTGGACAGTTAATCGCAGTAGAGGGAGGTTGGGAATGTCCAGCCTGCGGATACACACAACCACTTAGTATAGATGACAAAGAAGTTTAATATAGGAGATAAAGTAGAGGATAGTTGGTGGCCTGGCGTATGTGGTACAGTTGTAGAAGTATATAAATGTGTTGTACGTATACGCGCTGCGCATCCTAGCTTAGTGCCTTCCTCATTCAGTATGAAGAATGGAGTAGTAACATACGATTATGCCCATTTAAAATATCTAAAGGTAATAAAGAAAGCAAGTAATAGGTATGTACCGCTACATGGAGGTTATCCTGGCATAGTCATAGTAAGTAAATGCTGGTGTCATCATTGTTCCGGTACTGGATTTATAGAGTATGGTGGAATTTAATTTTTGTGTATGAATGAATTTAGTAAAATGTATTGGACTTTTCTAAGGTATACGGTACATATGCTTAATGCATCGCGCTTACAGATTCCGAATATACCCTACACCAGATCAGGAAACTGTTTTGCGTAAGACTATAGGGTCTTGTCGGTTTGTATATAATTGGGCTTTAGCTCAGAGGAGAGCGGCTTGGGTTGCTAGTAAAACTAGTGTATCTTATGCCAAGTCCTGCGCGTCAATGACGACGCTGAAAGGTGATGCTGCACATACCTGGCTTAATGAAGTATCGAGCGTTTGCTTGCAGCAATCACTAAGAAACCTCGATGTCGCCTTTGTAAACTTTTTTAAGAAGAGGGCAGGGTACCCATCTTTCAAGGTACGTAGGAACGGAGGTAGCGCCAGATTTTTAGGTAATGCATTTAGTATAACAGGAGAAGATCTATATCTAGCCAAAATCAAAACACCTATAAAGGTTGTCTGGTCGCGTAAGTTAAGTGGAGAGCCAAGTCAGTGTACCGTTTCACAGAATCCTGCCGGGCAGTGGTTTGCTTCGTTCCTATGTGACGAGGAGATTACTAAGCTTACTCCTTCTAATAATAAAATTGGTATTGATCTAGGGATAGAAACTTTTGCTGCTACGTCTGACGGGCAGAAGTTCGGACAACCTAAGCGTATTCGTAAACTACGCAAGAAGCTATCCCGCTTACAAAAGCTACATTCCCGTAAAGCCAAGGGCTCTAAGAACCGGGAGAAGGCTCGCGTTAAAGCCGCCAGGCTTCATCAGCATATTTCAGACATCCGTAAAGATTTCCTCCACAAACTGTCCACCAAGCTCATTCGTGAAAACCAAACGATTGCACTTGAGGATCTGGCTGTAAAAAACATGACTAAGAATCGCAAGCTCTCTCGCTGTATCAGTGAGCAAGGCTGGGCTGATTTCAGAACCATGCTCGAATACAAAGCCAAGTGGTACGGCCGAGAAGTGATCATCATTGATCGCTTCTGGCCTACCAGCAAGACTTGTTCTTGCTGTGGAGCCAAGACAAGCCTGACGTTAAAAGATCGAAAATGGAAGTGCTCCGCTTGCGGAACAAACCATGATCGAGACATTAACGCAGCCAAGAATATCCTCGCCGCTGGACAAGCGGTGCCATTTGCCTGTGGAGCAGACGAAAGACCAGCGAAGAACTACGTTCTTCGGGGCAGTCCGCGCCGAAGCAGGAAACCCGAAGCGCGAGCTGAGGAACCAACTGTTTAAGGTTGGAGACGTCAAGAAGAAAGTATAAAATGATATATGCTAAAAATAATACATTCCGCTGACTGGCATCTTCGCGACATGCAATTTGGTAAAACATCCAGAGCCCAGGATTTCACGGACTCTGTATATAGGATTGTAGATGTTGCAGTAAAGGAAGGGGCAGACTATATATTATGTGCTGGAGATATTCTGCATAGTAAGAAACCCAGCAGTAAAAATATAGGAGACTTACTAGAGCTAAATAGGCGATTATTAGCAGCAGATGTTACATTGCTGGTGGTAACCGGTAACCACGATAAATGCAACCCATCATGGATTAAGGTACTGCAGCAGGAATTATCCAGTAATGGTAAGTCATGTGGTATATACGATATTGACCATACGTTGTTTACTATGAAGCCTAAAGGCAAAGGTAAGGATATAACCGTATATGGATTACCTGATATGGCCCCTGATGATTTTAGGGCGGCAGTACCAGAATTTCCAGATGCTGATATTCTTATGCTCCATGGGTTGGTAAAAGACTTTGCTGCATTTGATGCTGGTGATAGGGCACTTACGGTTGAGGATTTACCATGTAATAGGTATAAGGCAATACTACTGGGTGATATTCATACCCATGCGTATAAGACAGTCGGCAATTGTACAGTAGGGTACCCGGGATCTACTGAGTTATGTAGTAGGCAGGAAAGTCCTGATAAGTATGTGAGTTTATTTACATTTCAGGATGATGGTACTGTAGATAGAACCTCTTTACCTATACGGCTAAATAGACCCATAGTGATTAAAGATGTACGTACACGTGATGAAGCTGATTTGTTGCTGAAAGATATAACAGCGCTTAAGAAGCAACACCCTACATTGTTGATACGTAAAGACCTAGAGATGACAGACTTGTATGCTCGTATAGTTAGTGTAGTGGACGCGCGCGAGTGTGTTATACGAGTAAGTAATATACCTTCAGAAGGATTCAAACTTATGAACCTGGTGAACAGGGCTAAGAATGATCCTGGTAATAAGTTGCCCGAAGACTTTGTGGCTGATTACTTTTCTGCCAATACCAGTTGTTTTGCCATGGCTCAGGCTCTATGTGACAGAGAGGCGAAACCAGCACAGATAATAGAAACATTTATAGACACCACATTATATGCGAATAAAGAAGTTAACGATCAAAAATTTGGGTAAACACAAGTCCCTGGTCGCTAACATGGATGGCGCAGTGACTGGTATAGTTGGAGCCAATGGTTCTGGTAAGTCTACTATATTGAAGATTATTCATTTGCTAATGACGGGGGCTACACCACCCCGTGAAACGCAGGACTCGTATGTGCGTAAGGTAGACCCCGCATTAGAAGCAGAGCCCACATACGGCACTGCGGAAATGGAATTCACAGCGCAGGGGGCTGAATGTAAGTTATGGCGCCGCGTAGGAAGCAGCCCGGGAAGAAGGTTGGAAATAGGTACAAGGGTATTGACCAGAGCTGAGGATATTCAAACTGCGCTTACCGATATTATGGGCGCAGATAAGTATGCTATAGATAACGCTGTGTTCCCTGCTCAGGGCGAGCTTGATAAGTTGCTATTTGGACAACAAGCCGAACGTGAAGAATTACTGGTGAAGTTGTTGTTACTTGGACATATGCAAAAGGTAGCAGATGTAGCAGCAGGTAAGGTGCGTATACTTAACTCTGAGTTGCAGGATTTCTCTGTATTACAGGATGAATTAATGTCAGGTAGGCGCAGCGCGGAAGAGCAGCTTGCTGTACTTGATGATCAGTTAATGAAGTCTAATAATTATAATGTAGAGATACAACAGTATACTACATATAAAAATATCACAGATGAGCTAATACAACTGGGGCACCTTACACGTGGTAAGACTGCCGCAGCTACTGCATATAGTACAGAGCTAGATAGACTACTAGAGGATAAGGCTACTGAGCTACATATTCAGTTAGCTAATGTAGAAGATCTACGCGGTTGGGTTACTAAGCTTGATAAAAAGATAGTAGAGATGCAGCGTGAGTCTAGTGAGTTACTTACACTAAAGAATAATACATCGGCGTATTTGGATACTAAACGTAGATTGTCTGATACCACAGCTAGAATAAATGCTGCTTATACTGTATTACCTGACAGACCATCCAATGAATTAATACAGCAGTTAATAGCCCGACTCAAGACTGCAAGGTCTAGAGCAGAGGCAGTACAGAAGATAGCAGATACTACCGAGTTGCTAAATAATCTGCGCAGTGAAAAGATTACTATTGATGCGGAGTTAAATGAGCATACAGATAAGTTAGCAACATTACAGGATGTATTGGCAGTTCATGTACGTGAAGCTGCATTATTGAATACTATTGTACAGACCTGTACTATGGCCTTATCTGCGCATACATGTTCTGATAATTGTCCTGTGTGTGGTACTACGCTAGCTGGTATGGATTTACAAGCTAGGTTGGATAATACCAACATAGAGTTACAAAGTAATATTGAAAAACAAGCTGGGGTGTCGGTCATTGTAGCAACCAGAACTAGAGCTATTACAAAGTGCACATCCAGATTATCGGTACTGAATGCAGATATACCTGTTAAGGAACAAGAGGTAAAACAAGCTGAATCTATAGTATTGTCCAATCCATATGAGGATGCAGATAGTATAGATGAAGAGATACGTAACGCTACGCTAGTTACTAATAAGTATTATGAAGTACTAGGTCAGATTGGTACTCTGGAAACAGAACGAGATGTATTAAATGCTAAACTTACTGAGTATGCTAATACACACGATACTGCAAAATATGAAAATATAGTGGTAGCAGATGTAGACAATAATATACAAGTATATCAGGCTAATATAACCAGGTGGATACCTATCTTGGATTCCCTAAGAGAGTCACTAGGTAAGGCAGATAGGATTAATACGCAGATTGAATCAGCACGTCTGGATATTCAGGAATATACTATTAAGTCTAATGCATTGAAGGTTACCCAATCACAACTGGAAAAGACATTTACACCTAGGTTGTTATCCATGATATCATCTGGGTATGAGGATATTGTAGCTGAGTTAAATAACAAGAATGTAGCCTATATAGAATTACGGGCGAAGGCAAACCAGGTACGCGCCCATGCCGATGATATGCGTGTACGTCTTATAGAGATTGATAAAAAGGTACAGCTGGATGCTGATAAGCGTGACGTGATATCTGACTTACAGCGCATCATTGCCGCCTTTTCCAGACAGGGTATTCCAATGGCGTATGTACAGCATAAATTTGATTCCTTGGTTGCAATTGCTCAGGCAAACCTGGAAATCATGGATGCGAATTTCGCTATTATACCTCATGCAAATAAACCGGTAAGCATGCAGTTCTACAGGGTAGACGAACCGGGTCAGGTATTGTTTGATCAAGATAAGTTATCTGGAGGTCAGCGCGTGAGACTTACCATTGCTTTTCTTTTAGCTGTACAACAGCTTGTAATTCCAGATCTAGGGTTCTTGGTATTAGATGAACCCAGTATGCATTTGGATGAGGCAGCTAAAGAAAACCTTAAAGAATTACTGTTAAATATGGGTAGGCAGTTGGAATCTACGGATATGCAAATATTGGTATGTGACCACGCCCCAGAATTAGAACCAGCGTTGAAGAAATGTATTAAACTATAATATGCAAGCAGTACTATACGAAGTAAAAATAAGATTAACATCCTCATGGCTTGGTAGTCAGAATACCAAGGATAGGGTACGTAGGTTTAGACGAGATAAGAATGGCAGGATGGTTGTGGACTTAGCCCAATGGCACTGGGCATTTAAGCAGGCAGCGGAAGCCCTGCATATGGAGGATGTAGACACCACCACCATATACCCACAGGATAATATTGTATTCCCTACATTAGTATTATATAGGCGTAATTACACTCATAACAATAAACAGCAAAGTGAGATGTTCGAAGCCATTCGCGAGAACACGGTACTTACATTTAATGTGTTGGTAACTGGCGCCCATGGTACAGGTTCAGGCCACCAACCAGACGAAGCCCGGTTACAGGATATACTCAGATTCACAGGTATGTTTACCGGGTTAAGTCCATGGGGTGGCAGTTATGGATATGGTAGGTTTGATGTAGAGGCAGTAACACGTAAGTAAATCACACCACCACTATGAAAACAAAACTTATCACAGCATTGAGAACAACTGCCACCGCGCTGGAAAATGACACATTCTTTTATGAATGGCAGCAACCATCCATGTGTAATTGCGGCTCCCTGTTATGTTCCCTCACAGGTATGAGCGCAGATCAGCTTAAAGCTAGAATACCTGCCCCAGTTTCTGGTACGAGCTACGCATGGACACATCTGGCTGGTCAGTATTGTCCTATCACCGGCATGCCAGAACAGGAGCTTTTCCGTAAGATCATGGGCTACGGTCTCACAGTAAAGGACATAGTTAGTCTCGAATACCTGGAAAACGAACGGGTGATTAGCAGGATGAATATTACGGAAGAAAAGCGTACTGGTATTTGGCCATTTCGCAGAACCATTACAACCAAGGTCGAGGAGCTGGACCACAAAAACAAGGAGCATGTGATTGCATATATGCGTGCATGGGCTGATCTGCTCACGGAGGAAGGTGCGCTTGATATTCCAACCTCTGAGTCTAGTTGCGATACCGCACCAGTAGTAGTAAAGGCATCCTAAACAACATACGCAATGACAGACAAAGAAAAAAAAGAAGCAGGAGAAAAAGGGTATTATATGGCACAAGGTGCCGCGCGTGCTATTGCTAATATACTTATAGTAGCTGTTATAACAGTATTCGTATGCAGAGTAATTATTAACAGCCTATCATGGTTTACTGACGATACAGATAAATATGGTTGGAAGCGTAGTGGAATGTCCTTACATACGGACTACAAAACAGGTATACAGTATCTTACTACTCCATCTGGTGGTATTACTGTACGTGTACAACCACAACCCCAATGAGTTACGGTCCTATCTGTCCAGGTTGTGGGAATGATATGGATTGGAAACTAGGTAAAGATGGAGAGGAGTGTCTGTGTGGGTGGCCTACTACTACAAATGCCGAGCTGCACGCCCGCGCTGTGGCCCTACGTACGCAAGCGATCGCCAGCCTCATAACTAATACACCTACACATAAGTTACCTAGTAAAGTGGTGCAGATAAGCACAATGTGCTTCCCATCCGGTCCTAATAATGGGGACTATAATAAGTTAATAGTATTATGTGAAGATGGTAGCATGTGGGAGCAATACCATTCCAGTGGTTATTCCAATGTACCTACAGATATGTTATGGCACCTAATCCCATCATGACCAAAGATCTATTCACCACGTGTAGTTGTGTAAAAGAATATCCTGATCCTAAGTGTACTGTGTGTCAGGGATCTGGTAGGTATATACAAAGAGAAATAACAGATACAGATCGGCTAGAATGGCTGGAGCGTAATCTCCTACAGGTACATACGCAGATTGGTGTGACTATGAATGGTAAAAAGTTTACTGGTCAAATGCATAACGAAGCTAGGTGGCAAGCTGGTGGTTCTTCGTATTTTAGTATTAAGCATAATTCACTCAGAGAAGCTGTAGATGCAGCTATGATATCAAACGTACCAAAACCATGAAATCACATTACTACGTATTTAGGGTAGGTCATATGCCACCAACGGTCAAACATGCCACCGTAGATGAGGCAGTCAAAGAATCTGAAAGACTTGCCAACAAACATCCCGGTAAGGAATTTGAAATATTGCAGTGTATTGGTGTTACTAAAGCTATAACCACACAAACTACGTGGACCGATGATGCAGTAGTACGCAAATAACATATGTACCCAAGAACAAAATATGAAATGACTCCAGAGGATCTGGAGAAAATACTGGAAGCTTGTAAAAGTACACCAGCAATAATGCTGCATATAGGAGGTGGTAGCACACCACAAGAACGGGCTAATGCGGCATGGGCCGAGTTAGGTAGTCGTATGGGATTTGACCATATGACTGTACAACCTACAAGTAATGGCGATAGGTTTTTTACTGCCGTACCTCTGGAAACAGAAGAACACAAAACAGCGCGTCTAGCTAAGGAAAAGGCGGATAAGCGGAATAAGCGTATTGAAGCATTACAATCCGAACGTGATGCAATACAAGCAGAGCTGGATGAGCTTATTACCACTATAGACCATCGAGTATAATATATGACAACTACAGAAATGTTAGAAGGTAGACACACAGTTAAGTTGGGTTGGGTTGAACCGTGGCAAGCCTGTGGTCCGGAAGGTAATACACTAGACGCACATATAGAGTTGCGTGCTACTGTGCATGATTGTATAAACATAGCCAGAGCGGCATCAAAGCATAAAGGACTACCAACAATGGGCGACGATGAAAATCACCTATTGGACTTTATAGCAGTACACTGGGCTACTGTAGTAAAGGAGTAAATATATGTCACATATAATGCCAGCACTAGTCCATAAGCTAACGTATGGACACGATGCTTGGGTAGTTGGGTCTGCCGCAAATCCTGATGCAGACCTTAGTAAAGTACGAGATTATGATATATTGGTATCAATGAATAACTGGCGTGAAGCAGCATTGCTGATATCTGAAGATGCTACAGTCAATACATTTGGAGGTTGGAAATGCCAGAGTGAAGGTAAGGAGGTAGATGTATGGCCTGGAGATTTAGCATGGTTGTTAACTAATGCCATTGTAAAATATGCATGGCATCCACGTACTAATACTAGAATAGCGTCAATTTAAATAATAAAGTAGGTATGGTAAATAATAATGATATACATTTAATGTGGGACGATGCTGTACTTACTATTGCACCGTCCAACAGAAAGCTGGAGAAGTTCCTGACATATAAAGAAAAGTCGCTGGAACCAGATCCCAAGAAACCGTGGAATAAAATTACCAGGGTTAAGACAGTAGATCTATATACAATAATAAAGGAACAACCTAATTACCGGGTAATACAGACCATGCAGGGTATGTGGCACAAGGTGAAGACGTTCCTGGAAAACGATGGATTTAATGTAAAGTTTTATGATATGCGTTTGAGCTTTCCTGCGCCTAAATTTGAACTTATGCACGGGTTCAGATTTAGCCAGGAGGCGCTGATTAAGCAGTTCCTAAGTACTAACTGTAGTGGATTATTGGGGGCACCGACCAGGTGGGGTAAGAGTACTTTAGTAAAAAATACTATACGTGCATTCCCAGATGTAAATACCGTAGTAACTGTACCTGGTACTGACCTAGTAAAACAATTGTACGATGATATTAAGGAATCTAATCCAGGTAGGGAAGTTGTACTACTAGGCGGCGGATCTACTAAGAAATATAATGGGGCTGATGTAACAGTAGCCAGTATGGATAGCCTACATAAATGCGACACAGATATGTGTAGGTTATTATTAATTGACGAACCTCATGCTGCTGTAACAGCGTCCAGATTACCTGACCTGGCTAAGTTTGACAAGGCTCGTAAGCTAGGATTTGGTGCTACGCTGAAGGGTAGATTCGATTGTCGGGATATCCTTATTGAAGCGTTAATAGGACCAGTACTGGCTGAACGTACATATACAGAAGCTGTGGAAGAAGGAGCGATATGTCCTTTGGTAGTATACATGATACGCATACCCATCCTCAAATCCGTAGATACCCGGGATAGGGCGTACAAGAATTTGCTGTTTAATAATGACAGGATAGGTAAAGCAGTAAAATGGATATGTCACGAATTACTACCCAAGAACTGGCAGACTATCCTATTCATTAAAAATGAATCGCAGGCAGAGTTCTATATGGACTGGATAGGCAAAGTAGGTACTATCGCGATGGCTAAGCGTATGAGTACGCCAGAGCGCAGGGATACCATGGAGCGTATGGCGTCAGGAGATATTAAGCGCTGCATAGCCAGTGATATATATTCACAAGGTGTGACATTCAACCATGTACGTGCATTAATAAATCTAAGTGGAGGAGGTGCCAATACTACCACCATCCAGAAACCTGGTAGATTAGCAGAGATACGACCAGGTAAGAACTGTGGTATAATATTCGATTTCATGTTTGTACCAGAAACAGGTGTACATGACTTAAAAGGGGCGCAATGTCTGGTTCGAGATTCAGTATCCAGGTTAACTGCATATCTTGAAAAGGGGTATGAAGTACGCCATATATCAGGATACGAAGAATTAGTGACAGCATTTAATGAACGTATAGCACAGTAATAATATGATTATAATAAATTCTAAACAAGATGAATTGAGGGCGGAACACGCCTTTGCTAATACCAGAGAGGAAATAGATAAAGCAGATGGGTGGACTATTATCAAGAGGTTCAAAAGTAAATCCTTACTTGCTATGTACGTGGCTAACGCCGATGAAATGGCTGATCTGGAATTCAAATACCCGCTGCGTAATTATCGACGTAAACTAGACCTAGATAAAATGTATGTAGCAATAAAACGTAAATAACATATATGCATGTTAGTAATGACCGTATAGACGCAGTAGCTCGGGAGATACGAAAGTATTATATAGAGCGTAAATCAGCGCTGTTTAATGGTCAGTTTAAAATACATAAGAAGTTCGCAGAATTTCGCCATTGGCAGGAGGCGGCACTTGTATGTATAGAACTAGGCGCTACACCAGAGACATATGTAGACGCAGCATTTGCACACTGTGGTATACCCGCAGGGCCATACCCTAATAACATGGCAGGTGGCGCTATTCGTGGTTGGTACAGTAGATACGCCCATAAACCCGCTCGTACAGTACAACCTACTGTAGGGACAAATAGTGCTGACTTCTTGGCCGGGCTTACCGCTGGTGTGAATAAGAGCCTACCACCTTCTCCGGCTATGATTACACTGAAGGAGGATATAGATTGGACACGCAGGAGTCTACTGCGACTTACTGGTACGTGTAATATAAATGCCACTACTATAGAATATATTAACAGCTTTACTGTCAGCTACCCTCCGCATGTGCGTGCGTTGTTAGGGTACGGTAATGAGAAAGTTAAGAAATTCTTTGGCAGCGAAGCATTGGATATATTCGTGAAAAACCCAGCCATTTACAGGGCTGCCGAAGATTTAGGATACCCTATAAGAGACATACTACTATGGCTAAGTGCCCGGACGAACTAAAACAACTGATTATAAGTAAGCCCGTGTGGTTTGAGAACTCTGTAGTAGCCTGCAGCCGTACTAGCCTGGACCTGTTCAAGAAGCTACGTATGGTGTTGTGTCTATATCCTGATACAGAAAAGCACGTGGATGATTTCGAGACAAATAACAACAATAATATAATCTACGCAGGTATACGTGATTATAATAATATGTTCATTAAGTCTAATGAGGCAGCATGGTTGCCTATGACTGAAGAATGGCTGCAACACTGGTTGTTGAATAAAGCGGGTAAAGCCGAGCTTGTAGCCAAAGCAGAAATACCCGATGTAATAGAACATTTCAGAAATAGTATTGTACCGTTTCCTACATCCGCTTCTAGTATAGGTATAACACAGATGGGTGTAGCATCATATTTACGTAGTGTCAGAGCAAAGCGTATTATAAATCGTGTATCGTTGAATGGGGCTGATCTTGAGGACCTGGCATTACAATGTGAACATAACGTAGAATTCATTAATCGTATTGATGGTGATGTGGCGCTTAATAATACATTACCGGCTGGTATAGATTTCAATGATACCCCTATATTTGATGACCCCAACAAAGCCTTGTGTGAGATGTTGGAGAGTGACATACCTGCGCTAAATGCTGCCATGGGTGGGTTTAGAAAAGGGTGTGCATATATGGTCATAGGATCTACCGGGTCTGGGAAGACGATCTGCGCTTGTCAGCTTGCCAGCTCATTTTCCTACACAGGTAATTACGGAGGTATTTATATATCTACCGAACAATCACATGAAGATTTACGTCTGCGTATCATATCTAATTGTTGCCGTATTCAGCATGCATCAATTAATAGAGGTATATTCCAGGAGCAATTAACAGCACGCGAGACTGAAGCGTATATTGATTTCAGATCCAAATGTCGTGCATTAGCAACAGGTAGAATTCATTTTGCAAACTGGGGTAATGCCCAGTCCATGCCTGGTGTGAGCGTAACAAAGAAAATAGAATACGAGATTGAGGAGTATTTTAAGTTATACAATAAATACCCATCATACCTAATACTAGACTGGATAGGCGGTGCCTTAGGCCAGATGGCAGACAGCCCGGATAAGGTACGTTTGTTATATCAGGATACGGCCGATGCATTGGAATTATTGGCCCGTAAGCATAATATAGTTACAGTGGCATTTGCACAGGCACACATTAATGCTGTGAATAAACTGAATATAGGTGCCGCTGATTTAGCTGAGTGTAAGAGTATGCCTAGGAATTATTCAGGCATCATAGGTATTACATCTATGTACTCTGAAGAGCATGCTAAATGCTTAGCACTGGAACAGAATAAGAAGCGCCGGGATTTCCGTATGCCTGTGGAAATGGATGAGGCATTGATGTATTCAGACAAGCAATTCTTCTCACTATCTAAATGTAGGTATGGGGTACAGCGCAATGTACCATATAAAAGATTGTACGAGTATCAGCGAATGGAACCCTGGAGATAGGTACAAAACAAACACACAACACATGAGCAAAACAAAAAAAGAACTGACAGAGTTAGTTAAGTATAATCAGCTAGGGTGGGAGGCTATACAACACAAAGATGGATGGTGGGTAGGTAATGATAAAGGTGTACCATGTTATGGTGATCACGAACTTGCCCGAGCTGCCTTGACTATTGTATGGCAACGCGAAGGCGGGCACCAGCTCAAGTATCGTATATGTAAGTTCACTGGTGTTAATGTAATCAACGGGGAACATACGCCAAAGCTGTCTGCGGAAGAAGCACTGACACGATACACACGACACGTAAAATAGATAATACACAAATGAGTACAGATAATAATACGGATAATGACACACAGTGCATACGTCCAGCATTTGCGCTACAAGAAGTAGTCAGTCATGTGCTGGATGATAGTACTAAAGGTATAGTAGTTGCATTCATGATGCGTGGCAATAATCACAGTTACGAAGTGCAATGGAATGTAGATAAATGTTCATGGCATTTAGATTTTGAACTTGCGCATAAACCAGAAGGTAAAAATAAAATAGGATTCTGGCCGCAATACGGGGCAGCCCATAAGACATAAATATATGACCAAGCATCACCTATTAGAAGAACTATCTAAGTTTAATGATGACGACGAGATTGCAGTAGGTGATGAAATCGCACCATACGTACCTAAAATACGTAAGATATGCGGTAAGACAGTATACTGTACTGCACTGTATTGTGACAGAGCGCCTGAACACCCTGGTAGATGTTTTAGTACTAGCAAACAACTATATTTCGACCCATCATAAATGATAACAAAAACGTACACAGGTATAATAGATAAAAGATGGGAGGGCTATGGCAGGCATGAAACTATAATGCTAAAGCAACCTGATGGGTATAGTATGGACCTGGTAAGTAGAATCACAGAGAATGTGGGTAACTACGGTGCAGCTGTAAACGTCAGGTATTGGACAGCTAAAAGCGTACAGAGCAGAGATGCAATGCAGGAAGGTGCTATACGTAAAATGTGTGGCGCTGTTGATGTATACCATAAGACTGAAGAATACCAGTATTCAGAGTACACAAGCGGTACAGATTATGTAACAGAGATGGACATAGGTAGGCATAATCTGTATAAAGAATTATGTAAGCATAATGGTAAGTTCTTATACTTGGAGATAGAATTTACAAATGTACCTGAACATATGTTACCACCTATCAATGATGATGAGGTATTGAGTGGTATAAAGTTAAATAAATAAATATATGACACCAACAGGATTAAATGCAGCTGAAAGTAAAAAGTTAACTACGTACACACATCCACGTATTGTGAACTGTGCTAGATGCGGGCGTAACCATAAGAACCTAGTATTTAAGCGTCTAGCGCGATCACAGGAAGAATGGACGCACTGGGCTTTATGTCCGCGTAATAAACAACCTATAATGTTAATGTTTTACGATATTTAACAATTTACATACAACACATGAAGAAGAGCAAATCACAAAAAGCAGCAGTAAAAGACTACAAAATTACACCACAGTTCTATGTGGTACTAGACCCATCTGTACAGTCCAATACATCCGCAGAACAGACATTACAAGCTACAGGTCCATTCAAATCGCAAGAACAGGCAGAGACTTGGATCACTGAATCTTCGGGCGATGATTGGTTGAACTGCTGCGGATGTCTGAGAGATGGACCAGCTGAAGCTTGGGGTAGTACGCACATTATTACGCAGGTAGTACGTCGTGTACGTCCAGTACCACCTAGTAGTGTGAAAATGGTATTGATGGACGTACCAGAAAAATCATGACCAGGCCTGCAGCACCTAAAGATGATGCGCAGTACAGTACTATTAAGACAGAGTGCCGTACTGCAATAAGACGATATAAGGCATATAAGAAAATACCTTATGATAGTTTCCAGGTATGGGCATGTTCAGAAAAAAAGGGTGCATACTTATTAGCTAGAAGAATATTGCGTATAATTAAAAATAATAAAACGTAAAATAATATTATGTACTGGAAATTAATGGGATATGTGAAACTACAAGGTGAGAAATTCTCTACGTGCCTTCATAACACTATAGGCATTCCAGATAATTATGTAATGGCGCCCATAACATGGACACCTGATATTACATATAAATCAACAACTAAAAAATGTTCCAAATATGATATTCGTGTTAATAAAGCTCACGAACTTATAAAGGCTGCTAGCACTGTTGGTAGGTTTGTATCCAAGGAATGGTTGTATACTAAACTTGGATGCAGCCGTAGGACCATGACGAAGGTATTAACAGAGCTGCAGAACAGTCATACTATATGTGGTTTAATTGCCGTACGTCATGCTATTAACTGCGGTTATTTTTATAGAATGGCTGGTACATACTGGACAAATAAAATACAACGTACACATGAGTACATAAGACATGAAATGAACCGGGGTATCCATGTGGAGGATTGTTGTACTTGCAGAGCTTCTGTAAATACCGAAAAACAGACCTGCATAGATTCTGTAAATGGTGAAATTTGCCCTCCTAATACAGCTTCTGTAAGTACCGATTTGTGCCCTCCTTATGGTAGAGTGTTAAAAGAACTCTACGGGAGTCTCTATATACATAAAGAACCCCCTCAATCCTTTTTTCTCCAGAACGGGGAATTACCAGCTTATGTAAATAGTCAGGCTGGTAGGTATGAAAAAATAATCTGCAATGAAGATATGGACGACGAAGCCCTAAAGGGCGGATTCGTCCGAACTAAAATTCGCAGGGTAAAAAATATGACCTTTAAAAGGACCCATGAAGATGGCCGACCAGGCGATGGTACTCAGGGTACGTGCTATAGCGCCGCAGGCTGCATTTCACGGCTTTCTGATATGGGTCCGCTATCTGAGTACTCAGAGATGATTGCACCACTGTTAAACGCAGCGGCAGCCCCGGCAACATTTTCTGCAAGTATTGCAAGATCTGCTTGCAGGCGGATTGATTCAGGTATAATGACCCCGGTGGCTGTACGAAAGGTTGTAGAATACCTTGTATCTAAAAACATTGTGCAGCCTATGTATATTTTAATACGCGACTTTGATTACTACACTAACCGCTGCATAGAAAAAATTGATTACTGCGAATTGCCCGGACTGTCTGCTCATATTGATTCATTGATACTAGGTTCACCTGCGAGTGAACTACAAAATGCGCTACTAAAAGCCAGAGATAGGCTTACTACTTCACTAAACACACTACTGGAATCTGATAACGCTGGGATGCTCGCACCCAGCAAAATAATTAATACTATATTGTTTAATTCTGTTGATCCGCTATGGGCCCAACTTGCCGCACTACTTGATTTTGCGTCATTTCCCGATGCCACCATAAATACTGTTGTTGATTATTACGCTGATAAATTGCATGATGATATTGCTAAGGATAAGAATGTTTTTGAACTGTTCCGTAAACACGAACAACACCGTAAACTGCTAGGTAAAACCAAACTGATTGATTGGTTTGACGTGGCGACGCATACGCGTAAATATGCAACTGATCTACGTAGTTCATTGAATATTAACGGTTTAGAGCATGTTGCTTTAAATGCGTATTGTGAAAATATAAAAGAAGATAATATTGTAAATGTCATCCCTTATAGCCCCACTTGCATCTTGCGATGAGACGGCTGTACCAAGAGGAGTTACCTTACTTGCTCAGGCATTAAGCGAACTCCATGGCCCGGCGATTATACGAAACGAATCTTCTGGTTATCATATATACTTACCATCACCGGCTTGCCTGGAGGTAGATGGCCGCAAGGAACTGCAGAGTAAACATCTGACAGTTAATGCATCCAGGTATCTAGAGTTAGATGGTGGTTGGACCAAGAAGCTAACAGGTAAAAACAAAGACAAGGATTTCAGTGCCATATGTCATAAAACTGACACTAGGTACAGGGTGTCTGATTTGTTAAATCCAAGTAAATATCCGCCACTTGAGAAGAGGGGGATAAATAATGTCCACACCCATGTAACCAACACGGCTAATAATTCATCCGCATCGCTGGTGGATGATGGTACAGGTAATATGATACCAATAGGTCCAGGTTTGGTAACCCCAATAACCGAATTACCACCCAGACACCCGGCAGTAGAATATCTAACTAACCGGGGCTACGATTTGAATATGCTGTACCAGCAATTTAATTGTTCGTACTGTACAGCAGAGACACCAGAGGACGATACCAAAGGTATATACTATAAAAAACTTCCAGCTGACTTCCGAGATACACCACAAGGTAGAATAATATTCTATGTACTCATGAATGGCGTACAGGTAGGTTGGCAGGCACGTATAATAGATAGGGTAGTAGGAGATACAAAGGAATATCTCCACCCGTATAGTAATAGGTGGGTACCTATGGAACATAAGGACCGCATAACGAATAAATGGACCACACTTCCCGGAGTAGACGTATGTACTGAAAGGTATACCTGTTTATGGAAACCCAGTAAATATAAGACTGCATTTGGTGCCATGCGTAACCAGTTGGTAATGGGGTATGACGCCGCTTTGGTATGGAACAGGTTGATGAAGTTCCCAAAGCCCATTGCCATATTAGGCGAAGGTCCATTAGATGCAGGTAGATTTGGACTTGGTGGCGTGGCTATGCTGGGTAAGTACTTGAGTGATTTTCAGGCAGACAGCATAGCTAGGAAATTCAAAAAGCTTATTGTAGTATCTGATAATGATAAGGCAGGTATGGAAGCTACACAGCGTATTAAAGAAGTAATGGCAGATAAAATGGTAGAATTGGTGTTTGCAGAAATACCGTCAAATTATAAAGATGCTGGAGACATAACAACCATGGACGCTCTGCACTTGATAGGTAGATATTTAAATTAACCCACACATGACCCAACACACATCCCTCCTCACTGAATTGCTTGCAGATAAGAATAATAAGCTTGATGAAAATTTTGTAGATGAACGCCGCTCTACACCATCCACGCAGGTATATCAGACAGAGAATATTATTATGAGCAGTCCTACACCAGCATTCACGATTACTACATCAGAATATAAGCCGCATATGGTATGTTATAATGGTGTTCGATACACTAAGCTTGCAGCACAACATCCGCATATTGATGGCTGCTGGTATTTGAGCAGAAATACAGACGTATCATCAGCGTATAAGTTTCTTATCACAAATAAGCAGCTCGCCACTATTATGAATATGCTGAAACCTGGGTGTATTACGGAAGATGCATTGTATAGCCGTGGTAATACACAAGGCTGCACATTTAAAATGCAGGCTCCTGTTTCGTTGCCGTCTCGGCATATTCGTCCGCAGACTGTCTGGCCTTCGACGCAAGCTGCCATGATGGTCAGCAAGGTGTGTGATGGTGCAGATCTGCACTACTTGCTTGTTGATGATGCATTGCCTGTGAAAGATATGACTCCAGAACAGGAGACATCATCTATGCTTGCAGATAAAAATACGTTTATTGGCGAGGCTCGTCCTACTCTTCCAAACCTGCGCCACCGTCCTGATACCGAACCACCAGTGTCGTCATCTGACCTGGAAGCCGAAGCTATCCTACAACAAAAGCACGCCTTCTCTGGTACACCACGTCGTACTAAGCGCGCCAATGTTAAGGCCAAAGTAGCTGCCGATGTTGCTCCTAGTGTACCAGGCAGTAAGACAGTTCCGTTGTTTACTGAGCTTGTAAATAAAGTATTGGAAATTGCGGATCATGTAGTGGGTATTGAACAGGCGTACGAAGACCTACAGGTTGCACATGCGCTGACTAAAGCGGAGCTGCACACAGCTGAAAGTACTATTAATAATATTGCGGCAACTGCCTCCAGTGTACATGATAAAAAGATGCAGATTGCTACAGCCCGCGCCGAGGCTTCTGATGTTCCGTTTACCGGAGCTGTGTCATTGAAGCATTGTCTGGCTACTGGTTCGTTCTATACTTCTGATAGGTTGTATAAGAATGGTTTCTTTAGCTGTGAAGATATGTTTCAGGTATTCGCCAATATGTGGGTTGATGATACAGGTACATTGGTCAATAAAGATCATTTCCAGCGTGTCGTACGTAATGTGTTTCAGCAAGCATCCTCTACGTCTGAGCGTCCTCGTCTGCGTGCATCTGCTGTTCGTGATAAGGAGGCTACACTGTGTCCTGTTGTGTGTCCGAAGAAGACAAATCCTGTTGATGGTAACGACGATCCGATGGATCTGGATAATCCTGCATATGTCAGCAACAACACCCCCTGCGTCCGCCTGCAACCCAGGTATACCGCAAAGGCTGTGGAGCATATGAAAAAGGTTTGGAACACTTATCTGCCTAATTCAACCCAAGACGTATAATATGGAAAAACCTACAAACCAACAGATTAGCGATAAGCGCGACAGAGCAGCTGACTCCGTAGTGGAGGACGGAAATAAATATCCAGGTATGACTTACACTGAGGGCATTCGTGATGCGCTTGACTGGGTGTTGGGAGATGTGGACGAGGACCTTGAGGTTTAGTACCTAAACTCATGAAAGTATATACTAATAATAAGTTCTCTGGTCATTGGCCTGTTGGTACAGCCGCCGTAGTTGTTGCTGAGTCCGAATCTCAGGCAGCAGCTATTCTAAATGCAAAGCTTGAAGAACTTGGTTTACCAGGTGACGCAGAGCAGCAGGATATGTCATACCTTGGAACTCGTACTGAAAGTGTGCGTATACTATGTGATGGTAATTACTAATTACACATAATAACTATGAAGACGGAAATTACCAGAATAAAACTAAAGCTGAAAGGCCGAGATATTGAACTAACAGCACAAGAAGCTCGTGAAGTTCAAGCTGAGCTGAATAAGCTGTTTGAGCTTGAGAAAACCCAACTACAGAAGATACAAGATGGATTGGATAAGCTGACTACTAAGGAATACATACCTTATCCAGTTTACCCGCCACCTATTATTATAGAGTATCCTGCTGCTCCACAATGGTCGCCTACCTGGACTGTGTGGAGCAGTGCAGATAAAGGCGTAGCCGGGGGTTCCCCAGGTACGCTTTGTATGTCTGTGGGTCAGACTACCTGTTGTGCTGACACCACGCACACGCGCGCAACATACGCAGCAAGTATACGAGCTCCTCTGCCTGTGGGTCAGACTACGTAAATATAACTATGTAAAGGTATAATAATATGACTATATCCGATGATAAAGGATGTAGCGTTCCATGGTTTCATCCAACCCGCGAATTAGAGATGGTTCGCGGGTTGGTATATGGTCGCATACAATATTTAAATGATATACTGGTATCCCAAACACCCGTGATGACGGATGAGGATGCTGTGTTGCGGGATACAATAATGGATGAATTGCGCTTTCTAGATACAATACGTAACTAAACTAATGTATGTACAATAATGTAAAGGAGAAGGTAATACCTGTACCAGACTTGTCCTATGCTCCTCTACTGAGTATAGATAAGACTGGTGAACATGACGACCATCCTGGCGTTACGTTTATAGCAGGTGAGGGTAAGGCAGGGTCGGATATAATGTTTATATCTTCTTGCGTAGCACCACAAGAGGCTAGTAAGTTTGCACCAAATCGCAATGGGGGTCCTGGTGTCAGGGTCCGTCCTAGGTATCTTAGGTCTGATGCCGCAGTAATGTTTTCAGATATACTAAGTCAGGAGGGTATAGATATTCATGAGCAGTATTATACCGCACTGGTTAAGTGGCTACTTCCAAAAAGCGATAGGATAAAGATACCTAAAGATGTTATACGCTGGTGTATGCCGTCATTGGAGACTGAGATAGCGAACGTAAAACCTAAGATAATAGTATGTCTAGGTAAGGTAGTATTTGACCAGCTAATGGATTTCAAGCTATCACTTAGCGATGCCAAGGGTGCTTGGTTCTGGTCTAATAAGTATAATGCTAAAGTATATGTAATGGAGGATACATATAAGCTTGTAACCAACCCTGAGTACCTGGAGAAATTTAGGATTGATGCCAGGGAGATAAATAGGACATGGAAAGAGACACGTAATATAGATGTAGGTAGAGTAGAACTTAACTATACTACTATTACTAACTCCAGTGAACTATCAGACCTGGTTCACATGTGGAGAGATAATGATTACAGAGTACTAAGCGTAGACTGCGAATGGGCAGGTTCTAATCATGTAGATGGTCAGCTACGTTCCACCCAATTCTCCTGGGCACCCGGGCAAGCATGCTACGTACGCTGGTTGGATGATAAAGGTAATTATGTGTTTGATATACCGTATATGGAGGCTGGTGATATACTGGCTACATGGTTAAATCAACCACATGTAAAATACATAGGACATCATTTCTCTGCGGATGCTCCGTGGTTACATACTGTATTAGGGTTAGACTGGTATGAGAAATGTATATTTGATACAGAGTTTGCACAGCAGGTAGCTAATGAATATGAAGACCTATCACTTGAACGTCTGGCATTAAAGTATACGGACCTAGGTAGATATGATCTTCCTCTGCTTATGTGGAAGAAGGCTAATAAAGACCTTATGGTGGATAATGGGTATGGTGCTATTCCAGATGATATTATAATCCCATATGCTTGCGCTGACTGCGACGTAGTAATCAGAGCATGGCCTATATTAAAGTTTAGTTTGGAGCATCAGGGATTATTGTCATATTATGAAAATATATTCCTACCGTTTGTAACGGATGTATTTACTAATTTCGCATTGGTAGGGTTGCCAATGGATACCCAGATGCTTGATGAGTTACGTAAGTTATATTCATTTGCTAAAGACAAGATGGAGATAGCGGTGCGTACGGCTATTCAAGCAGAAGCTGCTACACTCATGTATAAACATATATATGATAAGGTAGGCGCAGGTGACAGTATTAGAGTGTATACTGAGTTTACACAGCATATTAAGGCTGGTGATCATGATAAAGGTTGGGAATTACTCAAACGCATAGCAACAAGCCCGGATGAGATACCACCGGCTAAAGCATTATTTGAGCATTACGTAGGTAGCCCCACATTTAACCTGCGCTCAGCTATTCATATGAAGCGTTGGTTATTTGATGTAAAAGGGTATGAGCCGGTAAAGAGCACAAGTAATAAGGCTAAAGGATTACCCGCCATGGCGTGGGAGAAGGTAAAGAACTTACCTAAGGATGTACAACAGCAGTATAATCCAGCAGTAGATAAGCAGACATTGCAGATATTGGCTGAGTCTAATAATGATGTGATTATTCGTAAACTACTACAGCTGAATGCGGTTGGTAATATTAGTAAGGCATTCCTTAAAGAGCCCAATGTAGATGAGGATGGTAATATAGTTAAAGAGCAGGGGTTGCATTTCTATTTATGCAGTGATGGTAGAACGCACGGGCAGTATTCTACGACGGAGACTGGACGCCCCCGCGCTTGGAAGCCGAACAGTTTGAACTGGCCTAGTTATGTTAATGGTATGATATCTAAAGGTGTGGCCGACCTATTAGGCACACTGCAGGATAGGGGTGAGCTACCAGAGGAGTTTGAGAAGTATGTAGCTAAGAATGACAAAGATACATATGTAGCCGCCGTACCGTCTATACGGTCCTGCGTAAAGGCACCTGAAGGTTGGTGTTTTGTAGAATCAGATTATCAGACAGCGGAAGTTAGATCTTTAGGATTTATATCAGGCGATAATAATTTAATAGACTTGCTATGTAAGCCGGATGTTAACTTTGGGGTGTCGGTTGATAATCCCAAAAAGACATTACGTTTATCGTTTCCTACCGATGGGTGTATACCATCTGCAATGCAGAATGAGTATGCTCATTTGATAACTAAACCTGACTCTCCGTTACTGAAACGTAAGGCAGATGGTTTACTAATGCATCCTAAACAGGATTTACATTGGGCGCTAGCAGAGGTAGTGCAGGCCAAGCCCAGGGAAATTATGGATGAGAAGATAGAACGATTTATGGCAAAATCGGCTAGGTTCGGATCGGTGTATGGAGCATCAGCTACTACAATGGAACGTAAGATTGAGCAGGACACAGGTCATAAACCAGAGCCTGGAATAGGAGATAGGTTGTTGAAAGCATTAGCGAAACAACAACCCATTGCCGAGGAGTTCCTACGTAAGATGGAGAACCTACCCATAAAACCTGGGTACTATAGGGCAGCGTCTGGGCGTATACGACATTTCGTAACTCACGGAAAGAAATACACTGATCAGATGGATGAGAGCTTGACGTCTGGGTTGATAAAGTCCATGGGAAGAGAAGCCCGTAACTACCCGTTCCAGGAATCAGTGGCATCTACAGCAGCAAGGGCTGGTAAGTGGTTATTGGATGCCTATATGCGACTTGGTATGAAGGCTAGACCAATGATTATTTTATACGACTCAGTAGTCACACTGTGCCCATTGAAAGAAAGATTCCAAGTTGCCAAAATGCATCAGACGTTTATGACTGATGTAAACAAGTGGAAGTATGATGACAGAGAATTTAACTACCCTATAGATACCGACTTCGTATATAGATGGACTTGTAAACCCGCCGAAGCTGATAAGAAGCAACTTACAGATACGACTTGGGAAGTTTGATAAAATGCTAATTAACACATATGTCACAATTTATACCTACAGATTATTCAGATTTGAAGACACGCTTGAAAGAGGGTAACTCCTCATCCTATTGGGGTGGTTATTATACCCAGAATGTTGGGTTCACTCCTACACAGAAGAAAAGTTTCTCAGGTCGTATATTACCCTCGTTTAATTATGAACTATCTACAGCAGACCAGGACTATGGTATTTCTGTTGGTCCATATCGTAATGCTGCCAACGTAGACCCGGAGACTAATCAGCCTAATCTGTCTACGTTCTTTGCAGTTGTAATGTCATATACGTACTTTGGTAATGGGCAGGTGTCTTTCCTCAGCCCATCTACGTTGAAGTATACACAAGGCATCCGCCGCTGCCCTGAGACGGTGGACCCTATTCAGGATATTCGTAATTTTGCCAAGAAGCATAATGATCCAGCTATCCGGGCACTCACTGAGCGGTCAGATGACACTAAGGAAGGTAAGACTATCATCCCATACCCTCAGACCAGATATGTATTCAATGTGTATGGTACCATTGGTGTAGATCGTGCGTATAAAAACTATATGCTGGATGTCTCGCATAAAGCGTTCGAGGATTTGGCTACTAAGCTTTCAGAGTGGCGCCCTCCGCATGAGACTGTCATTGATCCTAACTGGCCTGACTTCCTGTATGGTGATATCACTGACCCCAATACCGGTCTGGCCGTAGACACGGTAGCTATTCCAGCAACACCACAACCCTACAATGGATTTATCTTTACCACTGGGTCACATAAATCATTGAAGGGTACTAAACAAATTCCAGTACCTCAGGAGGCACTTGCAGGCAGATTCCGTATGTATGGTCCTGGTAGTATCTTTAAGGTAATGGGTGCACAGGAGATCATTGATTTTATTGTGTCAGATGGCGCTATTCCGTACCATCTCGTGCAGCAGGTTTGCAGTCCATACGCAAATATCCCACCTGAGCCTAAAAAGAACGTCACTGTGTCTTCTCCAGCAGAAGGTGCCGACGAAATCCCTTGGGCACCGCCAGTACCTACAGTTCGTGCGGCAGGTATGTCGCCGTCCCATGCAGCCCCTTATGGTCAACCTGCGGCGGCTACTCCCCCACCTCCTCCCCCAGCACCAGCTTTGCCTCCTGCTCCTGTACAGCAACCATCTGATAAGTTTTGGTTCACAGACAATGGTTCCTCTCCAGAACTTAGGACATATGCGGCTGTAAAGCTGGCTTGTACCCCCACTACGCAGTTGATGAAAGAGGGCGACACTGTTTGGTGTCCCCCAGCTCGGTATGGTTTCAGCTGTGGTATTGTGCAGGCTGCAACACCCCCTACTACACCTCCAGCCCCTGCACCAGCTCCTAGTGTAGTCGTACCTCCAAGTATGCCTACATCCGCAGCTCCAGTTATTGCAGCATCATCAGCTTCAGTCACACCCCCTGTTGCAAAACTCACACCAGAGGAACAACAGGATATGGAACGTATCATGAGTAACTTTAGTAGCGCTACGCCAGATGATTTGCTGCGCTATAATAACTACCTGATCAAGTTTAGTGCTAGCAAGTAAATAGATGTAATTAGGGTTAGGAAGTACCTGGCCCTAATTAATCAATAATTAATATAATATACATATGGAAACAATTGTTAAAAGAAGAGGCAGACCACCAAAGGGTGCTGTACCTACTATTGCGCGTAAACCAGTTAAGACTGTGGTTGCAGCTCCAGACGATCCTTCGTTTGAACCTATCGAGCCGCCTCCTGTAATCAGCGGTCCAGATATTGATTATGGTTTCCACTTCTTGGAGAATGCTGAGGACTATGGCGATAAGTTTAGAACGGCCATGGAGGGCGTTACATCCGCCAGGAAGAATCAGAGTACTGGGTTTCAGAAGATGTCGGATATTCAAGAGGGGTTTGCATTTCCTCTTAAGCATTTCCTGCTACAGCAGGCAGTAGGACAATATGGTATTCCGCAGAAGAAGATCATAGATATTATTGGTGCAGAAGGTATCGGCAAGTCTACTCTTACGATGCAGATGCTTGGATGGGCTATGGATGTGGGTTGTCCTGCCCTGTATATTGAGTGCGAGTCCAAGCTCATTTCTCCGGCTCGTACCATGCGGTGTCTACATCCAGACTTTGCCAGGTCATATAAGATGCTGAGCAGGTTACGTATTGAATCAGTTAATTCGCTGGATCATATGTGGCAGGTAATGAAGGACTTTGTATACATTGCCAGAGGTACAAGGGGTAATAAAGATACTCCACGCGTCCCGATGCATGTTCCGCTTGTCATTGCTGTAGACCCGTGGTCCAAGCTGCTTAATCCAGATGAAGCCTGCGGCTTCTACAATTATGGTGACAACCTATCTGACGCTAATAAGAAGAAGCTAAAGGATATTAATGAAGGGTCTAATCTAGGACATGCTAAATGGGCTCACAAATGGTGTCGACTTCTACCTGCATTCCTTAAGCAGTACAATGTAAGTCTAATCATTGTGCACCACCAGAACGCAAAGATTGATATGTCTGGTGGTAAAGGTGCTGCGTCGTATATGACAGCAGAAGCCAGCGCATTATATAATAAGACTCGTATTGGCGGTAATGCTATTAATCAGAATACTGCGCTTACATTGATTATATCCAGAAAGGGACTATCGAAGAACAGCGCCGGAGATACGGTTGGTAATTTGATTTCTGCCCGTGTAGCTAAAAACTCCATAGGCCCAGATAATGGTAAATTCTTCTATGAGCTTAAGACAGGTTTCTTCAATGATACCATGACCTCGCTAGACCCGGCCATTAACTTCAACATAGGTTTTGCTACTATGTGCGCTGAACAGAAATGGTTAAGTACCAGTGTGAAAGGTGCAAAGTTCTCGTCACCTGTACTAGGTGTAAATGAGGTAAGCGCAGAAGAGTTCTATACTGCGTTTGAATTGCATCCAGATGCGAAGATTAATCTAGGACGTACGTTAGGCATTAATGGGTACGTAGATGTGGTAGATAATATCAGAGGTATATTAGATAAGAATTATCATGCAGAGTATGACGGCAGTATTGAATCTGACGTGGAGCATGAGGTATTATCCAAGGAAGAAATCGAGGCATTGCGTCAACAGATGGAGGCGTCTGCCCTGCTTCCTATAGAGGAATTGGGTATTACAGACACAGATGTAGAACATCTTCAGTCTGTGTTATCAGATATAGATGCTAATACAAATGACGAAGTACCCGAAGACCAATGATTATAGGTTGCTACAAAACCTTAAAAAGATAACAGGTATCCCTTATGACGATATGTCGTTGTCAGAATACATGTCCGTGGTGAGAGCTACGGACATGTGGTTGCCTGAGTGTATGATTATATATGATACGTTTCCTGTGCTGGGTGAGTTCTTAGCTCCATCAGCAAAAAGTGCATTATGGGGTTTGATCATGTCTACTGACCAGACTATGCTAGTGACGGATGCAATACTGCTTGGTGCTCCGTCTTTGTTTATGTGTATTAAAACATCACCTACTGACTGCGCTAGTGATGTAGCTGATATTGTGCGCAGGCAAGTAAACCCTTCAGTATTTGTAAACACATTCGAAAATGAAACTTCAATCCTATTTAGGCTAAACTCACTACGAGAGTAAAAATTATATGAATAATACCGCAGAGGGCGTGCAGGGCTGGGTAGAACTATTGCATTTTAACTATGCCCCGTGTGATTTTGCCAAGGCGCGCATAAACGCAACAAGTCTAAGCAACTTCAAAGCGTCACATTACACACAGGTAGGCAGCACACTTCCATTATTGGAGTATGACTGCGCAATAGATATATACAAACAGTTTGCGGTTGAACAAGATCCTGAGTTTAATATTCCTAGGACATTTAACACATACGACGCCATAAATTTATGTGTTTGTGATCCTAAGTTAGGTAACAAAATAACCACACTTATACTTCTAAATAAAGGGTCATATGTAAATGTATCCTTTAGAGCAGCTCAAATACAACAACACCCGCAGTTCAAACACTGTCTGGTAATACGTCAAGAGCCGTTCAAGTCATTTGCTGTGTGTCACAAGTAACCAATGGTAGCACCCGCAACAAGACCATATAGAATAATATTTTTCATCTCTACTACACCTGATAAGATATTAGTATTCCCAATGAGCACAGCGGAAATACTGAAGTATCAGTGTTCAATAAATGTACTGGATTATAACGACGGTGTACCAGTATATAGACAAATAACGTATAATGATTATGGGTCTAATAGTCAGGGTTTAATGGGGGCTGTATGGTCTTTACTGGAAGAAGCAGATAAAGAACATCACCTGGTATATTCCGTACATCCCGGGTCCACATTGTTGAATTTGTATAGGTGGTCTATAATGAGATCAGGCACTCCTATATATGCACCTAATGGAGGGGCCTTGATAAAGAGGATGCAGAATAAATGCGTAGACTTATGTGATGCATTTTATGCACCTTCAATATTATCACTAGATCGCAGAGCTTCGTTTCATATTAGTGAAATACAACAATGGCTTGGGTACATATATGATATGTCCTTGCCACCTCATGTTAATATAGCAAATAGTCTGGATAAATTATGTCTACTATTATAAGTACAGAACCAAGAATGCAGAATCCAAATATGGAATCTCTGCAACGCGGGTATAAACAACTACCCCACGCTTTGAATATGATGGGGTTTGATTCCCTGCGCCCAGGTCAGGAGCCAGTCATTGTAAATATAATGGCCCAGCGTGATACGATTTGTATTCTTCCAACATCTTTAGGAAAGACAAGTTGTTTTACAATACCTACGGTTTGCTTGAATTGGCGCACCTTAGTATTCTCTCCGTTGGTTGCCCTGATGAGGGACCAAGTGCGTAGCGCCAGTGCTAAGGGTATGAAAGCACAGGCCGTATCGTCCATGCAAACAGATGCTGAGAATGCGGCTGCAATACGTAGATGGGCAGAAGGAGATTTGCAGTTGTTATATGTAGCACCAGAACGTCTACATAACGAAATGTTTAAGGAGGCCATGCGCCGTGTACCTCCTGATTTGGTTGCTCTGGATGAGGGACATACGCTCTCGCAATGGAGTGATAACTTCCGGTCTAGTTACTGTCTTGTAGGTGATTTTATCCAGGAGCACAACCCCAAGGTAGTAGCCGTATTTACAGCCACATGCCCGGATGAGGTGGAAGCAGATATACGCCGAGTATTGAACTTAGGTAACGCCCAAAAAATTACGTATTATCCTAGGCGTACCAACCTATTGTTGCGCAGTGAGCCGCTGAACAGTGATACAAGACTTGCTGAATTTGTATATGATACTAAGGGGGCTTCTATTGTATATTGTGCTACAATTAATAAGGTGGAGCAGATGACTAGATATTTAGCAGATACGTTGCGTGAAGATGTGCTAATGTTTCATGGTGAATTATCCCCCACAGATAAACGTACTAATCAGGATTTATTCATGGCAGACAAGGTACGAGTCATGGTTGCTACCAATGCTTTTGGTATGGGTGTAGATAAAGGCAACGTCAGATCTGTAGTACATAGAGACTTTCCTGGCTCATTAGAAGCATGTCTACAGGAAGCGGGCCGCGCCGGTCGCGATGGCAAGGAGTCTATTTGCATGACATTCAATTCACCAGATAGTCTGCAAACTCAGAAATTCTTTATTGAGTGTGGTCATCCTACCAGGTCTGAAATTACCAGCGTACATAGGGTATTGCAACGTGCTGCAGATAGCAATGGAGTATCTCAGCTTACGCTTATGGATATATGTAAGAAGACTAATTTGTTTAGTCGTAAGGTACCATCCATATTGGAGATATTAAAATCCAACAAAGTCATTGAACGTGAAAAGGCAGGTGATAAGATCGCCAAGATACGTAAGGATGTAAACCTACCGCAGGATGATGACAGATTTGATAAGTGGTGGGATGTAATCCAGGATTATGGGCTGGAGGAAGATGGCTTCTACAACATAGACATTAATTGGATGGCAGACCATCTGGGTTTAGGATACCAGACTATTGTCAATCATTTAAAGAAATGGGATGCTACAAAGGTCATACGTTTTGTTCCTCCATTCCGTGGTTCCGCTACGCGTATTACCGGGGCATTGGATCAGATTGACTTTACCCGCCTTGCTATTAAAGCTGCTGGTGCACATACAAAGCTTGACCAGGTATTGCAGTATATGGATACACCAGATGAAGAGAAGCATACATACCTAGAAAAATATTTCGGAGTATATAAATAATATGGATAATGAATTACAGGCAGCTATAGCGCCACTGGTTGATGCTATGAAGGAACTACCCAAAGTAGACTTCGTACCCAAAATACTAGACTCAAACTATCTACGCTGTTCAGGGTGTGAAGCTTGGTGTGCAGTGGTAGATATGCCTATATACGATTCTGGTGTTGTACCTAATGTAATGGTACCATTATGTAAGGATTGCAGGTCTTCATATGCCCCACTATGTAAAATCGTATGTCATACGTGTAAGACAGTAGTGGGGTGGTTTGAGCCTTACAAAGATAATGATGGGTTTATGTTTAAAACAGCTAAATCCTACCACATCAGTACTTGCCCGGTGTGTACCCCTGGGTTAGAGAAGTCGCATATAGTAGAAAAAGTACTATACCTAAAAGATAAAGACAAATCATACAGACTATAAATTAAAATGAGTTCAATAATTTCCAGCGTACAAGCTGCCGCAGAATTGCGTAAACCCAAACGTACAGATGTGGTGAAGATCCCAGCTGTAAGTATTAAACCTCCATCTGTCATTCCTGATGCAGACGGCGGAGATAAGCACACCTACACCTGTACATATGTTTCATCTGCGTTTCAGCAAGTAGAGAAGCCATGTACATTCTCTGTATGGAAGCGTTGTGAGGGTAGACGTGTGACAGGACAACCACAAGACGGATTGGATATTAGACTACATAATGACTTTGTCATGATTGTAGATAAGCATGGTATTGTTGTGGATGTAGATGTTATTCCTAAAGTGTATTATAGCAGCAAAGCCATCCTGCCTGATGATCTTACTGGTAAGCGTGATATCGTGATTAAGTTTATTAGTAATCAAGGTGCAATGGAAGTCACCCAATGTCCTGCAGGTGTTACAAAAGCAGGTCTGATGTCGCTCATGAATGCTGTAGATAAAGTAGACAGCATTACTACAGGTGACACACTTCCTGGCGGATTTGAAGTACTCAGTGTTTCAGGTACTACAGTCTCATTCAGCCCTCCGTCCGGTCGTTAACAATTTAAACAGGTAATTCTATGTAACGCCCGTGTTATGCATAACACGGGCGTTATCATTTACACATCATATGCTATCAACCATATTCAAAAATTTATTTCAGACATTCTCATGGTTGGTTACTATTGCACCATGGGAGCAAGCCATCCGCGTACGATTTGGTAAACATATTACATTGCTTAATGCTGGTGTATTTATTCGTATACCGTTCGTAGATAAAGTATACAAGCAGAGTATACGTAGGCGTTTAGGTTTAATACGCCCACAAACCCTTACGACAAAAGACAGACACGCTATTACATGCTCTGGTGCTGTTGGGTACTCTATAGGTGATTTACGTGTATTATTCGATACATTGGAGGCCCCCAATGATACAATCGAAAATGAAATAGCGGCATTAGTATCCGCCTTTATAGGTAATAATAATTTACAAGACATCACATCAGTAGCTTTGTCGGCGTATGTAACGGAGCACATGGATCTTAGTATGTATGGGCTTACTGGGCAGGAGTTCTACATAACGTCATTTGCTGTAGTTAAGACCTATAGGTTTATTACTGGTGAGTTGTCTACATGGATGCATGACTCTAGAATAAGCATGCATGCAGATAGTGGTTCTGGTGCCGGTGCGCCGTACTAGGTAGTATGCAATAGCTCCTCTTAGCGGGTTATATATATTTGTATGCCATACACATATATCAAGGGACTTGCGGGTATATTTACTTTAGTCCTTGTGGCACCGCTAGTGATAGGAATTTTTAAACTTTTATATTTTGCATTACCAATCTTGCCGTTACTTCTTGTAGCGAGCATGGCTGGAGGAGGTGCAACACCAGCAGTAGTAAATAAAGAGAGATCTACGTAAACTATTATTGGTGTAGGGTAGGGTAAAGCAACCAAACACACACACACACACGAGCATGACAACAACAGCAATTAAGGCGGACGTTGACGCCGCCAAGGCACGGCTTCAAGCCGGGGCAATATACGCGGCAGCGGAAACGCCGTCGTCGCACACCCCGCTGCGTACAGCCTCAGGGGCAACAGCCCCTGAGGTATGGGTTCATACCCACGTGGAATTCGAGTACAACCACATCCAAGGAACGCTTCAGCCTGGGCAGTGTGTTCCTGTGTACTCGCGCACTGCAGTCGGTCAGCCTTTCCAGCTGGTTGCCGGTGTGCAGATCACTACACGGTCGGCGTACGTGTATGGTAAACGGTACATGGTGATGGGAGGAGGGGAGGATTACAGCACTCACCCTACCATCGACCAGTGGAACAGCGGCACGCCGTTGTTGGGCAAGGCAGCACTGCTGCGGTACCCAGGTGGTATCGTCCGCACACGTCTTAGCCCAGGCACACCGTTCATTGGGACTACCGAGGCGTCGGACCGGGACAAGAACAGGATGCTAGCCGATAAGGCCAACACGATGTTCGGTAAGTGTGTGTTGGAAACGTGCTCACATAGCAGCACGAATTCAACACCCTTGGCGTTGGTGGTGACCTCAGAAGCAGAACTTCCAGGCACCACTCCAACAGCGATGGCCTGCATTAGCGGCCGCGAAGGCGTCATGTCCGTATTGCCCCTCCCCCAGATTTTGTCTGGGTTGGCGCAAGATGTATTGGCTGCTGACGGTGCATATGGCGATGAAAGCATGACATGGTTGAGTGGTATCATGGAATACTTGGACCTGTGCGACGTGCTGGACATCAGTCTGGCGTACATTGCGCCTGGTGATGCATCAGCATCCTGCTCTCCAGCCGACACCATGGTGCCCATTATCCACCGCGCTGCGTTGCAGCCAGGGGATCTTGGTATTGCCATGCTGGACCCAGATCTTCAGCTCAAGCTTCTCCCGTTCAGTAATGGGCGGTGTGAGCTTGATATGATGTGAGCGAAACGAAAAGAGCACGGGGATAACTACCCCGCCTCTTTTTTAACTATTACCCCCTTTTCTTTAGCTATTGGTTGGTGTATCCTACGCATACTTTTATTATGCAATCCCCGCAAAATATGGAACCAGACAGCCCACCTGGTGTTACCCTTCGTGCTCTAGATGATTTCACCTCATTACGTACTAACATATTTGATAAGGTGAAAACAAATATGCAGAAGGCATTCCCTATATCGCATGGGGATGTACGCATTGAATTACATGATGTGGATTACGAGGAACTAGATGATGTACCTATTTCTAAGCAGAAGCAGATGATGCTGGAGAACAGATATATTACTAAGAAGCTGCGCGGTACTGTTAAGTTATTTGATAACAAATCTAATAACCTTATAGAAGAGAAGAGGTTGTCATTATTACGCGTACCGTACCTAACGGAACGAGGCACATTTGTACATAATGGTTCTGAATATTCATCCATATCCCAAGCCCGCCTGTTACCCGGGGTGTATACTCGTAGGCAGAGTAACGGTGGGTTAGAAAGTCATTTTGTTGTAAAGCCAGGTACGGGTGTAGGCTTCCGCGTAGGGTTTGAACCTGATACTGCGCAGTATAAAGTAAAGATATCTCAGGCTAATTTACATATGTATAGTCTGTTAAAAGATATAGGTACTGATGATGCAGAATTAGAGAAGGCATGGGGTAGTGATATCTTTAAAGCTAACCAGGCTAAATATGACTCTCGTGTATTTGATAAAGCGTATGACCGGTTAGTACCTACCAGGCTTAAGAAGCTGGACAAAAGCCAGGAAGACAGAATTGCATCTGTAAAGAAGGCATTAGAAGCTGCACAGATACATGCCCGTGTAGCACAGAAGAATTTACCTAATATGTTTAATACAAAGGTAGCTGCAGAATGGCAGGCCAGGTGGGAAGGTCAGAAGGCTATGGAGAAGGTCGCGTCCATACCATTTAATCCAGACCTGACAGCAGAGGAGGTAGCATATGAATTCTTTGATGATATGTATAAGTATGCTGGTGTATACGATATTAATACACTGATCAAAGCCAAAGGCCATTCTGATAAGAAGCAGTATGCTGCTAAGAATAGCGTGATGGCAGCTATGATGCACAGTAATCCAGATGAATTTATTGTAGATTCTGACAATGGTAAATACCTAGGTATTACCCATACGCCCACAGGATTTAAAATGCATCTACCCCGTACTGTGGTGCCTGCAGCTATTCAGGTAGGTACGTTAGATAAGTCTGCATCTCTAGAAGATGACTTTGATCCTGACCTAGATGCAGATGATCTCACAGATGTATACAATGCTATATACGGTAAGGTAGGTCCTAGGTTGGCCGGTATGAAGAAATGGAAGGATAGTTGGATACCTGAGAATAGTCTTGGGTGGGTAGCCTGGTACCGGGATTATAGTAACGGTACTAGGACCGAAGGGGATGATAAACAGATTCAAAGGTGGAAGTCGTTCAAGGCCAGGCAGGTACCTAGATTCTTGGCTAACCCAACACCTAGGATGTTAGCATCCTTACGTAACTGGGCTATTGATGGATTACTACTTATCAAAGATGAGGATAAGCGTGAGCAGTTAAAGAAGGATATGGAGGAGTACAAGGCTAAGGCATGGGAAGAATACAAGGAGGGTAAAAAGTAATGACCAACACAGATATACTAAATACATCTTTGTACTTAGTTAAACAAGCCTCTCCTGCTTGGTCTAGACTTTTCAATCAGCTGTCTGAGGCATCACGTACGCGTATTATATCCAGCATACCTCCCAATATGGTTAGGTCCGTAGGAAAGAAACCTCTTGGAGTTGGAGCGGAGGGTATGGTGTTCCCATCAGTGACCGGCGGTCGTGGCGAATCCGCTGTTAAAGTATTCTATGATAGACTATCTGGTAAATCAATTACACCAAACGAAACAGTAAACCCAAATTTTAAACGAAACATAGATAAAAGAATAGAACTACTTAGCAGTTATCCTAGCATATTTCCTGAGATACATGCAGCGCACCCTAGGGGTTGGGTGATGGAGAGGTTGCATCCTGTGAGAAATAGAGAACCTGTAAATTGGCAGACTCCACTCAACCAACTGCGCACTAGTAAGGAGTTATTGAAGTATTACCGCAGACAAAGAGATTTATCATTACCAACACAAGCCAACACAACGCTGTTTGAACGTATTAGATCATTTTTAAAACCTAAACTATCTGATACTGCACAACACTATGACAAACTTATATCTAACTCAGAGTCTCGTGTTAAGGATATATGGCAGAACAGACATGCGCCTATCCCATACCATCCCATGTCAGATCTAGCACGACGTGTAAGTAAAGTAGCGCCACACAAACAGGATCATCGAGATATTTTAACAAGCCCTTTAAAAGGAGTTACGTTACCTCTCAGAAGCGGACCAGTGCGTATTAGCGATTTCGGTGCTACAGTTAATGGTAACTACCCTATAGTAACCCCGTCCGGTAGCACTAGGCCTGGCTTAGAGTATCATAACATAATGCAACGAGCTAACGGGCAGCCTGTGATTAGTGACCCGCTACTGAAACAGGCTAGTAAGCTATCTGAAATGCTACGCATACGCAGATCATTACCGGTATTCAATGCAGCTGTTAAAGGCAGTGAAGACAAGTTAGTATCTCATATGTTTAATACAGTGCCAGGTACAGCTGTACATACTAGTATAGCTAGAGATATAAAACCCAGCTTTTATGACCCTATATCTAAGGCAGTATACACTACACCATCGTCTAAACGTCATGAGTTAATCCACGCATACCAAGATCAATTACCTGGTAAGTACAGCAGTCCATTTATACGTATGTCGCGTATGCCTGTACTTAAAGATTACATACAATCACCAGTGCAGGAAGTAGGAGCTAGAGCAGGACAATACAATGCTGCTTTTAGGGCATCCCAGCCAGCACCTACATTACACGCTGCGCATTTAACCATGTATCAGTCCCCTCATTATGTAGGTAAAACTGGTGGTAAAATATGGCCACTATTGAATTACATAAGAAGTAAGATACCTTTACTATCTGATTTTGATCGTGTAGATACACACGCTGGTGTTGGACATTACCTGAAGAATATATTTAAATAAGTATGACCAACACAGATATATACACAGCCGCATTGTATACAGCTAAACAAGCTGGTAGAATTCCTATGAATACAATTAGGAATTTCTTTGGTATTAGGTCACGTAAATTACCTCATGATAAAATGATGAGTAAATCTAAACCCGCCATTACCCCGGAGTCACAATTAAAAACCCATTTACAAAATCCAGATGTACAACATGTACTAGGTAATGTTGATAAATACGATTAAACTATATACATATTATGGATACCAAACTTGTAAGTAAACTTCTATTGTTTTCATTGTTCTGTATTGTAACATTTATTGGCGGCGCTACATTAATATATAAGGCATCGCTTAATATTCCATTACCTCCGCCCGAGACTATAATCAGTGTTCCTACTTCTATATTTGTTCCATCTAATATTACTACACAAATGGAGGCGCTATGTGATGCCATTGCTGTATTACCAAATTCACCTTTAAAGAGTAACCTCATGGCAGTAATAGGTACAGAGTATGCAGGTGGTTCTCTAGAACTCACAGCAGCACTACAAGCATTTGTGCAAAACCAGATACGTATACTAGAACGACAACTAGAAGGTAGCGGTAATAAAGATCTATAATATATGAAGCGTAGCCAGGTTGATAGCATTCTAGATAAAGTACATAAGCGTGCATCCGCTCAAGCGGCTATACGCGGTATACTACCTACACGTACACCTATTAAGGATGTAAATTCCAACGGTATAGATGATGACGACGAAGAGGAATATGTACCAGTAGGTGTAGGTGGATTAATTGCGGCGTCTGCTAAACTGTTGGCTATTAATCGTGGTCTAGATAAGACAGATGCACGTGATGCACTAATGTTTAAGCGTATATTAACTCCTGATCGGTTGATAGGCGAACGTATCAAGTTAGATGCAGAAGGTATACGTAGGTCCATCATGAACCGGGTATCCCGGAGTAAGTCATTAAGTGCATTGCACCCATTTACTTTTGACGGATATACGGAGAAGTTTATTGTAGGTAACCCACTTAGCTCCCCATTGGAGGAGATTAATCCGCTACATCTTGTGGAACAATCTAGGCGTGTAACCCAGATGGGTCCAGGTGGGATAGGTACGGATAATGCTATAACAGAGTCAATGCAATGTCATGATCCCGAAACGGAGGTGCTTACTAAGACCGGGTGGAAATACTGGCCTGCTGTTACATATGACGACGAACTTGCGTGCAAGATAAACGGGCGTATGGAGTTTCATAAACCAGAAATGCTGACAGCGCAGCATTATACTGGTATCATGTATGGTGTTAAAAGCATGTCGGTTAATTTCTTGGTTACTCCTAACCACCGATTTTTTACTGCTTCATCACGCAGGACAAAGAACTGGAGATGGGAAACAGCAGTAGAACACCACGGCAAGTTCAGAGTTTACTCTGCTACGTCTGAACCTTATTTAGGTACAGACAATTCAGATCATTTTGTATTGCCTCCTGTGGAATTTTCTAAAACCGGCGATAAGCATACGGTCCCACCGCCAATAGATATGGGAGACTGGTGTGAATTTTTAGGTTGGTTTATGTCAGAAGGTTCTACGTATAATAAGCACGGTACAAACTATGCAGTTATTATTTCTCAGTGTGATGTGGCTAACCCTACTAAGGTTAACATGATTCACGACTTACTTTCTAGATTGCCTTTTGTATATCATCGTAGTGATACCAGTAATAATAATTTCACTATGAATTCTAAAGTTTTGTATACTTATTTATCGGCATTTGGTAAATGTAAGGATAAGTATATACCTGAGTTTTTGTTTGAAGTTAAACCAGAATATAGGCGTAGATTTTTAAATTCATTCTTATTAGGCGACGGACATCAAACCAAGTCTGGTAACAGATTATATTCTTCTTCTAGTGTAGTATTAGCTAAAGGTATAGAGCGTCTCATATTGTTGGATGGTAAGTCGTCTTCTTTTGGTACGCCGTGGAAGGGCTATAACAGAGCAGGAGAATTTTCTTGTTGGATGTATCGCGCTAATGAGTTGACTAATGATATAAAGGAAATAAAAGCACATAGTCACTATACAACTCAATATAACGGTATGGTATACTGCGCGACTGTTCCTGGTAGTCTATTACTGACGCGTCGTGGCATCAGATCTCCTGTGTGGAATGGTAACTCAATTCAGACAGACCAGTTTGGGTTTATATCACCTACTGAGGGACCAGAGTGCCTAGATAAGAATACTAGTATATTTACCTATGATGGTTGGATATCTGTACAAGATATGACCCCTGATACATTATTCGCCTGCAACATAGACGGACTGATAGAATTTCATAAAGCTACAGCACTGCATGTAAGTAAATTCGAAGGTGAATTAATATGTATTCATACGGCAGATATAAGCATGTCTGTTACACCGAATCATAGGGTGTACTACACTACACCTAACAGCACTGCAGAGGCTGTTAGACTGGCTGCTGATTTATATAATACACCCATTAATATCCCAGAGGACAAACACAACAATAACTACCAAGTACAACCTTCACATTGGTCCAAAGAACCATATAATGACCTAGTATACTGCGCCACAGTACCTGGTAGTAAACTACTTGTACGCGGGTCAGAAACCACACAAGCCTACTGGACAGGTAACAGTGAGCGCGTAGGTATCGACGTACGCCTAGCCTGGGGTACCAAGATAGGTTCAGATGGTAAACCCTACCAGAAATTCTTCGACAGACGCGCAGGCAAGCCACGCTGGATGAGTCCAGAAGACCTGGATGGTATGACTATAAAAGTACCAGATTAATCTTGATTCTACCTACGCCTACGCTACTATTCTCAACCCCAATATATAAATATACCCATATGGCAAATAACACCCCCACAGCAGATGCCCTCCGTAAAGCTAAGTATGAAGGATTTATCCGTCATACCACAGTCAAGCACAGCGCCGAAGATACCTCCAGTAGGTTCTCCAGGTATAAGGAATTGGATACCAAGCGCGAGCAAAAGATGACTGACCTTCGCTCTGCTATCCTGGCAGGTTGTAAGGCGTAATCTAACTTACTACTTGCAGCTAAAGCTCTATGGTGTTAAAGCCATAGAGCTTTTTGTTGTACATATATGCGACAGTATAAATTAGCATTGAGTCAATCCGCAGCTCCAGTATATGCATCTGGTCCACAGACTAGACGCTGGGTATACTGTGTAAAGGAATGGGCCAAGGCCCGAGGTAAGAATACCTTGGAGGTTGCTAATATGCTTGGGTATAAATGTACCACGCAATGGTACTTACTCCGGGATGGTACCGTCAAGAGGGTTAAGCTGGATATACTGCAGAAGTCAGCAGCAGCTGCAGGTCTTGATATCAATTACATAAATGGTATATACAGTACTAAGACTAAGTACATTGATGCTAGTAATGTATTTACTGATATGCGTGATATGTACGCAGAGTGCATGGCTAAAGGTAATAGGTACCAGGCTGCGCAGATCGTGCGTAAATCGGCTATGTTCGTATTCGAGACATTAGTACCCAAAGATATGAATCTGGTATTAATGCTGGAGACAAAAGGATCTGAATATGAGAGCGCAAAGATAATGTGCAGTATAGGTGATGTAGACTCTTACGTGATCGTATTCTTTGGTGATGTAAATAATATCAAGTATATGTTGCAGAAGAAAGCAGGGAGCGCCTATGTACCTGTTATGGAGGGCGACCTTGACATACATGCTGTGTCTGCTATTAAGAAACACTTCTCTTACAGATATAATAAACCTATGGCAGATAAGAAGCAACAGGAGAAGTTTGCTGAGAATGCTCGCAAGATGGCCAGGGATGCTTTGGATATGATACAATAATATTTATACTACATACACATGTCCGTACTTACTAATCTGCCAGACCCCGGCTCGTACAAGACTCCGGATACAACTGCCGCGTTACATACATTCAAGTCTAAATTATTTGCCGGTGAAACCACTACACCATCTGGTTCATTAGCTGGGGTAGTAATCGCACAACCTGCTCGTAACTGGACAACAGAGGAAGAGATGGCAATTGTAGACAATGACAATGTAGGTGAGGAAGGTATGGAAGATAATATGTATGCAACCCCTCCCATTAATTCTACTATGCGTGCATCTAATCAAGCAGACCCATTTCCTACACCAATGCATGCTATTGTTAGATATCTAGAATCCGTACCATCTAGGGAGGATGTAGTAATTACTGCGCAGTTCGGTAAGATCTCATTTAAGGCCTTGAATGTAAGTATCACTGATTATGGCGTAGCCTTCATTGTTAAGAAAGATGCTATGCAGTTTGAACCACATATCAATGCTACTCTTAAGTTTACCCATAAGGGGCAGGATTATGATGTAGTTTATGCAGGTGGGTTCTTTACTTTTGATAAAATGCCATTTACCTTTGTTTCATTTTTAAGGGTAACCGAATAATATAATATTATGATTAAACAAGGCGTAGTACAAATAGGCGTTACTCCGGGTGTAGACTCTGGAGCCCCATCTACTGATGAAGAATCACTAGAGGTAGTGGCTGTTCATGGTTCATTGCAGAAGACAGCTTCCATTGCTGAATTAGGTGACCTGATAGAGTGCGTACAGCAGATGACCCAACGTAACTAATTATATATGATATCTTATCCAGGTAGTAACGACGCTATGTCCATTTGGACAGGCAAGGAACGTACATTCTCAGATCCCTTCATGCTGCCCAGCAGCGATTCTATACCAACAGAGCTACGCTCCGCCCTGGATTTTTGTTTATATTTATATTATCTTAATCCTCTATATAGGCGCGCATCTATTCGTGTTATCAGCCATTTCGTAACTGACCTGGATTTTACAGGTAAGAATGGTGACGAGCGTGAGCGTGATAACCTAAAAGAATTCCTAGTAAATCAGCTGGATATCTTCGGTATGTTACTGGAGATAGGGCAGGAGTTCGCGTGCTACGGTAACGGCTTCTGTAGATTACACCTACCATTTGATCGTGTATTAGTAGACCATCGCAGTGGTAAGTATGCAGAATACGCATTGTCTATATTTGGTAATGACGCCAAATACGACTATAAGACTATGCTGTATGATGTACCTGACCCACATACATTTGATAAACCTAAGGATAAACGTGGACGTGTTAAGCTCACATTCCTAGACCGCCCTTCCCGGGATAAGGATCGTATTAAGCTACGTAAATTAGATCCTAGGCAGGTTGTATTACAACACTCATTCTTGAGCGGTAAGACCCAGATCATATATAGGTTCGAACCTGAATTCTTGAATATGATCAAGAATAGTATCATGTACCAGGTGAATGAAACACCTATGAGTATGTTGAAGGCTATGTCACTTGATCAGGATTACCTATTTAAGGAAGGTCAGGTATTTCATTTTAAAGCACCTACCATATCAGGTATCTCTAACTATGGGTGGGGTATGCCAGAGACTATTGCCAACTACAGACATATCCATCAGTTACAGGTACTACGTAAGATTGATGAAGTAGTAGGTTTGGATTATATGCTACCATTCAGATTATTCTCCCCGGAGTCTAGTACTAAGACTAATGACCCTATGCAGTATATGCTCATGACCCGCTGGGGTTCTGAGATTAAGGAGATTATCAAGCGTAGACGTACAGACCCGTTTGCTATGCATGCCCTACCGTTTCCTGTTACATACCAGGAGTTTGGTGCAGAAGGTAAAAACCTAGCACCTAAGGAGCTGGTAGAATATCATAACAATGTACTACTAGATGCCATGGGCTACCCGGCTGAGTTATTCAAGGGCAGTTTACAGATTCAGCAGGTACCTACTGCGGTAAGGTTATTTGAAAATTCATTCCACTTTATCCATCGTAACTTTGATAATATTGTTAAGTGGGTGACACAGCGTATTCTTGCGTATACCGGACAGGAGAATATTGGTATTTCATTACAGCTTCCTCGTCTTGCTGATGACCTTGAACGTCAGCGTGTATATATGCAGCTCGCTGCAGGTGCCGAAATTCCTCGTTCTGTTGCCTATGCTCCTCTCGGTATTAAAGACCCAGTTGAGGCCGCTAAACAGCGTGCAGAGGAAGATCTGGAAATTGCCTTTGAACAGCAGAAACTACAGGAAGCTTATGAACGTAAGCAGACTGTCGGCTCTATGGATGCCGTGGTAAATGCAATGGGACAACAGCAAGGTAGTAGTCCTGCTGGTGACCAAGCGGCGCCTGGTACTCAAAATGTTACACCGTTGGACAACCAACAGAAGGCGGAGGAACAAGCACAGAAATGGCTTCAGATGCCTGTCGGTCAGCGTAAGAAAGATATGGAGTCTGTTAAAGCTTCCAACCCTGACTTACATGCCATGGCTAAACAGAAGATGGAGGAGATGAGATCGGAAGTTTCCAGCCAGGCTGTCCAATCTCTCTCTGCACCACAACAATAATTCATTGTAACAACGTAGGCTCTGTGGTACTTTATGGGTATGTCACACGTGGATAAACTACTCCTAGGTTTGCTTCTAACCAAGCAAGCCAAAGGTGATGTTGTAGAGAAAGATAAACCTACCCTCACTGCTGTTAAGCTATGGGATACAATTAAAGGCATACCTACAAGTACTAAAAACACAGACGAAACTAACCCAGATGTACCTACTGATGGGTTACCTACGGATATACAAATTAATAATAAACAGATAGTAGCCGGGACTGGTAATGGTCCATTGCTGTCTGGTAGCTATAGTAACACTTAACCTATGCCTGATATATTACAGAATTTACAGGAAGGTAGTAAAGGGGTTGTTAACTACCTGTCTCAGCCGAATACGGGACCAGGCAAGGACACAGTTACTATTAACGATCCATTTAGTACTAACTATACCAATCGTACTAAGGAACTAAGCCCAGTACAGTACCTATCTACATTCAACAAAGACTTCAAAGCGCAGAACCCGGAGTATGCTGCTATGCATGCTTATAGTAATCCGTACCAGACTGACCAGAGTATGGGTTACAACGTAGGTAGCTTCCTAAAGAATCATTTAAGTAAAGGGTATAAGTTGTACTCTGACTATGCTAATCAAGGTCCTGCTGGTGGTGCTCTTGCTGGCGCATTACCTGCGGCTGCAGCAGGATTGTTAGGTACAGGCGTTGCTAATTATCTGTCTGGTAATGATATGTCAGATAATATGGTACGTAATTCTATATTGGCAGCGTTGCTTGGTGGAGGTGTAGGTGCATATAGTGGGCATCTACGTAGTACTAGACCTGCATTCTCACCTATGCAGGCAGGCGTACAGCCTATCGTAAATAGGACTACACAACAGAATGAATTACGTCAGGCACTGCAGCCTATTAAAAATGCTGCATATAAAATGGTTGGCGATAATACTACTGGTATGGATACTAGGCAGTATATCTTAGCTGCGTTGTCAGACGCCCCTGGGTTGTCCTTTAATGAGCGTGCGCAGCTTACAGCGGGTACGGCTAGTTTGAGTAATAACGATCTTACTCAGCTCAAGCAGTTATTGATTTCTGCAGGTGGTGCCTCTGTAGGTGCGTTGGTATCTAAGTTCCTTATGAATAAGGGATTGATAGGTACAGTACTAGGTGCCATACTGGGCAGTAGTGTTGCGAAAGCCGTATTTGGTACCCATATACCTACTAATGCGTTAGGGCAACAAATGTATAATTCCTTTAATTAATATATGAATACAGATAATTTTTTCAAACTTGGGGTAAAGCTTGCAGCTGCCCATCATAACAGAACACCATCCAACTTGTGTTTGATCTCTGGTGTGGTAGCCCAGACGCAAAATGTAACAGATCCTAATTATGGCAATCTGCAGCGTATGGTATGTAAGGTAGCCGCTGATGTATTTGATGAAGCCGGACAGAAGGACGACCTCACCTATCATACCATGCAAAAGCTAGCTACTACCCCCGTGTGGTATCCAGCCCTTGATGTATTCTCTGATGCAGCTCTGCGTGCTCTAGGTGTTGTCACTAAAGAAGCACATGATAAGCAAACGCATAAGGATAATGAGCGTACTACAGAAAAGGCGGCTAGTGCATTGCTAGGTTTAGCTAGTCGTGTATCTACCGCCATTCCATCAACAGCTAAAGCATTGGCTGGTATGGGTGCTGTAGGGGGCGGGTTGGCTGGTGGGTTGTATTGGTTACTTAACCGGGACTCGGCTGAGGATGAAGCGTCTTCTGAGGTAGTAAAAGCTAAGATTGACTATTATAACCGTCTTGCATCTGAGATCAAAGGGCAGCTAAAGCAAACCCCTGCTAATACCCCAGCGGATATACAGAACGCAGTACAGAAGCTCGTATAATATGAGTATCGAACAACCTGATGTTGCGACTATTGAAGATGATGCTGCACGTATAGAACTGGAACGTGTGGAGCAGGTGCACATCATAGAGGCAATGATGGACCCTGGGGCTGGTGTTCTTGTAGATGGTTCAGCTATAACGTCATGTCTGGCAGATGCGATTACAGCTGAATTACCAGCAGCAGGCGCTTCACAACTTCCTAAGATATTACCTACCGCAACACCTAAACCACCTACATCCCCTGCTCCGCCATTACCACGTAATCCTGCTGACGTAGTTGATGATGTGTACAATGAAGTGAAGGATGATACTGGTGCATCTATATGGTCAGATACCCCAACGTTTGATGACCAATACGCCCGGTACAGAGATACGTGTCGTGTTGTAGGTCCACAAATGGCTGTATATAATATCACTGATCCTACACAACTTAACCAACTTAATTTAATGCTAGGTAAGCAGTCACCACATGACGCACCTGGTATCATCCTATTGGATAAGAAGGAAAATTGCCACGAAGGAAAATGGCTGGTGCTTTTGGAATATTTGCGTGTAGAATATAAAAAACTCCTGACCACCACGTAAACATTTAGTATTATGCAAAAGATAGCCTTAAATGAACGCAGCCTTGGGCTGATTAAGAATTACACAGCTGGCGGAGCCGCATTAGGCGGTTCTGCTGCATTACTTACATCACTGGTTAATTACCTGAAGATGCTTAAGAGCGATGCAGACGAACCTACAGATACAAGTAATGATGATGACACTTTGTATTTGAATATGCCAGCAACTACGCCCACTCCTCCGCAGTCATTTGGTGGTAGGCGTAAGATGGCAGGGGCTGACGACTTGCTGTCTGGTGGTCTGGCCATGACTGGTGGTACACTCGCTACCATTGGGTCTTATGCGTTGATTAAAAAGGTCTACCAGAACATAAAGAGGAAGGAATTACAGGCTCAGCTGGACTCAGCACAGCAGTCCTTTGTAGGCGCTGCCGACCAAGAGGCGACACAAGGTAAGATGGCTGCCATCGCCCCTGCTGCAGGTGCTCCTATGGGTCTAGGACAGATTATGTATTCTGCCCCAGTAGCGTTTACTTTGCTATCTGCCATTGCATCTGGTGCGTTGAGTAATGTAGCGTTGAACAAAACCTTTCCTGCTGTAAAACCAACACAGAATATTGCACCTAAAAAGATTGTGATTCGCCGTAAGAAACCTGCAGATGTGAATCAGAATAGTATACCTGATGAAGAGGAAACTAAAACCGCAGCTTCGCATTCTGAGGATGATGGGCTTGAATTAGTTACACATCTTGTCTTAAACTCTAAGTCTGCTAGCGCATCAGAGGTATCTGATATTGTCCATGCTGTAGCGTCCGGACGTCATAATGAGTTTGTAAATACATTGCTTACATATGGGATGGACACAGCCATGTCTACTATAAAGGGAGCATCCATGGATACACTGGATAAGACATCTCGTGTATTGGCTGTAGGTCAGTGTATTAAATCGGCAGCCTTACGCCCAATATTCTCTATGCTGGTAGCAGCTGAGTACAACGATATGGCTCCACATTTCTTCAAAATTGCCTCCCTACAAACCCCGGAGGATACAGAGGTACTAGTTAAGATTGCATCTATACTTGGTGCTATATATAGGCATGAACATTTAGGTAGTGTGGAACTACCTGTAGAACTGACACAAGAGGATAATACCAAAGCAGCTAATAATCTGACTATTGCCGATATTCTTGAAATGATAAATAGTCAGAGATATAGACAACAGCATAAAATGCATGATGGTGTAGATGACTCTATACGTATAGGCAATAGTGGTAATGACCCTATGACCGAAGGTAATGATGATATGCATACTGAGGATAGTATTACGTCTAGTGAAGAACAGATGATGTCTGATGAGCATCCTACCAATAATCAGGCATCACCTGGTATTGCTAATGAGTTAGATGATGAAGATGATTTCATTGACAATGCTATGTCTGGCACTATCACTCCTGCCAAGGCAGTAGCAGCACAGAACGACTAATTATTATGGCAATCAAAAAGAGTGTTGTTGTATCATCTGTAGCAGCATTTAAACCCCAGAGTAAATTTGGCAGATATAAGGTATCTCCAAAAGAAGATAGGACTGTAGATGGTATAGTATTTGACTCCAAATGGGAGGCGAAGGTATATACACATCTTATACAGTTTATACCTAAGGAACATATACATATGCAGGTACCCTTCCTACTGCAACCTAAGTTTAAGTTAGCTGGTACGAGTATAAGGGAGGTTAAGTATGTAGCGGATTTTGTACTTAGTACAACTCCGCTGGTACATGAGGATAATAAGCTTACCAGCATACCAGCTGATGCAGTTATAGTAGATGCTAAGGGACATCTCACAGATATATTTAAACTCAAGAATAAGATGTTTATGTATACATATCAGGTACCTATTGTGCAGGTAAAACGACCTGCGGATGTACAGGATTTGGTTGATAAATACGTGGTGTAATTAGGCAATAGGGCACCCCTATGCGTTATATATATTTGTAGCGTCAGCTATACCTATAATACAATGCACAATACACCTCCCATCCACACGCCTTGGCCTACAACCGGTTTTGCAAAAAGCCATAAGTCCAGGGACACTACACCACAACGGCAGCTCATCCCAGAGACTGCGGTGCTCAGAGTAACATGCTCTCGTCAGCGCGTCACACGTTCAGGTCGTACAGATGTGCGTCCTGGCGTCCTGTAACAACCCGCCCACACCAAACCCAAACATATGATGAACAAGAAAGTTATTTTGCTACTTAATGTAGCCGTAAGCTGTGCAGTACTGTCGTTATTGGCGTTCTCTCGCAGTCTTCCTGCACAGGATATCATCCGCCCATCGCCGCTTTGGAAAGACGCCAAGGTTATCCATGAAGTAGCGTTCCTCATAACGCTGTTCCAAGTGTACTACCTTGTTGGATTGGCTTGTACGTTGTGTGATAGGCTGGATAGCGTTATTGCCCAAGCCCTCGCAGCTCAGTCTTGTACCTCCTCTGCGTTATCGTCTATTGTGGCGCCTGGTACGCTGCTAACAGCAAACCAGATCGTTGCACCCGATGATGCTACTGAACTGACGGTGATATTCGACGGCCTTGCCTTCGACTTCTTCGTTACGGAGGCCAAGACTAGCGTTGGTGTAACAGTGGAAAATGCTGCTACGTTTGGCAACCCAGACGCGCAGAGTACAGACGTGTTCGTTAATAAGCGCACACTGAAAGTCACTACGGTGTAATACACAAACCATGAAAGCACTCAACCTCATCACTGGAGCGCAAAATAAAACCGCCAAAGAACGAGAGAAAGTGAAGGAACTGCCGACCATCGGTGACGTGTGGGAACTTGTGGCGAAGCAGCAAAAGCCGACACATAAATACACCGCATCGGCGGAACAAAGAAAATCACATACAGAGGGTGTCACGTCTCGTGTGTGTTAGTAGGTTAGAGAGTTGCAGGTTTAATAAACTTGTGACATGCCCATGCAGTATAGACACCATGCTGCATGGGCACCTATTTCTTTTAAACCATGAAGTACGAGCCACACAACTACAAAACACATACCTTGTGCACGTTTGAGTTTACTAATACTACACAGATTATCGTAGCTGTACCTAACTTGGATAAAAAAGGGCGGGAGCGTACATTTTTGCAAATGTTCGATGCTGCAAAAATAATATCCTGGAATGGAGACGAGTGTAGAGGCCGCGGACACATCAAGTCGTTCACAGTAGGTCCTGTTATATTTGCAGGTTACGTATAATACAAGTCATCCACATCCTTAATTACTCCACCACCCCCATATGGGCCAGATAGACAGAAAGACGAATTGGTCACGCAAAGAAGCACTGATCGCTCGCGCAAGGTTTGAAGGTCAGACCAAGATATCCTCGTTCTCGTACAAGGGAAACAGACCAGGATGCAAATATGTACCCATTGAGGTGGCTGCTAATCGTAGCTCCATAGTGTTTGATAGTCTACGCAGACATGGCAGCTATGGCTGCACTGTGAACAGACTTGCATAGCTACATTACGCATACCCGCATACTACCATAAATTTCAAGTATTCATCCCATCCTGCTCGTACGCTTCATCGGCGTGGGTATGCAGGATGGGTAGTACTCGTATTTATGTATTACACTGCGTAACGCTGTCTGAGCATACGCCCCACTAACCCACCTTCCCGGGCAGCTTGTACCTTTGCTACATGTTTCATACCCATATATGGATTATGTAGTTCGCTGTGACAGTTGTGACATAGCAATTCACACTGTGTAAGCTCTGCCATTATTGTAACATGTTTATTACTGTATAGATTTGTACTGTTCATTATTACCCGTTTATCCCCAGCATGATGAAACACTAGGGCTGATAGGTTTTTGGAGTATCCGCATTTGCTGCATTTACCTCCAAGGATTTGTACGTATTTATACTTGCGTATTGCCCGTCCTACACGATTGCGGGAGTACCGTACTGCGGGACCAGCCTTTGTATCTACCATGCGTGCATAATACCCCTTTCCTCAATTTCTGGCAAGCCCATTATGCTTGCTTACCTATACCCCGTTTGGTATAGGTGCGTAGCTGTTGTCAAACCTTGGACTGTCTGGTTGCAGCTACGTGAAAATTTATGTCCCTATAGCTTAAAGGATTAAAGCTGCGGTCTTCTGAACCGCCTATCCTGGTTCAAGTCCGGGTAGGGATACCATTTGTTTTGTGCAATTAAGTATATAATATGGAAACACCTAACATTACAGATTCAGAGATTGCTAACCTTAAGGCAACCAGATCTAGTATTGAGTGGAATAGCGTATGCGATGGAATCAAGACTGCGCGTGGAGGTGAATACCCTCCTGATTGGTGGAGTCGTATAATGATGACTGGATTGGCGGCACAGATACACGATGCGTGGTAGAAGCGTAAACATAACAAACCATGAGCAGGGAATACAACAGACAACAGAGCAGCAAGGCGCTACAAAAGGCTAGAACGATTGCAAATAGACTTGTACGATTTACGCCAAATCCTTCGGCTATTGTGGAAAAAATGGCGTGCAGACTGCGTGACAATCGCACACCGTGCTCGTGTGATATGTGTTGTAACCCTAGGAGGTCTAAATTCACACATGGACGCGATAAACTCACACTTCAAGAACGTAAGGTGCTGGATAACTTTTACCACGACCAACAATGACCAAAACCTGAACAACCTAACCCAACCATGACACATAACATGCGCGCTATGATCGCGCTCTCCGGTGCTAACCTGCTCGTACTTGCAGCATTAATATGGGGTAATATGGGAGCTACACCCGTGCCTATGTCCGACGAGGATAAAGCAGCGGCATGTTATACTGAGTATATTAATCTTAATGGAGATACACACAATGTAGGCTTGACTCGTGCGTATGAGCAGGTAAAGCATATTGATGAACGTAAATTACCGGTACCATTACGTGACTTCGTAGTTATGGTTAAGGTAAGTCAGTTCTGTAAATAATAAGTATAATATTAGGTAAACGCATCTGTTAGCTTGACATATGATTTCCAATTGGTACATTCTTTGTATGCGACATTACAGAGCATATACTGAAAAGGATATCATAGATAAAGCTAAGCAGGTTTCATCCTTATCCCAATTATTGAAACAGTTAGGTCTTCGCGCCGCTGGCGGAAACTACGACAGCATAAAGACAAAGCTGTGTAAATATAAAGTTGACTGCTGCCATTGGACAGGCAAAGGTTGGAATAAAGATAAACGTCTAAAGGATTGGTCTGAGTATACCAGACCCGTGCATTTAAAAAAACATCTTGTTCTTAAAAGAGGACATAAATGTGAACTTTGCGCGTTAGAGCTTTGGTTAGATAAACCTATCATGTTGGAGTTACATCACGTCGACGGAGATAGAACAAATAATAATCCTGAAAATATATCTTTGCTTTGTCCTAACTGTCATAGTACTACAGACAATTTCAGAGGTAGAAAAAACTGGAAAATCCCAACGGGAACTTATGTAGACGTGTGTTTACCAGAAGCAACCTTACAGGTATAATATTATTAATACGCCCATGTGGTGGAGTTGGCAGACACATTTCGCTTAAGACGAAACGCCGTTAGGCTTGCAGGTTCGAGCCCTGTCATGGGCACCACACACTAAATAACACATCATACACACATGAGCGAATTACCCACAGTAGACCACGTAGCTACCCCTGTAGATATCTCCACCATCTTCAACCAGCTGACTACTGCAGAATACAACCTGGCAGCCCTTTCAGCAGCCCTCAAGGACCCGGACACCAGGCAGGAATTAGGTGTAGCATTATTGGAAGCTATGGAAGCTTCAGTCATCCGTGGATTGGTATTTTCGGATATTAAGCTGAAGGTTAAGGCCGGTAAGCTTACAGCCTCCTTCGCCTTCCCAATTACCGATATTAAACTACCACTACCCCAGGAAGAAGACACAACCAACAATGGACAGTAACCAGTACTTCTGCCTTCGGCAGGATACAGTGGAAGCTATACAAAACTTTCCACCATCTAGTAAACCATCACGTACTGTAAATTTCTACCTGCGTGATGGATCTGCCAGGTCGTGTATTACAGTCATAGGTAATGAGTTTTATGCACTACCAGGTGACACTAAATACTTCGAACCTGCAGATATCGTAATGGTTGAAGAATATTTAGATTAATTTGCTTGATAATGTTTTGAATCTCTCCATATACCTGGAAGTTCTCAACACCCCTCAGTTTGTTTGAGAAGTAAACCACCCCAATACCAAGATACACACTAAAGTAATATGAAACGTAAAGACCTCCCTGAAATCGTCCAAGGCATGGACCCCCTCCCAGCTAACATCAAGCGCGTGCGCACCAAGAAACGCACCAGCCTGTGGGACGCATTCTTCGCCGAGCTTAGCCCAGGTGACTCCTTCGTCATCGAGGCGCTTGAGGTAAACACCGTCAAGCAGCACGCGGATAAACATGGTTTTGAGTTCCGCCATGCCAAGACCGAAGATGGTTCTGTCCTCGCACAGGTGCATGCATTGGACGCCTCTGATGTCGGTGTAGAAGTTCCTGCACCTGTTGCCGCCGAGTAAAGCGAATACGCCTTGTGATCATTCTCAAACCCCTCCGTATGTTGAATGCGGAGGGGTTTTTGTATACATACTAATTATGAATCTAGAAGAAGCTAAGGTGGTATTGAGTAAGGCGTATAAATTACCTGCGCCTAGGATAATAAATATAACCGGGTATATTTCGTCTACTGGCAGTATAAAGAACTACACGGTGGAATTAATGGGCAAAGATGGATATAAGGATTTAGTACGTGCTAGTCTTGTTGAGTTGCAGAATAACACATCCAAATATACCTCCCTCTCATCAGACTCCCCGGTAGCTGTAGCTGAATTGATAGCTAGCTTTACCAAGACACTAAATCCAGATATGGGTAAACAGTCCACTGCAAGGAATGACAACTTACAGTTGGTATATACCAATGGGTTTTACACAGGAGTTAAAGACGGTCAGGATATTGTGGTAATCAAGAATTTGAAATTAGTAGCTAAGACAAGTGAAGTTGAAGACTTACCTAAATCACCTGCAGCTATAGCTAAGCATAATATACGTAATAGGTTGCCTATTGGTAGGTATATTGCACAACTCCAATTATCCCATGGTAAATTCCAGGACATAACAATTTAAAACAACCCAACATGACTATCTCTGATATCCTAGTTGCGCTTCGCGCCCACTACAAAACTGGTGAGTACCAGGTGCGTATGCCTATGCATGATATAGTACGAGTAATAAAAGGTATGGTGGAAGCGCCTCTACTGGCGGAAATTGCCCAGCTTAGTATAGATAAGCAGAATATGGCTAGTCAGCTTGCATATCTGAGTCATGTACGTTTGGAGGACTGGGGCCGCAATAATCCGGTACAGACCAATCCTCCGCCTGCCGTACCTACTCGTGCTGTTAAATTTGAAATATATGGGGTCCAGTGGTATTCGTATACTTCATCATCTGATATGCCAGGTATGTCATACTATACTGCATTTCCTGTATACTTGTTGATTAGGGACAAAGTAACCCAAACTCTGCAGCAGCTTAGATACCCAGATGGTTTAACAATGCATTCTAATCTAACTGATGATATTATCGGCTACAGGTTTATTAATGAATCAGATGATCCATTTTATAATACGCCTATTAAACCTACAACCCAACCCACATTGACACCATCAGATAAAGACAGGATTGCACTTGCTAAATGGTTTGCTGGTAATGATACAGGTATAAGTTCCCGGGCTATTGCTGCTGCGTACCTGGCCGGTACTGATGTGTTTGATAAGGGTACAGACAACACCCCCAGAGATGCCCCGGACCTAGGTAGGTGCATCCGCTTAGTCGCCATATGCCCAGACATTGTAAATGTCGCGTTCCCTATCCTGCGTACTATGCATCCTGTATGGAAAGAATATGTAGATCACTGGAAGAACCTAACAGCAGTGTATAATATAAGTGACTACCGCAAGACTACGGATTATATGGATGTCCTGCGTAAGTATGCTTCAGGTACAGAGAACTATAAAGAGGTAATTAGTGAGTATACAAGGGTCACCGCCACGTCTCCAACAGCAACCTCACATCCTATATCCAAAAAGTCGTCTTCATCGCAAGCTAACGACCCATTACAGCATATTAAAGATGCACTGAAGGCGGATAGACAAGTACAGCGGATGTCTATGGCGCTACCTCCTCAGCAGGATAGTCAAGATCACCACTGGTACTATATACTGAGTACTGTATGTCCTTATCCAGAACATGCTGAAGCAGTCGCCTGGTACAATAATCCACATAATTACCGTGTGTTGCTTAACCATACTGATATTAAACCCACTACTGTGTTTCGTAATAAGGGTGTGACTACTGGCTTCGTGGCTGTATCAGAGGTAACTGAAGTAGGGGTATACTTTAATAATAATCAACTAGTACCATGGCATGACTTGGCAGACACCGCAGAATATTCACATGATGGTGTTACATGGAAACCCTGCCTTGTGCTACAACCTAAATGATTACATTGTTCTTAATTATATTCTTTGTATTATTAGTATCCTCAATAATGGTTCTGAATATTTGCGGGTACAAAATGGATATAGTTACGTGTATATTATTAATACTGGTTAGTGCGGTTATTTCCGGTTTTGTAATGGCCTGCGTACAATTCATTGTTTGGTTAATTACAATAATATCTAGCGTTGCTTAGTATAGTGTAATCACATTTAAACGAACTCCCTCCTACACATCCCATGAAAACACTCGGGGCAATATTCATTGCCATCATCGCTATCGTAGTTGTAGTAGCCCTTGGATGGGCGATTACTGGAAATGATTTAATGCTGCAGAAATTCTTTGCTCCAAAGTACGAGCAGGTGCGCCGCGAAACGTTTGAGCAATCAAAAGCGTATCGCCAGGGCGCCGCTCAGGAGCTGGAGTCGATGATGTTTCAATATGTACAGGCATCTCCTGAACACCAAGGTGCTCTGCGCTCCCTTATCCTGCATCGGGCAGCGGACATGGACGAGAATACTATGTCACCTCAGCTATATTCGTTTATTCAACAGCTCCGTAACAACAAAACCACACGTCCATGAAAGTCCTCATCCCTCTTACCTCCATCGTCCTCTTTGCCGCCTCTCTGATCGGCCTCCTCGTCGGCTGTGAAGCCCGTCCACCTTCATCTGATGCAATCCAGCGGGTACAGCAGGAACGCATTTTGCAGGAGGCTACATCCTCTGTTGGGATGCCAGCCGTCCGCAACTTCAGGGAGAAGCGCCTCCTGAAGGATATCATCGAGCTGCGCGATCAGGAGGGCTTGATCACGTATACGTATATTGTGGCGGAAGCGACCGGTAAGCTCATCTACCTGGGTGAGTCCATTGGATATGGGATTCCAGCTGCCATGCAGTTCACTAATCCACAAAAGGTCGAGAAGACACCTCTTGTCGGTGGTGGGTACTCGTACGATGTAATAGCTCAAGCTGATCCTAGTGGCTTGTTCTCGCCCTCTAGCGCAGATGGTACGTGGGTAATGATGAAGGACCCCACTGCCGACCGCGTTGTTCCGGTGTTTATTGAGCCTCGTTGTATCGTGTCTCCATTCAAGCTACCTACGCAGTAAAATATACTATGGCTAAAGTTAAATCACTCAAGACCCACAAAGAGCTTGGTATTACGCGTAAGCAGCGTAGAAATATTGCGAAACTTGCCATGTTTGTTCGTGACAAGGTAGAGCCACCTAAGTTTAATATTAAGTATTTTTATGCGAAGAAGAATACGAAGCGTAAGCCAGGAGAAGACCTGTATGATAACAGTATGACAACAGATGAGATTGGTAAGCCTAAATACGAGTGTGGTACTGTTGCTTGCTTTTGCGGGTACGGACCATTAGCGGGTATTCGTCCTAAGCGTGGCGAAGGCTGGGCTGACTATGGTGCCCGTGCATTTGGTGCCGATATGGAAAAGAGTTATGTTGATAATCTGCGACAAATATGGTTGTTCTTGTTTTCTGATGATCATAAGAATAGTAAAATTGCAGCATGTAAGAGGGCTGCTTGGTTACTGCAAAATGGACTACCAATTACTGGTGCGCACTATGGATACTGGGAAGTACCTCGTTCATTCAAGCCAGACTGGTCGGCTATTGATGCGCTGGCTAAATCGTAGAGTATAGTATAAACAAACCAAGACTTGGACATATGGTGAAAGAACATCTCTGCTGCGCGCTTGTCGAGATTGGAGCAGCAGCAACAAACACATACAACAGTATATTAGATATGGTGCGTAGTCTTAATGCGCCTGACCTGCTTAGTAACATTACCAACAACACGCAGCAATACATAGTCCCATCATTTGTTACACTGGGTAACATAGCAGGCGCTGCCGCAGAGCATACTATCATACACGAAACAATAGCTGCTATCACCAAGATGGAGAAAGCGGAGGAGCTGCAGATGCAGTATACCAACGTATGTACAGCAGGTGTACAGTTGTTGAGTGATAGGTTTTATCGTGTACTATGGGAAGTAGCCTTGGACGAAGCCACCCACACATCCCTATCCCGGTTAATCCCGTATAATGTAAATGACCTAATTACTACCGTGTGGGAAGATGTCCCACGTACCTTGTTAGCAGATAGGTCCTACGACTACCTTACTGTACAAGCTACAGGAACTGTCATATTCGTACATTGTTATGGTTACTCGTATATTAAGTACAAAGCAGGGCAAATAGACGGCGGGTATACAGTACTACTGGATACCATTGAGCATGCCCTTAAACTAACTGCACAAGTGGATATGTGCTCTGCTCGCCGCTATATACACGGGGAGAACATTGAACCAGATGAACAACTCGTCACTACATAAAAGATTACGACGTATACTTACTGGCATATTTAAACAGATGACTGATGCGCATAGTGCCACGCCTACAGATGGTACATTGCTACCTTGTCCGTTTTGTGGTGATATACCTTTCGTGCGCAGCAGTGACGTACGACCAGGCGAGCCAGATTATAGCTCTACCTTACATTATAACCATGCTTGTATAAATGGGCGCAGCATCATAATAAGTACTACTGGCAATACTAAAGAAGAATGTTTCAAGTCTTTTTGTAAATTATGGAATACGCGTTATACCCCTAAGGACCTGGCAGGTTCTTTTGCTAAAAGAGGAGCCGGTGACATACTAGCCAAGTTCACCCTCCGCCCACTCAACGACATCCCCGGCAATGGTAAAGACTAAACCAAGGCATTATATACCAGACCTTACGCTGTCTGGTAAGTTACAATTTGGACATGATAATCATACACTGGTAAGATGGAACACAGAGGAACATAAACTGGAAGCTGTATGTAATCCTGATGGTAGTATTAAGTGGTTTGGCCCTAAGTTCCTGGTATACCGCCAGGGTATGAATATGCATATTGGTGACGCCGTAGATGTGCAAGCCGTGAAGAATATGTTCTCCCTGTCCTACACGAATATGTGTATGGTAGGACAACCAATGGCCGATGCGTTCACACCTGGCAGTGTATTGGATAAATACTCGTTCGTATTCGACCATATGGATAATATATATGCAAAATGCAGTGTGACTGCTAGAGCGGCTATCACTCCTACATATTCGTATAATGATCAGATTAAAGCTGTACCTGCGGTGAGGCGTGTAAATGCATTGCATAAATATGCAGATCTGTTAAAAAAATCAGATATTGTACCGTGTGAGTCTTGTGGTATTGGTTGTGTAGTACCAACTGATTTTAATGAGTATGGTACAATTGGTATGACCGATCATGCGGAAGACGATGATGACTATAAAGCTGACCTGCTTAAACGCGCATGTAGTACCGTGTCCTGTGCTGTGTGTACTGCCATAATACTACATGACGTAATGTGTTGGAGTGGGGTAACTCCGATGATGCAGCATATGCCTAAACTACGGGATGCACTGAAATCAGGTAGCGTACCAAGCATTACAGACGCACTGAAAAATATGGCACATATGATGAGCAAAATATAATATATTCAATACATCCCACATATACATGTCTCCAACACAAGGCACTAGCGCTCCATTTGGTACGCCCTCACCAGCTACCATGCTGAATAAACCCGCCCGTAAACGTAAGGCGGATAATGAAACTTTGTTTGATATACCCGAAGATGAGATGACTAATGTGTACAGGATTAATACGGCAATGACTGGCGCCAAGATGGCGCTCACTGCAGCCGTCGCCGCTGCCCAGAAGAATTTTGCTATTGTTGCTGGACAGTTGGATGATGAGAAGGTTGAACTCATTAATCGTGTTGCTGCATTCTATGGTAAGGATACTGATGTGCAGATGTCGCTGGATGTGTCTAATGCTTTGTTGGTGTATGGTGATACACCTGATACACCAACAGCAGCAGCATTCATGGAGGCTAGCACATTCGCCAAGCCTACGATGGATGAGCTGTCTCAAGAAATGGAAGGTATGTCAGATGACGAGCTTGCAACTCTGCTTCCATCAAAGAACGATGTGACGGCAGCACTGTCTACTGAAGATAAAGACACACTGCTCGCCGAAATGAAGAAGTCTTTAGAAGCCGCCGGGTTCTCTGCCAAAGTAGCCGCGCAGCCCACCAATAAAGAAATATCAGCTGCTGTGAAGAATATGAGTCTTGATGATGTAACCCGTATTGCTCTTGCTGCAATTAAACCACATATAACCCAAGATACAGCGCGGCATATCGTGCGTTACCTGGTTGGTGCAGATGATGTGCTACATCAGGATATCAGTAGTAATACATTTCTGGACGGGTTTACTACCAGCATGGGAGTAGTGCGGATTATAGCTACAAAAATCGTACCGAAAGACATTGCAAAGGGGATATTCGATGATACGGATGTCACTGCTGCTGACTTGTCTGCCTTGTTTCTTCCGCTGCTGACACCACCAGCAAATATTATTAAGGATAATGGTGCATTGAAGAATATTGAAGCAGTTAAGAATGTGCTGAAGTTCCTGTTTGAACTTGGGTATCCTGATTAGGATTGAGTAGTTTATTGTGTATAGTGGGTAGGTAGAGTTTGTATAGGTACTTAAGAAGCTCTTGTAGCTCAACGGTCAGAGCGTCGCGCTCATAACGCGGGGGTTGTGGTTTCAAGTACCACCGGGAGCACACCTATATAATGTAAGAATGAGATGTATAATATAACTACCACCCACAATCAATCTTATAACTATGAGCGACAAACTGTGCTCAAGATGTACACAGTCCGTAGGAGCTACATACTTCGCGCGCGGAGCTATATACACATGCACTGCTTGCATGGGCAAGCTTAGAAAGGCTAAGCGCCTACGTAAACGCAAAATAATTAGTAATATCAAGTATAATACAACTACCCAAAGGAGGTAGTACACTGTTTTAAAGGGGACCAAATCTGCACAGGTAGATTGGTCCCCTTTATTCTGTCTTTTTATATATCAATTAGTAAAATGTGTTGGACTTTTCTAAACCATACTGTACATATACGTAATGCATCGAGCCTACAAATACCGAATATACCCTACGCCAGAACAGGAAACTGTTTTGCGTAGGACTATAGGGTCTTGCAGGTTTGTATATAACTGGGCTTTAGCTCAGAGGAGAGCAGCTTGGGTTGCTAGTAAGACTAGTGTATCTTATAATCAGACCGCTAAAGCATTGACAGGTCTAAAAGGTGATACGGCACATGTCTGGCTTAATGAAGTATCCAGCGTTTGCTTGCAGCAATCTCTAAGAAACCTAGACGTTGCCTTTGTAAACTTCTTTAAGAAACGAAGTGGTTACCCAGCGTTTAAGGCTCGACGTAATGGGGGTAGTGCCAGATTTATAGGAGTAGCCTTCAGGATAACAGGAGATGAACTATACCTAGCCAAAATTAAAACACCTATAAAGGTTGTCTGGTCCCGTAAACTTTCAGGAGAACCGAGTCAGTGTACTATATCGCAAAATGCTGCCGGGCAGTGGTTTGCTTCGTTCATATGCGATGAAGAGATTACTAAGCTTACTCCTTCTAATAATAAGATTGGTATTGATCTAGGGATAGAAACTTTTGCTGCTACGTCGGACGGGCAGAAGTTCGGACAACCTACGCGTATTCGCAAACTACGTAAGGCGCTGACAAGGCTCCATCGCCTACATTCCCGGAAAGCCAAAGGCTCCCGGAACCGGGATAAGGCTCGTGTTAAAGCAGCCCGCCTTCATCAGCATATTTCAGACACCCGTAAAGATTTCCTCCACAAACTGTCCACCAAGCTCATTCGCGAAAACCAAACGATTGCACTTGAGGATCTGGCTGTAAAGAACATGACTAAGAATCGCAAGCTCTCT
>ERZ869925.18-NODE-18-length-116223-cov-7.313666_pt1 | contig 116223 bp, 149 predicted proteins | sample MGYA00579311_ERZ869925 | MGnify/ENA primary metagenome ERZ869925 (study PRJEB32216, sample SAMN09231817) | wastewater metagenome | place: USA: Maryland | collected 2016-07-30 | study: EMG produced TPA metagenomics assembly of the PRJNA472060 data set (Reclaimed...
ACACCATTCTTTAATTGGTCTGAGAAGTCTTGAGCCATTTGAGCTCTACCCCCACTGTAATGAACTTCACTTGTCATTAATTGTGCTGATGATTGTAAACATTCTTTAGTATAAGGAGCCAAACGTTTTTGTACTAATGATTGTGGTGTACGATGAGTATTATGCATCTCAATCATTTCCTTTTCGTCTACCGGTAAGATATATTGAACGATACCACTTATGTTAGCTGATGTTGCATCACCACCGAAACGAATTGTTTGTTTACCGATTTCAATTGTTCCATCTTTCAAATCCATATCGGCAGCATCTGCTTGATACGATACCGAGATCTGGTTAGGCCAAGGTCTTTCTTTAGCAAAGAAGCCTGCATAATAAACTCCAGGAGTGTACTGGACAAACTGTTTACCATCGAATTGTTCTACTACTGTTCTCTCACCTGCATCATTATAAGATAATGGGTTGAAGATTGATAACACAACTAAGGCTACGATACCTAGTACCACCTTAATAATTACTGATTTGTTTTCCATATTATTTTGTTTTTGTTTTTTTAGATTGTTTAGAATTTGTTGATGCTTGTTCGTTTTTCTTTTCGAGAATTTGATGTTGAAGATTCTCATACATTTTCTGTTCCTGCCAGAAGTCATTCATAGACTGATTTAATTCATCTACGGATTGCTTTTGTTTACGTTTGGCCGCTTTCATTAGTAAGTCGTAACCTACTATTACTAATATCACTACGGCGAGTGCTATCATTATTGCTATTAGTTTCATTTGTTTAAAATTATGTTTGCGAAATTACTATCAACTTTCATTTTGTCAAGTAATTGTTGAGTAGTCATATTTTTAGCTTCATCAAGTATCCTATCTTTTTGAGATTGAATACCTAATTCAACTTTAGCTTCTTCACCCATATTTTTTAATTGAGTAACAACAAAACTACTTAACTCATGTGGTATCTGTTTTGCGGTTGAGTCCGTAGTTAAAAACTCCATTGTACCTCCACCAGCCACAATTAGCAATGCATCTTTTTTATCAGGTGTGAATATGTATAATGACCAAAATAAAATCATAAATGGATAACTCCACCACATCCATTTTCGAGCCATCCGTTGAGTGATTTTATCATCTTGAGTTTGACCATTTCCATCTGTATGGACCGCAAACAGATAACCAATTGTTGCTACTAATGATATCAATGTAAATATTCCTATGAATACTTCAAACATTGTTTTTGCGTTGTCGGCTACTGTTAGCCAATAAAATAAACTATACCAATTCATATTTTTAACTTCTATATCCTAAAGATATGTTATTTAATCTAGGTAATCAAATTTTTATATAATAAAATATACAAGGGTTTTAGTGACTATCACCCACATCATGTTTCTCACCATAAATTAAATAGTCAGGATTGATTACCTTTGCTACTTTATGACGATCACCACTTACATGTTTAATAACAATACCTTCGTGTGGTACTTTAGTTCCCTCAATATTGTTATTAAATGTATACATATCTTGTGTTTCTTGATTCCAGTAACCTACATATAAAACAGGTACGTGTGGTAAATATAATTCATGTACCATCGTATATTGTGCCATTGAGGTTGTAGTGTATTCACCATCAACAACAATATCAAATCCAGCAAATTCAATTTCTTTTAAACCGTAGTCATAATTCTTTTGAATACCTGGACCGTATATTTCTCCATACAATATTACTCCACTACCAATAGTTTCTGGGGTAAGATATCGTGCATATCTCCACAATTTATTCTTAATATCATACTTATCAGCTATTGTTCTCCAAACATCTGTATCGTAGAAGCCTTGTGAGTCACTACCTTTTTCAACGTTATGTGAACCGTAAACGTACTCATACTCAATCCATTCATCAGCTAACCTAAAGAATTTCTTTAACTTATCCCAGAATGATAATTTAGTTTTCTTTACAATACCATAACGAGCATTTGTACCATGTAATTTACGAGTGATTTGAACCTCATCTTCTTCGGTAAACATACCCTTAACATTCTTAGCGTTAGGGAATTTATAGTATACTCCAAAGTTTGGGTTTTGATGGTATCTAATTTTCTTACCTGAAGCTAATTGTATTTGTACTGCTGGTGGTTCATACTTATAGATTTTAAATAAATCCATCATGTCCTGACCTTCATGGTAAGCATCTCCAAAGCCAGGAACATACTTATGAGGTATGATTAAACACTCACTATATACTCCTCTCAATTTAACAGTACGAACACGACCACCTTTTCTTAAATAGTTAGTCACACCCATCGCATCTGATAACTCTTGAGGTATAACAGCATCAGTAGTAGCTATAATAACTAAATCGTTTACATTGTATTCACCTTTTTTAGTAATACAATTCCATCCACCAGCAACAACTTGTTCAATGTTATCTGCACCTTCGATGGCTTTTACTTCGTTGATTGTTGTAACGTAACAAACGCTATTATTGTTTTCCATCTTCAAATTCTTTTTTTAATCTTAAATAACTTTCATATCTTCTTTCTTTTGCCCATTTAGCATCTCTTTCATTATCGGCTTGACGCTTTGCATATTGCTCATCAGTTTCTTCTACTTTCCGAATTATTTCTCCATTCCAATATCCTTCACTTTCATTTTCTTCCCATGAAGAATATATCACATCATCGTCTTCTAATTTGAGGTCTTTGATGTCTTTCCAAATAATCGGCCTATTCTTCCTATGCCAATATATTTGTTTTTCTATTAGAATTTTGTTTGGTGGCTTTTTATCTTCCATATTATCTAATTTTTATATCAAATATTGATTTCATGTTTAAGCACATTTCTCTAAATTCTATTTCTTTAGAAACTGAATTATATAATTCATTATCTACTTCTCCTCCTAACTCTCTTAAATGGTCTAAATGTTTTTTAAAACCTTTTAGCTTTTTAAATCGGACAATATGAATACGAGTATTTATATACCCAAGCCCGTTAAGTCTAATTTTCAAGCGATCCTTACCGTATTGTTTAAAATCGCTAAACAAGTTAAAGTTTTTGTCCATATTATTTATTTTTTAATTTTAGTAGCCAGGACAGGATTCGAACCTGTTGATAAGAAGTATGTGAGGTTTGATTTATTACTCCGACTACGGAACCTCACAGTGACTATACCAATTCCACCACCTGACTATATAAAACAACTACTGTCCTTCTAAGACTTTGGAACCTTTGTCTCTACCACTCCCCTAAGAGCCTTATTGGTTTAATAGACGATACATAAATGTCGTCAGGGTATTTCAATTGGTATCAACCTAAACTAAACACATCTTAGAACTGTGTTGTAATAATCCAATAGCTACCGTACTCTATTGTAGATTTTGTTTAATTATTCTTGCGGAATAATCTACTCATCTGTTCTTACACAGACCCCAAGTTTCGATAATCATTACTGTTTAGTGTTAATCAGTAGTTGTTTAAGATTTTAATAAAATCACTTGTCCAAATTCTAGAGAATATCCTTGTTTTACTGACCCTGCCATTTCTGACCCCTATTATGTCTTTACTAGATACCTTTACAATAAACACAACTGCTAGTACAGTTTATAGTTTAGCAATGTTATTGCATTACATTTCTGTAAGTCTTGTTAATTCAAGTCTCATTCAACTATTGTTTATCTTCAAGCAAGTGATTTTAATATTTTCAAAGAACTTATTTACTTATTTCAACATTGTAAATATAACATCTTTATTTTGACAAGCCAAACTACTTAATCGTCTTAAATAGATACTGCGTAGCATCGTCAAAATTATCAAATAGAGGGATAAAGTTTCTATTACAATAGATTTCAATATTTCCCTTCCTCCAAAAACCATCAGGGCAACATACAATTATTCTCTTATGACTGAATGCTCCTAATTCCAGTAATGAGATTGGACTTTTAGTGTCAGGTGCAAAGTACATGAATATGACATCTGCTTGTTCTAATCTATCTAATTCCCAATTAACTTGATAATTGAATTGAGGGTTAGATATCCGTTGTATCCAACTTGAGTCCCAATCGTTACGTCTTGGATTAAAAATAGTAACATCATCCTCTACAAGTAAATTCTCTAATTTTGTTTGCCAATCCTCAGCAGTGCCCATTTCGATGGACCCTGCTAAGAATATTTTTGTTTTACCGTTTGGTATTTGATTGGCAGATTCAGGTTTAATTACTTGCATAATAAACGCTCTCTAACTTCAGTTAATGTTGTTTGATTGTAAAATTTACCATCTTCATAGATTACTTGAACTTGAAGTAATCCTCCACTCTCTTGTTCTGGTGTACATTCACAAATAACTGCTGGTTGGCCAGTAATATCTAAACCTACTCTTAATAAACCTTTTAAAGACTTTTTAGTACCATCATCTGTTACTGGGTCTTTGTAAATGTTGTATGTTTTAATAACAAGTTCATCATCATCTTCGTTATTAGGTTCTACAACTTCAAACCAAGCACCTTTAGCTGCAAATCCTAATGTATCTCTAGTATTATACTGATAAGTAAAACTACCTACTCCTAATATAATGTTAGTAGCTGCAAAACCTTTAGCTGCCAATCTTTCATAGATTTGACGTTGTCTTTCAGGAGTAATGCTATCATCATAGATAGCACCAATATGAGGGTCTAATACTTTATAACCTTGTTCATTTACTGTACCACCAAAAATATCCCAAAGAAGTTCTATTACACCTTTAATTGGTGCAGAACTTAATCCTTCAGTATTATCTGCCCTTTCAATTAAACCATCTCTTACTTCTTTATTTGGTAAATAATGTCCACAAATAATATCTACAGGGTCTCCACTATCAGGTCTAATTACTAATTTACCAGGAGTATATTTTATAAAACCTTCTTTAATACCTCTATCAATTAATTCCTGTGTATATTTTATACCTGTTCTTTTATTTAGATAATAAGATTCTTCTTTTTCATTTACACAAGGAATAAGTTCATCATTTTCATTCCAATCTACACCATCACATGTAATTAGGTATTCACCCCTTCTTAGAATAGCATCTTTATTAGCTGGTAAATATTCAGTAATAAGCTTCCATAAATCAAATGTATCAGATACTATACTTAGAATACCTTTAGGGAATATCTTTAACCAATCAGCAATCATTTGTTGTTCACCTACAGTAAAAATTTTAGTAGTACTTACAGAATGTTCTGATGCATTTACACTAAAGATAGGCATTTCATCATCCTTAACTCCATAAAAATATCTTGCTGCTGGAATAACTGGTAATGTGTCTGAACCTTTAAAAGAAGTAGCATGACCTAAACCAATAAGATATTGACTCATGGGATCAAGTCCACGTGCAGAGAAATCATGACACATGAAGTCTACTAACCACATATTTTTATTATCAGTTTTAGCTACCCATTCTTCTGCTTGTCTTCTATATAACTTAGCAATAGTAGCTGCTGTACTTGGTTTCCAAGCTAATGCTGATACTACTGTTTCAAGATATAAAGTTAACCATGCAAATCCATCAACTGTATTGACAAAAGTCATGTGTGGAATATTAGGATTGGTTTCAATACCTTCAGGTAATGCTTTTACCTTAATAGGTAAATAACCTAAATCCCACAATTCTTCAAAATGTTTACCATCATACTCCATACCTAAGTATAGAGACATGTCTTTTACAAATTGAAGTGCTTCTTCTTTAGCAATTTCTAAACAATTTCTACCAGGAATACCTTGTGTACATCTTGATAGTAAAGGTCTTTCTTTTGTTCTAAAGAAATTCTCTTCAAATTCATCATGTAGCCATTTCCAAACTAATTGTTGACCAAATGATACTATTTTAGTAATACCTTTAGGTGCATGTTTAACACTTCTTGGTATCCAAGTACCATATAATCTTGTAGTACCTGGTGCTAACATTGCTTTGTGTCCTACCTTATAACCATCAGTAAGGTATAAACTGTTTATTTTAAAACTCATATTATTTAATTTTTACTTAGTAAATATAACATCTTTATTTTGAGATACCAAACAATTTAGCACCCTCTTGTCTTATACTCCACAGGACGTATTTCTACTTACCGCTTGAAGCCAGTCTTTCATAAGAGTAGGGTCTAGCTGAGCGCTCATTCGTATTGTCTGTACTGTTAAACTTTTCCGTTCTACTTTTATTGTAGTGGAAGTTTTATTCATTCTTAGCGTCTGTTCAGTCTTCCCGTGCTCAATTAGGAACAATACGTTTACCATTACTGGTAATATCTTTATGTGGTTAATGAAATTATTAGTTTTCATAAAAGCAATTTCAGCTCAACCTCCACAACGGTTCAATGTTTAGCCAATTTTTTACCTAACTACAAAATAATATAGTTGGATTATTTTTATGCACATCTACTTCCGGATACAATTTTTTAAACTCAGCCATATTAAATGGAGTAGTAATAATATGATATCCGTTTTTAGTTGGTATTTCAGTTTTAACCTTATTTCCAATCGGTTCCAAATCAGTTAAATGTAACTTTAATGTTGGAGCCAATTCAAAGTGTTCTGGGTCAATATCAATAATCCAATATTTGTCTTTACCACTACCATACTCACCACAAACCGATTCAAACGCATTACGAACTGATTTATAATCTTTATTCATAATGATGTCTGATATCTTTTTAAGTGTATGAAAAGCGGCTCGTTCAAACGACCTACGGTTAAGGTTAATATATGCTCTCGCATTATGCGACATACATAAATTGATAATCTCATCCATTTTCTCTACTAAATGTTCTTTAGAGCGTATACAATAAGTCCTAATAACATATGAGTTAGAGCCTAACTCAGGATTTTCTTTTTTACGTTTTAGAATTTGTAGATGGTAGAAATCATCTTCATCATCAAATTTTAAAAGACTTGCTATTTGTCTGAAATTGTTTATCATAATCGTACTTCAAATCTATTCTTCATTTGTTCTAATTTATCTTCAGGCACACCATGCTCATTCACTCCACCATGTCTATTCTCAACTATTATTGAATGTACTCGATAACCATATTGTTTGGCTAACTCATAGTAAGCATCCATTTCCCACTCCTGAGTGAATGTGTTTGATACAACTACATTATATCTTTTTTGCATCCAAGCCTCAGTTTTGTTTCTACACCATTCATGCGCTTGTTTTAGTTTAGTAGCATCAAATTTATATTCTCCATCTTGTATAAAGTACATATCTGCCTCAACATGTTGATTACAGATTAGTTTAGCGAATGTTGACTTTCCGCTGCCAGGTAAACCTCTTAATAATATTAATTCTTTCATTTTACCTCCAAATTATTTCTGTTTCAACTGATACTACCTGTTCACCATCCTCCTCGTCTCGAGCCTGCATATACTTGTTAATACCGGATAAGGCTAGGTCTCGTGTTTTGAATTTAGTTTCTTCATTCCAATATGAACCGCCATAGTCATTTACATATTTTTCATTATCTTTATAGTTTGATAGAAATAAATAAATACCATCCGCAGTCCAAACCAACGGATATACTTTCTTTACTTTACAAATATAGTAACTAGTACCGTTAACTAAATTATGCTTTAATATTGTGAATTTATATTTTTTCATACAGTATGTTCAATTTGTACTCTAACACAATTTTGAGGTAAGTGATTGATGTGTCTATAGTTGTTGATGTAACCCATAATGTTGGCACTACCGATAGCATTAGCTGAGTGTGTATAAACATCAACTACTGGTTTACCATCCATCCATTGTTCAACTAACCACTTAGCACAATCATAACCTGTTTTCTCAGTTATATTATTGTAGTCTAATTTGTAGTTGTGATATACGTTTGTATACCATTCTTTCATAGCACTATCACCTAAGTCATGGTCTAATGAAATCACTTCAATATTCTCTAAACCAATCTCAGTTACAGTTTTTACAAACTCATCATATGAACGAACTACAGTCCATTCTTCAACTCCCTCAACCCATTCATTGTTAGGGCTGATTGGTGTTCTAACATCATCTAAGTATATTCTCTTTTTCATTTTTTACTATTTCAATTAACTTTTTAAGACAAGCAAGTTCTGCTTCTTCGTAGGTAGTATATACATAAATTTCACCTTCTTTATAATGAGATAATACATGAGGTCTTATTTCATATATGAATGTATCGTTTGTGTGTTCTTGAATCCAAGATTTAAAACCATACTTCTCTCTGAACCATCTAAATGCTTGTTGGTAAAGTGGACAATCGATAGTATCATACATCATAGAACCTCTTGGGTGGTTTTTAGTCCCTTTTATATGTAGGTATTCTGTTTGGTCTATTGTTGCAATACAAGATTCATCAAATCCAAGTTCTTTTAAAGCTAATGCTTGTGCGTATGGTACAAATTCTTTATTCATCTTTATCTAAATTTTTAATTTCTTTTTCTATTCGGTATAATTCACGCATAAGCCAAATTTGAATACAAATCACAACTATACCTAATACTATTGCTGTTTCAATCATAATTTAAATTTGTTCGTAAGGTATTTTTTCAATACTTAAACAACCCATCAAAAATAATTCACGAGTGTCAGTGGATAATATACCACGCCACTGATAAACCCCATTACCCATATAGGTGGCAAATCTACTAAACTTGTCAAAGTATTTTTTATTAATATCTAACCCTTCAGGTATTAGAGATTCTAAATATTTTATTCTATCACCCATAATTAAAAACTTGAACTCCCTTTTTTATTCCACCATTACCACTTAACTTTTCTTCATGGTGATCTTGAGGTAAAGATAATTTAGCTATAGGTTGTTTATGCATTATGTTTACAATTTGACCAAGTGTATAAGGCATTAAGTTGTTTCCATCTACACCCACATCCATTGCTTTACCTTGTGATAATTTATGATGTTGTGGTAAATGGGTATGTCCATGTAAATGTATAACACCATCATTCATATTGTGCCAACTTGCAATTGGGTAATGCATTAATACAAACTCATGTTCGCCTTGATATATTGTAGTACCTGGATATAATGATACAGATAATCTTAGGTATTGGTTTACTGAACTGAATAAACGTTGTATATCACCTTTATTACGTTCAATGTGATGATCGTGGTTACCTAATATTAAGTGAATATTTTTACAAACAATTCTGTTTCTAAACTCCTCTATATTATCAAACCCACCAAATGAAAAATCACCTAAGTGAAATAAGATATCATTCTCACCTACAACACTGTTGATTGACTCAACAATTTTATCGTTCATGTGATCCAATGTATTGAAATCACGAGTTTGATTTACAGGTACATTACCATCAGCATCTCTCCAATTACTTACACCACGACAAATGTTTTTATGTCCGTAGTGAGTATCTGATGTGAAGAATATTTTATGTTTATCTAATTTTATTTTCATAACTATTTGATTAATACTTTTCGTATAATTTAGTTGCTATTTCAATTGTAACTTGCTCAATATCGTTTATTCTTCGAGTGAAGCCAGTCATATGAATATCACTTTCAAATGCAATAGATGGACCACCCATATAATCTAGACTCCATAAGTGATGTACTTCTGTACAATTATATACAGTATCTTCTTTTTCAGTGTACCAACTTTCTTCTGTATATTTAATATCCACTTTAAAACCGAATTCACTATCCGATAGTAATTCATGTTCCTTACTCGTGTCTAACTCTTTTCCTAAATAGATAAGTTTCATAATTTTATTTTTACAGTCATTGCACTTACACCTCCACAAAATGGAAGCCATAATCCTTTTTTATCTTGTTCTAATACACCTACCCTAACATCAGTAGGTGTTTGACTCCAAGGTTGATATTGAACCTCTTTACCTACATAAGGTAATAATTCATCCTTTTCATAATATTTGAAATCTGTCATGACCTAAAGATAAAAAAAAATGCTAGGTAAAAAATTCCTAGCATATTATTTTTTTAATCCCACCAACGTTCAATATTGTGTTCTAATAATTTGAATAATAGCTTGTGAGCTCGCCTCTGTCTTAATCTACCCATATTCATTGCAATACGTTGCTTAACTTCTCCATCATGTTTATCACCGCTAATATCAAATAATTGATTGGCTGAATTGGTTATTACCCGTTTATAATCTAGTGGATACTTACAGAAGTATTCGTCAAACCATTCAGATGTTTGATTAATTTCAAGTCTAACAGAGTCAGGTCTTTCCGGTACGTCTAACCAATTAAAGGTTGATTCGTGATAATCCATATACTCACCCTCATACTCCTCTTCTTTTACTTTTCTTATAAGTCGAGTACATGTCATCATTATCTCAGCATCACGCTTAGCTCGAGTGTGTATGTCTCTATCACCAATGTATTTGGCTTGATGTTTAATTTTGGTTTCTAAGATTGTAAAGATATACCAATCATCCCAATCTCGGTCCTTCCATATTACTGGAAGCCAACGTATAATATTTTTAATGCTATGGATAAAGTACCTTATTCGCCACATAGTATAATATATATTTTTTAGTATAAAAATTGTAAAAGCCTATTACTAAGCAAGATTTAGTACCTACCTGGGAGTACGTATATTAACCTTTTGGACCAAGGTATCTTATGGATATTACAATAATAGGTATGGTGTGTAGGTAAGGGGATTGTGAAATATTATTTCAAGAGGTTTGATAAAAGAGGTTTGAATAATTTAAATTTTAAGCTATCAGTTTTGAAAACACTTCTCTATCTATATCAGTCAAGTTTTATTATACTACGATGTAGTACTATTCTCTTACCTACATTTTACACCACACGGCTAGCTAGCCAATATCTGTTGTTGCATTATATTCATCAATCTCATCTTGTAGTTTTTCAATTTGAGTTTGAATTGCTGTTACTAGTTCATCAGTCTCTTTTACAGAAAATGCTGAAATCTTTTTTACTTTAATATACTCTCCGTTTCTATACTCTGACACAAGATTGGTACCGGTTGGGATTCCCTTCATCCATACCAGAGTATCTTTTAATTCAGACAAAGTATATAACTTTTCAAGTAAGTTAACATTTTTTGTTTGAATGTTTACCTTAAGCTGTACTAACTCTTTTTTCTTACTGTTAAGTTCAGCAGCTAATGCATGTACATCATATGGTCTTTCATTTCCTTCCTCTACAACTATATGTGAGGAGATCTTATATTTAAGATCTTGAATTTCTTTTACAAGTTTGTTCTTGTGTTTTAGTGCTTTACTTAACTTCATATTCTAACTAATTAATTTTTCTAACATTGTCATTGGTACGGCTCCGTTAATTCTCTTACCGGGAATTTCTACTCCTCTTTCATCAACTAAAAGGAATGTCGGGATAGTAGTAATATTATATGTATCTGCTTCTACCTTATTGATATCAACATTATACCTATGTACCTCTACCTTACCAGTATTTTCTTTAACAAACTTATCTAAGCTTGGAGCCATCATTCTACATGGACCACACCACGGTGCTGAGAAGTATAGTAATTTTTTCATTATTGTTCTGTTTTTATTGTGAAGAATAAGTTTCTACGTTTTGTAAAAACATTTCTTAATTTTAATCTCTTTTTATAAAAGGTAAAATCTTCTCCTGGTTGTCTACTGGCTGGCATGTGAATAATCGCATCTTTAACATCCACATCGTGTAAGTTTTTATTTGCTTCAAAAAACTTAACTAACTTATAAGTATTAATAGGAATTTGGATATTACTTTTTTCCTCAGCAGTTAATGTAATTTCAAAAAATTTATCTACTGCTTCTTTTAATAATGTTTCGTTATATTTATTCATATAGATAATATAGTAAATAATTTTCTTATGGCAAACATCTTTTTGCTGGATTGTTATTTACTCCGACAAGAGGAGGTGAGTCGGGATTATATATTGGCTTACAGGTATTTGTAAATGGTACTACAATATTTTGTTGATACATATATATTGGACCTTCATATGGTATACCGTTAATACGTCTGTACCCGTCAAACGATCTAAACGTTATGGCAGTTACGCGAAACCATTTATTATCAATACATACCTCCAGTACGGAGATTGTATCAAAATCTATTTTTAATTTACCTTTTCTTCCCATAATTCATTTACTATTTCATCTACATTCATTGGTATGTCAAGAGGTACAAATCTATTTATATCAAATGACGGTTCAAACATTCCATCTATTGATGGAAGTAGTAAAGGTTCGTTAGTTATTTCTTCAAGTAATATGCCTGTCTTACCGTTAGTTTCGTGATTAACTATCTGTCTTATTGTGTATATTTTACCTTGCTTAGGTCTATTAGGTATAAGTTTAACTACAATAGGTGGAAACATATCATTAATACAAACAACTAAACTACCTGGTTTCATTTGTTACTACCTCATCAATTATCTTCCACTTTATTGCTTGTGTTGAGTCAATATAGTAGTCATATTTACTTTTAAAAATGTCTGTTAATTTTGTTTTTGGTATCTTTGTATATTCTACAACATGATCTTCTAACAAGTCCTGTAGTCTTTTAAACTCAGTAAATTCCTCATCTATCTGCTTTACACTTGCACTAACAATATCTCCCCATATCTGATGATACATCCATGTTGATTTAGCATAGCCATATCTCTTATGACCTGTTATTGATATAAAAAATGCTGCCGACATTGCACATCCTGTTACATAAGTATGGATAGGTGTACGTGATGTCTCCATTATAGATAGTAGTCCGAGACATTGGTATACATTACCACCATAAGAATCAATATATAATTCGATAGGTAGAGGTTCGTACTTTAATCCATAAATACTATATATACTTGATAGCTCAGCATCGCTCTTATTTATATCAATTATATTCTCAGTAAGATATGAAATAGATTCTTGATCTACTTGTGTTACTAAAAATAAAGTCCTTTCTTTTGGTAGGGGTAATTTTGACATACCTAAAAATATTAAAAGTGTTTTATAATTACAAAACTATAATCTGGATATTAATTCATCTTCGTCATTATCAATATCAATTCCGTACTTCTTTTTATCATCATCGTCTAGAAACTTAGTAAAATCTCCGTGATCTAGTTCTACAAACTCACTGAAGTGCTTAGCATATCTATCTTCTAATTCCTTTGTTATCTTTTCTGTCTGCGTGTTATTTATTGTATATGACATATCCTCTATCGTCTCGAATTTAATCTTGTAGAACATGTCTCCTATAAAATAAAAATAACAATTATAACATAATAGATCTAGATTACTTCTTAACCAGTTACTCCTATCCTTATCTTTAAAAACAATAATAAGTGGTACCTTTTTATCGCTAGCTCTCTTCTCATTCAATCCACAACAGTCACACTTCTCTTCTAACAGTCCATCATATATCAATCTCTCTTTTAATCTCTTAACTGATATACTACATATTTTTTCTCTGTGTTGTCCTTCGAGAACTTCTTTTAAAAACTTACTACTCTTCTTAGTATTTTTTATTTTAAGGATAGGTACTTCTTTATGAGAGAGTCTGTTACTGTGTGAACCATATAAATCCTCTCCTTCAAGACTCTCTCTCTTACATGCAAGCCAGTATCCAGTATAATCAACTCCTAAGAATCTAGCAGCTGCTCTGTTCGATTTTGTCTTACTAATTGCTTCTAAGATTCTTTCCCTTGTTATTACTTTTTTTCTACCAGGTCTCTTCTGATTCATCTTCTTCTTTTGGTTCTTCTGGTTGCTCTACTTCTTCTTCTTCTATAAAATCCTTATCAGTAATCTCTAGCATATTGTTTTCTACTAGCATAGAATCGTTAAGTAGTTCTTCAGTTTCAGTTAGCTTGATAGCATCCTTAATACTAAGGTTAGACATATCATCAGACTCTACTAATGTATCACTATCAGCACATTCTGATAAGGTTCTTGTATACGTATTACTGATGTTATGTATGTTTTTTAGTATATCTTGATCTTCAATTATTTGTAGAGTTTCGTATACTTCCTCTATTGTATTACCATTGGTAACTATAATTGCCTTTACTTTATTTGTATCACTACAGTTAACACATTTGGTTGCTGTAGGTAAAGCTTTTAGTCTTCCCTCAGGAATATCTTGCTTACATGTGTCGCATTTTTTCTTCATTACTTAGACTTAGTTTTAATAGATTCAACAATATCCCATATATCACTTGGAGTATCTGTAGGTATTTTATCTCCTGTCGACTGGTCAACTAACTCTAATACATCTCCAGATGGTAAGTATTTTTCAAACAACCACCAATAAATAATATCTACCTGCTTGTTATTAAATGTCATATTAAACAGACAGTCAATAGCTTGCATATACGGTTCAGCATATTTTGTCATGTCTATACCTACCTCATTAATAGCTATAAAATTATTTACACTTGTTTGTGATATTGCATTTAACATATCAACAAACATTTGTTTGTTTTTAATTGCTTTGTTATTACTTATATCCTTAACTCGGATCTTACTTCCAAGTATTTCTTCTAATGTTACTTGGACGTGCTTTATATTATTTGGTAATTCTTGTTCTGACATTATAATGAGTTTAACATTTCAACTAAATTGGTTTGAGGCGATATATCAGCTATATCAGGTCTTACTGAGTTATGGCAATATATACCGCTTGTACCCATAAGAGCTCTTCTATCGACACTAAATATACCATTTCCTTTAAATTTTATATCTATTGCCCACTTTTTACCCAGTAAAACGAGTAGCTTTCTTAAATTATCTATTTGATTATCGGTGTATTTATTATAATATTTATGACCTCTATACGGCGTACTAAATTCATATACTTCATTATCGTTAAGGTATAATCCAGTTGTTGTACATATACCATGCTCTGTTTCAATAAGAGGTCCCCAATTACACAACTCTATCGATATACTACCTCTGCTTATTGTATCAATACCAGGTCCACCATTAACTAAATGAGCTTCTTTTAAATGTAAGTGATGTGACCAAAACTTTGACGGATATACTTGGATTACATTACCATCTGTGTAATTATCATATACATGTTCGGGCGTTGATGTAATGATAAACATTGGTGGGGTCTTTATAGGTGAACTTGCATTTCTTGAATAGTGATCTATTAACCTAAACGGATTAATTCCAAAAAGAGAAGAGTGAATATATATTTGATTCTTCTCAGTTTCATCATTATAGTAACTTTTCTCATTAATACTATAATTAATTAACCCTAATTCGGTATTTGAACTCATTTACTAACAGAAAAAACTTTTAAAAACTCTCGTAATGATAATCTTTTACCCGTAGAAAATAACGTAGCAGCTTTTAATCTGCTTGTAGTTATAATACTATATATCGGCTCTCTTGTAGTATCTGATTTACTATAAAAAAAATACCTTTTCATATAAAACAATTAATAATCTATCTATAACCTACTTAGTAATTCAATACAGTCCGCACATTTCTCGTACTGTTCTTGTTGTTGATATACTTTTATTATATTATTCAGTGTATCAACCCACTGAGATTTATCAAGTAAAAACTCGTGAGAGTTATTTATTATAAAAAGTCTTGATGTTGTGTCGTTCTTTTTAAGAGCTTCATCAATAGATGTCACAGCATAATCGCAGAAACCTTGTCTAGTTTCATTAAGATTAAGATACTCTTTATAATTAGGAAGTAGAGTAACTTTACGCTTTAGTGTCTTCTGCTTCTGCCTCATCGCTACCCGGTTGTTCGGATTGGTTTTGCTCATAGTCTGGTTTGGTTTCATCACCTTGCTCTTCATTATATTTTTGTAATGCTTTCTTTACCATAGCTTCAAATAGATTGATTCTTATTAAGAATCCTATTGTACCTTCTGGTGTATCTGTATCGTTATCAACAATAAGACCATATTGCTTTAATCCATTATTAAGGATAACTTGTAGTTTTAATGCAAGTTGTTCAAAATCAATAGGTTCCGATGATGTTGGTGCAAAACGTATGCGAAGTCCTTTTTTAGTAGGATTAACGTTTGGTTCTACTTTATATAGTAACTGCACGTTATCTACCATTGTTTTAGCTTCGTTTAACGTTCCTTGTATAAGTGGTCTTAGTTTTATCATAATTGAGTAAATATTATATAATTATTTATCTTATAATATTCCTATAAAGATAATAGGTTTATTAGGTAAAAGCAAATTTCTGATGGTTTAATATCATGTCAGTATTTGATGCTTTAATCATAGTAGGTGTTAGGTTTGTTTTTCTTTTTATATCAATAACTAACGGACCATATTGAAATTTACCTATTTCGTTTTGATCTACCACCTGATTTATGTTTTCTATAATAGATTTAAGGTCATCTGAAAACTCTTTGAGAAACTCAGAGTATTTAAATGAGACAATAATATCTTGTGTAGGGGTGTAGTTTGATCCTGGGGTTTCTATCTTTTTATGAAAATCAGTTGGATTAAATAATGATTCTACACCAAACCAGTGTTTTGTTGTGTAGTTTAATCTTAGATTAGAATAGTAATATGATTCGAACTTAATTTGACTTGCTAGTTGATATGATATATTACTGTCTGATAAGTATAGCTTACTACAGAACGGTTCAACCCATTTTAATACATTAAGATCAACATATCTGTCGATATCTATATCAAATGCTATATTGTAGAATGGTTTTGGTTCATGTCCAAAATACCCCCACTTCCTAATAAATCTTTTTAATTCCTGCAGGTCAGCCTGCTGTTGTAGTTCATTTTTGTACTGAGCTTCTGGATCTTCTTGTTTATACCAATCAATACCTCTACTTGATACACATGTAAAATGATATACAATAGTTTTCCATGACTGGATAGTTTCCAGGTTAGCTAGATTCATTCTTATTGTTATATCAGAATCTTCTCTTGAGCATCTAAATTGAGTATCAAACCCACCTAGTATATCTATCCAGGTCTTTTTATAAACAGCAAAAGGAGCAAAATATGCTTTTGTTATTGATCTGTGTTCTTTTTGAATATCATCTACATACTTATTAAACTCATCATATTTAAAATCTTCTGGAGTATATCCAAAACTCCTTGTTATTTTATCAGAAGATGCTGGATGGATTGGTGGTTCAATTCGTGTGAATGATAATACATTGTTAGGGGTTAACACATCACACATATGCTTATCAATATCCTTACCTACAACCATATCTGACTGTAGATAACAAACTATATCATTAGCAGCTTGATTGAACATTACTGTAACGTTTCTTTGACTTCCGATTGGGTATCCAGTAGTATTGTTACATATCTTTAAATTAGGTAATGTTGATTTTTGTATCTCTAATAATTCACTGTACGTATTTTGATTATCAGAATCAATAAAGATAAGAATCTCATGCTTGCTAATATCTGTATTGTCAGCAAGTGATTTAAGTAAAAGTTTTGTATACTCTTTTTCGTTCTTTGACGAAGCTATACAGAAGGTTATTGGTTGCATTCTAGTAATCTATTATATGTAATGATAATTCCTTTTTGTAGTCCAAGATAATTTAGTCCGTATGGTGCGTTATAATTAGATACATAATCCTGTACAGTGTCTATATTCATGTATATAGGTACTTTGTAATCACTTAATGAATTAATAAGATTAGCTATATCTAACATTGAGGGGGTATTAATATAACCACAGTTGCATTCTTTTATAAGTTTAGTAGATGGTGTATTAATATAATGATTAATTAGCGTAATAAGGTCTTCCATATAAAAGAATGTCATTCGCTTGTTTTGAATAAGCATTGGTTCCTTATTTATATACCGCATTAGATTGGCTTTTATAAATCTAGTATTTAATTCGTTCTCATCAAATACAGCATATATTCTTATATTAAAAAATCTTGGTATTTCATTTATAGAATTTGCTATTGCTCTCTTACTAAAGCCATACGGTGATTCAGGTGAATATATTTCAGCACCTGATCCAAGATTTATTAACATGTTATATCTATTGTCACATGATAATAGATTATAATACATTTTTAGATTGTTATCTGCTACCTGCCATGTATCTGTTTTTAATCTGCTACCTCCACTTACAGCACAGTGTATTACTACATCAAAGTATTTGTCTGAGAAGAATTTTAATGTTTCAAACGAGTCAGTCAGGTCAAAGTCTTTTCTCGTTATTACTGTAACATCATGTGTGGATTTTAAGGCATTATAAAGGGATTTACCAATATAGCCGTTTGCTCCTGTTATTAATATTTTTAACTTAACCATTCTATATTCTTTAACTCTCCAGGGATAAACTTACCATTTGAATCTAACTTAGCTACTACCTTGGGTTCATGGAACTCATTAGGATCAGTAAATACTTCAAGTACTGCTGGACCGGTATGTTGTAAAAATTTCTGTAGGGTTGGTTGTATTGTCTGATTGGTAAGGATACTATAGTATGGTAGTTTATATGCCTTTATAATATCTTCAAAGTGTGGAAATGACACACCACTATTTTTCTCTGATGCTACATACCTACCGTTAAAGAATGTTTTTTGAGATATCTTTATAGACGTATATCCATCATTATTTAAAAGAATAACTTTTATAGGTAGGTTATAATGATAGAGTGTTTGTAGTTCATGAATATTAAGATGCAAGCTACCATCACCTTCTATACAAATAACATTATGATTAGTAGCTGCTCCTATAGCTGCGGGTAACCCATAACCCATAGGTGCACATCCTGTATTTGTGATTAGTCTTTGTTTACTTTTTAATTCTAATACCTGCATTGTAACAACATTTGCAGAACCATCACTTGTAACTACATGATCATTCTCAGATAAAGAATCAGAAAGAGCTTCAATAAATGCATAGTGACTAGTTATATCAGTCTTTTCTCTATGTCTAGGTAATACTGTTGGTTCACATGCCCAACTAAGACTTCTTTTTAACCACTCACTATTCGTTTTAGGAAGTTCATGTTTGTTAAGTTCGTACAAAAACTCTCTTGCATCTGAGTTTATTTTCAGATCAGTATGTAGTGTAGGTTTGTTTAGTTCATTGATGTCTATATCTACATGGATTTTATATGCCTGTTTTGCAAATCCTTCAAAGTTATAACCTGTTTGTCTAACGTACAGTCTACTACCAACTGTTAAAAGAAAATCACATTCACTTAATAAGTTGTTTGCTCCTATTTGAGCATGGGTACCAAACCTGCCGCAATAATAACGATAGTCATCATTTATTATATCATTTCCGTTAACAGCTGATATAACAGGTATGTTTGTTCTTTCTAATATATTATACAACTCGTCAATACCGTTACTTAGTCTTATACCATTGCCTACTATCATAAGTGGGTTTTTAGCTTTTGACCATTGGTCTATTACTTTTTTGATTTGTTGTTCGGTAGGCGTTGGAGTTATTTCAAACGGGCCAAGATAAGGATTTAAACTATCTACCTCAATTTGAGCTGATTGTACATTAAGTGGTATGTCTATCCATACTGGACCTGGTCTACCTGTTGTTGCTAAGTGACAGGCTTTTTCTAAATGATATCTAATTTCACTAGGATCATTTACCTGTACAGCATACTTAGTCATATTCTTAACTGACTCTACAATATTAAACTCCTGGTCACCTAGTTGTCTTAATGGTAGATTAGTATAGCTGGTTGTCATTTCTTTATTTACCTGACCACTAATGTATATAACAGGTATAGAATCTAACCAGCTGCATAACGTACCCGTTATAGCATTTGTTCCACCTGGACCGCTTGTTACTATACATGCTCCTAGCTTGTTATTCATCCTAGCGTACCCTTCAGCTGCTATACCGGCTGCCTGTTCATGGTGTGTAGCTACATAATTTATACCATCAATCGACCCAAGTGAGTCAATTAAAAATATACATCCTCCGCCTGACACGGTAAAGAACGTATCGACCTCGTATTTATCTCTTAGAAATTCAATTACGTAATCAGATAATCTCATAAGTTTCATTTAATATTTCATTTAGTATTGTTGTATCTTCTATATCAGTTATTTGCGGTGTACTGTTAATAAGAACCATAGTTAACTTACCAGTACTTTTCTTATCTGATTTTATTATTTCAAGTAAAGTAGATGTGTCAAACCACGTTTTTTCTACTATTATACCAGTACGCTTTATTAGTTCAATACCTCTTGAAATAATATCATTATAGTTTGGAACATCATACCTAAGGTGATGTGATATTTTTACAGCTATAATACTGCCAATAATAACAGCTATACCGTGTGGAAGCTTGTTATCTGATATTGTTTCTAATGCATGACCAAATGTATGACCAAAGTTAAGATACTTGCGTTCACCTTTATCAAACTCATCACGTGATAGAATATCAATCTTATATTTTAGGCTATCATAAATCATTTCATGGATATTGTGCCTAAAGTTAAAATCTTTTATTTTATTTTGCAAGATATGAAACTTGTATATTTCACCTATCCCACTAATATAATCAGTATGATCCAATGTTGATGTAAAGTCAGGATTAATATAAATATCTGTTGGTGGATAGAACGTACCAAGTATATTTTTTCTTGACTTGTAATTAAGAGAAGTTTTACCTCCTACACAACTATCAGCCATAGAAAGAAGAGTTGTTGGTACTAGAGTATATTCAATTCCTCTACAATATATAGATGCACAAAATCCTACAAGATCTTGTAATATACCTCCACCTATTACTATAATTTTTGTTTTTATATTAGCTTTATTATATGCTAATACATCTATTATATCATTAACCCCATCATAACTCTTAATAGATTCTGTACACGGTATATCATATATCCTGCTTATTTTATTAAGAATAGGGTATAAATTAAGTACATTTTCATCTACAAAAGTAATAGTATTACTCTCATTACCTAAGGTAATAATATTATCAAGATCACTAATAAAATGTATATTGTATGGTCTTATTTTTGATTGTACATTTATAGAACTGAACATGAGAATCCTCCATCAATAGTTATGTTTTGACCTGTTATGTATGTATTATTTATTGTAAGAAAATAAATAAGATCAGCTACCTCGTGCGGTTCACCTAACCTCTGCTGAGGAATATCTTTTTGGATCTTGTCTATATCTTCAGGTTTGTTGTTTATATATGTCATTGCAGTTCGTATATAACCAGGTGATACTGTATTACATAATATATTATACTCAGAATATTCTGATGCAATAGATTTTGTTAATGCATGTAATGCATTTTTACTAGCACTGTAGAAGTGTCTCTTTGGTTTGGCAAAATCTATCCATATACTACCTATATTAATAATACGACCGTAGTTACCTCTTTTCATATGAGGTATACACTGTTGAATTATCTCAAGTGGTGATAAATAATTTACCCTCATTATTTGTTCTGGGTATAGGTCGGTAATATCATGTAGTGGATTTATACCGGCATTATTTATTATTATGTCATACTCTGTATCACTAAGTACAACCGGAGATAACAGGTTAAGCTCCTCTCTTGTAGGAGCTATAACTTCGTGACCGTTGCTGATAAATTTATTATATATCGATTTACCTATACCACCACTACCACCTGTTAGTAATATTCTCATTATTTAAATGTTATGGATTGATTAATTCTATCCTGAATCATTTTAATACGTTTAATATCTTGGTTTGCCATACTTGTGTATAACTCATGCTTGCTCATTAACCACTCATACTCAAACATCTGAGCTTTAGATAATGCTCTTGATAAGTTCTTTAATGTAATAGATGGATCAAACATTGCATATCTAGTTTCAAACTTATCTAATAATCCTTCTGAGTGTAATTTTTTAAGGAAGTCAAATGAGTCAACAGATACAGCACCTCCTAGGCATGCCTTCAATCCTTTTTCTTTTACCTTTGTAAATATACTCTTTACAATGTTGTATACTTCACTACTATTAACATACTCTCTGTTTTTACCCATAGAAGACACTAGATCAACACGACCTACAGTAACCCCATAAAGATTTGTAGATTCTAGTGAATCAAGCATCTTATTTGCATTTTCAAATGCTGTTATGGTTTCTATATTAATATTCAAATGGATTGTTGAAAGTACGTCCTCAGGTATGTATGTTTGAGCTGCTTGTACAAATTTCTTTAAACCAAATTCTGATTCTACCATCGGTGCTACTAAACCCTTTACACCAATAACTGATGAATCTTTAATATCACGGATTGCTTCTGGTCCACCAATCTTTAATGTGATTTTTGTTTTAGCTTGATTACATACCTCCTTTAATCGAACAGTTTCGTTAAATAATGCACCCTCATCTTCAAAGCTAGTCTTAACACCAACCAATCCATCGTTTTCAATAAGATCAGTTAAGATCTTTACACAGTTGTTTTCTCTTGTATTCATATTATTATTTTTTGTGTATAATTGCTGTAATATATGCATCCTGAACATCGACAACCATATCAATAGATTGTATGTTATTCTTTAGGTATTCGGCTTCTTCCTTTGTTAAGTATGGAGTATTAAACTTACCATTCTTTAAATACGAAGTAAGCACATTATACGTTTCATCATTTCTTATACAACATACTTCATGACCTGGTATTGATATATCTTCTAGGATATAATACCCGCCTGGTTTCACGTATTGGAAAAGATGACCTAATGATATAATTTGATGTTCATGGATGTGTGATCCATCTTCTAATATAACATCAAAATCTGTATTTCCAAACTCCGTATGCATTAGTTTAAAGTCATCTCTATTACTTTGATCCCCTCTAAAGAATGTTACCCTTTCATTACCAGTAATTGAAGGATGTTGACTCATATCAACAATATCAAAGGTATATATCTTTGCTTTTTCAAAGTACTCTACCCACATATTTATAGATTGACCACCTCCTGTATACTCCATGCATACTCCTATTTCGAGCATCCTTATTGGTTCGTCTCTCCATTGACTAAGAATATTATCATATGAGGGAGCGTACCCATGTTTACTAGGACCTCCATATTGGGTACCCTTATCTGTTTGATGTCTATTAGCTAGCTCATCTAATGTTGGCCTGTTTACCATATAAATTTAGTTTTGTAATATTCAACAATATTTTTTATCTCAGTATGAAATTGCTTCTTAGGCTTCCATCCTAAACTTCTTAATTTACTATCATCCAGTGCATATCTTATATCCTGTCCTGGACGGCTGCATGAGAAGTCAATAAAGTTATCATATGTTAAGTGACTAGGGATACCATAACATTCAATAATTTGTTTTATTGTTTCTATGTTTTGTTGTTCGAACCCACCAGCTACATTATATATCTCACCTGTTTGCCCCTTCTCTACTAACGTAACAATAGCTTCAGCTGTATCGTCTGCATGTAGCCAATTACGATACGGTAAACCTTGGTTATGTAGTGGGATCTTACGACCTAAGTTAAGACATTTAACAGCCTTAGGTATAAGTTTTTCAACATACTGACCTGCACCATAGTTGTTTGTTGGTCTTACTATCATGTATGGAACACTGTGGGTTCTACCCCATGCCATTATAAGCATATCAGCTGCAGCTTTTGTAGCTGAGTATGGGTTACTAGGTTTTAAAATGTCAGTTTCTGTATGTGATCCTTCTTCGATATCACCATATACTTCATCTGTACTTAGATGAATAAGTGTTGGTTTAAAACTATTTTCACCTCTGTGGTTCTTTATTAACTCTAATAAATTATGTACCCCATCTATGTTTGATTTTACAAACTCTGCACTACTAGCTATAGAATTACCAACGTGTGTTTCAGCTGCAGTGTTTATGATATAATCACAGTCATAAAGAAATTTAAGGTCATTAATATCACAATGTACAAAAGAAAAGTTTTTATATGTTTTAAACTCTTCAAGTAACAGCTTGTTAGCAGCATAGGTAATTTTATCTACCCCTTTAACATGCCATCCTTTATCTAAACACTTTCTTGTTATATATGATCCAATAAAACCTAAACATCCTGTTATATAAACTACCTTCATGCTATAAAATTATTTTCCTTTAAATATTTATCTACTCTATCTAAAAATACTTTAGGTTTACCTTTACCTTGGGTATGACCTATAAAATGCGTTATAAGTGATTTTAAACCTAATGTCCATCCATTATTTTCATCTTCAGGACTTATTTCTCCATATACTGGGTGTGTACCCCAGTTAGGTACAACATAGTATTTAGTATTATCTAGTAGATGGGGTTCATTCTTACTTAAGATAATGTTCATAAGTCCAAAAAAGCTTTGTTGTTGGGTATCGATAATAAACCTATCAGGTCCCCATATCTCATTTCCTTTATCATCAATATTGCTCTTATATTCAAATAACGTTAATAAGGTATGCATTCTATCAACTGATAGGAAGTCATCATATATAGTCAGATCTATCCCTTGAAACCCGGCGTTATAACCAGCAAAGGTAGGGTTTCTCTGTTTGTATATATCAACAAACCCATCACCAAAGGTAGATGCAAGCTTATTAAATAATACCTTATCGCAATTATCATTCATCGGCTCTTGTATAAGAACAGGTATCTTTTTAACAAGTAAGTCTGCTATATGTTTAAAGTCATCATTTATTAATATATCATCATCGTAGATTAAGTAATAATCTTTGATTAATACACGTCTTAAATAATGAGCCATAAGTATATGATAAATTGGAGTCCATCTTCTAAATTTATTCTTCCAATCTAAACCATAGGCATTTTTTATATAATTGTCAAAAAACGTTTTATCATAAGAAATAAGATTATCAATTTCACTATCAATTAGTTCTTCCCACTTCCTATTATCTGACGTATCACCTTCATAAACATCATCCCATAATATATGAAATTCTATTCTAATGTCAGGATATATTTTCTTTAATTTTGTTTGTATCTGGTGTAGGGCAAAGAATGATTGTTTACTCTTTGCTCTCATTTGATTAGCTATAACTATTTCCATTTATAAGGTATTATCTTTTTTGTATATACTCACTATATTTTTCTACCAGCCTTGACTTTTCAGATGTTGCTTTTTCAGCTTGACGTTGACTTACTGTTTCATTATGGTCAAGGTATATACATAATACCTCAGGTATTAGTTTAAACTTGGCACCATTAACTGCAAATCTTATCCACATTTCCCAATCACCTATTGTGTTAAAGTTTTCGTAATCAAAATATCCTACTTTATTATGTAATGATTTTCTCCATAAAGGATCGGGTCCTGCATAGCAATTTTCAAAAACATGTTTTTCATAATGATCGGGGTAAGCTAAATGTGGAGTAGATTTAATATTATAGAAATTAATTTCCGGGTCACTAACAGCTGTGTAATAGTTATAAGCGAGATCATAATTATTATTCACAAGTAGGTCGTATTTTATCTTAGTATTAATTGGATGTCGTATATCATCAATATTCCAATTAGTTACATACTCAGTAGTTGCTGCCTGTATACCAATGTTCCATGCATTATATACTCCTTTTCTTTCTTGCTCTTTTATAAAAACAAAATTAGGTTCATCTTTTAGTGATTCGAACCACTCTGACCATTCTGAGTATACTATAATGTGTTCGGTTTGTTTATACAGGTGTTGCTCTCTTACATTAACAATATATCTTGGAATATACTTCTCGTATATATTAAGTGGACCAATCGCTGTAATAACAGATACCTTGTAAGGATTTATAATATCTGTTGTGTTTATACTAGTAATGTCATAACCCCAGTCACCTAGGTTAGGTATATTATGTTCTTTTGTTTTTTCTTTTATATAATCTAACCTGTAGTTATTTTCTACAGCCATCTTTTCAATAATATATGGAGATATTTTTAGAGTATCAAATGTATACTCTTCCTCCCACACAAAATTATTTACTGATTCATCATATGCTGTTTTATTTACAGTATCTACTTTATGAACTAAATTATTTACATAATCGTACACCTTCCAGTAGTATTGTTTTATAGCAACATATTTCTTATCTAACCACTGTAAATGTACTACTCGTAATGCATTCTGTGGAATAGCTATATGTTTCTCGGTAGATGGTAGATGAGTTGAATGGTTTTGAGCCTTAGTAAAAGAGTATGGTTTAGTATATGAACCTATTCTATCCTTCAGATTATTTTTCCATGGTCCATCAATACGTATAGTATTAACTGATGTGTATTGTAACCACTGTAGGAAGTATGTTGTATTTGGATTGGTGTTTAGCAGGGTTTCGAGTTCATCCTTAGTCATATCACCATCTAGATACTCATCAGCATCTAAACATATTATATTACTAGTATATTCTCTAGCCTTATCAAATAATTGTTGCCTTAGCTCAGTTTCTACTATTAGCTTACTATCATTTGGATTGTGTTCAAGTATATCAAGGATGTTATACTTTTCCTTCACACTATTTAAAAATGATACTGTATCATCAGTAGAGCGGTCAACCATAAATACAAACCCATCTGAGTATTTTTTCCAGATGGGTAGCATATTTTCTAGTAGAATTCGCTCGTTTCTTATTAGAGATATTTGAACGATCATGTATTTATATTTTAGGTAACCAGTCGGTTTTAGTAAATGTTGGAAAGGTTTCTACATGTTTATATAATGTATCGTCTCTAAATCTGTTTACTATACTATAACCCATGTCTGACATTAGTTTGTCGAATTCTTCTAGGGTAGTACCACTTTCGTATGTACCAAACTCGCACGTCTCGGCAAATATAAATCCTGGTCTTAAATCACCTAGACCCTTTATAACTTTTTCTTCAGCTCCTTGTACGTCAATATGTAAGTAATCAATAGATAAAATATTATTTAACTTACAAAAAGTATCTAATCTAATCGTCTGTACTGGGATACCTTCTAGATCAAAAAATAATCCTGGGTGGATAATACCTTCTGTCGTACCTGGTTTAGTTTTTGGTTTAAGTATAGAACCTGATGCTCGGTGAGATAAACTTTGATAGAACATAACCTCTGAGTCAGAATCTGATACAGCTACTGGTACTATGTTAATTAAATCTCTAGCAGCTTCTTCACCGTACTGCTCTAGGTTTACTTTATCGGGTTCAAATGAAAAAATATTAGCATAGGGTAAATGAGCTCTTAACGCTCTACTATCGTGAAAATTACAACCACCAACATCAAATATTGTAAGTCGTCTGTTATCAGGGTATGCCTGTTTTATTACATTTATTTCGTTATGTATTTCACACATATATAATTGGGTTAGTTTAAAATTTTATTTTTAAAATCAGCTATATCATAGTATCTTCTGTAGTTTGCTTTTGCTGTTTTACTACAGTTCTCATAAAATAACTCGTCTTTTTTTAATCTTTTAGCTAGATAAACAGCCTGTTCAACATCGTCAACATCTATACTTAACTCTGGGTGACATAGTCTCTGTGTGTCTACTTTTATATTACCAATACATGGTATTCCAAAGTATGCACAGTTTAAACTAAAAGTACCAGCAGCTATTGTAGGCATAAGATGAACAGCATATTTAAACTCACTTAATTGTTTCATCCAGTCTGTCCACATTGTTCTTGGTAAATGTGATATAAGTTGATCTTCTTGGGCTCTTTGGGAGTGACTACTTATTGTCCATATTGGGTTATCGAATTGCTGAGCTGTTATATAACTTGACATCCCACCGTACCATCTACTGAAATTACCCCCTATTATAGTTTTATCTTGGGGCTCCCATGTGATCCCACTAACAGATTGCTCTATCATTAAAGTTGGTATTACATTAACGCTATCCGTATATCCCTTCCAAAACTTTACATCCGATTCATTATGAGCATAAATGCCATCGCTTGTTCTAATCATATTAATAAAGTTAATCTGATCGATCATTTCATAGTTATGAAACCACCACGATGGTCCTTCTTGGATAATATATACTTTATTATTCTGGTGTTTTAATGTTTCAACAAAATTAGAGGCAAGTAGCTCAGTTACTGGATTAGGATCATTTAGTAGTTTGCTACCGGCTGCATCTAGAAATACTCTACCTTTGGGAAATATAATAAATACTTTATCATATTCTTTAACATTAATATTATTATGTATATTATAGTGAGTAGCCTGTAGTGCATACATCCAAGCAAACTCTGTTCTCATATTTATATGATTTGAGGGTACTCCCCCTTCAAATCCCATTTCTGTAAGAAAAGCTATTTTCATAGTCCTTGAATAAACTTATCTAGTATGCTTTCTATATAATCTGTTTTTTCCTTATTTATTACTGGACTGGTACCTAAAAAGAATGTATCTGTTGTTACTTTTCTTGATACCGGGTATTTATTTATAACCTCTGCTGTATCTATCATACCACTGTATGCTGGTTGTAACATTATATTGCCTGCAAAGTATGGTCTTGTTTGAATCTTATTTGCTTCAAAGAACTGACATATATCGGATCTTTTAAATGGAGCATTATCTTTTACTGTAATTGGAAAGGCAAACCAATCTACATCTGAGTTAGGTTGAGCTTTGTGTAAGTGGAAGTATTCTTCATACTTACTAAATGCCTTAAATAGATTACTATAGTTTTGTTTTCTCTTTATGCCGATCTCTTCAAGCTTCTCTAACTGTACTAAACCGATAGATGCTTGTAGTTCGATAGGTTTTAAGTTATATCCTATCTCTTCGTATGTATACTTATGATCAAATACATGTTCAGGTAAAGATGGAACCCAATTACTAAATCTACAACCACACGTTCCTTTTTCTAATAAATTTTGCTTACCTACACAATAACATCCTCTACCCCATTCTCTAAAACTACGAATAATTCTTTCTGTATGTTCGTCTTTACAAGCTACAAATCCACCTTCACCTGTTGTAATATGATGAGCTGGATAGAATGAGCAGCTAGCAAGTTCACCAAATGAACCAAGAGGTTTATTATCATATGTAGATCCTAATGCATCGCAGCAGTCCTCTAATAGTATTAACTTATACTTCTCAACAATACTCATTAACCTATTCATATCAGGTGGATTACCTAACACGTGAGCAAATGTTATTACCTTAGCATCCGGATTATCTATACAGGCTTGTTCTACCTGATCAAGATCTAAGTTAAGGGTTTCTAATTCTATATCAACAAATACGGGAGTAAAACCTACTTGAAATATTGGATTTATAGTTGTAGGAAAACCTGCAATAGGTGTAATTACTTTTGTACCTTTAGGTAAGTTGTGTCCTCTTTTTGAAGTTAATGCAAGTAACATCAGTAAGTTAGCACTAGAACCACTATTGGTTAAAAGTCCATATTCTTTATTAAATAATTTTGGAAACTTAGTTTCAAACTTTATAGCATCTGCTCCAAGTACCAACCACTCACTTAATAGTGATTTAACAGCCGCTACATACTCTTGTGAATCAAAATAAGGACCTGCATACTGAACCCAGTCTTTACCGGCTTCCCATGACTTGTTAGAATGCTTTTCAGCAATGTACTTTTCAACTAACTCTAATATCTCTTTCATTATAATTTGGTATAAAAATTGTTTTGAGCCTCTTGTTTTTCGATTGACTTAATGTGGTATAAACAAAAATCATCTGTATCGTATGGCAAGATAGTAATGCTCTTGCAACCATCCAACACCTCATGTACTTTATTTATCCATTTAATTCCTTTACCAAGTTTAAATAATCTCATTTGAGGATCAGGAAAGTTGACTCTCTCTTGATCATCAACTCTCCATCCCCATTTTTGGATATGGCTCGGGGTCAAACCAATTACTTTATTAACTCGAGGTATATAGAAACATTCTATAGTTGAGTTAACTTTTAGTACTGGTTTTATATTTTCGATTAAAAACTGATTTGGTATCTCATCTGCATCTATTTGAAATAGATAGTCGCCAGTTGCATGTTCAATTAGTTTATTTTTGAATGTAGCAAAATCACCATTAAGACTAAAGTCTAATGATACCATTCTTTCTTTGAACACTTCATGATACTTAACTAATAACTCAGTAATTTCATTATTAGTTTTAGTCATGTCTCTTAAAACAATAACTTCATCTTCTTCATCAATATTAAGCAGTAAAAAATTAAGTAATGAATTTAATTCTTCTGCTTCATCGCAAACTGTAACACCGTAAGTTATTTTCATTCTTATTATAATTTAAAGAAATCAATAAACTCTAAAGCGTCCATGTATTCATACTTGTCAAAGTGTTTTGCTAGTTTAAAGTTAGGCTTATTAGTAACTCTTACTTCACCATTAGGTAGTTTTACTTCTCCTTCTTCTAATGGTACAGCTGACCACTTCCAGTCATGTTCGTTTGTACCATCACAAAATAACATATGCTTACTAGTAATGATACATTTAGGATACCATACGTTATTATCTTCATCGACAAACTTAGAGTTCTTTATAATTTCTGGTTGTGTTTCCTCTACTGTAGTAATAAAGTCTGAATCTTTTTTCATTAATGTCGATGTATGGTAACCACATGTAAAGCAGTTCCACATAGTATCTTCGTTAACTTTTGTCTCCAGACATGCTGTTGAGTTTTTACCACACTTGCATGTTATAAGATTAATATCAGTCATATAATAAATTACTTTTTGGTTTTTGAATACTATCGCTAATAACAGGTGTAGTTGATGTACCTAATATTTGCTCAATAGGTTCATTTAATTCTTTTATAATGGTACTAGTAGTACCGTCATGGTTGTGTATCTTACAGTGAGCTACATTATTAGCTTTACTAAATACAGATATTTGTTGTATAATACCTGTAGATAGTTTTACTGTATAGATAACATTTTCTTGAAGTGAGTTAAATGTTGTCATCGGTTTTTGGTGTTTGAACGTTAAGTTTTTTAAGGGTAGGTAACTTTAATACTTCCATTTTAGGAGGCATATACTTACCAACTATTTCACTAAGTCTATCGGTCATCTTATCGATAGTAAAGTTAGTTTTTGATAGGTAAGCTTGTCTTTTCGCACCCTCTAAATATTTTTTATAGTTAGTGTGTACATCTAACATAATCTTTTTAGCGTGTGGATAATTTACTGTAAACCACTGAGTGTCTTTTTCAATAATACCTGGCATTAAACTTGTATGGTGTACGTTAGTTAATGTACCTGGAACTAGAGTTGTAGTAAATTCTGGGTTGATAAAATCAAGATATCCTGAGTAGTTAGAGGCTATAATTGGTTTTGCTGTTACCGAGAATTCAAGTAGTGGTCTCATAAATCCTTCACCTTTTGTTAGTGTAACAAACGCTTTTACTTTAGGATGATTATATAAATCATTCATCTCAGCATCTGTTAAATCACCATGTAATAAATAAATATTAGGTATACTGTGAGTACCAAAGTTTGATTTAATGTTATTTATTCTCTCTAGAACTCTATCTCGGTCTAATACTGAATACGTACCACCATTAACTTTAAGAACTAATGCTGGTGGATTTTTAGTGTTCTTAAATGTATCAATAAATGTATATATCAAGCCGCTAATATTTTTTCTGTCTTCTCCCATCTCAGCTTCCATCCACATACCTACATTTAAATAACAGAAATCTTCTTTAACCTCCGCTAGAATATCTACGTCAACCTTATCTTTTTTGTAATATATGTTAGTATCTAAACCTTCAAAAAGAACATCGATATCTTTCACATACTCTGATATACCTACTTGCTTTTGAGTATTGTTATCAATAACACTGTACTTGCTTGATAGTAGTACGTTTTTTGCAAACGTTGATGAAGCTACAACAACATCATATTTATTAGCATGCTCAAGCCATTGCGGCGGCACTGCATTTGTTTCTACTAAAGCAGAAATTAGCATATTTTTCTTACCATAACCTAGGAAGTGATTAGGTATATCTACGTTAATAAATAGATCTGGTTGTGCTGGTAAAGGGTTTCTATCATCAACCATATAAGTATCAACAAGAGAAACAAAAGGATTATCCTTATCTAACCACTGAGTTTGACCCCAGTTACATGGAATTACTCTTATAGTATATTTATCCTCTAACGTAAGTAAGGCTTTAAATATATCTCTTGTTCTTGACCCATAACCTGAGTTACTTAGGATAGGACCTCTTAATAATATTGTTTGTTTCATTATAAATACTTCTGGATGTTTGTTTTGAATTGTTCTGTTAACGGTAGTGGATTTGTTGTTATAGCTGTTGATTTAGTAGTTGTTCTTATAAATCTGTATCTTGGTGATGGTGTCCATACATTTAATAATGTATCTATCGTTTTAACAAATGTATCAGCCATGTTTTTTGTAGTCATTTTAGACTCATCACTTGTTACCCATTTTCTACCTTCTTGACCTCTCTTAGCAATTTCTTCCTTACCTAATGAATGTACCTTAGCTAAACTCAATGCAATATCTTCAAAGTCAATCTTATCACAGCTTATATATGGTGTTGGTACTGATCCTTGTAAAGGTCTGGCTTTAATGAACATCGGTTCAGCCCATACTCCACATTTTGTATATTTACTGTTATGGTTAGAGCTAAACTCATCATTATAGTCAATCCATTTACCATTTTCATCTTCGAATCTCATCTGATCAATATGGCCTCCTGTAACTGTTGGTATAATCATTTTGCCCGCCATCATTGCTTCTGTCATTGATAAACCCCATCCTTCGTTATCCGTAGCTGATATAACGCAATCGCTCATATTATAAAGGTAGTTTAACTTTCTGTAATCGATAGGTCCAGGTGAGAAGATTATATTATGTACTTTAGGATCAGTTAGATCATTAATACATCTTATTAAATCAGTACCATTCTCATCAATAGGTTGAGTATGCATAACTAAGTATGTATTTTTTTGTTTCTCTTTTGGTAAGTGGTCAACAAAAGTTTTAAAACCTAGTATAATATCTGACGGATTTTTTCTTCTGATATTTCTGTTGTTCCAAAATACTACAAACTCATTACCTGTATAGTTAGGTATAATACTCTTAGCAGTTTCTAGGAACTCTTTATCGTTTAACTTATCAGGAATACTAAAGAATTTATTTTCATCTATACCATGAGGTAAATACTTAACAAGTTTCTTATCAGTCTTTTCTGTTGGAGTATTGTGATCTAAATCAATATAGTTATCAGCTCCTATTAATACCTTGTTAATATTTTTTGTTTGTTTAGAAATAGCAAACAATAAATCACAACTATTATAGAATGATGTATTGTATTTCGGATAAGGAATAGAATCCCAGATATTAATATAAATAAGTGGTAGCTTACGTCTTAATTCGTTCTCCATATGGAATAACCATACATAATATCTTGGGTCAGTAATAAATACTATCCCATCAATTTTAAATGAATTAACTAGCTGTCTTACTAATACTGGTTGCTCGTACCCGCTAACAGCATGTAAAAATACTGACGCATCTGTAATACCAGCTTCTGAATTAACAGAGTCTGATAAGTCAAATACTTTACCTTGGTCTGGGTGATTAACAGCTGCACCTAGTACTATAAAATTATACTTGTGTGCTGTGTTTATAACTATTTCTCTAGAGACTGTACCGATACCGCTATGTAGTCTTATGTCATCGGTAATAAAAATAAATGTTTTTTTAGAGTTATTCTTTATCATCTGTGTTGTGTTTATCGCAGTATTCGTGTTTATCTATAAAAGGACAAAATCTACAATTGTTAATATTTTTGTAATATAGTTTATTTTTTACAGGTTTTCCACTCTCGTCAAAATATTCTTTTAAAAATATCTCGAAGTCATTTCCGACTGAGTTATATAGTTTTTTTGTTATTGCTGGTGAGAAGAGACTAACAGGTGGAGTTGTATGTTCGGTGTATGGATTTATTGGTGGATCCCTTTTTAGGATTATAAATTCAATCTTTATAAGTGACTCGTCAATCCCATATTGTTTTGCAAAGTACTTCTTATATAATACAAGTTGTGATAGTTTTATTGGATCTTTTTTTTCCTTATCACTCCATCCTCTTCTTGATGTTTTGAAATCAAAGATATATACCTCGTTATGTTTTTTATCATAAAGTACAATATCTATACTACCAGTAAACTTTATTGTTGGTTTTGAATCATCGATTGGTATGTTTATTGGCATTTCAATACCTAATAGTTCAATACTCTTTTTAGGAAAATAACCTCTTCTATTCTTTTTAAAGTAGTTTAGGATAGTAACCCCTTGTGTATAGTACTGGTGTAGTTCAATCGAGTCAGAAAAGTGTTTACTATTATTATTTTTAACACCCTTTATATAATTTTCTCTCATAGCGTTTTTTAGGTACTCTGAAAGATCTATTTTATCTGCTTCAACTGCACTTATGTTGTAGCATACTTTTAAGTAGTGTTGTAATGTTTCGTGCATAGCAGTACCAAACACAAGATTAATATTTTGTGTAAATGGTAATACCTTGTCCACATGCATTAGTTTCCATCTGTGTGGACATTCTTTCCAATTAGAGTACTGAGTAAAGCTTATTCCTGTCTCTCTGCTGTAATCAACTCTTGGAATGTGGATTTTTTTAATTGACTCTAGTATACTCAAATCAGTTTTTGTATTTCTTTTTCTGTTAATCCGTACTTTTCTAGTTCATGTACTACTTCTTTTTTACCTAGGATGTAATATAGCTCTGTTGATTCCTCTAATGATACACCGCTGTATTTAGAGTATAGTTCAATAAGTTTATTATTTTGCTTTTTAGATTTTTTAAAAGGAAAGTATACATTTGCTTTTGGTAATATATTCTGGTAGTAAGTATAAACCTCTTTCGGAGGAAGTATACTTACATACTTTTGAATATAATTTACCGCTTCAACATAGTCAGGATTAGTTCCAATAATTTTATTCATTAAAACTGTTGACCATGTTTTAATCTGATTATCGGTATGGTCACTCCATGGCTTTTTCTTTACTGTTAAGTCAGCAAGCCACATAAAAGGAGTATATTTTTCTTCCATTACTGGTATTCTTTTGGTAACATTTCTTTTAATACCTTACCACATTGACATACAAGTACTGGTACAGGTATGTATGTTAGTTGACCAGTGGGTGATAATAATGCTGGAAGTTTTCTTATCATTGTAGCTTCGGTAAATATATTTTTACCACATTCACATTTTACTTCAACTGTTTGACTAAAGTCTACTTTTACGTTTAATTCTTGGTTGTTCATATTACTTCTGTAAGTTTATAAAGGCATGCAGTTAGGGTTATATCTTTTTCCATAACAAAGTTACTTTGATACATGTACTCAGCTACGATAATAATAGTTGTGGGTATGTTGCTTGTATATGTTTCTACATTGTCAAATAAGAACTTATATACATTCTCATAGTTGTCTGTTTCTAGAGACTGAACAAGAGATCTTAGCTTAGTATATTTGTTTTTATCCTTACTTGTTAATGTTTGAATAATATCATGTAAAACCTTGTCTTCTTCTGTCTGCTGCAGTTTATTTGCAGATATAGTATTATCTATAATAGACGCCTGGCAAGTGTTTAAAACCTTTCTAATATCGGGATAATGTAGATTTACTATACTAACAATATCTTTTGCTTCGAATGTTATATTTTCTTGTTTTAAAATATAACTTACTCGTTTAGCAATATCTACTTTTGATGGAGGTATAATGCTAAATGACTGACATCTTGACTGAATAGCTGGAATTATCTTACCCACGTAGTTGCAGGTAAGAATAAATCTAGCATGTTCGCTGTATTCTTCTAATAATACCCTAAGAGCTTTTTGAGATGCTTCTAATATACCATCTGCTTCTTCTAGTATTACTATCTTCCATTTTTTAAATGATCTAGATACAACAAACCCTTTTATCTTTTCTCTTATTGTATCAATGCCTCTTTCATCAGATGCATTTACAATAAGCTTATCACAGTCAATATTATTGACAAGTATCTTAGCAAGGGTTGATTTACCACACCCAGGTGTTCCGTAGAGAAGAATATTAGGTATTTCTTCCGTATCAATAAATTCTTGGAACTTATTTTTTACTTCTTCACTACCTATAAACTCCTCTAGGGACTTTGATCTGTATTTTTCTACAAATAGATTATTCATTATGATATTACTCCTGTTCCGCTTACAACCCCAACAGATGCTGTTGATCCTGGACCGGCGGGGGTGGCAACGATCTGGCCGGGTTGAGTTACACCGGTAACCGTTACGGTAGCTGTTCTAATATACGCATCTACAGCAGTTGCTATATCTAACGCTAAGATTTCTATTACAACCTCTGGTTTTGAGGTTTTATCTGTTAGTTGTTTTTTAAAAGCAGCCACTAGCTGCTGTTGTAATGAAGGTATTGCTAGAGCCATATTATATTAAATTACTTAATGGATTATCTGTTTCTTCTTTGTCTGCATCAGCATTGTATACAACTGCCTCTAGGGTTAGTAATGTACCTCCTACCGATGAAGCATTTTCAATAGCTGTTCTGGTTACTTTAGTTGGATCGATAATACCATCTTCTAACATATTAACAAACTTGTCTTTACGTAGATTATAACCATAAAATGCATCTTTTGATTGTACTACTTTGCTCATGTACTTATAATAATCATCTATACCCGCGTTTTCAAGTATTTGTATAAACGGTGCTTTTAGGGACTTAACTACAATATTAGCTCCTATAGCTTGGTCAGGTGATAAAGTCTTAGCAATATTTTCAGCTACACTAATACATCTAAGTAGTGCAGTTCCTCCACCAGGTACAATCCCTTCTGAGATAGCTGCTTTAGTTGCGTGTAGTGCATCCTCAACTCTATCTTTCTTTTCTTTCATTTCAATTTCAGTATTAGCACCTACATTGATAATAGCTACACCTCCACATAACTTACTTAACCTCTCTTGTAATTTTTCAATCTCGTAACTAGATACTGAATTATCGATTTGTGCTTTTAATTCTTCAGCTCTTTGTTCGATTTTACTTACATCACCTTTACCATCAATAATAGTTGTATCATCTTTAGTAACAGCTACCATTCGAGCTTGGCCTAACATATCAATAGTTAGTTGGTTTAGTTTATGACCTTTATCAGGTGATATAACCGTACCGCCAGTTAATACTGCAATGTCTTCTAACATTAATAATCTTCTGTCACCAAACTCAGGTGCTTTAACAGCACATACTTTTAATAAGCCTCTTGCTTTATTAACAACCATTGTAGCTAATGCTTCACCTTCTACATCTTCTGCGATAACAAGAAGAGGTTTGTTTTGTTGTGATACAGCTTCAAGTATTGGTAATAGTTCTTTTACTTGACTAAATTTCTTTTCGTATATAAGAATATAAGGATTCTCTAATACGCATGACATATTATTGTTATTAGTAACAAAGAAAGGAGATTTATATCCTCTTTCAAATTGCATACCTTCAACAATCTCTAATGTTGTTTCGTGAGTTTTAGATTCCTCAATAGTTACAATACCATCCTTACCTGATGATTTAAATGCTTCGGCAATCAAGTTACCGATTTCTTCATCGTTATTAGCTGATACTGTTGCTACTTGTTTGATTTGATCTTCTGTAGTAACATCAATAGAGATTTCTCTAAGTGTTTTTACTACTTCTTTTACAGTCTTATCAATACCCTTTTTTATCTCAACCGGGTTATTACCTGTACTTAAGAACTTGATACCTTCGTTAACAATTGTTTTTGTTAGTAATACTGTTGTAGTTGTACCATCACCAGACGCTCTTGCTGATCTGTCAGATGCTTCAATTACTAATTGAGCGCCTATATTTTCAACAGGGTTTTCAATCTTAGTAAATGATTTAGCTACTGTAATACCATCCTTTGTTAGCAATGGTTTATTCTCAGGTCCAGGTACAATAACGTTTCTACCATATGGTCCTAAAGTTGCTACTACAGCTTTAGCTACCTTGTTAATACCTTCTACTACCTGTTCTCTTGATTCTGCTGAATATGTTGTTTTTATCATAATATTAGTTGAAATATGCTATTAAATCTTGTTCTCTTGCTATAAAGTATTCGTCTCCGTTAACCTCAAACCTTACTGCACCAATACTAGGAATAAGTACTTTAGTACCTGGTTTTAGATTCTCTACTTTAATAAACTGACCATACTCTGTATGTCTACCTTCACCTACTGAGATTACCTCTCCTATTCTTGTTTTTGATTCAGATAAGGTTGGCACTACAAGTGAGCCGTATCTTGTTTCGTTTTCTTCTAAGGGTTTTATAATTACCCTGTCACCAATTGGTTTTAATTCGTTGATGTCCATTACTGATTTGCTATTAAATAATATGTTATTTTTATATTTGTTGTTGTATCTGTGTACTTATCAAAAACTAGTTTTGCTATTCCACCTTCTGAGATATATACTATTCCTTCACTCATATCACTGTTATTGTCTAGAATTTCACTAAATATATCTAGTGGATATGAGATAGTATCCATTAATGGTGAATCATTGCTACCTTCTATTAATATATTAATTTTATTAGAATTATACAACATATCACCAACCGTACAGCTGATATCCTTACCACTTCTACTGAAGCTGATAATATTTGTATCAGGTAGAGCTTTTTTTGCTTGTAGTATATTTTTTGTAACTACTTTATCAATCTTAAAAACACATTCCCATTCTTTAGGTTCGTTTACCTTACTAGGTACATCGGGAATTACGTTAATATCAGCTAATGTATATTCAATCTTATACTTTGAATCCTGTAGTTTTATTTTTGTTTCCTTATCTGTAACTTCAAATAAAAACTCATCATCAACAATCTTTACTAGCTTTAGTAGTTTTGAGGAGTCAAATACACCAATCGTAAACTCAGACTTATCAAATGTATCAACCGTTAGTAATCCAAACAGATTACTTGTACCATTAATAAACTTTATACATAATTGTTCAGGTGTATTAACCCACTTAACTGATTCACATAATGAACCTAGGTAATATTTGTGTATTATATTTTCGAACGTAGATTTGTTCATATTGTAATATAGTAAAAAAATGTTAGAATACAAAGAATTTACTTACTTTTGGATTAAGGGTAACTTGACCCCATTTTAAATCCTCAAATAAACCGTTTAATTTGTTTAGTAGTAATGATTCAAATATCTCAGCTGTGTCGATATACGTTTTTATAAACGTTTCAATTTCTGGAGGTACTTTATCATTTGGTATGGCTATAGTTTCTATCTTGTAAGGATTATCAACCAGGTTAGCGTAAAATATTTTATCACCTAAAATAAGAGATGGATATTTTTTATCGTGACCTTTAAACTTTAACAAGTCATTATACCTTAGTGCAGCCTTAACGTGAGCCGGTGTACCTAGCTTATACTTACTAAATATCTCTGATGGTGTTGCCGGTCTTTCGATATAATCGTTTAGTTTGTTTAATCCAATAGGTTTAGCTACCTCTCGTATATCTTTTTCAGCTAATGACTTATAGAAGGTAAGAATCTGGTCGTTTATCTCCTGTTTTGTTTTACCAAACAAAATATCTTTAATAAGGCTTTCACCGAACTTCTTAAACATTTTGTTCATGTTTGATTTCATTAGTTCTAACCCTTTAAAATCCATTTCATCCTTTCTAACACCTTGATCATACACAACATACATTGCATATCTTCTCTTACCTGTCCATAAAGCAGACTTAAGTACAACCTCTTGTTTAAGCTGGAAGAAGTGTTTACCTTCAACGTTAAATAGTTCTCTTGTTAATATATCTAGATTAGTATTTGATTCATCTTGTATTTCGGTTGCGATCTCAACGATTTTATTAATCCTGTCTTCATCAACAATTCCTTTACCGAACCTCTTATCAACAATCTTACCTACCTGTATATACATAGAGTCTGTATCAGATGCAGTAATGTAGTTAACTCCTTGAGTATCTAACTCAGCATTAATTTTATTATTTACAAATTTAATAGATTCTTGTGTAAGTCTTCTACCAGTGGTTGTATGACTTGTTGAACACATTTTATATCCATCAGCATATCTCCAGGTTGGTTTTGCATAACAACCATACAATCCGTTTTGTAGGATCTTAAATGCTTGCTGGTAATTTTTATATAACCTTGAATGGAACTTATCACCTTTTTTACCAGCATCCTTCATAAGTCCTCTATAATGTTCTCGCTTATCAAACCACTTCTGTAGTACAATTTTTGCAGAGCTGTCCATTCTAGTATCAAATATTACCCCGCATGCCGATAGTGAGAATTTATTTGTTTCAAGAATCTCTATAAACTTACCTACTGTTAGTTCTTTTTCTTTTAACTTATAGTTAATCCTATCAAATAACTCTATAGTTATTATTTCGTTTGAGTCTTTCTTTTTAATTGTATCTAGAGTAAGATTCTCTTCGTATAAGAAGTTATTACATTTTATTCTACCAATAACTGTTTCAATACTTATATTCAGAGTTTTTGCAATAGATGGGTATAGAGATGTAAAATCGAGATCAATAACGTCAAAATATAATCCCGGTATAGGATCTAGTAAGTATCCACCAGCATACCTTCCAGGATCTATTAGATTTGGATTAGTATTACTCGGTTTATTAGGAGATACAATCTTTTCTTGTTTTAAATACTTTAGTAATGCTCCTTCTCCTAAGTATGTTTGGTAATATATAGCTCCGTATGGAATATTACAAATATGAGATATAAGTACTGTAAGGTTAATAAATTGTAGATTAGTTTCTAATGCTTCGATAATCTCAACGTCACGAACGTTGTACTCTATAAACTTGTTTATATCATCCTTAAACAACGTATTTAAATTACCAGTATACTCTATCTTACCAAGCTCTGCATATTTTAAACCTATTTCTCCTAGTTTATAACTAGGTTCTTCCTTTGTAATATACTTCTTATGTAGTAATAGGTAATCAAGGTGATTAACCCCAGCTATCTTGATTTGAAAAGCATTAACTTCTGGTCTTTCTCTGTAGTCAACAATACCTATAGGTGATAGCATATTAACATACTGCAAGCCCATAACAGTTCTTATTCTGTTATATAGGTAGGGAATATCAAAATATTCACCATTCCATGTACTTACAATTGTAGGATCTGATACTTTCCACTGTTTTAAGAATCGAACGATAAGTTCTTTTTCTGATTTACATGGAACAATAAACGTATTGTTAACTTCTGCTTCACTAAGCTCTCCAGCCGCATCAACAATAAAACAGTATTTTTGCTTAGCTGTAGTATCAATAATAGAAATAGATGTTAGCTTAGATGGAGCTTGTCTAATATAATCCATTGTAAGAGCTCCTCCCATTTCTATCTCAATATCCAGATAAACAATATTATGCCACTCAGGTACTGATTCTTCATTTTCATAGTAAAGATCGCGTAGTACGTGTAGTTCTTTATCTATATCTTTTTCTAATAAGTCCGGATCATCATAATCATAGTCAGTAGTTGGTTCAGCCCAACCACCTGTAAGGATAGGAAGCGAGGTATCTGTTTGGTGTTTTACTCTTCTATATAATGTTGGTCTAAATTTAAAATCTAACCAACCTTCCTTGTCATCTCTTAGATAACAATTCCTTGTTTTATAATCATAATATATTGCTTGATACATACGTAAAAATAAAAAAGAGTTGGCGGTTAACCAACTCTCTATTGAATATAAATATTTTGTTATTTATGTGAGGTGGATAGACCCTGCCACTGACCATTATAGGTCTCTTCTACTTTATTACATTCCCAAAATGCTATTTGAGCTAGTCTTGCATTTTTTTCTATGATAATACCGTTAATACTAATCATTGTTGTATTCATATTATCACAATAATATCCTGGATCCCACCATGGGCTTTTAATCATCGTACCTGTTCTATAAAGTGATGATCTATGGGTAATAATACCAGCGCAGTTGTCAGGAATTTTTATACCTTCATTGAACGTAACAGAGTATACGCCAGGTTCTAAATTCCAACATTCTTTACCATCAATCATAGTAAGTGGTACATCAACGTATCCAGCTGGATCTATGTGGGTATTGTCAGTATATACTACTGATTTAGTAAGAATTTCCTGAATACTTTTTACTGATAGGTCAATCCCTATTTGAGCTCTTTTAGAGAATTCAGATTCTTTTACGTACTCTGATAATTGATTTGAGTTTAATAACATGTTAAAATAATGATGTGTTTATTGTAATAAATTTTGGCATAAGATAAGGAGTATTTCTCACACTATCAAGATACTGATTGTAGATTCCTTCTATTCCTTTGTTAAAGGAAAGGGCTCCTTTTAATTTATCACCCTCACCGTCTTGAATATAGCAATGTCTTATTGTTTGCTCATTACATTCTGTACGAATAACAAGATCTGGTGTAAACGTTCCTGTTTCTTGACCCTTTCTTAGTATTCTAGCACACTGCACCCCTTCAATAATAAATGGTGTACCGGTTGTTTCTAAGCTGGTAAGTAGGTTTAACATGGTGTAAACAGCTTGTTTAAAATCAATATGTTGAAAATCATCGGTTTTAATTAACTTAATCCCTAGATATTCACTTATTGTCTTTGCTATTTTTACCTTACCTGTCTTTGTATAGCCAAATAATACAATTTTTCTATACGGTTTTAAAGAGTCAAGAAATGCAGGACTGTTTATAGAGTCAAACGTATACATTTTATTCTTCTGTATAGTTAATAACTTTTAGTATTGGTGATTTTGTTACACTAATTAACTCCCATTCTAGAGTCTCACCTTCAAATTCCTTATATACAAGTACTTCGGCATCTGTTACCGATACAGCACTAATAAGGTACTGTAGTGTTGTGAATTTTGGTTTGTTACCTTCTGAGGTATTTACTTTTACTTTTGCTAAATAAAGATTCATAATTATTTCCTTTCTGCTTGCGCTAATTTAATTGCATCGAAAAACTCTTCTCTTGATAGGTCTCCATTATCCATAAATGCTCCTGATAGTTTATTTGTTACCATTGAACTAGGATGTTTGATACCCCTGTGTGAGCAGCATGTATGTCTACATTCTACTGATACGGCAACACCTGAGTTACCTTCCATTGCATTATCAATAAATGTATGTATTTGTTGAGTAAGAGATTCCTGCATTTGAGGTCTTCTTGAAAACCACTCAACAATTCTATTTAATTTTGATAATCCAATAACAACATTTCCAGGGATATATGCTACATGAGCGTGACCAGTAAATGCTAAGTTATGGTGAGCACACATAGAAACAATAGGTATGTTAGTCTGTACAACTATACCATTGTAGTTCTCATCGTTAGGAAACGTTGAAATGTTTGGTGGTGGTGTTATACTACCTTTAATTAAGTCATGTACCCACGCTTTTGCTACCCTCTTTGGAGTTTCTTTGGTTTGTTCATCTTCTTCCCATGCAAAACCAAGGGCAGATAAAAACTTACCATAATGTTTAGTAGCTTCTTTTATCATCTTATCCTGTTCTTTTTCAGAACGCGGATGATTACCATTAGATTTTTTTAATAATTCCATTTAATAATATAATAATAAAACGTTTAATAACCTACTGTCTTAATGTCTTGTTACAGATAGTACCTGCATCACTTAAATTATGCGGTATAAGATGTGTATGTGATGCTCTTATTGGATTAATATCAATACCACCTCTTCTTGTATATAAGCAACACACCATTAATTCATCAGGATTAAGTACTGTTAACAATCTTTTGTAGATCATTTCACATACTTCTTCATGGAAGTGATTCTCTTTTCTAAAGGACACTAAGTACTTTAATAAAGAATCTATATCTAAATCAGTATTACCTTTAAAGTGAATGTAGATATCACCCCAATCAGGTTGATTGGTTACTCTACAATTACTTCTTAGCAGATCTGACTTTATTCTTCTCTGTACGTTGTGTATTGTTGGTACGGGAATTAATATGCTTGGATCTTCGTTAAAGTGATTAAATTCGATAGACTCGTAATCAGTTAGATAAAGGATATCTGTATAGCCACCGAATATATTTACTGGTGTAGCTTCTCCTTCAAAGTGAATAGAGCATTTTACATCTGCTTTTAAAGCTACTGATAGGTCATCCTCCACAGCTTTTATTACTGCTTCAATAGCTTCATCTCTTGTATTACCCATTTTTGTCATATTAAATGAGTTAAGATATAGCTTTAATGACTTACTCTCCACAATATACTGGCTAGTACATGGATATACTATTTTCATAACACCACTAATAGGTAAACCATTGGTAGTTAAAAACGATACCTCATACGCATTCCATGCATCAATACCCGTAAATGGTAAGTTATTATCATCAATATCATAATCTAGACGATTTAACTTACGTTCTACTGGTTGTAGTAATGATGGATCATACTGGTCACTATAATCACCTACAGCTTTTCCTAAATGTCTGCTAGCTTGATTGTTTGCTTGTTGTTGATTGTTCATATATATAATTGTTTACTTGTTCTAATCTATTTTCTACAGTTCCTGTTATTTGAACTACTGGTATATTAAACATAGTAATATACTTTTCAAATATAGAATGTATTTCGGTTTGAAAACTATTGTTAGTACTTCTTACCCCATCATCTACAATATCAAATTCTGGTACAAGATAAAATAGAATATCATATTGAGGTATTAAATATTTGAATAGATTTTTAGAGTAGGAGTATACCCACTCATCAACTTTATAATTGTTATATAACCACTCTGTGTATACTACTCCATCTAGTATACATCTGTCTGCTATAAATCTAGGAGATAACAAATTACGGATGTGGGTATCTAAAATAAGAAGCTGGGTAAGATTATTACCACTTTCATTAATATTAATTCCCTGAGCTTGGACTTTTCTTGTTATTTCATCGTGAAATATAAACCCTCCATATGCAGGAGATGTTTTCAAAGCGTTAAGTAAAGTAGTCTTTCCTGTTGAGTGGGTACCTGTAAAACTGATTTTCATTTGATAAATATAAAATTTAATTATTATCTAAGCAAATAAACTTTAAAAAATGTGCACCACAGGTCAAAAGACATCTTATGTAATTTAACATAAGCGTCATCTATAGATTTAAGAGTGTTAATAGTATTATTATATAATAGGATTTCACCCTCATCTAGTTCAGGTATTACTCTATGTATTACTGTTCCTATCTCAGGGTATATATCTTTATAAATAAATTGATCTTCCTGCTTATCCTTACCTTTTAATTCTGGATATATGTGGATAGGAGCTGGGTGACCATTAATAACAGTATGATATTGACATATTCTTTTTGGTATAATACGTAACCACCCATGTAATGTTATTAGCGGAGTATTTTCTCGTAGTAATCCGCTGTATTCCTCTTCAGTAGGATAGTTTGATAAATATACGATCTTATGACCAAACTTATTAAGTAACTTATTATTTATAGTTCTTTTATGTTCTGGTCTAGAATTTGTAACAATATACAGAGGTTCTATATTTAGTTTTTCACATATAGCATAAATCTCTGATCCTGTCTGACTAAAGAATGGTACCCAATTAAGTATCATTAGAATTTTAAGTTTGTATGTTTATGTGTTGATAAATGTCTAAACTTCTGAATATTATATAATACATTATCAAAGTTAGTAACTTCTTTATCTATTATGGTAAACAGTTTAGTTTTTGGTTTCTCCCATATACCCATATCTGAGTACATAATTCCTTCGATGCCTGAAACAACTGGTGATGATGTGTCAAGTGATTCTATAAATTCAAATCCCTCTCTATAGTATGTAAATTCCCATGGTAATGATGCACCTAATAAGTGATGTGGTTTTGATTCATTTATAATACCATCATTTTTTAACATACTAACTAATGCAACTCTACCAAGCATCCATGATATAAGTTTGTTTGGATGGGGAACTAAAGTATGATAAAAGCTATAGTCAAAGCTAATTGCAATTTTATCTACATTAAATTCCTTATCAAGGGCTATATAACAGTTTTTTAAATCGTTATATGTTTTTCCTTGAATTACCCCAATCTTTTTACCAGGTAATGTATTATACTTATTATGCCAGAATAATGCATTAAACAAAGTCTTATCAGTATTTTCTAATGAATCTGGTATAATATACTCATCTGGTTGCAATTCGTTAATCCAATATGCAAATCTATCGGAGTCGAATGCTTCTCCAAGTTCAAAAATACTATTATCTAATAATACTTTCCTACCTTTTTCTTTAGCTTCTTTAAAAAAGTTTAAATACTCTGGTTGTTCTTCAAGAAGATGAACTAAACAGTAGTCATAATCAGTTACAGCCTGCACTCTTCTAATTATAGAGATAGGGGCTTCGTGTGCTATTTGTATTGTCATACCCTAATATTATTCTATTTCTATTGTATCTCCAAAAATTACTGATCTATTTCTTAATAAACCATTTGTAGAGTCAAGACCATATCCGCATATCCATACCTCGTTAACTAATTCTATGCCGCTTATACATTCTATTTCTGATGTATGTCTTTTAAATAGAGCTACTAGCTTAATTTCCTTTGCACCTCTGTCTTTAAATAATTCGGTTATTTTTGTTACAGTATTTCCCGAGTCAATTATATCATCTACAATATAAACAGTTTTGTTCGTTAGATCTGTTTCTATATCTTTCTTAATAACTACCTCTGTTTGTTCTTTATCAGTATATGATTTAGCTCTTATAAAATCAATTTCACAATCGATATTAATATGCTTTACTAAATCGGTAAAAAACATAAAAGCACCATTTAATACACACACCATAACAGGTGGATTAGGATCATTATAATGTTTTTTATAAATCTCAGCCGCTATCTTATTTACAGCCGCTTGAATTTGTTGTTGGTTAAATAAGATTTTCATTACATGTTGAAATTTTCATTCTTTAATAATAAGAAATCACTAATATCTTTATTGCGATTATAACGTTTTTTAGCAGCAATTACTTCATCTACTGATACAACGCCATAGTACGTACCGTTGTATTTGTAATACATAGGTGTTATATATTCCTTGTAAGGATCTACTACTAAAATATTCAATACAAATCCATTCTTTTTAAATTTGTAATTAGTTTCATTAACATAACCGTCATCTTCGTAATTAAAAAATTTTAATGCTCTTAAATAATCCTTTTGTTTTTCAGTCGGATTAGTGATAATAATATCTAAATCCCCAATTGGTCTTGAAAATTTCAACCCATGTAGTTTAAGGATTAAAGATCCACCTAATCTAACATTAGGATCTGATGGTGATAATTCTGTTAAATCATCAATGATGATTTTAAATACATCTAAATAGTTATTTAATTCTTTCATATTATTGATATTCTGGAGTTGTTGTTACCGGAGTTGGCTCTACTCCTAAATGTTTAATGTTGTACTCATGTTCTGAAACTACTGAGAAGAAGTTAACATCTGCTGCTATCATGTCAGTAGCTTTCCCTGCGCAAGATTGTGCCGGATTTTCAACCACTTGCATATGCAATTCATCATCATACTTTATTTCATATATACCAGTACCTTGTATTTGTAAATACGATTCTTTACCGTTTTCAAATCCAATACGTAAGTACTCTACTTTAGTAGGTAAACGTTTTTGATTTGGTTGACAGCAACTACCTAGTAGTACTGCCAACCCTATTAATATTTTATTCATTTGGTGATTCTATTATTTCCAATACTTTACGTTTTAATTCTTCAAATTCCATTTCAGTATGAGGTGCATTAAAACATTCAAATTTAATTTCAGATATGAATAGATCTAACACTGGTAATATGTGGTAATCTGCATACTTATGTTCAATAGATCTTATTTGCTTAAGTACATGTTTTCGTTCACTGTTCTCAAGATTGTCAGATGGATATCTAATTATAAAGATTGGTTTACTCATAATTTATACATTTAATGTTTTATTCCAAGCCGCTATATGTAAGCGAGTTAAACCTCTAAACTTATATTTCTTAGCCATCTCCATTACAAAACGAGTACGCTCTTCAAAGTTAGCAGCATCATCTAAACCAGGCATACAAACAACGTTTTTAAGCGGTATATTAAACGGTATTATAAAGTCACGGAATACTTCAGCTACATCATCTTCGTTTGATATAACGAACTTAAACGTGTAATTAATATGAGACATTATAGTGTTAATAGCATCTGGATTAATACGTTGTTTAGCATCTAAACCTGAATTAGATAATTTAGGTGAACAGTTAATTTGGTCGAGTAATCTAAATAATGGTCTATCAATTACTATGGTACCATTAGTTTCTATTTCACTAAATGAATTTCCAAGATAATCTACATCTGTAGTTCTCCAGTATTGGAAGAAATTAGCAATAGCCTCTTGATGTTGTTTGATTGTCGGTTCACCACCTGTCCAGATAATATGAATAACACCATTCTTAATATCCTCATACAACCCTTGCTCTTTCCAACGGTCAATTAGATATTGGAAGTCTTTATCTTCACCTCTCCATAACCATTGAGATGTACTATCACAAGTCCAAGTTGCTTTACCTTCCTTATGTAGATCACCTTCAAAGATTTCACCATCTTCTAATGTCTTATCTTTAGCTAACTGATTAGCAAATTTGCGAGACATACCGCAAGTTAGGTTACAAACTCCTAAGCGAACAAAATAGGCGGGAACACCTGATGATATTCCCTCACCCTGTACTGTATAAAAATCACTACTGATTAGTAGTTTATCTGTTGGTATTTTACTCATATTATTTTCCGTCCTCGTAATAGCAAGAGCTATTTTTATTGTTTTCGAAACACTCTACCTTAACTACTTTTACTCGACCACCTTCAGTGTTAGAAAACACTTCATTGAATTTCTCAAATACTAATTTAGCAGCACTTTCAGCTCCAATTCTATCTAAGAATACCGGTTTAGCTAATCCCATTTGACCCATTTGTTCAAATATATCATAATAAGGATCATCTTTTTCGATTAACATAGTATGGTCGAACATATCGTTCATCCAATCTTTTAAACCGTTACGGCTAAAGATGCCATAATCTACAATCCAGTTCATTTCGTCTAATTGTTCTTCATCGATACCTTCTTTTGATTCAAACCATACTTTAAATTCTAAAGCATACCCATGTAATAATTGGCAATGCGAATGTTGAGCTTTCCATTGACGGATAGCAACTGAGTAATTGTCAAAGCGTTTTGTTGATTGATACTTTCTCATATTAATATAACTAAACAAGTTCCTCTACTATCCCAATAACTTCTGATAATACTAGTACTGATGCTGCAACTAGTATATTAAATGGTAATAAAATATATCCTAATATTCTTACACCTGATTTTATAAAGCTAATTCTTTGATGAGCTTTAGGGTTAGGTTGTTTTTGTTTTTTATTTTTCTTTCCCATGATTATTTAAAATTGTTTCTACGTGTGATTTAGCTACTTCCCAACTTACAGGACCTGTTTCGTCAGCATAACTTACTGGGTCAGCAATACCTAATTTCATAAACGCTTCAATACGTTCTACAGATGATGCTGATTTATAATCTGAATACCACTTTCCTTCAGGTCCGTTTCTCATATCTTCCATTGTATGTCCTATTGGATATTCAATATAAATAGGTTTATAACTTGTGTTAGTACGTTTATATACTTCATCAAAGTATAAATCTAATTTAATACAGCAATCTAATCCATCTTTTAAAATATCAAATTTATCTCCATTTAAATATGGAGTATAGATATCTACTTTCTCACTACCCCAATTACCTGCTTTAAATGCTTCAAAATCAATATCTCTAAATTCTTGTCTACAATCAGGATAGATAGCGTGATCACCTGCGTGAATACCCATTGCTATATCACACTTAGCATTATTTTTATCTGCAATTGATAACGCCACTGCTTGAATAATTGAACTAAATATTTTATTGCGATTAGGTACAACAGTATCTTTCATATTTTCTTCAGCGTAATGTCCTTCAGGAACATCAGCTCCACCTTCAACTAATGTTGAATTTAATAACTGACCTAATCCATCAATTTTAATAATTTGATGTTTTATTGGGTGAAAGAATTTATAATCCATATATGCTGACCATGATGAGAAATGATTAGCTTGTATTTCATTTATATATTTAACCAGCTCAGTAGCACGTTCTAGTTCTACTCTATGTTTTTGACCATAATCAAATGATAAAGCGGTAACTTCGTAGTCGTTAGCTAATAAATGTAATAATAACGTAGAGGAATCCATTCCTCCACTTAAACTTAAAACTGCGTATTTTTTATTTGACATTCCTAAAGATAATATATTATTTACAAAAAAGAACTTGATATGCCGGATTTTTTTTATTTTGTTAAAAATTTAGTACCTAATGTACCTGTTAGCTTATCGATACGACTATCTGTATATGAGTTAGCCATATCACGTGCGCTTGTATACGCATTCTCTATTTGTTGACCTAAATCACGTCCGTTATCAGCAATTGCGTTATACAAATTGTTTTCACGCCTGTTAATGTCTTTATCAACATCTTCAAACCTGCTCCATACATTACGTTCAAGATTAGATAACCACTCTTGTGTGGTTTTGAGTTCTCTTTGTTGTCTGAATACCTTAACAATACCTACAATAATCACAATTACTAGTGCAATTGAAACCATCGCAACCATTCCTAAAGCAAATGATAATATTTCCATATTTTTTTTCTCCTATTCCCGGTATATCAAAGAACTTATATTAATATAAACAAAAAAGACCTGGAATGCCAGGCCTTTGATATTATTTACAGATTTGATCCGCTACACGAACGCTAAAAGCATTATGTGGTTTCCACCTGGCTTTATATCCAGATGCTTCGACATAACCAACAGCTGAACGTAGTACGGTATTTGATTGCCACCTAGGATCTTCATTGAAGTCTAAGTCAATGTTTTTGATAGTTAAACCACCATCTCTTAACATATTTGAAACTTCAACCGAACGTTCTACTTCTCCCCATAATCTACTAAATCGATCTCTCATTTTAGGTAAAATCTCTTTACTATATAAAACATGAGCACCTTTACCACTATCGTTTTCATTCATATGCATAACAATAACAGTAGCATAGGTTGTCATTCTACGTCCGTTTTGGGAGTCAGTACCTACATATAACTTTGTTCCTGGTTTATCATTAAGTAAATTCCTAATATAACCAAATAAATCATCAACTACTTGATGGTTGCCTAAAGACTTAAATTGTAGATTCATAATAACCTCCTGTTCTTGTATCCCTTACGTCCCTTACTCCATCCATCTTCTATATAGGTTGAAAGTTGAGATGCGGGTATTTTTTTATATATATTATCTTTATTTATCCAACACGTACCAAACTGAGAATTACTAGCTTCCACATATTGGCCTTTTTTTGCATTAGACATTTTTATCTTTGCTAATTGAGAGTGGGTTCTACCAGTAAAAACTCCCGGTTTACCTTTCCATACACCAACTTTACCAGTGTGTGCAGCGCTTAGCTTTGCCGCCTTGCGCGCAACCCAATCAGGGTCAGTTTGTTCTAACAATCGTTGCTTCTTGTTAGACGCAATAGCCCCTAAACGAGAAACTTCTGAGGTAAAACCTCCTTTACCACCCAAATTTAAGTTCATGCATAACGGGTCGCTTATAAGCGTGATGGTTACAATACTCTTTTCTCGCTCGATAAGAATTTCTCTTGTATCACAATACTCAAGTACTTCAAACTTAAAATTTGATCGACCATACTTTTTAATAGCGTATTTTAGGCGTTTACCACTCCCAATATACCCATCTTTTAAATTTGATGTCGAATGCATTCCAATATAGTACTTACCGTTAACTAAGTTGGTAGTTTTATATATAAAATGATATTTTTTGTTTTTATTTATATTTGACATAATATACCTTTATTATATATATCTCAAATTTCAAAAAGTATCACGGTGTGTCTAAACAGATTCGAACTGTTACCGCATGCGCCACAAGCATGTATGCTAAACCATTAACAACATAGACACCGTATTATAAGCTGATGTGGAGATTGAATCCACGGCATCTAAAAGGGTACAGCATCTTTAAAGCTATGTTTCAAACTCGCCACTTTACCATTTAGAAGTTGCATCCTAACCCAGGCACGAAACGTTACTGGCCTTGTTAATCAACTTATTGTACTTCCTAAGAGATTCGAACTCCTATCTCTCGGTTCGTAGCCGAGTGCTCTCATCCATTGAGCTAAGGAAGCAGTTTGTAAGGTCACCGATGCCACCTTACGTGGAGGGCAAGTTTTGTCTAATTTATCTTTCGATACATAGTCGCAGGCTCCCTCTTATTCTTTAACCCGAACCGGTTTTAAGGCTTCTTTAAGTTAATGTTTTAGCGAATTTGTACTTAACATTTCTGTTGCATCCTTTCTTAATCACATTTCATTAACTTTTGTAGTCAGGACAGGATTCGAACCTGCACCCCCTTGCGGGGATAGGATTTTAAGTCCTACGCGCCTACCTATTCCGCCATCGGAGCATAATCTAGAGTTTACTTTAATCAGGCGCATCAGTTATGAGCTGTGCCTCATGTTTAACGTAACAAACGTAATATTTTTTGGCAAGGTACTATTAAAACCTTGGGATAGATTCAGCATTAGTATATTTGTCCTATCAAACGCATATTGCTTCTTAGATTATTGATTTGTATTCAATATAATTGTCATCTAGGATGACGATTTGTTTTTTCGAAGTAACTGATTAATTACTACTAGATAATATTTTAAGTAAGAAGATTATTTGAGTAAGTGTGTTTTATCAAACTTTATAAGAGTTTTGCTTTTACCATTTAGCTAATTTTCCAATTGTTGGCGGAAAATATTGGAGTCGAACCAATATACGAAGTAACTTACAACATTGCTATCTTACTAAGATTATATGGGAGAAAATTGTAAAAGTATTAAGCCTTTCGGCCTCGATGGGAATCGAACCCATAACTGATTTTTGGAAATAAAATTGTGCTACCGTTGCACTACGAAGTAACTTTTACATTGCTACCCAAATTCATTAATTCAAAGAACAAAATAAATATAAGCTAGAAGTTAATTGACGTGAGTATAGTTGGAGTTTTTCAAATAAAACGAAGTAACCCACTTCTTGCTATCTAACTTATATCTAAAGATATTATTATTATTTATATATTCAAACTTTAAATAACAATCTTTTTAACTTTTTCGATATGGTAGTTTGCATTGAATTCGCTTGAAGCAATATCATCAAACATTGTATAACCGAATCCGTAGTAAAATCTTACTTTTGGACCTGCTATAGCAGTTGTACCATATGCTGCTAGGTCAACTGAGTAAACATATGGATCACCTGTTTTTTCAACATATGATTGGTATGCTTTATAGGTTGAACCCATGTTACACTCATTATCAGATAAGATAAACACACGAGTATATTTTCTACCTGATTTTTGAGCTGCTGCCCATGCTTGTGATAAACTTGTTCCACCCATATCCTTTTTGATAGAGTTAGCAAGCGAAAACACATCTAGGTTAGCATTGTAGCTTACATATTCAGCACTTGAACCGAAACGAATCAAATCACCATTTGTAGCTTTTGCAATTGTAGCTGCAATTAAAGCTGCCTTATCCATACAAGATGACTTGTAAGTTGTCTTACGTTTTGGATCTACTACTCTTGAAGTCATTGAACCTGAGAAGTCAACCATTACTAAAGTATCACCTGTTAGTAATTCAGCTAAGTTAGGTAACGCTAATTCATATCCAACTAATAATGCTTTTGAAATCTTACGAGAATTAGCATCGCTGAATTCTGCGTTTACAACCTCATTAGCCATATCAATTTGGTAAGGCATTACTTTACCTTTTCTAATAGCTACACCATCAGATAATAGTTTACATAACATGTCAACTGTAGTTGTCTTAGGCTTAGCTAATAAAATACTTCTAATATTTCTTAAAGCAGCTAAAATACCTAACTTACCATCTGTTAGTAAAGATTCCCAGTTATCAGATTTTGCTTCAGCTAATACTTCAGCAGCATCTTCTTTAGATAACTTACCTTCTTTAACAGCCTTAGCTACAATTTGACCTGCACCTGATTGAGCTGACTCCCAAGTATCGGCTGATACATTGTATCCTTTCATTATAGCTTCAAATACTGATACTTTCTTACCTTCATAGTCAACCACTGCTCTTGAAGCACTTGGGTTTGGATGAACTAAGTTAATAATATCAAGTAATGATGGTTTGTATTTTAACAAACTGTATGTATCCATATTTTCTAAAGCTGATTTGAAACCTTTCTTCATCGCGTTAGTAATACCTTTTTCATTTAAAGCAGTATATGCTGCTACAATTTCAGAGATATCATCTGGACGGAATACAGTTCCACCTTTAGCTTCTTTCTTATTCCATAAGCCGTAGAAACGCTTACCCCAATCTAAACCACCTAAATAAGGAGCTAAATAAACAGCTGCTAAATGGTTGATTGATCTCATACCTTCACCTACACAACGAGAGTAAACAATACATTGTGCTGTGAAATAAGGATCTGCTTGAGCACATTCTATCATTAATGCTCTCAATTCAGTCATAGTCTTAGACTCTGAACGATAAAATTGGTTTTCCAATTTCAATGTATTCAACATTGTAAGTAATTTAATCCACTTATCTTGTGAATAAGCGTCTTTACCTTGAATGTTTTTAGCATTAGGTGCTGGAATAGCTGCTGCAGCTACTAGATTTTCTTTTGGTTTCATTGCCCCTACTTTAGAAGCTAATGATGCATTTCTGAACTTTGACATAATTGGTACAAATTTTATTTTGACAATAATATAACCTAAATATAGTTTGTTTGTTTTTAGTAACAAACTTCTTTTGGCGGAGAGTATTGTAATCGAAACAAATCCGTTTTACCGAACCACTCGCTTAGCAGGCGGTGACAACACCCTGGTTGCTTTACTCTCCATTGTGGCAGGACTTCATAAGGGTCTAAGTTTCGCATCACTAAGCATCTCGCCACCACTTAATTTACTACTTCCTTACTTTGTTGAGGGCGATATAGGAATCGAACCTATTTAAACCGCTTTGCAGGCGGCCACCTCAGCCAGTCAGACAATTGCCCAAAATATTAAAACCAATGTTGACCACACCAATGCAGTTAACAACACAGTTTTAATTAACTCATTAACACGTATACGTTCTTGTACGGCTTCTACTATAATACTTATAACGTCAGGTATTAAATAACCCATTAATACAAGTACTGAAAATATAGCCAAGTAATACATTATTCTACTACTTTAATAAGTTTAATATCAACATTTGAAACTGGAGTTCTTCCTAATGTTATTTGAAGTCCCCAACTTTCAAAGAAAGAATATCCAAAGAAGTCACATACACCGGTTATATCCTTGTATTGTACTCTTTTACCTACAAGTGACTGACTCATTTGGTCGATTATGTGTTGTGGTATTCTTTCCATTGTGTTTTTCTATTATATTTCCATGTTTTATACTCACGTACTTTTTGCCATGGAATTCTTTTATTGGGATTTTTATAACCTCTCTTATAGTATGGCCAAAAGTTTAAACCTTCATCCCAATATAATGGGTACCATTCATTTAAGGAGATTAAGTGGTAATCCCTACCACACTCTGCAAATTTGAGCTTAGCTCGTCTTCTGTTTTTTGACATATTCTATTGAAATTAATTCAATAGAAGTCGTTTAGTTTTTTCATTTTGCGGAGGCCGAGGGAATCGAACCCCCAAAGCTTTTTCAAGCCCAGCCGCTTTCAAGGCGGTGTCCTCGTCCATTCGGGCGACCTCCAAAGTTAAAGTCACTAACGAGGTTTGAAACTTACCTACGCACCGTGAGGTACCTCGTCTTCTCGTTCGCATTGCCTAATCATTGAGCGCTTTTGCATTTCGGCTGCCGTGCGTGTCAGTATCAGTGACTTTGTAGTCGCTATAGGATTCGAACCTATGATCTCTTGAATGTAAATCAAGCGCTTTAAAACCAGCTAAGCGAAGCGACTATAAAAATAAACCTACTAACGACTTGTGTACGTTACGACCCCCTTTAGCATGCCACTAACCCTAAGTGTAGGATATAGATTTATTTGAGCTCAGTACCGGTTACGATCCGATGACTTCTGGTTACAAATCAGGAGTTTTACCAATTAAACTAACCGAGCATTAAAAGACAGCTTACAATGTTCACATTTACCATCATAAGAAGTAACGACCAGTCAAGTTGTGAATCTTACTTTATGTCGCCTGCAACAGGTGCTACTTACTTCTGTCTTAGCTGACTAAAAAGGATTCGAACCTTAAACTTCCCTTCAATCGGGAGTGCCCCATTACACCATAGTCAATCGAGAGTTTCGAACCTCTCAGGTGCCAAGTTAATTACTCTTGGACTTTGTGCTGATAGCAGGAATCGAACCTACCTTGTCTAACGTATCAGGTTAGTGCCTAAACCAATCGACCATATCAGCAATTATATCACAGGGTCGAGCGCGTTCCTGACGATTTTATCTGCGCAAATCCTACATAGTGCGTACGATGTTGTAGGCTCGTCATTTCAACCCTGTGATATCTATTAGTACTCCCGACGGGAATCGAACCCGCTCCTACGCCTTGAAAGGGCGTCGACTCAACCACTTTGTCCTCAGGAGCATTTTTGTGGGCCTTACAAGAATCGAACTTGTCACCTTCTCGTTATGAGCGAGCTGCTCTAACCTAATGAGCTAAAGGCCCTTATTTTAATACACCATTAAAAGATTACCTTCTTTTGAAAATACTCTTGTTATGGTATAAAATGATGATAGATAATCTGCTGATACTTGTACAGCTTTATTTATCATATCGTTTCTAAATGGATTGTTAGGACTTAGAATAGCCTGTAATAATACTGGGTTTTTTCTGTCTGCACGATCCATATACTCTTCAAGTATTTTAGCAATCTCTTCCATTTGTATAGGTTGACCGCTGTAGTATCTTACTAGTATATTCTTCATTGTTCTCCCCCAAGGATTCGAACCTCAATTCTGTGGACCAAAACCACATGTCCTGCCGTTAGACGAGAGGAGAGTTTAAACAGAGGAAATTGCAAAAGTGTTTTTTCTTTACGTGCGTCTACCAGTTTCGCCACCTCCCAATATTATTATTCTATTGGTTGGGAGGGATGGATTCGAACCACCAATGTACGTGCTCCCTATGCATTCGAAGTAACTTTTACGTTGCTACTGTTTAGTTGCGGGGGCAGGAATCGAACCTGCGACCTCAGGGTTATGAGCCCTGCGAGCTACCTCTGCTACCACCCCGCAATTTTAATATACCTAAATATAATGTTCTCCCTAAGGAGAAGCAAATCTTTTTTGTACCGAGTAACAGAATTGAACTGTTGTCTGAGCCTTATGAGAGCCCCGTAAGAAACCTACTCTACCAACTCGGTATTTTGTGGACCGCTAGGGAATCGAACCCTACACACTCTCATTGCAAATGAGAATCGCCTAAGCCTTGGTACATGGCAGCCCATAATTTAGGAGATGTTACTGTGCTTCGCATCTCCAAAGTCGTTAAGACTTACAGCATTCCGTCAATTGTTTATGCTGCTAACTTATTCACAAAAGCGAGCGGATACTCAGACTCGAACTGAGATCTCAGGTTTGGAAGACCAGAGCACTAACCATTGTGCTATACCCGCTTATTAAGGAAGCGTCATCTTTCGATTATTCCTTCTGATTACGTACTAAAATTAGTAGAGGCTTGATCAGGCCCAATATGGTGGGGAAGGGCTTATTAGGCCAAACGTCAATTTTACAGATTGATTGCGAAGTAACTTTATCTATTACTATCATTGCTGAAGATTGCTTGACAAAGTAAGATTGTTTTGCATTCTTCCCCATGTGTAGAGTAGACCGGACTCGAACCGACATCGTCTTGCTCCCAAAGCAAGTGCCTCAACCATTAGGCTACTACTCTATATTTGGCGGTCTCGAAGGGAATCGAACCCTCACCCCATGATAGACAGTCATGTATCCTGAGCCATTAGACCACGAGACCAAATAATTTACAATACGTCAAAGACCATTTTGTGACCCCGATGAGACTTGAACTCATAACCCCCTGATTAAGAGTCAGGTGCTCTACCGATTAAGCTACGGAGTCATTTTCCGTGCGCCTGGAGGGATTTGAACCCCCAACCCCTCGGTTAAAAGCCGAGTGCATCTACCATTAAGCTACAAGCGCATAAATTAAATCTTTTAATTCGTGCACTTATATCCTTGATACCCATGCACTGTTATAGTTTTCGTTTCATCGTTTTTATTTTTGTGGTGTAGATAGGATTTGAACCTATACGCCCTTTCGAGACCGGTTTTACAGACCGGCGAGCCAACCAATTGCTCAACTACACCATATTTACTTTTTCCTTATCTTGTAAGTATAAAAGTATAAAACCCAAACCGGCTGGGGCGGAGAATTTCGAAATCTCGACATCTGGCTTAACAGGCCAGCGCTCTGCCTCTGAGCTACACCCCAATTTTTGATAGGAATCGCTTAACCTATCTGCGATTTGCGCCTATCGCTTAAACGATTTTTTTAGCACAAGTGGTAGGAGTCGAACCCACATCTTCCGGGTTGGAGCCGGACGTGTTAAACCATTGGTCACTACACTTGCATTTTTGAGGGACCAAGTGGTATCGATCCACTATCTCCGGTTTTTCAGACCGGCGCATAAACCATCTTTGCTATGGTCCCTTATAAACAAAAAAACCTCGGATTTTTTAGGTCCGAGGTTAGTATCATAGGCTAATATTATTTTACCTGACTAGACTCGAACCCATTAAAGATATCCCATCAACAATAGGTAACCAAGATGCTGGCTGATAATTGCCAAACATGGTTGCTGTGCTTAGGTTGTTCTCTCTATGTTTCGAATTTAGTTTCATTGTTGTATTATAATTATCCTAAAGATAAGCTTTTTCTAACTCGGTAGCAACTTTTTTTTAAAAATCTTGTTTTGCTATACCATTTGCTATTGCAGATAAGGCTTTTTCCTCATTTAGCATAGCGGACATTTTATTTCCGTTACCGTCATGACCTTGTACCATGTATCCGCCTTTTTTAGTTTTCTTAATAATTGCGTCTACGAATGGTACGTTTTTTTGTTTTGTTTTTAAACAATAACCTGTTAATGTTTCCATAATTGTAATCTTTATACCTAAATATAATATAAATACTAATACCAGGCAACTACTTTTTTATATTTTTATTTCGAGGTATATGTTTTGGTATATATGGACAATGTCTACATTTATTTCCGCAACACATACCTCTCTTTAAATGATAATGTTCTGTGAATACTAAGTTGCCGTTTTCGACATAATAATCTTCTTGATTATTATTTAACTTCGCATCCTGCTGCTCCACAAGCTATTTCTCCTGCAAGGTCAGTATTATCATCTCCTTCGATAATTTGAGACAGATCTACATTATGTAATTTAGATACTAACTCGTTATATCTTTCTTCTGTTATATCTTCGAATGGAGCTTGAATATATGTTCCACCATCATATGGTAAAACTGATAATCCATTGTAATAATCTCTGTTCTCCCACATCCATTCACCAACCGGCTGCCATTCTTCAGGTTTAATACTGATCGTTGCAGAGATATTATGAGAATTAGATCCTGATCTATGTCCTGGTTTAATCCAATCCTTAGAAACTCTTTTTACACGTTCTAATAACTCAATAGGTGATTCTGTTCTTAGAATTGAATCAACTGGTGATTTTTGCGGTATAGATATTACTGCAGTATCATGTGGTCTGAAGTATTCGTCTTCTACTAACTCGGGGTGATTAATATATAGATAAGTATAAATAGCTTCGTTCTTACCTACTCTTATTCTACGAATGTAATAATCATTATGCCATGCGTGTATACCTGATGATGTACCTAATACTAATGAACTTGTACCTGATGGTTTTACACAAGTAACACGAGCTGCTTTGTTGATGTTTATAATACCAGCTACTCTTTCGTTCTCTTTCTTAGCAATATTAGCAGCTTCTTTCATATTGTACTCAAGTACTTTACCTGATCCAATACCTGTCATACCAATACCTATAAGAGCATCTTTTTCTGTTGTACGTTTCCATACATCTCTTAGGTAATGGAAGTTAGTATAACCAGCTTGTAAGGTACCAATAAATGATGCTGCTTTTACTCTGTTATTATAATCCTCTTGTGATTCAATATCTGATACGTTTACTTCTACTAGATTACAGAACTGATACGGTCTTAATGCAATCTCAACACAAGGATTAGTACCCCAATCTTTATCATTGGTAAAATAAATACCAGGTTCACCTGCTCCAGAAAGTTCTATTCTTTTCCATAAATCAAAGAAAAACTCTTCTGTTATTTTATGTCTTAATAATGCAGCCGAGTTGTTAGCTCTACCTCTTTGTGGGTTATGTTCCCACCATGCTCCTGATTTACATGAGATCATCTCATCATCATCAGCAGAGAACAAGCTAATGAGAGCTGCTCTACGTATACCGCCAGCCAACACTGCATCTGCAATGTGACATACAATATCGTGTACTTCAATTGGTTTAAGTTTATCGCCATCGTTTTTTTGTGATAATAGGTTATCTATTTTTACTAGACACTCTTTTAATGGAGCTGGACCTGGAGCTTTACCTCCTGATGTAATAAGTCTAGTACCTTTAGGTCTGATATCAGAGAAGTCAAATTCAATTCTGCTACCACCTGTAAAGTATGATTTTACTAATGCTTTAACTGCGTCTGCCCATCCTTCAATACTATCACCAATAAGAAATCTTTTCTTTCTATTTGTATTAGGTACTCTAATTTCAGGTAGATTATCTACGTGATGTTTTTGAACTGAGAAACCTACACCTGTACCGCCTAGTAGTAAGAACATTATTTCACCGAATGATCTCCAATCATCTACTGGTAAATAACTGCAGTTGTAAATTCTAGCTGGGTTTATTTCAATTGATCTACCACCGAATTGTAATGATCTCATCGATGGTAATACTTTTCTGTCATAAACATATTTATATGCTTCAATAATTTCATCCTGTAATTGAGGATACTTTTTAATGTGCATATCCATGTTTCTTGTAACTAATTCATTCCATGTCTCTCTTCTCTCTACCTCGGGAAGGTACTTTGCGTATTTCATGTATACGGTAATATCAGAGAGTATATTAGCCGCAGTGTTGTCTTGTGTATGTAAACTCATAAATAATATCTTTTGTAAGTGTTAATTATTACCTCCTGATGTAAATTCCATGAATTTCTGATGTAAAAACGACCTGTCATCGTTGTCAAAATCTGTACTCTTTTGGTTTCTAACATCTTTAATTTTCTCTAATTCATCCTCATCAATTTCAGTAGGATCTATTTCAATTCTACCAGTTGAAGTATCTATTTTACTTCTGTAGGTCATACCGTCAAAACTAAAGCGTGATTTAATAATATGGTGTCTTCCTGTACCATTTACTTTGTCTTTCTTTAATCTCGATACTGACATTACGAAGTCTCCAATCATTAATTTATCGTATGAACCTGCAATCTTATCACCTTCGATAATTGCATCTTTAGCACCGGCTCTATTTACCTGCGATGGAATCCAGATAGGTATTTGTAATTCACTTGCTAAACCTCTGGTCTCTACATAGATATCATCGATACTTTCTTTACCTATATTCTTTCCTGCAGGTTTTAATAGGTCAGGATAGTCAATAATAACTAAATCTGGCTTTATTCCTCTACCTATACACTTGCGAAGATGGTTCTCTATAGTAAATAACGTAGCTCTCTTAGGTGGATATGCTTTTACAATTAGCTGACCTGGTAGTGAGCTAATAATATCAATAGCTTTATCCTTAAAGTTTACTACATCATTAACACTAATTTCTGTGAAGTATGCATCATATCTTCTACCTACGTATATATCGCTTAACTCTAATGTATAGTGAAGTACTGTAAACCCGCATTCAACAGCATGTGCTCCTAGTGCAATCATATGCCATGTTTTAGCACCACCTGGACCAGCTGTTACAATTCCTAACTCACCATTACCTAACCCCCCATTAAGTAGGTTATTAACAACCGGCCATGGAGTAGGAATAACTGTTCTATTTTCAGCTCTAAATCTTGATTCTGTGTCGATGTTATACTCGTGACCTAAATCTTTATCTTCGCCTGATTTTAATGCGTTATCGATAAGTCTTCTTATATCATCATATTGACCTAACCCAAGTAAATCAACAGAGGTTAATAGTGCTTTTTTTAGTTGTTGATTTTTACAGAAATTAATGAATTCAATTTTTATATATTCTGCATCATCGTGATTCTGTATTTTATATACCTCTTTTAGATTTTCAACTATCGATACTTTTAATACTTCATTATCGATCTTCTTAATTTCGATTTTAAGTACATCAATGGTTGGATTGGTGTTATACTTATAGTAGTAATTTTTAATTTGGGTTACAATCCATGCATTAGCTTCATTTTCAAAATCGTCTTCTGAAAGAATGTCGATAACTTGTTGTAAGAATGCCTTGTCGTGTAATAAGGAGTATATAACTTTAATTTGGAATGTAAAATTATACTGCGATAACTTGTTAATCATTTTTATTATTTTGCTTTAAAGATAATACAATTAAATCAGATTTAATATCACCGTACAGTAAATTAAGAAAATTTGTTTCAAATTCATTAATACTCATTGGTTTACTTTCATTGTCGATATTTACTAAGATACCTGACTCTGTTTGAGTAAGTTCTATAATAATATCTTCGTTTTCTACATTACTAGCAATAACTACTGTATTGTCTTTCAAAGCATCATATAATGATGATTTAAATACCTCTGTGTTTTCGAGGTTAAAAATATCTTGTTTCATTTTTATACATAACTATTAACATGGTTAAAACATTCATTAAGCCATATATCTACATTTGGAATATATCTACCCAGGCTATCCTCATTATATAAGCTAAGGAAGTTTGACTTATTATACGGGTCTGGTTTAGAGTCTATACTCTCATCAAGTTCATTAATTGCACTTACTGGGATATTTAAATCCATAAGATTCATTAGTGTATGGTTAATGTCGAGTTGATGTTTTCTCTCTAATACAGAATGGTATAATTTATTTTCCTCTAGGTTAGTTTTAGAGTATTCGTAAATGTCTTGTATGGTATATTGTTTTGTTTCTTTTAGGAAAGGAAATAACTTGAATAACTTCTTATTCTGGATACCTTTAACTCCTGGTAGGCTGTCTGATTTATCTCCTAGAACTGTTTTCATGAGAAGATAATTTTCAGGTATTAGTCCGTATTCGTTTATGAAGTTATCCGGTTCGTAAAACTTCTTCTTTATTGGACTATATACATTTATCCTATCATTAATAAGTTGTAGAAAATCATTATCAGATGATACAATAGTTATCTTACTATCTTCGTATTCATTATATAATCTTTTTGAGATATATGCAATACTATCATCTGCTTCTATCTTATCAACACTAACAAGTGTTACAGGTAGTCTTTGTAAGTACTGAATAAGACGAACCATCTGATTATTCATAGATTCTCTCTCATCGTTCTTATTTTCAAAGATATCCCAGTTAGTTATTTTGGTTAAGTTTCTTGTACCTTTATAATCCGGATATAAATTCTTTTTGTTAGTAGTACTACCTAGTCCATCAAAGACAAGTATTACTCTAGTTGGATCCATAAGCTTTATACAGTATCCAAGTGATCGTAAATAACCTATTAATCCACCTACGTGATGACCATTTTCATTAAGATAGTTGAGTACTGAAAACCCTCTTATGAACATATTCATTGAGTCGATAATCAGTACTCTACTATTATAGTGATTTTTTTCTAGGTCTTTAAGATTAATGCTATTTAATATATCTGTGTATATATTATTCATCATTATCTGTTAGTGCGTCAAGTATATCTCTTACATCCTCTTTCATTTCCTCTTCAACAACGATATCGAAATCAGTGCCTCCCAAGATACTTGCCCATTCACTAGAGTGTAGCTTTTTGTAATCATCAATAGCCTTCTTATCATCAGGTATAAATCCGTGAGGAGTCATTGTTATATAACCTTTTGTTTGAATACCTGTAACGTGATTTTTATCGATTTGTACTTTAGTACGTTTTGCAAACTCTACTTCTTTACCGGACTTAGTTGCTTTGATTTTCGAAGTACCTGAGTTAGTAATATTACCATATGTAACTACTACTGTTGCGTCAAAGAACATTGTTTCACCACCTTTGTTTTTAATCTTAGGCTGTGACATAATAGTCTCTGGTTTCATTACCCATATCTTATTAATACACACTAATGAGTTTGTATATGGAGATGATTCCTTTCTTGTCAATACAATTTTTTGGTTAATGTTATTACCAAATTGAGTTGACATAGCACCTGCGTTCCACTCGTTATTGTTCTTATTTGATCTTACTGAAAGTTCACAAGGAACTGATCCGATAGAATCCCATAAAAAGCACATGTCGTGTGGTAAATTACCTTTCTTCTGTTCATCCATAAGATCATTAATAAACACAGCAACATCTTCTATTGTCTGCATACTACCACGATCAACATAAATAAAGAATCCTTCGTAACTTGTTTGACCAGATTTATCAACAGTTTCTTCAAACTGCAATCCCATCTGTTTTGCATGTTCCCATGACCACTTCATCTCAGTAATAATAAGTACAGGTAATACGCCCATTTTTTGAGCACTAACTGCTAATTCAAGTAATGCAGTTGTCTTACCAGTATCACTGTGACCTCTTAGTAATGTAATGTGACCGTGTGGTGCACCAGGAAGTGAAGTTACTTCCTGCATTGATTTTGACCACGGGATCCATTGTTGTTGTTTAAACTTTAAACTAGATGTAAGATACTTAGACTTTTTAAATGTTTCTAAGTCAAATGTACCCTTATTCTTTATCATATTAGATACATTTTCATTTATACTTTTTGCCATTATTTTTTCTCGTTAAATAAATCGTCAAACTCTGATAAAGGATCACTTTCTGTCACGGCTGCAGCTTTCTTAATATTTAAAGTTGATTTCTTTACTTGTTCAACTGCTGCTTTTACCGGTGTGTCTGGTTCATCTTCGTCATCAAAGTCTGTCTTTTTATCAACATCGAATGGCGGATATGTATCTTGTGTTGCTGGTTGTTCTGTTCCTTCTGTAGGAGGTGTTAACCAATCTGTAAGAATTTGTTTTAACTCATCGAATGTATGTTTCTTTCTTAATTTGATTACTTCATACTGTTCGTTAAGATATTGTTTTAATTCTTCAGCATCGTCAGTAAGAATAGTTTCTTTAGGTTTTGCTCTTACTGTGGTTTTTCTAGATGTTTTTTCACCTGTGATTTCAATAACGATATCTCTTCCTTTTTTAATGTCAGTAACGTTACCGTAATCTTCATCGGCACAAATAGAAAGTAACTCCATGTAAACTTCTTTACCAAATTCCCATAATCTTACTCCTTTTTCTTCTTCACCTCTCACTAATACGTGAGCAAAGATACGCATTTTAGGTTCTAATTTCTTACCCATTGCGTAATTGTCCTTGTCGTTAGACTGTTTTAACTTGTTAGAGAATTCAACGATTGGGTCTTTTTCTCCAAAGTTAACAAGGGACATTAATGTTTTGTCTCCAATTCCATAGAAAAAGTAAACTTCCTGGAATGGATTGTCGGGATCATTTTTGTAAGGTACAATTCTTGCTACGTGCTTACCTTGACCTGGTTTCCAAAAGATTTTTTGATAGTCGATTTTTTCTCCACTGCCTCGAGTGTTTGATGCTTGTAACGACTGTAGTTTTTTCTTGATGTCTGTAATGTTCATAAATAACTAAATTTGTAATATAATATAAGTAAATAATGTTTAATATCAAACTATAGGTCGATAGTTTTATAGAAAACGGTATTGATTTTTCTTAGTGTGTTATTGTTAGAAACAATAATGCAATTTTTATAACTATCCCAATTAATAGGATAACTAGTATCTAAAACTCCGCTATTTAAAGATACAATAAGGCAATTAAGTCCATTTATTGTATAATATGTATTTGTTATTTTTTTTCTGTGTACACAAATAGAATCGCTAACTGTGTGAGTTATACCTGGTTCTAGAATATATACGCATGCAAATTTGCTGTCTTCTGTTTGAAGTACGAGTACTTTATTATTAACAACAGTATACTTATTTTTTATATTATCTACTGTTGGGTAAAGATCTGTGTTTTGGGTAAATGTAATGAATATTTTGTTCACTTGAGTCTTCTTAGATTATTATAATCTTTTCCTATAGAAATGTTAGTAACGAATTTATTATCTGATATAATAGGTATTATGTTAATAATTATTTCTTGAAACTCCTCCCTGCATGCATCTATTAAAAATGAGTCATAATTATACATTACTATATTACTTTTCATCTTTTCCATTGAGCGTACAAGAGTATATAAAATCTTTATGTTATTGCTTGTTTCATAGCTTTGTAACATATAACTCATCAACTTGTATTTACTTGTGTCAGCCCTTGAATAAACAATGTTTCTCCCTGTTATAGGGTCAGTCGGTACATTATCCTCCGTATACTCACTCCACATCTTATCTACATATTCAGAATATTTTTTAAAGAATTCGATATTCTGGTACTTTGTTGATATTCCATTGTTTATTTGTACTAGTGTTGTTTTCTTTACTTCATCTCTTGTAGTTATATTAGGGTTAATAGCCTTATATTCTTCAAGTAATTGATCATAAATATTAAGATTAGGATCGAATTGGTATCCAATTAACTGTGATATTAGCTGTATGTGGTACGCGTTAAAATCAATCTCAATAAATATATCATTAAGAGGTATAAATGACTCTCTACAGTTGTTATCCTTTGATAGACTGTTAAAATTTATACCGTTAAAATTATTTTGTGGTCTTGAAGTTAGAGTAAAAAAATGGTACTTAGTATATACTTCACACCCATTAATTGAGTGGTACGAATTATTTGGTTTAAAGTATGTATTAAACTTATCAGGGTCAATTCCTATAGGATTTTTTTCTATTAGTGTTAAAGTATCCTGCAGTAGTGTATAGTATCTATATGTTTTTTTATCTATATCTCTATACTGGGTAATGAATGAGTATATGTGTTTGTTTTTAAACGTTTCTATAACTTCATAGTGTTTGGATATTGGGATTATCTCGTTAAGATTGTGATATGTCTTACCAATTAATTTTTCATAAAACATATGACAAGGAGTCTGCGGAACCTCTGATTTTTTACCTGTGTGTAGCCAATTAACTATGGATAGGTCGACTAGCTTTGGTTTAATTTCCGGTATTGTTTGATATACAAGCGGCCTGTCTATACAGTAAATAGTTTTAAAGTTGTTAAGGTATTTTGTAATGTAATCAATATCAATTTTAAATGTTTCGTTATGATTAATACATAACATATATCCCTTACTCATATTTATTTGAAAAATATATATAAGTGATACAGTATTAGATATACTATTATGAACTAACGGCTGCGATTTAATAACATGTATAAATATGTCATCGCTTGTATTTAATTCATTTTGAAACAGTTCATCTACGTGGTTTTGAGATTCAATAACATAAAACATATCTAAAAATATGGATTTATTCTGTTACTGCAAACTTCTTGTAGTCTGTAATAAATAAAAGAAGTCCAGGCATTTTTTGATTAGCTTTATTAACAGACCTGTAGTTTGTATCGATAACACCTGCAGTAGTGGTATTGTCTTGTTTGGTGTCGTTTGCAGGACCGGTTAACTTCCATTTAACATCAATAACCTGGTATAGTACGTGATTATATTTATTGTCTTTTTTAATAATAGAGTCAAATATTTCTTTGTTTATTTCAAATATTTTTTGCTCGTTTATTTTTTTACAAAAGTATCTTGTAAATACACCATCTGTTATTTCTTCCTGTGTAGGTGTTACATATTGTGGTTCAGGAGTTATAAATGTTTTTATTTTTGGTACATTTTTATCCTCCACTACACTGTCGTAAAATGTTATATTTGATGATTGAGTAAGTACTTTTTGAGCCTCCGTATATGGTATAAGTTCAAGCGAAGTTGCTTGATTATATGTATTACCAGTATACACTACACCTGTATAAAGTATATTATATGGACCTACGTATTCCTTTAACGTACTTTTTACTGAGTATTGTTTCCCAGGTGTATATTGATTCTTTAGTATTTTAAACTCAGGTATATACATTATTTTTGATTATATGTTTCAACAGCATCTATTAATATCATATATCCTTCAATAGTTGTTGTCCAGTCATTATTTTGTACTTGATGTTTAATATCTACAACAGTAAATGCTATTTTAGGTCTTGTAGATGTTAATTTATACGATCTTGGTAATAAGCTAGGATCAATACAGAAACACTGACCTATTACAAATCCCGATAGTCCATCAAAGGTAATACTTATTCTTATTGGTAGTACATCATTAAACAGTTGAGATACTTGATTAGATTCTAGTTTATTTTTAGTTACTAGTCTCTGTGGCCAGTAGGTATTATTTAAGAAATCTAAAGCAGCTGCATACTGTGGTACTTTTTGTTGTTCAATATTACCGAATGTCTGCATTCTATTAATATAGTCTGCTAGTACCTTAACAGAATCAAAACCTAGAGTTATAATCTCACGAGCATTTTTAATTCTATCTTCAGCAGTTTCTGTTGTAGCAGGTGTGTCATCAACCTTATTAGATATAACTCTATCAACTAAACCTTTATTAATAAGCTGCCATGTACTAACATCCTTATTGTTACCATTATAACCTATTGCTTGTGCTGCGATGGCAATCATAGATGCCTGCTCAGGAAATATAGTTGTTGTTAATTTATATGTTCTAGCTGTTGAGTTACTACCATTTAAGTAAAGAAAATCTTCTTTATCGTTATACTTTAGTTTTAATTTTTTCTGTACTTCGTCTTTTGATTCCTGTATATATTTAAGATCGATAACTTGTAGCTTGTTATCTTTTTGGAATACCTTAAACTTGTTAACATTACCTAATGCAGCACTTATCTCTCCAAATAATATATCAATAAAATCAATTAGAGGTAAGGGTTGAGCTGCGTTTTTACCGTCTGTTGGTAGCAGTAGTCTCAATACATAATCAACGTTAATATAAATATTGTTTATTCTTCCAAAAGTGTTAAGATATTTTGGACTAGTAGCTGTAAAGAATGTTTCAGATCTTATCCAACCTAATGGATTTATTTCTGTCGATCCAGCACCGGGTGCCTGTACCACGCCAACATTACCTTGACTTGATTTAAATGATAAAGGTACTATTGTTCTTACTAAACATATAGATGGGTCTACCGATAAACATATTGGAGCAGCTGTACATACATCTTCAAACGTACCGTCATATGTAGTATCAATATACCCAACATTACTACTTGTTTGGTCCTTTGGTAGTATTTTATTATTTATAAGCTCTGCTAATGCACCCCACGATATATATTTTGATTTAGTAGATGAATCTGAATTCTGGAAGTTACTATCATAAACTCTAAAGTCAATGTGGGTTTTATCTTTTCCGTTACATTGGGTTTTGAATGACTCTTGACCGTTTTCATCTACTACTTTTTTAACAAAGTTTATAAGTAACTTACCAAGTTTACTTGTTTGGTTACTGTAGTCATCGACATATATAGTGTCGCTAGTTGATGAACTATCATCTTTAGTATCAGCGTAGTCTTTATTATCTTGAGGGGTGTTTACTGTAAGTGATGGTATAACTTCTCCTATCGATACCATTTCAATCATTACATCATACCCTCCATCATCACGTGATGTAAATTCAAAGTTCTGAACCATCCCGTAAAATGCATCGTAGTTACCGTATGATTTTTCAACAAGCTTTTCCCATTCCTTATAAATAGCAGGTTGTGTTAACCCGGTTTTAAATACATCAATATAGTTATTATTAGTATTTATTGATGTACTGTTATTATCAGGGTACATGCTCCAACCCCATTCAATTAATGCACTATAACCTGGTTTTAAATATAAGGCTTCTAGCTCTTCTAGCTGTTTAAGATTCCAGCAGTTAATTTTTACATGGGCAACTCTTAACGATCCGTATGCAGATTTACTTTGTATATCAAAGCTAGTAATACCCGGCATTGGTCTTTGTCCAAATTCATTAGAACCTAAACTACCATATGCTTTTGAATTACTTGTACCTTGGTTGATACCTGATCTTAAAGCTGTTTGATTTTGATTATTTGGGTTAGTGTATAGTGTACCACCCATTAAAATATAACGTCTAGCTAACTCATCATCATTATTTGTAATACCAAAATATTTACGTAGTTCTGGGTTAGCATTTGTAACATTAGTACATGATGTCAATCTTACCCACGCAGCTTTTGATGCAAGCCACTTAAGCTCTTCGTTAGATCTTGTTTGTGAAGATACTAACTCTTGCCTACGCAGTATCTGCCCTTGTATAAAGGGGTGGAATGTACTTTTAAAAATTGACATTATCTTACAATATTTATACTTTCAAAATTAGATATAATTGCCTGTAGATTAGTTGGTATTCTAATCTGTCTACCTGGCGGTAAATTTAATGAATCTTTTCTAACTATGCCAGGATTTGCAGCAGCAATTACCCAATAATAACCAGTATCGTTATAATATGTAAACGATAATAAATCTATTCTATCTCCTAAAACTGTATAAACATATACATCCTCAGAAGATCTAGGAATCTCTGGTAGAATAGCATTCTTATAGTATCTAGCACCGTTCTGGGTTCTTTGTTCACTTATGTCGTTATATCTATTATACACTTGCTCTCTTTATTCTGTTTGATGTTAAATTATCTTTTACAAAATCTTTAGTATCGATATCACCTAGTGATTGACCATACTCGGATTCTGTTGTTGGATCTAACCATTTATAAGTATCGTTTGCTTTACGAGGTAATATAAATGGTGATTTGTGTGTACTCTTCTGTGGTAAGAACTCATGTATTGGAGTAAATCCACAGTCAACATTAATAACGTGAGGTAGTTCATATACTCCATTTTCGTTATTTTCAGGGTCTTTTATAGCTATCTCCCAAGGAGATTGGTCATCTATAGTATATGATAGTGATGTAAGAAATCCTGGGGTATACAAAAGATAATCACCTAGTGTAAGTCTCATTAGTGGTCCTCTCATTTTATTGCCTACATATTCTGGAGTAAGATTAGACGCTAGATAGTTAAGTTTTTGGAATATTGGTTTCATTTCAACACGTGATGTTGCTGCTACAGTAAATCCAAATCTTATTTGTCTTTCAAATCCATTATAAACATAAAACTTATCCGCTCTACCAACATACTTAATAGGGTCCCAGTTAGCTGTATAGTTGTCATTAAAGTCTTTAATTATAGCTCTAAAAACAATATATACACTTGATTCTTTGGTTGACTTAGAGTCTAAAGCTTCAAACCTAAATTTTACTAAATCTCTTGTATCTTTTATAGCTTGTTCGTTTAACGCATCTGTCTTAAATAAACCAAGTGCATTAATTTTATCGTATGCTAACTCATCAGTTACTCTATAATCACTTCTGTCTCTAAATGGATTGTCTTGTGAACCTACCCCAATACGAGATTCCATATTGTATGTTTGGTAGTCTTCAGTCATTAATCCACCACCGTCTTGGTTAGCAGGATCATATCCTGGTTGATTAATTATAATTTTTCTGAAATCTCTAAATGTATTAGTTCCAGGAAAGATATTATTATCAAATAATCTATCTGATATTCTAGTTATATTATCATATGTAAGCGTAGATATTTGCTTACCTTGTGGGTTAGTAGGAAATCTATTAGTATCACTTATTGCTTGTTGATCTATTATAGTCTTTACTACTTGTGGTGTTTCTAGTACGTTATTCCCGAACTTATCTTTAAAGTATAATCCAAATGAATTATTATATACAACTTGAATTGGACTAGAGTCAACACTCGTGAAGTACTGACCAGATCCTATTCTAAAGAAGTTATCATCTAGATTAAATACAGGTGCATCTGTTTTAAATGAAAGAGCTTTATCTCTTGTATTATCTACCCTGTCTATAGCAGTAAATCCAGCACCTAATAATGAATTAGGGCCAGCTGGACCTGATAGTTCTTTAAAGTTGTTATCGTTAATACCAAGTACGTTGTTTTTTACAAACCCTGTTATCTTACTTAGTAATGATTTCTTTTCATTACTTTCATTACCAGGTACTGTATAGTCTTTTACGTAGTTAGTATATAATGTAACTAGTCTGTTATTCTTACCTTCGTCAGATTGATTGTTAGCTGTTGCTATCTTTTCATAGTAAGACTCTTCAACTAAAAAAGGTAATCCATGTCTTATTGCATGTACACCAAAAGCTGAACCAGCTGTACTACCTAATAGTGAGGTAGGGTCATAAATTCTTGTTTGTCTTTGTAAGAAGCCTAAGTTTGGAACACCTGCATTACCTACAACAGCAGGATTTTCTACTTTCGGGTTCATTAATTGTAACCCTACTTGTTTTGCTCCAAATAATACTCCTTGAGGTAAGTCTTTTGTTATATAACTAAAAATACGTTTTACATCAGCAGCCGTTCTGTCACCAGCAGTAGTTATACCACCTCTAACAATCCCGTCATCTACAAAGCTTTCTATTCCCCATATTTCCGGTCCTCTTACATTAGGGTTCATTAAACCACGTCTAATGTAAGGTTGATCTCCTACGTACCCATATCCAGCTCTTGTATCGCCATCATATTTTGTATATAGGGCCCTTAATTGTTCTTCCGATGCAAGGTCCGCTATTAATCCCATAGGTGCTTAATTACCAGCCTTTACCGTCTTGAGGTCCTAGGTCTCTGTATGTTGTTGATCCTAAGCTAGGAGCATTAAAATAGCGATTGGTAAATCCACCAACGTTATTATTAACATCAAGTAATGTAGGTAGATTTGGTCCAGGTGAGTATGAATGGTCACCTATACCATTAGTAAGTAATCTAAAATTATGTGTACTAGGATTACCGTCTAATGAATCTAAATTATGTAATGTAGATGTAGCAGCAGCTCCCACTGAGTTAGGGTCCTGGAATACTTGGTACTGGGTTGGAGCATTATAACCTCCACCTATTCTACCATCATATATTGAGTCTAAATCTATTAGTGCCATTGTCGTGTGTTTTTATATAATTATTTATTTGTTTGATTTTTATATCTCATTCTGGATAATATCATTGATGTTTTCTTTTGTCCATCTATCTTGGTTTGAAGAAAGTTCACCTTTTATACAGTTTGATATATAACTTATGAAGTCTTTTGATGGTAATTGATACAATCTACCTAAGAATAATTGAAGAGCACTTTTGTATTCATTAGCATCTTGCACATAGTTTCCTATAATAGAACCTATATACTCATCTATAAATTGTCCAAGTTTTAAATCATCAGTCTCATTTTCAATAGTATCTGTCTTACCCATAACAGCTCTATTATATTTTTGCGACTTACCTGCAAATCCTTGTAATGAGGTAAGTTCATATGCTCCTTTAACTAGTTCATGTACAAGATAAGGAAATGCTTGACCACGTGCTATAATTTTTATTTGTGATGGGTCAGTTAAATCTTTTGGAATAACTACTTTTACCGAACCTACTGCTCCACCTGATTTTGCCATATTTTTAAGCTGTTGGGGAGTATACATATCCTTCATAAAGTCATACAAACCAAATGTTGATTGTAAAACTTTATTATATGAGTCAACCAATCTATCATCTATCATATTTAGCTCATCGGCTATCATGTTAAATGAATAGCTACCTCTAACAGCAGCTCCGTGTGTTATAGCATTAATAATCCTTCTTTTCTTTACATCATCTAAATCTAACTCTATTTCTTCATCTCCGTTATCACCCAGTTCAACAAACCTATCGCCTTTGTCTGGTATTATAGTGTTGTCAGTTATTTTAGCATCAATAGTTATACCCATTTGTTCAATAACAGGGTATTCTTGCTTTAATAAAGTTACAGCTAGGTCTTCAAGAGATGATTTATAATCTTTCTCTACCTGCTTTATTAATCTTAAATTTGCAAATGCAGTAGATAATAACTGTCCAGGATTCTTTCTTTCAGTAGGTTCCTTTACCCTTTTATCAAGGATATCAAGAATATCTTTTTGAAAGATATCACTATACTCTGCTTCTTTAAGAGGGTTAATAAATTTCATTATTTTTTTAATGATTTATATCTAGACATTAAGTCTTTTATGGTTTTTTTAATTTCTTCCTCCATCTTTGGCTCTGATTCTGGAGCCTCTTCTGGTGGCATTAGAGGATGTCTACGTTTAGGTAAACGCTGTGGTTCTTCAATATCGGTGTCAGGATCTGCAGTAATAACATCATCTTCTTCTTCCGGATTATATCCTTCTTTGTTTATATTTTTAGATATAGCTTTACGTTTCTTTAAAAGGTATTTATCTGTTTTGTCTTTATCACCGTCATTATCAACATCTCCGTCTTCTTTACCTACTGGATCTAGATTCTTTTTTGGTATTCTATTTTTACCTTGAGCTAGGTTAAGTTCATTTATAACCTGTTCTACGATAGATTTTAGTTCTTTATATTTCATGTTATATTTATATTATTATAATTATTATGCTATTGCTGTACTTACCACACCACCCATGTTTTGATATGTAACAAGGGTCTTACTATTAATATCAATCTTATTACCAGCTTTAACAGTTCCTACTAGTTGTTTTAATAAGTCAACCATTTCGTCTGTTCTACCAAGGTTTGTACCTCCGGCTGCTACAATTGTATCTTTCTTAAGTGGTTTAACAACAAAATCCTCTACTGGGAGTTCTTTAGTGAATCCTCTTGGTGCGAACATATCAGCTATTGATCCTATACCATACCCTATTGCAGCTCCTGGAATGGCTCCTACTCCACCAAATAATGCACCTACTGCTGCTCCAACACCAGCTCCACCTAGTGCAAATTTATTAACATCTAAAGTACCTAGGGCTGCTTCTCCTGCTGATTTACCTGACAACATCTCTTCAGCGTAGTCAAGGCCCATAAGTAGAGCTCCTACGTAAGGTAACTTTTTACCTAGACCTTTCATTGCTGCTCTTCTTGGTACGTTCTTACCCATTATTGTACCTGGTCTATATGGTTTACCTGTTTTTGGATTTATATATCTTGTATTACCTTTTGGAGCTCTTTTATTACCAGAAGAAAATATATCACCAAGAAACGAACCTGGTGCGCTTGGTGCGCTTGCCACGTCTGCTGTAATCATTGGATTAGCGAATGTACCTCTAGTAAGGAAACCAACTAACCCTTTAAGTGCTAAGAATCCAGGTACTAGTAAAGGAATTGCCATTAACACGGCAGCTGCCTTCTTACCTACCTCTCCACCCCCGAACATATTCCCTACAGCATTTGTTATTTGATTTACCTTTTCAAGTACTGATACAAGACCTTTAAGTAGTGTTCCGATAGGACCTGCTGCTATATCTACAAATGTTTGTTTTATTTTTGTTGTTAGATCAAGTATTTGCTCTTGAAGTGCTCTTTCTTTTAGGTTTTTAAGTATTACTTCGTCAATTTTGCCACCTCTAGATGTTACTATTTCAAGCTGCTTTACAGCTGTTTCTTTTGAAATCCCCGCATATTGTTTCTCCAATTCAGCCATTTTTAACATTTCAGCAAACTCTTCTTTTTGCATTCCAAATGACTTAGCAAAAATAGATCTTTGAATTTGGTTCATATTCATGAAATCACTATATGTACCAATTTCTTTATTAATCTCCTTTAGAAATGTTATCTGATCGTTATATAGGTAGGCAGCTCTAGCTCTCTCTAGATTAATTTGTTTACCAGTTAATAACTCAGCTTGTAGTTCTGATTCAATGGATGATTGAAAGTCAAGTAAGGTCTCACCTATTCTAGCTGTTTGCTCTAGTGTAGTACCCATTTGTTTTGCCAATACTATACCTTCAGCTATCTTACCGGTAATATTACCAAAACTCATTGCTATGTTAGCAGATACTTTACCTACCTGATCAAGTACTTTTTTATAATTTGCTGTTACTTTACCTTGTAGAACTTGTCTGTTAACAGTTCTTATTACAGATTTTTCTGTAGATTCAAATGATTGACTATTTTTAAATGATAGGAAGTTTAAACCTATAAATGCCTCTTTTGATAAACCTACTGCTTTTGTAAAGGTAACATAATTATCAAGTGTTTCTGTAGAAAATGCTGCACTACTACCTAATAGTTCGTTTAAATCATTATTAGCATTTACTAAATCAATAGATGTTAGGTATGCTTTACTGGATTCTCTAGAGTATTTAGCAAAATTATCATAAAGACCTATAGCTTCATTTTTTGATATACCTATATTTTTACCTAGTTGGGTAATGGCTTTATCCTGCTCTAATATTGCTTTAGCTAATTTTTTATATATCCCGATTGTTATATCTAGGATCTTTACATAGAATGAAAATCTACCTAGTGGTGTTTTTAACATTGCACCTATCTGACCTGTTACACCTTTAAATACTTCTTTAAATAGGTTAGCATCCTTTTTAGCATTAGACAATTCTTTACCTAGCTTTTCTATATCTATAACATTTTTTAGAATAGGGATTTTACTTATTGTATCGAGTATTTTCTTTATATCTTTTGATCTAGCCATTACTTTGTCAAAAGAAAGTCCCATATCCTGGTATATTTTGTTCAGGTTTTCAGATTCTTGTTCGATCTCTAATAGATTTTCAGCAATACCCTTAGTAGCCATTAGCTGTTTTTCAAGTTGACGAGATGAGATTATTTCTCTTGCAATGGTTTTTTTTTTTTTTTTATCGGTTTCTTGAGATAAATCCTTAAGTAGCTTAGTTACCTTACCTTGTTCTGATAGAATCATTACATTTGCTTCTTGTAGGATGTTTAGTTTTCCCGCAGCTGTTGAAAGATCCTCTTGTGAGTTAGTAAGATTTTTTAGTATGGTTAGGGTATCGTTGTAGGATTTCTTTGTACCGGCAATATTATCTTTTAGTTTTAGCTGTAATCTATTAAACTCAGTTTGAGATGCTGTACCTAATTTTATTTTTTCTACAAACTTTGTAGTTTCCTGAGCTAGTTTATCATAACCAGATATTGATGATACAATTTTACTTGCTAATGACTTAGATGAACTATCTGCATCTTTTATTGCTTTAGCAAACTCTCTAGCCGAACCTATTATATCATTAAGCGTAGATGATATATTAACAGCAGTATTCTCTACTGACTTAAAGTTACTAATATCATCGTTACTTATGCTTGGATTTATTTTCTTTGCCATATTATATAAAATAATTATCCTCCATAGTAAATTTACGGAGGATTATCATTTTTTAGATATGTTAAATACGGATTGATTTTTTGGAGAGACTGCCGGGCCGAATGTTTGTGCTCCTGATTTTATATTTTGTTGAGCTTCAGCCCGTTCGTTTTGTTTTTGGATATGTTCGCTAATTTTTCTTATATAAAATAGCCTAGTAACTATAGGCATATTATATACTTCATCATGAGTAAATCCACCGTTACCATGATAGCATAGGTCAAATATCTGACCGAACAGAATGGGCCTATAGTTAGGCCCTAGGCCAAAAAAACTCTTGGGTTATAGGTACTTGAATATCCTGTACTTCACCGCAATGCTTGCAAATAGCTTCTGCTTTTAGTTCAATATCAGGTGTTATCTCATTAATGTACTCTCTAAATGCTCTTGAGTCACGTGCCAGGAATTGATTATCTACGAAATCCCTTATTACCCCTTGGTCTCCATTGCCATTTACGGCAGTAATAGAATACTTTAACCTTGTTGTAACATCATAAGAGCCATTAGGATTTATCTTTTTAAGACCTTTTAACTCCTGTTCAATAGACTGCTCATCTGCATGAGTAAGAATCTTAAATGTTAACTTAACTTTTGAGATTGGTAATACATATTCAAATGAATTAACATAATTAAATATATCCTCTTTTAAAGGTTTTTCTTCTACTTTAGTTAAGTCTACTGTAGCTTCTGTTTCTTCATTACATGCAATACACTGGAATCCAACTGTATAGTCTTTTCCATATCCTAAAATACGTGATGCTACTAGCAATCCGTTCTTATCACCTATAGTTAATTCATTATAATCGATTGGTGATACAATAACTGACTGAAGAAACTTATCAATAACAATACCTTGTTTAATATAGTTAATGTTAGTAAGGATATCTTCTTCTCTTGCAGTCACATACTTCATCTCAATTTTACCTGATGAAAGTGGTGATGATTTTGGATATACTTTACCTTTAGATGGAAGATTAATGATTTCTGTTGGATAGGTAGGTTTTCTGTCGACTACCTCACCTGTAGCTGTAACTTGTTTATTTTCTTGCATAACTTACGTGTATACTCTTAATTATTTAATATATAACTTTTTTTTGGAAGTGCAACTATTATAAAACAAAAAAGCCCTCACAGGAGGGCCTTTAATAATATTGAGATGATTAGTAATTAAGAATACAGTAATCCATCTTAATTGTTAGATTAATATTTTGTGGTTGGTCGTTAGCCCAATCACCTTCACCAAAGTCTGCACTTGATACATAAGCTCCTTTTAAGATCCACTCAGATACAACATCACCAACTGGACCTAATACTTTAAGTGAGATTTGCTTTTTGTAGAAGTCAGAGTAACCATCACGACCTGTTACAGATTCGTGTGATAAACGAACCCACTCCATTACTGCTTGTGCACCAGATGGTACAATAGGGTTATATAATTCAAGAGTTACGTCTTGCCAATCAGCTTTACCTTTTAGCTTACGTTTAACGTTTATGTGATCTAGTACAATGTCACCAAAGGTTACAGACGGGAATTTTGCTTTCTTAATAATAAAAGCAGGTATACCCTGTATTTCCATATAGAACCTGTTTGATACTTGAGGTTCAAATGCTGTAAAAAATATTTCGCTTGCGTTTAATACTGGCATTTTATTACGATTAGTTTATTAATAATTATCTATTTTCAAAAAAAAAGCCCCGCTTTTGCGAGGCTTGAAAAATTTTTATTTTTTATTATTCAAATACAGCTCCTGTAGGAGTGATTGTGAAGTTTAATAATACGAATTCGATCGCTTTAGCTGGTTGGATAAAGATCTTACCAACTAATTGGTTTCTATCAATTACATCAGGAGTATTGTTTGTTTCATCCATTACTACTTTGTATGCGTATAAACCTTGACGTGATGCTACTGATTCTAAGTATGGATTAACTTGTGATAAAAATCTTGTACGTGTTGCTAATGTATTTTGTTCAAATACTAACGTCTTAGCAATATCACCAATATATCCTTTTAACTCAATTAATAAGCGTCTTACATTTACGCGATCTAGAGCTGATGATCTTTTCTGTAATGTTTTCTGACCGTAGGCTACAATACCTTGACCTGGGAATGTTGCAATTGGATTAACACCTGCTACATATAATGAGTCACGTTGTGCTTGTGATAACTTACGTTCTGTTTGTACAACTGTTGTTATACCACCTCTATTTAAACCTGCTGGTGCGTACCAAGGAGCTGCTACTGCATCGTTAAATGCAAATACACCTGCCATTGCTACTGATGCTGGAACCCAAACTGTCTTACCTGTTTTAGGATCTATTGTTTGGCACCATGGCCAGTACATTGCAGCATAGCTTGAATCATATACTGATGCTTGTGTTGTAGCTTCTGCTAGATTTTTAGAGTATGCAACAGGATCTACTACTACCATACAATCACCTCTATTTTCAGCCATTGTTATAGCACTGCTAATAAGTGATCCGTAATCTTTATCATATAGACCTGGTAGGAATAATAAGTTGAATCTGTATTCGTCTTTATTACTTAATAGATCGATTGCGTTTGAGTAGTTATCAGTTGTAGCATCAAATCCTTGTGTATTTGTTGAACTGATATCTTCGTAGAAGTTAATTAGATTTTTAGTTGTACCGTTAGAACCTCCACCGAAACTACCGCTGCTTAATGCTGGTAATGATCCAGTATATACTGGTTTCGCTACACCATTAATATCAAAGAAGTCAGGGGTTGGAGTATTTACTGATTTTACTCTAATATATTGACTCTTGTTAGTGTAGTTACCAGATGTTTTAACATATTTATTAGTTGAATCATATGTTAAAGCTGTATCACCTATAACAGCTGAGATATAGTTATTAGAATTAGGATCTAATGATAGCTGAGTCCATTGTTCTAATATAATCTTATTGCTGCTTCTATCGTCACCTTGTCTGATAAGGATATTAAATGTACCTGTTGTTGTGTCTGTTCCAGTTACTTCATAGTGGAAGTTAAATTTAGAACCAGATACTAACGTACCGTTAGAGTAACCAAAGGTATTTAATTCGCTACCAACAGCTAACGATTCTAATGTGAAAGCTGATACTGAGCCTGTTTGACGTGTTGCTACACTTGCTGTTGCTGCACTATACGAGCCAGATAATACTCTACATACTAAAAGTGATCTACCACCATTATTAAAATAATTACGTGCGGTAAAATATGTTAAATATTGATAGTTCTGACTGCCACTAACAACAGTGCTACCAAATACTGATTCGTATTCAGATAGACTTCTTACAACAGTAGGTATCATAGCAGGACCTTTTGTGGTTGGTCCAATTACTGCAGCACCTACCACTTGTGGACCAGCTGTTAAAAAGCTTTGATCGGTTTCGGTTGTAAAAACACCGGGTGATATTACTTGTTCTGCCATTTTATAAGGATAGTTTTATTACTATTATAATTATTTATCCTTATCTCAAAAATTAGCTAATATCGGTAATTTCTCCTGTTTCGATGTTGATATAACCTGTTCCGTATTTTTCTGTTAGACTTTCAGCCACTTCTTTATCTTTTTGCTGCAGTCTTGATATTTCTAATGATAAAGCATTTATTTGCTCATTCATTGCTTCAACGTCTTTTTCAAGTAAGTACTTTTTAACCTGATACTGACCGATTTGGTAAGTAACGTCTTGGAATTGTTTCTGTAGATCTTTTACTAGATCTATTTCTTCTTGTGTTAATTTTCTTGGTTCCATATATATTATTTAGTTTTATTATATTCTCCAAACATATAAAGATCTGCTTTTTTAGTTTCAGGTCCTATTGCTTTCATTTTTTCTATTATTTCTGAGCTTACTAGTTCTGGGTGCACCCACCAATCTTCGTATGGTGAAAATTCATTGGGAGATATGTTAGTTACTACAGGTATATACCCCATCGATGTAAGATATCTTCTTGATTTATCTCTATATGATTTTGTAGGATCGATATAATAATCGTGTTCATATGTTATAACAGCAAATCTATATTTTTCAAATGGAATAGAAAGTAATATATCAAATGTTATTTTAGGTGGATCACAGTCAATTTGTAGATAATCAATGTCTTTTTTATTAATATTTAAGTCTATTAACTCACTGTAGTTTACTTTTGTACCGTCCATATGCATAGCCTTATTTGTACGTACTAAGTTAAATTTATTTACATCACTCTCCGTTATATCTATCGATACTCCTTTCCACCCATATATGGTTTCTAGTAATGCTGTATTATTCCCATAGAATGGGTCTGCTGATCCTATCTCTAGGTATGTACCATTCTTCTTACCGTTTAGCATTGTTAGTACAAACATATCTTGATATGCTTGTGAGTAATTTTTTTCTATTAATTCAACCGATTCAAATTTATGTTTAAGCTTATCTACATCAGATTTTGTATAAGTAAGTAGTGGGTGACTCGAGTTTATACGTAAAAGATTATTCTCTACTAGGGTTTTGTACGGTTCTTGTAATTGGTAGTTGGTGTTTAAATCAGTAAATAATTCTCTTGATTCATCACATAATCCCATCCACCAACTACACAATGCTTTTTGGAAAAGATTACCTAACTTACCAGGAAATGTATGCGGTAATATAAAATCAGAATAGGAATAGTCACATAGTTCATATCCTATGTTGGCATATAAATATGCTTCTTGCCAATTCTTTCTGTACTCCTCATATTGACTTAGGTAAAAATATGCTTCCGGTCTGTTTGGATTACATTGGGTTGCGTTAAGAAATGCACCTTTTTCAGAATACGCTCTTCTATCAGCTTTACCTAAGCACAGCCCAATTCTTATTAGACTTTCATATGATACGTTAGTATCGGTACTAAACTCAGCAGCCCTTAGATAATAAGACACAGCAGCCGCTGTTTGCTTCTCTAATTCGTACTCATACCCTAGCTTTAAATTTATAATCGGATTGTAAGGATCACTAGCTAGTTCGTGTAATAACTTATTAATATTATTTTCCATTTACAATTTTTTCTAACATTATTTCCGGCATTCTTAACAAATAAGATGCGTTATCTTGAAACCCAAATGTAATTAATACATTACCATTATGTACTGCTAAACCACAGCAAAACTCTATTTGACCTGTAAGGAACTGAAACGGAGTAGTTAGTTTAACTATATTCCAGTCTTTATCCCATATAACAAATCTGTGATAGTATTTACCATCTTTATTACCTACTTCGTTATAATATAGATCAACCTCGTGAGTTAAACAAATTCTATAATCTTTCCATGGTATTACTTGTGACCCTCCTCTTAAATCTCTTAAGTCAGGTATAAACTTATCTTTAAGTACAACAGTTTTACTTGTTTTTGTTTCCGGATCTATCTCTACTACCTCTGTAACGTTTGTCCACTTAACATAGTGATTAGGCATATCTAGAATAGGCATCCAATTTTTTTCACAATATGACCCTGTTGGATTTGGCGGTTCAATTCTTACTCTACTTATTTCATCTGCTGTACCGCATGTTTTACAAGTATTTTCAAACTTAAATTCTATCTCAGATAATTCTATTCTACCTTCACCATCTGGTTTAGTGTCTCTTCTAACACCGGATAGAAGTAATTTATTATTCCACCTTACTAATCTACCATCTTCTAAACCTATAAAAGTCCATACTGGCGTGGTGTCGTGTTTAGTAGTATTTATTTTAGCATAGTTTTGTATCTCGTAGTTTGAATTTAACCTACAGAGATAGTTTGTAGTTCTTAGAGTAGGGTCGTCTTCCGGGTGGAGATACGATAATGGTCCCCACCTGCTTTGATATTTTTGTTTACCCTCGGAGTGATATAATATATACTCTACATTTCTTATATTAACAAGTATATCATTGTTATCATCTATAAAAATAGATGGATTACATAAACCTGTTCCCTTTGTAGAGGAATCATTAATAATAAGAGGGTATATACTACCTCCGTTATCTAGTACAAACTTAACAAAATTATCCAAAATAACTGCTTAAATAAATTACAATATGTGATAAAATATATCACATACAATATAATATATTTAATTAAAAAATAAAACTAAAATCTGTTAAACACAGAATCAGGATTATTTGGCTGTAAGTCATCAATAACATACTTTTCTAACGCCCATATAAGATCGCTGTATGGATCTGTTGGAATAGCTGGATACTGTAGATCTGCTACGGCTGGGTAGTAAGGTAATGTAGTCACTTGTGTGTAATAACTGCTTGATGTTTCTGGATTAATTGCTGGAGCGCATACGTTTGCATCCATCGATAAGCCACCTCTGTACATTAAATGAGGTATTAATTCTATTATTGGGTCTTTGTAGTATGCTAAACCTACTTGTAGACTACCTGTTACTTGTATTGCCATTTTTATTTTGTTTATAAATATTTGGTTTTTCTTTTACTATTTGAGCTTGTTGAAATTGTTCTAGAGTTATTTCTATAATTGGAATTCCACTAGCTTTTATTTTTGCTTCTAATTCTGGTGTTGCTTTAATCATTATTTGTATACTGGGATATAATAATCACTACCATCCACATTTATTTTTAACCACTTATCTGGGTCACTTAAATATGAAGATCCTGCAGAACTACCACCCCCATAATAATCCTTCAATGTTGGTGCAGGAGATGTTGGACCTATCGTCGGACTACCGCTTGCTTGATTATCAATTCTAATAGCACCATCTAAATGAAAAGCAGTTTGAGGAGCATATGTGCCTACACCTAATTTACTTGGTACTAATACATCACCACCATCACCTACAATAAATAAAGCCGCGTTTGAAGCGTTAGCAGCGTAAATGTTATTTGTTGCAGATGTAGTACCTGCTCCTTTAATATGTAATTTAGCTGATGGTGAAGATTCATTTATACTAAAATCTCCATTGCCATGTACTCGCACACGTTCTGAAAATGTATTAACTCCGGTACGCGCTTTAAATATAATAGCATTTCCTTCTAATAAAGGTGTGGTATTACCATTTGCTGTGAATATTATACCTCCACCATATTGATCTGATGTTGGGTCCCCTGCTCTTAATTCCATAGTAGCACCATTTGAATCAGTCATTGAGAATGGATATGTATCTGATATTCCGTTTCCACCACCGAATATAAACGAATATGCTCCGTTTGGTGCTTGGGCTCTTTGTATTACAGCGTTTGTTGTAGTAGTTCTACCTATAGAAACTATACCTAAAGTATTACTACTTCCAGTTATGTTTATACTACCCGTTATTTGAGCTGAGCCTGTAATTTGGGCTCCACCTTGGTCTACAATAAGACCGTTTCTTATTTTAAATTCATTCATTTTTTATATCTCCATATATATCCTAAAGTGTGAGGTTTAGTTCTCTTTAAACATTTTAAAATATTAGAATCACATATTCCATAATGTAAAGCTACATCTTTAGGTAAACAGATCCACTCTTTTATAATTTCACCTGTAGTTTTATCTATTTGTAATATAGCTTCATGTTTTTTAATAAAATTAATTAATTTAGTTGCTTTTATTTTATCTAATGTTTCTTTAGTTTTAATTTTTCCTGTATTAGCTAGACTTATTTTTCTTTTTCGTTCATCAGAACACGGTACTCCTGTACTATTTGAGGGTTTTCCTTTTTTTATGGAGCTCATTAGTTGTTTTGTTTCTTCACTATGTTTTCTACCCTTTATTTTATCTGCTCGTTTTTTTCTCACTTCGTCTGAGTCAATTCTTCCCAATGATCCTTCTCCTCCTTTAGTTAAGTTCATACCATTTTCATTATTGTAATGATATGAATTATATTCTTTAATGTAAAATATCTCTAATTCAGAAAGTTGATCGGAAGGGGCTTCAGCTATAATAGAAAAGTTATGTTTGTCCCAACCATATTTTTTTATTGAAGAATATAATATCTTTTGTTGTTGGATGTAGCTACAATTTTTATATTTTGATATTCTATCGTTTAATCTTGTAGTTTTACCAATATATATTTTTCCAGTTGGACTAACTATTTTGTATATGTATCCTATTTTTGTCATTATTTTCCTTTCACTTTCCAGGTTATATATAAATATTAGTTAGAGACCAAATCTTGCTCCTAAAGCTGTTTTATTCTGCATAATTTGATCTGCTGATAGGGCTCTACTATATGCTAATAAATCTGCTGCTCGTATAAAATAGTTTTGTAAAGCAAGTGATCCTCCAGTTGAGCCAAAGAATATAGGGTCATATGGATTAGTATTAGCAAAAGATGCAGTACCTGCTAATACTCCATTAATATATCCTTTTAATGAACTGCCTTCTTTAGTAAATGCTAAATTAAACCACTGATTTCTAGGTATGTTACTTAATGTTAATCGTGTACCACCGGCTAATACCAACCAAGATTGATTTAGAGTAGGATGTAAGAAAATACCAATTCCTGTACCTGAACCTACTTGTGTTGTGAATACTATATCAAATGGATATGTTGTGTTTGGTGAACCAGTTGGATAGAATATAGTTGTTTGGATTGTATAATCAACCGTCAGTCTTGCACCACCACCACCTGCTAACCTAAATCTATAATCAAAAGTTTTATCAACAGTGTTAAATGAAGCACTTGATAAAGAACCTGTGTAGTATGTCACAGTATATGAGCGATAAAGTTGATTCCCCATATTATTTACTACAGAACCAGATTGTGGGTAATAGCAGTTTGGACTATTTGGGTTTATATAGATCACCAAACTATCATCTCTAACTATACCTGGTCCTTGCCAATTTCCTACCGTACTCATATTATATTTCCATTATAGGATTAGTCCATTCCTCAGTAGCTAGCATTTCCTCATATGTATAAGGACCTTGTTTTGTAGTTAGATTATCTACAGATGAAGGAATAGTTTCGCCATCCCATTTTACAAATGTTTTTGTTCCATCAACTGATTTTCTTACTGTATCGATTGATGTTTCTTTTACTTCGTTAAAATCGATATTAGGTAACTCTGTTACATTAAATATCATAAATTGTCTGTTGTTATAATCCATATCTTCCTTTTAAAGCGTTATAGTTTTGAAGGACTTCAATATCTGATAATGCTCGATCATATACTTGTATATTATATATGTTGCCTGCGAAAAAATCGCCTACTACATTACGAGTACCTAAAATATAACCGGTATTATAAGATAATGATACATTACCATCTGTACGAGTGGCATAAGTGACTTCAGTTCCATTACGATATAATTTAATTAAATCAGTTGCATTTACACGTACTGATAACATATATGTTGTATTCGCTGCTATTAAGCCTGTTGACGAAACTGCTAATTTTTGATCCCTACCTAAAGAAATCCAGAAATCTGTTCCGTTATTACCCGATGCGGAAAAACAAAATCCTCTACCGACGCTAAATGGATAATCATTACTCATTATAACACGGCGTGTTGCAGCATTAGGAGATAAAGTTGTTACTCTTACCCATGCATTTACTGTAAATCTATTACTTACATTTAAGATATTTGAAGATGCTATGTAATCGTTAACCCCATCAAACACAATGCTACCTCCACTACCTGTATTAAAAACAGGACCATTAGTTAAAGTACCATTAAATCCACTTCTACTAATATCATTCCAAGTAGTACTTCCACTCATATATGATTTAGTATTAGCTGCATCTAAATACAAGACTAATCCGTCTGTAACTATTTTTGGTGAATAATTAAATGCCATAACTATATTGCTCTTATTATTGTTCTTAATGTCCAAGATCCAGTTGCTGATGAACCTGTCAACACGGCATTTGAACCTGATAATATCATTGTTAATCCTACTGCAGTAGTACTTCCTATATCCATAGTATCTACTTCTGTAAATTCAATTGAAGAACCAGCCCACGTACTCATTATGGTTCCTGCTCTTGCATTTGAACCTGACTTGATAGTATATTCTACAAATACACCATCGTATGAAGCTGTTGGTATACTATATACTACAAATGATCCTGAATTTGTTTGAGTTATTTTTCTAGTGGTTAATAACATTGGGTCTTGATAATCACCCATTAAAATGGTGTTATCAGAGAATACTTCCATTATTGGTAATCCACTAATATCGTTTACTGAGAATAGCGAACCTGATAAACTATCTGTTACTGAGAATAATTCACCTTGTGATCCTTGTACTGTGAATATTGGTTGTGCTGAACCCGAACCTATTACTGTTAATATTGAACCTGATATTGCTGTGTTAAATGAGCCTGATAGGCGAGTTGTACCTGCTACTGACAATGTGTTTGAAGCTGTTACAAAGCTACCTATATGTAAATTACCTCTAAGTAAGTTTTGAGCACTACCTGATCCATAAATGCCCCAACCTGTATTATTTGACCACTCTATGCTTCTCCAGTCTGCTGCGGATGTTAATGTGGGATTAATCCATATTCCTCGTGTTATACCATTTGCTCCACCAGTTTGGTTAACATATAAATTTAAATTTATACCGTTCATAGTAGCTGAACCTGTGGTAGGAGCAAATGAACGGAATGTAGCAGGATTAAAAAATAACCAATCTACTTGTCCTGATGTTGCGGTTACGTTATTATTTCTAGTTATAAAAACACCACCCTGACCTATACCCAAGCTAAGATTTGCAGCTGCTGATATAGCACCATTAGAAGATATAAAACTAATTAAACTTCCTATAGTAGCTGAGTTAGCAAGATTTCCTTGTACTAAGTTTCCACTTACATTTAAACTACCCGTAAAGGAGAAATCACCATTGTATGAACCTGTTCCTCCATCCTGTATTATTAATGAAGGTGTACCAGCACTGTTTTCTATTCTTAAGGTGTTTGTTGCGCTTGTTGCACCACTTCCTTTTACTAATAATGAGTTTGTAGCTGAGCCTGTTATTGAAACATTACCCGTTATACTTGTTCTACCGGTAACATTTAAACTACCAGATATAATTGCTGATCCTGTATATGGAAAGGTTGCTACCCCACTAATACCCTGTAATCCTTGCTGACCTTGTAGTCCTTGTTCTCCTTGAATACCTTGCTCACCTTGAATGCCTTGTGCTCCACCTGAACCGGAAACACTTTGTAAGGAATACGATGCTGTAGCGTGTAATATACCAGTAGCTAGTTCATATTTTAAAGGTTCAGATGTTAAAACATTACCTGTACCTGTTGCTAGTTTTACTAACACTACATACCCATCTCCTGTGGTTGGTATTGCTTCGACTTTTTTAGCTATAATATCACCAGTAAGTGATCCAGTAACTGAAAGTGATCCGGTTATCTGTACACTACCTGATGGAACTACTAAGCCGTTATATATTATAAGTTCATTCGCCATGTTATCTTTTTAATTATAGTAATGTATATTCTGTTGTTATATCAACATCATTACCTGATTGATTGTCAATCCTTAGAGTTATGTTTGCATTACTGTTTGTAGGTATAATACTAAGGTAAATATTTGATGTATTACCAATACTTGGTGTAGATGTTTCTACATATTGGACATTACCTGTTCCATCTGCAACACCTACTATCGTACCTGCACGATAGTTCGATCCAGTGTTATCTTCTATACTATATTTTACATGTAATGAACGGAATGTCTTAAACTGTACAAGTGGTTCATCACAGCTAGTATTAACAGCAGTGCCTCCTGTTACGGTATCGAATGATGTTTTGGTAATTGATCTTGTATTTAATACTATGCTACCCGTTACTTCAATAGACCCTGATATAATAACGGATGCTGTAGTAAATACTGCTATATTTTTTTGTTCTGATGTATTAGCTCCACCACCAACAATAAATACAGACTCTGAACTTTGTATTGGTATATTATATTTACCTAGTACTGATTGTCCGGTTCCATTTGCTATTGTTTCTATACCTCCTGCAAAAGAATAATCAGCATCAGTTAAGGTTTTATACCCTTGTGTGTGAGAATATGATCCTGATGATATTGTTAGTTGACCTTCAGCATGTGATCCAACTCCATATGAATCAGATCCATCACCTTCAGCATGGGAGTAATCACCAATTGAGTATGTATCCGTCCCCTCAGCATGCGATCCTATACCTCTTGTTATAGTACTAAAACCTTCAGCATGGGAGTACGGCCCGTTTATATCAGTATATGTGTTGTATCCTTCAGCATGTGAGTATAAAGCGTTTGTAGTCGTTTGTTGACCGTGCGATAGACTGCCATATGCTGTTGATACAGCTGTAGATCCAAATAATACTGAACCTGATATATTATATTCAAGATTAACACCTGGGGCATACGGGGTTGTTATACTTACTGAGCCACTAAATATTGACGAACCTATTACTTGTAAATTAGCTTGTGGAGTTGTTGTTCCAATTCCAATATTACCGTTGTCTAGTATTGTAAGTAGATTAGTATTACTAGAGTTATCTACAGTAAGAGCTGTTGTCCCACTTGTAGATCCATCGCTTTTTAGATGTAATTTAGCAGTTGGTGAGTATGTATTAAGACCTATATTACCCCCGTTAGGTTTAAATATTATATCTCCATTAGTAAACTCATTTTCTAATATTATATCACTAGAACCTGCACTTGGAAATCCAAAGTATGCTCTTCTAGTACCGTTATCAGGATACCATTGTATATATGCATGGTCAAGTCCTCTAAGATTTAGAAGACCAGCATTGTTAAATAGTGTTGTTGAACCACTAATAGTTTGTGTTCCTATAAGAGTTGAGTTACCTGAACCATCATATCTTAAAAAATCAGTACCTGTATATGGATTAGCACCAGTACCAAGTGTTAGACCACTTGTAGTATTCTTAATATAAAATACAGAATATGTAGCTGTATCGGGATTAAAAATTAATGGTGATTGAGTACTTTTACCTAGTGTTCCTAGTTGTGTAGTACCTTCAATATTTAGAGAGCCTGTTATTCTAGCAGATCCTGTATATGGAAATGTAGTATCGGGTGCCCATGATGCACTTACTGCGTTTTTTACATATGATGCTGTTGTGGCTAGTGATGCTGTTCCTATTAAATTACCAATAAAGTTACCTGATAGTAGTTTAAATCCGGCACCGTTTTGATATAATCCGGCTAGTACTGTATCACTTGCATCTAAAAATAATAAATCTCCGTACCCTGCACCTAGATCATCTGTTGGAATCTGACCACCTGCTATTGATGCTTTTACATTACTTATATTAAGTAGATCAATAGTATTAAATGTTACCTTACCGTTACCGGTTAGTGAGTCATCTACACCTAATAAAACACGACTATCAAATGTTTTGATGTCATATATAGTTTGATCACCTGTTGTTTGTACATACCCTGTACTGTCAATTCCATCTAAAGTACTTGCCTCTGATGCTGATACAGCAAAAGCTACTCTAAGTGATGATGTTGTTACGGGAACTGGTAGTGATGAGGAGTTTCCTACCCATACACTGCCTGATACTATATTAGGTATTGAATTTGGACCCGGGTTAAGAACTACTCCCTGTCCTCCTGGTCCTTCTTTAGTAACATACCCTAATGTTTGTACAGTTGCTGATCCTGTAGGTCTTGTAGATGTCCATCCACCCCCTACACCTAAATATATTTCTGTACCAGCTGGATAACCTTTTGTATTAACTCCTTTAATTAAACCTAGGGTAACACCTCTACCGGTTGAACCAGATGTAAGGGTATCAGCTGCTATATATACCGCTGGTACTCTAGCTGGATTTCCAGCATCCGCTTTAAATACTTTTGCTGCTGCACCAACTGCTCCTGAAACATATAATGGAGTACCTTTAGCTATGGTAGTAGTTTCACCATTATATACTTCTTCATATATAGTCTTTACATATTGAAATGATAGAATACCGGTTCCGTTAGTTTGTATAAATGAGTCTTCGCCATTATCGGCGGTAGGGTATCTTAATCCACTTGCCGTAAGGGAAGTAGTTATATTAAGAGAGTTTAACGCGGCATCTGAGCCGCTAAGTATAATTTTTTTCCAGCTTGGCATAATATAATTTTAGTTACTATGGTTAGATACATACACTATGCCGTGTATATGCCTACTTCCTTTTCAGGCCAATAGTTATGTCATTATAATTATTTCTTCTGCTGGGTTTTTACAGCTTCATTTGTTATAATTTGCTGTAAACCTACTAGTTTTTCTTGTTCTTGTTGTTGTTTTAGCTTTACTATCTCTGCTAACTCTGATTCTATCTTTGATTGTAGTGCAGATAGGAATTTTGCATCCTTACCTGCAATCTGAACTGTATCAAGAGCTTGTCTAATAAAGTTTAATTCGTTGTGAGTAACATCAATACTAAAAATATCCATATAACTACTTTGTTTGGTCTATATAATCGTTCTGTAATTTAATTACTATATTATATACATTTTCCAATTGATCTCCAACAAAAGTTGATCTTTTAATTAATAGTAGTAGTAACTCGATTTCCTGTGGGGACAACCTGTTATAATTGATATTATTAGTAATCTGTACTGAGTCGGTAGTGTTATCTTTAATAATATTTGTTTTACCTGTAAATGCCATTTTTAAAACTTTTAAAATCATACTTATACGTAGATATAAATACTATCATCACTACTATTTATGTATATATTACCAAATCCGTTTGTACTTCCACCCCATGTAGGTGATACCGGAGGTGCACCAGCTGATTTTTTAGCTGTTACAACAAACTCATCAGGACTAACACTAGTTACAGTACCGACAACATCATAAGCTACTGCCCATCTACCGTATGTATTTGTTGTAGTTGCTTCTAAATATAATGCTGAACCTGAACCAGCTGCATTATATTGTGAAACAATACCAGAGTCAATAAGTGAGTTTGATCCACTTGCTATTGAAATAAACTGATCGGCTACATTTAAGTTCTGAGCATTAACAAATGATGCTGTACCAGCTACTGTTAAGTCACCTGTAATGTTAGTATTACCTGATATTACTAAGGTTGTACCGTCAAATGTTAAATTTGATTCACCATTTATGCTGCCATTACCAGTAGCGGTTAATACGTAGTTATTTGTATTGTTACTTATTGCAGATGCACCTAAAAACGATGCAGTAACGTTTGATATAGCTTTACCATCTCCAGTGAATGTCCCAGAGATACTACCTGTTATACCACCTTGTATTACTAATAATGAACCTGTAATTACAGCACTTCCTGAGAAAGGAAATCCTACACCATTACCACTACTAGCTGATACAGCTGCAATAGATGCACTTAAAGATGATAATCTTGTATCTAGTCGCTCACCTACATATTGATACGCAGTTAAATATACTCTACCATTTGTTTGATCGGCAATAACTGTATTAGCAATCGCAGATGAGGTAAATTGTAATATACCTGTCTTATAGTCAAAGTTGTAATAACTTGGATCAATCTCTGAGAATGAACTACCGTTGTTAGAGTACATTGCTCTTACTACATAACCAGGTACTGCTGCTTCTGCGGTGTTTGTTGATATAGCAGGGCTTGAGTACTTAGGTGATATGAAGTTAGTCATCTGTGAGCTTGAGATAAGCTGCACACCGACACCACCGTTTGGTGATGTTGAACTTGATAAGAACAACCAAACTTCATCTCCTGTATTAGCAAGGTCACTCTTTGTTAGGACCTGTCTGTACCAGTATCTTAGAACATCGTTACCTGTAGGTACTGCTGATACAGTACTTGCTGCTGTATAGAAGTAATTAGCTTGTGATGAACCAGAGAACGGTAATGATGATGTTGGTATAAGATTTGTTTGAGTATATATCTCACTTGAATTAAGGTCAAATACGCTGGTAAACGCATCTTGCGTATCAGTGTACGCATCTGTTGTATAACGCTTACCAAGTAAGGTTCTATTCGACTTTAATATTAGATTTATTGCCATGTCTTATTAATTATACTTTTATGATACTGCTAATGTAGTTACTGCTGTTGTTGGTTCACCGTTATATCTTAAAATAACATAGAACTCATCGTATGAAGTACCGTTCATATATACATAGTTAGCGTTACTTATAGATACTGTATATGTAGTACCAGATGGTGCACCTGATCTTATACCGTACAGGTCAACATTTGATCCAAAAGGATTCTTTGCTGCTGTACCTGCTGTTATGTTACTTTCTACTAAACCAACTGCATAGTATGGATCAAATAATCTTGTTCTTGTTAATGCAGCACCACCTGATGTAGAACCTGCTATAGCACTTTCAAATACTATTGCCATTGAAACACCATTTGCGGTTGCTGTATCATCCCATGGAACTAATGTTTGACCAACATTTACTGTGAAGGAAGCAATAGAAGAAGTTCTCTTAAATCTTCTTACATAGTATTTGTATTGACTACCGAATCCTGATGGGTACCAGTATCTTCTTGTACTACCTGGATCTACTAGGTAGCCTGGTTTTACTTGTAGGTCATTTGCTGTTAGATTACTTCCTGAGTTAAATGCTGTACCTGTGAATGATAAAACATTATCATTTAATGTTATACGTAATCTTTCATCGGTGAATCCTTCTGATGTAGCTGTTTCTGTTGTTACAGCAGGGAATCCAAAGTATGCTGCAGATCCTGATGATACTGGTTGATTAAACTGACCAGGTGCATGGAATTGTAGCGTTTGTGTATCTGTTGTAGTACTATTTGATCTGTTGTATGCTGTAGTTGTAACAGTAAATGTTGTAGGTGATACACTAGTAGCAGTAATATTAGTTTGACCACTTGATGGAGCTAATGTTAAGCTACCTGATAGTTTTACTATATCTGTTTCATATGGAACTGTACCTACTGATCTTGCTGTTGCACCTGTTGAGTCAAATACTGCGTTAGCTGTATTTATGTTTGCACCACTCAATACTGCTGTTGAACCACTGCTTGCAGCACTTGCTAATGTTACTGATGTACCATCTTCTGACATTGCAGCTAGGGTAGATCCAACACTATTATATAATGGATTAAATACTCCGTTAACTTGTGTGCCAACAAAGTAAGTTGCATTTGTTATATATGGAGCACCACTTAAAGTACCTGATGCAGCTGTTAATGAACCACTTGCTTTATTACTAAATGTAATTGTTTGTGTTGCAAGGGTAACGTTAGCCGTAGGAGCCCAGAATATTCTTTCAAAGCTTGTTTGAGGTGTACCATATTGAGATGAACCACTAGCTATTACTACTGATGCACTTATATGATAGAAGCCTGATGAACTAACACTTGTGAATGATCTACCATTATTAAATAGACCAGATGCAAATATTGAGGCAAACTTACCATCTTGGTATGCTGGTGGAATAACTGCTGGGTTAGCTGTGTTAATCTTAGCTAAGGTTACTCCGTTAGTGGTACCAAATGAGTTTGCAGTGATTAGTTGTTGTGATTGAGATGCATCGGTAACACCTCCAGTGTTTGTAGGTTCATATTTAAATGATAAAGTACCAGATACATATACTGTATTAGCATTACCACTGTTTAATGGACCCATTCCGAATAGATTTGCATCTACCGATGATGATACTGTAGTAGAACCACCTGCTGTACTTGTATAAACGTTTGAATAACTAGAGTTATTGTAAATAGTCTTACCTGTATATAGTGTAGTACCAGCTGTTGCATAACCTTGGTTAACAATATATGTAACGTCTGCTCCAGTATATCCTTGTGGAACATAACCACTTATTGTACCTGTACCGTTGTTACTTGTTGTCTTACTAATACCTGCAAATACTTTTGTATTAGGGGCTGCATCTGGTGCAGAAGCACTTAATAATCCTGCAATGAATCTTAGGATTTCTGATGTATATGTTGTGTTAGTGAAGTTATTAAAGTAGCTTCCTTGTAGACCTGACTGCCAGTCATTCGATACTGGATCTCCATTATAGTGATTAGCTAATTCTGCTACTGAGCCTGAAACTACGACTTTTTTCCATTCTGCCATTAGTACAAATATTTACGGTTTATATTATATAATTATTCAAGACCTACATAAAAAGACGAAGAGGTAAAATAAATTCCACCTGCTGTTGTAGGGTTAGTAGGTGGTAATGATTGCGTAGCAAAGTACGCTATACTCTCGCTTATTCTAAATGTTGGGTTATTATTTTTATTACTAACAATAAAAATATCATTAGTAATTGTTGTTGTTGTTTCTGTTATTTTTGTATACTGTACACTACTAGAGGTAATTAGAAATATACTATTTTCTTGACCAACACTGGCAGTAATACTACCTGAGCCGATATAATATCCTCCACCTCCACTTGACCCATTTACAGTACCAGTGAATGTACCAAAGAATGATCCAGTATAGCTACCGGTAAATTCTACCGGCTGTTGTATTTGTTTGCTTGATATTAATGCCATTCTTATGTAAATTTACCTACTCCTATTATTTCATCTGTTGACGATAAACTATAACCTAGTAAGTTAGTATCTAATATAAGTAATAAATCACTTCCTGACTGTGCAAACGATAATATATATCCTGGTTGCATGTACTGTCCGTTTATAAAGAAGCTAAAATTATTTACTGAGGTTGGTGGAAGAGTTAACGGTGCAGTAAGTATACTTGTGTTTAAGAACTTAGCACTATTACCGCTAACATACACTCCTTGTTTAGTTAGATTTGTACTTAAATATGCAAATACTTCACTTGTAACACCAGCTGATGTTGAGGTTTTCTGACCTGGAGTTATTATGGTTCTGTTTTGATTAACAGATACGTTAAACGGATCAACTATTCCATCTGCTTCAAGATCAAAAGTAAGTACTGCTTTACTATAAAATTTAGATATACTTTTTGAACTAGGTAACTGCTTATTTATAGTGTCAGGTACAGTATATCCATGCATAACTAGCGTAAAACTAGTTCTTACTGCTCTTTCTTCACCTTCAACTACCTCCTGTAGGAAGTTATAATTGTCAATTCTTGCTCTAAACTGGAATTTTTCTGCCTCTCCCCAGTAAGAATCAGATGCAAAGTTGATAGATTCAACTATTTTATTCATCTGTTCTACATATTCTGTCCATATAATACACTCATATGTTAGTGTAATATACTCCGGCATTATAACTCCATATAATTCCTTTACAGGAATTCTATTATTTAGTAAGCTAAACTGGTCATATACGTTCTTTTTAGTGTATTTTGCTTCAAATATTTGAAATAATCTAGGCTTATTAGCATCTAATTTATTTGCTAATGATCTATCCTTTTCAATATTCTCTCTTTTAAAAACAATAACTGGTACTTGGATTTTACCGTTTTTGTCTCTTAAAAAAGCATTCTTTTGTGCAGTTGCCCATCTCTCACCTGAGCCATAATAGATAGGTACATTAACTTGGTTACCATTCTGTATAACATAAGGTTTAATAACGTTATTAAAGTAATAGATAATGGCATTATCAATGTCTTTTAGTCCAACACTATAATCTTTAACATTGTCATTATCCCTACGGATATCCAATGCTCTATTGTTTTTAGGTGGAGCTATACCAGTAAGTATTTCTACCTGTGTTTTAGGCGTTGTTTGTCTTGTTCTTACCATTATCCTCTAGTTTGTAATATAGTTAGTTTCTCAGGTCTAATCATATGTGCATCACACAATACTGAAATACTACTACCGAAGTCTTGTGTATCGGTTGTTTGGTGGTATTCAGGATTCTTACCTACAAAGTACTGGTTGTTTACTACATTAAATATTTCGTAATAGTTTTCTTCCCACTTCACTACATCTCCTATTTCAGGTAATAAATTTAACTCTATTAAATCTAATCTATAGAATGAAAATCTCATCCTTTGTTTTAAATCATTACCAAATTCTGTTTCAGGATTTTCTTGGTCTCCTCTTTTTATAAGGCAGTTAATATAAACAGGCTCATAATAAAACTTTTGTGTAGCTTCATTATATATATTTGAGTTGGTTTCATTTAATGCAAACTCATAATATACAACTTCTTGTTGTACAATATCTTTTATTAGTTCTCTGTTTAAGCTTGATATAAGCGATACATCCCTTGATCTGCCGAATAATGCCATCTTATTTATACTTATGTAGTGTATCTGTTTTTGGTGTTGCTGATACAACTCCAATTATCTTTTTTGTACCTTGATTGTCGTTACTTTTTAACATACGACTTTTAATATACTCTATAGTTCGACTAGGGTCCTTATCTGTTAAGAATTTTACCCTTGTTAGTGACCAGTTATATCTATCACTTGTATCAGATAACTTGTCTAATTTATCATTTGGTATAGAACGAACGATTTGTACATCCTCTATACCCCTTACTCTATCTTCAACGTCAGTAATATTTACATCCTTTAATGTTTTTATTATAAAGAATACTTCATAGTGATTCCACATATTAACCTATATATATAAATGTTGGTACATTAGTTAGAATATCTTTTATATTGTTGCTTTCAGCTTGTTGATTTTCTAACTGCTTTCTTCTTGTTATTTCATCTAATGTAGCTTGTAGTTGCTGAATTAGTGAGTCTTTTTCATTTTGTGCTTCTGATCTTAGTACATCAGCATTTAGAGTTACTTCACTATCAGGGATAGGTATTGAACTATACTTACCTCTAATATTTGCAAGTAATTCTTTAGCTATTGCTAAGGCATATTTAAATATCCATTGTCTACCAACTGAGTTTACTGCTACATAACTAACAGGTGAGTATGGTACATTTGAATAGTCTGATACTAAGTTACTACCAGATACATATTGTGATAATGGATCTCTACGTTCTGATTCTATAATATAGTCAAACCATAGTGTTGTAGTGTACCTTGGTACAGGATATATTTTTAATTGATTGTTATGAACTTCAAAGCTATAGTTTGATCTTCTTATCATATCATTAAACTCAATTGCTTGTAGTTTAGTAACATCATATGATATAGGCATTAACAAGAAGTTAACACCAGGAGAGTATTGACCAAAACCAAATGCCTCCATTAACGATTGTATACCGGTACCTGTACCAGCATAAGGATCAAAGTACCTTACAATAGCTGGAGGTTCTTTATGATATATTTGTTTTATCTCTATCTTACTACCTGATAAATGAGGTATGCTAGATGATGCCCATGCGTTAAGATCATACCATTGTTGATCTGGTGATATAGTTATTGAACCTGTGTAGTATGGTATATTACCGCCTGATAGTCCTTCTACTCCATATCCTTTTGCTATAGATATTATAGTACCTAGATTAGGTGTAACTACTTTACCGGTTAAACTAACTTCAGCTGATGATCCTTCTAGATTAAGGTAGTTTTCTCTTATTTTCCATTGATGTACTTGTGCACCGTATTCTGATATAGCTTCTTCAAGACATGTATAAAAGTTTATGTCTTGCATTTCTACATCGGTAATAGGGTACCCTAGTCTCTGAGCAGCGAATACTGCGAATCTTGGTCCATCAGCTTGAAACTGTGGATCATTGTCATATAGACCAAACGGGGTAGATCCCGAAATTGGTACAGTAACTGCTCCGTTCCATATAGGTATTGTTGCCATATTTATAATTATTTGATCAGTTACTTATATAAAAAATAAGGCGGATATTTCTATCCGCCCTACTATATGTTTAACGTAATGTTGATTAAACTTGATCGATACCTGCAACGATAATCTTACCGTAGAATTCAGGACGAACAACTAACTTAGCATAACGAGTCATTAAACCTTTACGTGGTGTGAAGGTAGTTGGATCGTATACTAGTGGAGTCATCATTAACGGAATATACGGTGCGTAAACAGCTCCTGTTTCTAGGAATTGTGAACCGCGGTAACCCATTAAAATTTGATTTTCTAACATGTAAGGGTTTTTGTATACTTTAAAGCGGCTGTTTAATTGACCAACTTTTTGTACACCCATTGCGAATTCCATCTTATCACCGTTAGTATCTGCAGCGTATCCAGGAATTGATTCAAGGATTGTAGCTACTGTAGGTGAACATACTAAGAAGTTTGCACCTCCACGTAATGTCTTTTGGTGGATTTTGTTAGAGATTTTTTGAACTTTGATACCTAATGTTTGGAACCAAGTGCTCTTAGTGTAGTAACCTACGTTAGTAGCAGTTTGAGCAAATGCACCTGTGTTAGGATTGTATTCTTGACCGATTGCAGCGTTCCAGTATTCAACAGTTGGAGCAGCTTCAATTAACATATCTAAGATTTCTAAGTCAATTTCCATTGAAATATACTCTGACATGATTGAAGTTAATTCTGCTTCAGCATCAATTGAGTGGTAAGCATTTAAATCTTGGCTGAATTCAGGAGTCCATTGTGCTTTTAACTTACGAGTCTTAGCAACGATTGGAATTGAGCGTAATTCAACGTTGATTTCAGGAATTGCATTTGAACCAGTGATTGGACGGTTTGTACGATCCTCGAAGTCACCACGTGAAGCATCGGTAGGCTGTACTGAGTAGTACAATGATACTGGGAATGCAGCGTTATTAGCTGGATTAGCACCTGCTGTGAAGAATGCTGCACTACTTGTTACAATAAATGTAGCAACACCTGCTGAATTTACTGATGTATATGTAGGGAATTGAGCAGCTTCGATAGCTGATGTTAATGTAGTAGTTGAACCTGAAGCGATTACGAATGAACGTACGCCGTTAAGGTCAGCTCCTGTAGGTAATGTTAATGTTACTTTACGTAAAGTGTTAGCTGCTACTGATGCAGATAATGCAGGTTCGAAGTTAACGTCAGCCCAAGATACTGAACCGGTTGCAGTAGCTGTAGCAGTTAAGTTACTTGAAGTTTCGTTAATTGAATATCCGAAACGACCAGCTCCGTAAAGACCACCTACTGGATCAGTTGATGCGCTAGTGATACCATATAATGAACCTAAATCGGTAAATCCAGGTTGAGCAGTACCGTATTTAAAGTCTAAGTAGAATACTAGACCTGAAGGTAATTGCATTGGTTGTACAGAAACGAATTCTTTAGCCGCGATCTCTGCAAATACACGACGTACTAATGGTAAAGCTACACCAGCCCATTGTTCAGCAGGACCAACACCTGATCCCATTGCACCTGTACCGGTTTGAGAAGCTTCGTTGATAACGCGCTTCATTTGGTTCTCAAGAATAACGGCCATGTTAGTTACGTCATTCTCATGTCTCAAATCTTTACCTTCTAATAAACCAGTAGCTTTCCATTTAGTTACCAGTTTTTCAGCCTCTTTCTGCATTACTTTATACTCAGAGGTTGATTCTAGGAGTGTTGAAATGTTCATAATTTAGTTGTTTTGTTGTTTTTTAAAGTTTAATATTTGCTAACTTTTGTAATCTTGTTACAAAATCATTAGATTCATTTAATGTTTGTTTTGTTGGTTTTGATATACCAGATGGTTTTGAAGCCATTCCTAAACCTTCTGTTATAGATTTAGTTTTTTGTTTAGCTACTTTAGTTTCTGATTCAAAAGATTCATTAAGAGTGTTGAATACCAATTTAGTTTCTCTTACGGTTTCAGCATTATCGAATGAGTTAATAACTTTAAGTTTTTGAGATTCACTTAAGCTATACTTATTGAATAATTTATTAGCGTAAAGTAATTTAGCGTTTAATAAATTAACCTCGTTAAGTTCATTCTTTAAGATGTTAATAGTATTGATAGCTTCTTCTAGTTCTTTATCTTTCTTTTTATCATCTTTCTTCTCATCTTTCTTAGCCATCTCTTCTTTTGAGTGCTTTTTCTTCTTAGATGCTTCAGTTAGATTTTTAATTGAGTTATAAAGATCTTCTGCTGATACGTTATAAGTACTAGCAAGAGCTTCTATCTCTTCCATTAAATCGTCTGCTTCCATTTCCTCAGCTCCCATCTCATCTCCCATCATATCACCCACTTCTTCTGAGCCCATTTCTGCTTCTTCTCCGTCAAGTTGAGCTGAGATTTCTTGTCTGATTAGGTCGATAATATCTTCTTTTGTCATATCACCTACTTCGATTTCTTCCTCATCACCCATCTCTTCTTCATCTTCTTTTTCTTCTTTTTCTTCTTCTTCTTCTTTAGCCTCTTCTAAATTTTCATCATCCATGTGTTCAGTTTCTTCATCTTCATCCTTAGTAGCTTCTTCTAATTCAGCTAATAATTGGTTGATATCGATTTCTTCTTCCATGTTTGAATCATCTTTAGATTCTTCTTCGTCTTTCATCATTTCTTCCAATTCTTCTTCGCTCATATCGTCTTTACTTAACTCTTCTTCTAAGTGAGCCGACATAATTGTTTTTAGTCTTGGTTCGAATGCTTCTTGTAATGCTAATTTTGCATTTGCAAGAGCCACTTCGCGGACAGCTTTAGCATCAGCTATTGCCTCCTTGATAAGGTCTTTGTTATTGTTCATAATGTAGTTAATTGTTTATTTAAACTAAGTATAGCCAATAGAGACTATAATGGGGTAAATTACTCAAACATTAGACGGTTTGAGATGACTAGAGAACTTTCTCTATATAATAATTATGGTGAGTAAACTCAAAATGAAAAAAATATTATATATTTACTATAATATCTGTTAATATATCATTTATTTTAGAGTATGAGCTTAGTTTAGCTTTTCTAGTACCTGTATATCCTTCCATTATTGGTGATAAATGTGCACCATGAGTTGATGGATTAGATACTAAATCCCAACATACAAGTTGAAAATCTTCTTGTACTTGTACCAAATTACCTGTGATAGGTTGTGTAGAGCCTAGTCCTCTTGACGATATGCCTACTCTAATTCCTGCTAAAAATAATGCTTTAGCTATATCTCCTGACGGGGTTGGTAATATCTCTATTGTACCTATAACATCATCACCATCCCATTGGATATCGGTAATGATATGAGATACATTCTTTAGGTTAATAACGTTTGTATCAGAGTGATCTAACTCACCCATAGCATTTCTATTCTTTATCTCATTCATATACTTATCGATTTCTCTTTTTAGTATACTCTCAGGATAGATACGCTCATTTTGATTAGGCTTATTAGCTCTTTGTATTACACCTTTTACAATAAGCTTGCCATTATTTTTACCTATTGACTCATTTAATTGTTGAGGTTCAATATATAGTGGGTAATAATCTGTAAGTATTGTATTCATGTTATTTTCTTAGTTCGTCTTCTATTTCAGCTTTTTTAGCTGATAGGTATTCTTTGTATTCTTTGTCGGTTCTTTGCTGCTTAGGAGATTTTCTCATTGTTTCTTCTTCATCCATTTTATCCTCCGGAGCTTTCACATCATTAAGTGGTAACATACTTACGGTAGGAACTACCATAGTCTCTGTTGTACCGTCTTCACCAAATATAGATATAGAATATTCATCACCAAAATCATCTTTTTCTACTCTAACAGTAGTACCTGCAGGGATTGCTCCTATTCCAGCTGTTAGCTTATAGTATTGATTGTTTTTTACAGCAGCTACTTCCATTTCTTCATTGATAATACTATCTATATAATCAATTTTTTCTTCAATAGCCTCTGTTAGTGATTTTACTTTCTTTTCCTTACCTGGTAAAGGCATTTTTTTAATACCATACGCGCTTTTAGCGTTCGTTGTCATTGCTTCTACACCTTTTGGCTTTTTACTGCCTTTTTCTTTATCACCTAAATCACTACTAGTATTAGATTTTAATTTATCCTTAGTGTAATACTGCATAGCATTACCTTCGTCCTTTACATTAGTTTTCTTTTTATCTAGTTCTACATGGATGTCAGTTCTTGTTTTAACTTGTTTTTCCATAGTAGCTAAACGACTATAGTACATTGGGTCTTCTGTAAGGTGATCTATTGCAATTTCTTTAGCTTTTTCAATATCATCAGTATGTTCAAGTTCGTGTTTCCATCCTTTTTTAAATTCATATGGATTAACTTGATCTGCTGTTAGCTTATCACCTTTACCACCTTTTAGTTTTTGTTTTTTTCTAGCCTCGGTAATTGATTCTAAATAATAATCATAGTCTTCCTCACTATATATATCATCCTCATCAGGTAAACCATCTCCATTGTCAGCCGTACCGTGCATATCATTCAATGCATCACCTACCTGCGCTTCTAATTCTTTTCTCTCTCCGTTAGAAAGAACAATACTATTTAATTGTAAGTAATTATCAATAAACATACTTCTACTTTCAGCATCACTTGTTGGCATGTCAAGTAGTTTTTCTACGATATCATCATATATTGATTGTAAAGAATCACTTTCTTCTTCAAGTATTAATCCTTTATTTTTTAATACATTAACTATATCATTAAATGACATAAAGTTATTTATAGACTCAGAAAGTCTCTCGTCTCTACGTAAAAAATAAACGAAATCATTTTTAGTGATTTCATTATTTTGTAGTTTATTATATAATATCTGTGGATTCATGTTAGTTTGATAATTCTCTTATTTTAGCTGATATGTGATTCATACGTTCACTTATATCCGATAAGTGATTTTTTGTTGATGACCAATAAGTTTTATCTTCATCTCTCATTTCGTTTTTCATCTTGTGAGTAAACTCAATGATTCTTTCAATCTCGCGCATACTCTTACGTATTTTACGAACAGCTTCACCTACTACTTGTTTAGAACTACGCTTCTCATTATCAGTTTTAAACTGTCTGTATGATACTTCATTAAGTAATTCAGGATTATCCTTTACAAGTCCTTCTATAAGTGTATGTATTTTAGATTGCTTCATACTATTAATTATTATCTTAATTATTAATCTCTGTATTTTTCAAATACTTTAAGTAGTGGGTCTACTATAGGGTGTCTGTGGTTAGATTCAAGCTGAATTATTTTTACCCCTTGTACTTCTTCTAGTTTAATAAAGAAGTCGAAACCAGATTCTTTTTTATTCTTTAAGTCACACTGTGACATGTCACCGCAAAATATCATTTTACTGTTTGCCCCTAGTCTACCTAACATTAATTCTGTTTGTTTCATAGTAGCATTTTGAGCCTCATCAACTAAAATATATTTATTAGTAAATGTATTTCCGCGTAAAAATCCAAATGGTGCTACCTGTACTCTACCTTCCTTAACTAGATTTTCTGTTTTTTCCTTACCTATCATCTCATGCATAATATTATAAATAGGTGCAGTTAAGTACGATAATTTTTCATCTACATTACCTGGAAGATAGCCTATATCTTCACCAGCTGTAATAAACGGACGAGCTATGATTATTTGGTCTATTTCTTTGTTAAATAACATATCTAGACCTATTTGAAGTGCTACAGATGTTTTACCTGAGCCTGCTTTTCCTTTTAACGCAACAATAGTGTTATCAAGGATTGTTCTTTTAGCTTCTTTTTGTTCTTCGTTAAGGTGAATCCCAAATTTTATGGGGTTTTTAGGCTTTTTCTTATTGACGAAAACTTCATCGGTATGGTGATTACTTGCCATAATTCTTTTTCTTATAACTGTTAAGTTCTTTTTTTACTAGTTCCACTACTACTTTCTTGAAACCTAGTTTTTCCATTGATTTAGTACCAGGGTTAGTTTTTTCACCTTTTGGCATTACCCATTTTGGTGTTGATATTGGACCTGCTCCTACACCAATAGCACCAGTACCTGTCTGTTCGCTAATTTTTAAGACTCTTTTAGCTAGTGGTAGGTCAGAAAGAACCTGGTTCCCATTAGTAGCTACTTTATCTAAATCACTAACTGTTACTTTTCCGCTTTCTATTGCTTTTTGTAACCAAGTACCAGATGTAATATTGTTATTAGTTAAAAATAAGTGGTTATCAGTTGAAAACGTTTCTAACCAATTATATAGAGTATCCCATTCATTGTTGAGTTCCTCTAGTAATAGTTGTTTAAACCTAGAAATTGCCATTTTATAGAGATTTTATCTCACTAACTAGTTCATATAACTGTAGTAGACTAATAATATTACTATCTTTTATAGTTTGATTTTTATCTAATACATCTATGTGTTTTAGTGTTTCGTTAATTTTAATTTTAAGAGCTGGTTCGTCAACCTTAGTAGTGTATTTCTTTATAATACTCTTTATCTCTACTACTTTTGAATTGTAGAATTCTTTAAGTTGAGATGTATTTGTTATGTTTTCGATATAGTTCTTTAGAACATCTTTTTGTTCAGGTGATAGATTACTATATTTTTGATTGAATTTTTCAACAATTACCTTATACGTTAATAAACGTAAATCAGGTTCATATGTTTTATATTCTTCGTATACCGGATCAGTTGCATTTTCAGCATTTTTATCTTTGTTTGTTATAGACTCTATAATATAGAATTTAGGTTCTATAATCTGATCAGGTGTGATTGATAGTTGGTTAGTTTTTGAGCTAGCCTCTGCTTCAAATAATAAATATAATGATGCTGATAGCTTATAGTTGTTTATCTTTGCAGAAAAGAAGTCGTTTATATTATAATTTTCTTTAATCTCTTTTATAAGATTATACTTCTCTCTACGTAGATTAGTACTGTTTAGTTTACTTCTATATTCTATGACAGCTTCTATCAGTCTTTCTGCCTTATGCTCAGATATGCAGTTAGAGTTGAATATGATCTGATACAGTTTGTTTTCTTTATACAGTTCAGTATTCTTGTTGAAGTATTTTTTTAATATCTTCTGAGCTTTGCTGTCTTTGTTACTAAGAAAGTCGGATGTAATTTGACGAGTTAACAATTCAAATAATACACCAGTATTCTTGTATTTAGAGTGTTTTAGTTTTATCATTATAGTCTACTATATACTATACTTTATTAATTATCTATTATTTTATGTTTTCTTCGTCAAGTATAGATTTCTTTTCTGTAAGTATAGTTTTTTTATCAGTATTAAACAGTTTTGTTGTCTTTTTAAATGAAGTTAACACTGTATTTGCACTCTCTAGGTTTAGACCTCTAGCTCTTGCGATTTGTTTATCTAATCTTACATCTTTTGATCCTTTTTTACCTATTGGATCCTGACCGAATGGACTGTCTTCAGTACCGTAGTTAGACGCATTTGTTTTTGGCCTACCTTCTGGTTCTGTTTCGTCATATCCTGTTGGTACGTTATTGTGTTTTTCAATCTTATCAGGTACTACTTTCTGATTGTACATAGAGGCTAAATCATGTGGTGTACCATATGACTTACCTGTTATAGTAGGGTCATTACCTTCATTTTCTATTTGAGTAACGCGGAATGTTACTTCTGCTTCATCTACTATTCTACTTTCTTCAGAGTCATATATCTCATCGCTTGCTTGGAATATATTATCATATACCCATTTTTTACTAAATAATTTTGAATCAAGTATATTCTTTGCAAGATCAACCTTCTCTTTCCATATATTTACTTTCTCCTGCTCAAATATTATAGAAGGTGAGGTTAATGATAATTCAAAATTTACTAAATCCTCATCTCTTACACCTTGTATATACAAGTGTACAATAGCTAATTTATATAATTCACTAACTACTATCTTTTGGAATCTCTCTATAGTTCTAGCAAAACGTACATCCTCTGCTGATAATACTGATTTACCGCTAAGATCTTCTTCATAACCTAAGTAAGCTTTTGGTATCTTTAATGCAGCCATCATCTTACCTTTTAGGTACTCGATATCATCTATAGCTACATATTCAAGTCCTTTAGTTGTTTCAATCTTTGTAGCTGAGTTACCACCTCTAGTAGGAATATGAAAATCTTCGATTGCATTCATAAGCTGGAATCTAAGATTCATTTCACCTGTATTAGGATCTATTTGAGGCATTCTTTTTAGATTACCAATAGCTTTATTCATATAAGATTCAACCTCGTTAGGAGGTATAGATCCTACATCATGGAAAAATATACGTTTTTCTGGAGCTCTCATTATACGATGTAGCATAGCTGCATCTTCAAGTAATGTTAGCTGTTTCCATACTTTTCTAGCTGGTTCTAAGTAACTTCTACCATACGGCAAGTATGCTACGTCAGATAATAATCTAAAGTGAGCAATTTCATAGTTTTCATATGTTTGCTCTGGTCTTACTCTTGATACTCCCCCTGCTAATGAAGCCGGATCTAGTCTAAATCTAACGTATGATGGATTTTTCTCATCTGTCATCTCTTCACGAACTACTTCATAAGGAGATAGCGGTACGCAGTTTATAATACCATAGTCTTCAGCTAATCCTAACAATAGATAATGATCACCAAATTTAGCTAAGTTACGTACCCACGGCCATAAATTAAACTCTATATTTAATATATCATAAAATAGATTGTATAGTCTTTTTTGTACGTCAGCATTAGGTGATTTAATAGATAATACCTCACCTTGTTCAGACTTTAATGTACATTCATCAGCAATAATATCTAATGCAGAAGCTAAAATAGGATCTGTATCCATTGCCTCATACTCAGAATATACCTGTAATCTTAAAGTTTGATAGTTTAGGGTAGGGTTAAATGTAGCTGATGCAGCTGATCTATGTACTTTGTAAAATCTATCAACAAGTCTGTTTGTTTGTACTTGACCGTATGATTGTAATCTACTTATATCAACAACCTTTAGCTGATTTTCACTATTACCTCTGATGATTACATCAGTTGAGAATAGTCGTTTTAACCTAGAAAAAAGGTCTGTATTTAAATTTGTTTTATCCATTTTTTATAAAAGCCAACTTATGTTTTCCTGTGTTCCTTTGTTACTTTGTATAACAAAAGGATTATCAGTATTATTATAATTATCCCTAACGCTATTTTGACCTCTTGGAGTTACTACTGTAACTGATCCTAGCATTGATTTACTCATGTTACCGCCACCGTCAAAGTATTTAGAGGCAATGTTTCTAATATATAAACCAATTGCCAGAGATACAACTAAGTCATCATTATAACCTATTTGAGCTTGTGCTTTACCATTATGCCATATAAACACTTTCATCTCTTCTAGTGTTCTTTTACAGTTTAGTCTTATAGTTTTTTCTTTGAAGTAATTATCAAAGCTAGATAAAACTAAAGGTCTTGTTCTAGTTGAGTTAGTGAAACCTGGTGTCATAGCATCGGTATTCATTGAATACGCATTGTATAAGTATGAGTCTACATCAACACTATTATTATCTTTAGGTGAGTGGTAGAAATTACGGTAGCCCCTTTCTAATATAGTTTGAATAGTAGCCCAACCCATGTTAGAGTTCTCTACAACAAGTAATGCATCATTATATTCAGATGATATCCCTACTAATAAGTTACCGAAATCAGTTGTACCAATTTGACCCTTATATGTAGCTACTTGTGTACATGTATCAATATCTATAACGTGAAACGCAGAGTAATCCTTACCGTCACCACGAGCAACGTCAGCCGATACTATATATTTGTGATTATAATTTGGATATTCCCATACCCATAAATTATTATCTATGCCTCTTCTTTCAAGAGGATCGGAAGCATATGTTTGCTCATACCATGCTATCTGTTCGGGATCATATACAGTATCACCTGAGGTACTAAAGTCGGTATCACATTCCTGAGCGGCTAGCTTATGACCAAGAATTAAATCTTGTTCATCCCTCCACTTCTGATTTCTTTCAGGATGTAGGTTCCATTTTAACCTTATTGGGACAAAACTATTATCTCCATTTTCAGCTTTTACCCACATTCTATGGAAGAAATTACCGCTACCATTAGGTGTTGATAATATAATACAGGATCCACCAGTACTTAATGTAGGTTGAATAGATCCCCATATTTCTTCCATTAATCTTTCATCAATAAATGCAGCCTCGTCAATTACAACAAGACTCGATGCTTCTGAACGACCTGAGTCTCCAGCTGCTGATACTGCTTTAATTGTTGAGCCGTTTACTAATTTTAGTGAAAGTCTGTTATTTTCGAGAGCTTTTACTTTTAACCATCTAGGTAACTGTTCATGCATAAACCTTACCTTGGTTACTAAGTTTTTAGCCGTTTCTTGTTTAGTACATATAACAACAATATTTTTATCCTGGTGGAAGGTCATTAACCATAATCCATATCCAGCAATTAGTGTTGATATACCAAGCTGTCTTGATTTAAGTACTATACTGTATTGGTTCTTTTGGAATAGAACTATAACTTTTTCTTGAAACGGAAATAAAATAAATGGCATCCTACCCTTTTGTGGGTGTTGTATCCATCCGTATTTTTTTAAAAAATATACCGGGTCATTAGCACATTTATAATACTCCTGTTTTATTATTTCTTTTACATCAGAACTCATAATATTATAAATAATAATAAAAGACCTATAGATACACCGTTAGATATTCTTCTATATGTCTTTTCATTTTCATATTTTGATTTATAGACGGCAATTTCCTTATCTTTATTTGATATAATATTAGTATGAAGAGTATCTCTTGTTTTATACTCCTGTAGTTTTATATTATTATTTTGTAATAAGGAGTCGGTTAACTTTATAGTATTTGTTTGTATTCTTACTGAGTCGCGTACAACCCCGATTTGATCTTTTAGGTAATCGCGCTCGTTTTTTACATGTAATGCATTTTTTAAGGCCTTACATGGTACAACACAGTTACTATCAGTTGAAAGCATTTGTGAACTCGCTAACAACGGCAGCATTAGATAGATTACTAATACGTGTATTCTCTGCATCATATTTTTGTTTTAGTTTTTTTGATTTTACCTGTAACTCTGACAGTTCTTTTTTTGTTTTCTGTATTTCCTGCTCTAGGTTATTAGAAATAGAATCTAACTTAATTAATTTAGCATTGCTTGTGTTTAAGCATTTATACAGAGAGTCATTTTGATTATGTAGTGTTTCGATTTCATCTACTGATGTATTGTTAATACTAGTTGTAATTAAATATGTGCATACAATAACAACAATATAGCCTAGTATAATATATAAGGGTTTCATTATGCTTCTGGTTCAGGTTCTTCTTCTGCTGGAGGTTCTGGAGCTGATTTTTCTTTTTCAATATCTGATGCAGATACGTCAATTTCGGGTTGTTCTTCCGATCCCTTCTCAGCTTTTTGTGGTAGACTTGACAGTCTTTCTATTTTATTTATAGCTCTTTGTATGTCCTTTGTAGAACTTAAAAATATCTTTTCATTACCTATAACCGCAATCCACATAAACTTGTACTGATATAGTGTAAAGCTTCTTTTGTTTGGTAGTACTACTTCAAAAATAGGGTATTGAGATCCTTTTATGAATTTAATTTCCGATATAGTGTCAGTTAAAGGTTCCATATTTAGAACGGTTGACAATACTCTTTTTAATTCAGGATCAATCTTTAATATTTTAACGGAATCTATTGATATCATATATATAATTATTTAGCTATACTATCTTCTAAGGTTTTCCTTAGGTTAGTAATCTTATCTAATAGCTCTGTTTGGATTTTTTCTTTATCAATGTTATTCTCCCATACATCAATAGTACCATTTTCATTAACAAACCCACTTACTCCTGAGTTTAGTAAGTCGAATAGCTGAGCTTCTGCTTCTTTTAGTTGTGAAATCTTATTAAAAACTATAGCATTTTGTGAATATGACTCGTATTTACCCTCTATTCTTAGTTGAGTTTCATAAGAAACTACACATTTATGACATTTTTTAAATAAACGCCACATCTTTTCATCAACTCCTGCCTTCATTGATTCACCACAACAAGGACATGATAGTGGTGTATTATATTCCTGTTTAAATTTCTGTAGTTTAGATATTGATGTCTTAATACCATTCTTTATAGTCCAGGTTTTATTGTTTTCTTCCCAAACATCACCTTCCTTATAGTCAACAAAATCCTTATTATATCCAGTTTGTATAGATGTGTTATCAGTAAAATTCTTTTTTACTAGATTACGAATACGGGTTACATCCTTTTTCTTAAATTCTTTCTTTAAAACAGAGTCTTGCATAATAATAAGGTAAGTAAAAAACTTTAATTATTCAAATATTTGGGGATATTCTTTTCCGAAATTGCGTAACATAATACCTGCTACGGAATTGGCTTGATTTTCTTCTGATGATCCTGTTACACCGCTATCTGGACCTAGTTGTCCGAGTGATTGTTGTTTTCTATGTACTAGCTCATGTGCAATAGTACGTAATATATCCCCCATACTTCTATTTTGAGTATAAACAACAATAGAATTATTACTAGGATCGTAGTGACCGTACGTTGGAGTTTTTGTTTTATCTGTTGTTAGTACTATTTTTGGATATGGGCCGTTAAGTTTTAAATATTCTACTGCGTATAATAGAAACTTTTTAAGTATATCCTTGCTGTCTTTTTTGTTAGTAATATCTTCATCTAGAGAGTCACCTAGAGGTTTAAAATATTCTAACCACGTATCTTTATCCATAGTACTATCATAAAACGAAAAGCCTACTTTTTCTATAGGCCTTTCGTTGTTATTCTTATTTTCTGTTATTGGTTTACTCTGTTCTATTGGATTAGCTTTTAATCCATATAAGGATAATGCCTTATTTAGAGAATCAACAGAAAGACTAAGTTCAGGTACAAATATTTCTTTTGTATCTTTATTCACTTATTATTTCTTTGCTTGTGTTTTCCACATTGCAGCTGCAGCTATCTTCTCTCCTTTTTTTCCTCCTCCAGCAGCTTTAGCTACATCTTCAAACCCTTTACCTTTTTTACCAATATCTTCACCAGCTTTAGCTTTTTTTACAACAGCTGATTTTTCTTTTTTGGTCATTCCTGCAGATGGTTTTTTCTTCTTTGCTTCGTTAATTTCATCCTCTGACATTTGTACATCCATGTCTGGATTAGCTTCTTCAAGATCTTCTCTTAACTCATGCTCATCTCTGAACCATTCAGGGAATGCATCAGATAATTTCTTCTCATTACCAGAGTCAGCTACTCCGTAAGCTTGAAATAAGTGAGTTTGGAATGAACCTAGGTTAGTATATCCTGGTTTCTTTTCTTTCCATGCCTTAAATGGAGTCATTTTTTTAGGCTCTTTTTCGCCTTCTTCTAATACTCTTAGTGCTGTTTCAAGTATTAACTTTTTTAATTCTCTTACTTTCATGAATAATATATTATTATATTAATTATCTGTAAATATTTAAATCTCTAGATAGAGTATTACATGTCGTAATTATCAACGAAATCAGGATACTCTTCCATTACTTAATATCTGAGCTTTCTATTAGTGTATAAGTAAATGATGGGCCATGTATTTTGGCTGCTTCACGAGCAATTACCATAAATGCTTCAAAGTCAGCTGCCTTTTTAAATACTTGGCAACCCTCAGACCAGTTTTCTACATAAGTAGAATCAGCTCCTGCTTTATGGATATTAATACCAAAGATACCTTCTTGAATTTTAGATTCATCATAAGTCATATCTTTATTAGCATCACGATATACTTTAACTGGTTTAGCCTGTTTTAAAGCTTCATATTTACCTTGATGTAAACCTAAAGTATGAGATCCACGATATTGACCTTCAACTAAACGAGCAACACCTGCTGCGTTGTGAAATTCTTTAACTCCTTTAGTACCCGGATCGGTTGTGCAAGGCCATTGTTTAAATACCCATTGACCGTTAACTTTAAATGACACTGTCATCATGTCATCAAATACATTCGTAACTTTATTACCGGTTGCTGAGTTTCTAACACCTACAATATTAATATCGTAGTCTTTAGCTCCTTCAAACCATACATAACCTTTAGCTTTAACAGCTGCTTCAATTTGTTCTCTTGTGTACATAGGATAATTTTTTTATTAATTATCTTTATGTAAATAAATTTTTAAGGTTAGTGTGTTTGTACCTTTTATTAACCTATGCCACTCATGTTTTTTTATATAAACTGGAGAGTCAATAGTTTTGGGTAGTTGATTGTCTAGTTGTATTTTCCAGTCGCTATGATAAATAGCTTCTATTGTACGAGATTCATTATCTCTATGCCACAGTAATTCAGTAGGATCTATGTTTTCGTTAAATTCACGAACGATATATTTACTTGTTTGTTGGATGTTTTTGTACGGTCTCATTCTTTTCCTTTATATCATAATAGAATGAATCTGTATCTTCTGTTATCCATCTGTCCGATACTGATTCTACGGCAAGTAGTTCATTATCTACTTTAATATCCTTGGGATTTATAGGGAATTCTTTTGTTACCCAATTAGAATCCTTCCAGTATAGTCTATTATTAGGCATACATAATAAATAACCATCATCAGATCTTAATATATGTCCGCATTTATAATCAGTTGGTTCATTAGAATACGGGTTATTTTGCCAATCTACCGTAAACATATATGTTGCCCAGGTATATGTCTTATCTCTTAGTAGTACTTTACAGCGTTTTTCTTCTAAGTACTTAAATGTAGTAACAGTAACGTCATTATCAAAACAATCCCATAATTGTTTAAAATAAAAAGGTATGTCGTTAGTTGGTTCTTTTATATAAATCTCTGATAGAGGTACTCTGGATCTTGCCATTCCATAATCGGTCATAACATGAAATGTAAGTATCTTTCCTGTTATTGATTGTATTCCAAACGCATAACATTCATGGTATATATTTGAATGAGCTTCGTTCTTAGTAAAGTGTGATTGCTTTACTAGACATTTAAAAAACGGTATATTAGAATTTAACATATAAAATAATTTAGCAGTGATAATTTAAATATCTTTGCAGGGCCTTAGAATAGTGAGTACCTTTGTTTTTAAGCTTACTTTTAGCTGATTTTACTTTAGTACAGGATAGTTTACCCAATCTTTTCTTTAGTATTCCTGGTTTAACCGGTTCGTGTATATCTTTTTGAACCTCTTTTAGTATATCTATTAACTTTATCACTTTGTTTTACCCCAGGTTTTACCTTTACCTTTTGACTTGCATTGAGCTGCAGTAGGTCTACATGCAGGATATTTAGAGCGTTTTTCTCCTTCTTTTCTTCCGCAGGCTTTATAGCCACCTTTACTATCGGGAGCATTACAATTTACCCATCCTTTTTCCTTACCTTTAGGACCTTGGCGATTAAACCACTTATGTAATGATTCTTCTTCGTTAGTAGATACACCCCTTCTTCTTCTATCCTCTATATGATCCTCTATATCCTTTTTTGTATATCCAAGAAGTTCACCTATACGTCTAGTTTCATCATCAGTAGCTTTGTATGATAAATAACCTCCGTATTTTTCAGCTATATCTTTTAATTCATTAGCTTTGTTTTCTGCACCCGACCTGTAGTAAATATATATATCGTTTGGATTTGAGGGAACTTTTAATGTTTTCAGATTATTATTTTTTATAAGTTCCCAAAACTTATCTACTGTAATATCGTCTGAGTGATATTTTAAAGTGATCCAGCCTAGATCTCTCCTACCATCTATTACTGTTTGTACAGCACTAGCGTCGGTATACGCTTCAGATGCATTAATTTCTTCTTTAATATCTTTCCATATCTTACCTTGGCGACACTTAACAACAGCTCCTGATTTATATGCAGAGGGTTTATCATACTTGCGATCTGCTATACGTAAGCATCTATCACGTTTTTTCTTCTCCTCTACGAGAATATCTTTTAATAAGCTAGATAACTTTATCATACTACCAATACCCACTAAATGATGATTTTAGACCTAGTAACTTAGCATATCTTGGTAATCTACATGACCAGTAACCTGGAGTTGTTTTATCTTTTTTAGCTGGGCAGTTATGTCTTTTAGAGAATGCTCTTCTGGCTTCCGGGTTATTTATCTTAGCTGATAGACCTGATGTATCACCAAATGCTACTTTTTTTATACCTCCACCTGGTTTACGAACAAAAACATAAAATTTTTTAGGTCCACCTCTTTTAGGTTTATTTAGTGGTGGATTCTTTTTCTTTTTTGCTTCAAGTATAGATTCTAAGAAGTCGGAAGTTAAGGGAAAATCAATTGGTACTTTTATACCATTAAATTCATCGTATTCTCCTACCTCTGTTTCAGTTATTATCTCTTTATCTATTTCATTTAGTTCAATTATATTGTTTTCATATAATGTCCTTACTTCTTTATATAGAGAGAAGTATGAAAAGGTACCTGCTCTGTAAAGATTTTCTGTTATTGGTATATTATTACTTATATGATATAATAACCCTTCAGATAAAGGGATTTTGTGTTCTTTTAATATTCTAGGTCCTTGCATTATTTTGATTTTTTACGCAATAAGAAATATAATCCAAAGAAGAGCGCTGCACCAAGGTAAAAAAGAGATGTGGTAATCCAGTATGAATTGGTTAAGTGTAGAACCGAATAAAAAAGGATATCGAACCCCAACGGATTGAGGAACATTGCCACCATTAGGCATATTGTTGCTAAGTTTTCGTATGCTTGCTTTTTCCAGGTTTTCATTATAGATTCTACTGTCAGGCTCCATATTTATGGTATTAGGTTAATACTTAGATGAGTTTGTCATCTTTTCATACTCTAAATAATGTTTTACACTACTTATATAGTCACTCACCTTTGAAAGCTTGTCCTGTACCCAGGCATCAAGTTCATCATTATCATCTAACATCTTATATAGTTCAGCTGCATACTTAGCTACCTTGTAGAGTTGCTGTTTT